>Ga0070708_100003996_pt1 | contig 11579 bp, 8 predicted proteins | sample KBSK5503metaG_FD_65469 | JGI IMG/M metagenome (GOLD analysis project Ga0070708, IMG submission 65469) | Corn, switchgrass and miscanthus rhizosphere microbial communities from Kellogg Biological Station, Michigan, USA - KBS K5-50-3 metaG | ecosystem: Host-associated > Plants > Roots >...
GCACAACATCGGTTATCGGTTACAACGTTTACCGCAGCTCTGCGAGCGGGAGTTCGTACGCGAGGATCAACGCTTCGCCGGTGGGCGGAGTTAGCTATGCCGACTCCAGCGTGCAAAGCGGTCAGACTTACTACTACGTTGCAACCTCTGTCGATGCGGGTGGAAACGAAAGCGTCTATTCGAACGAAGTCTCCGCAATCGTCCCGTAAATCGATCGTCGATTCGCGACGTTGCAACAAATATTCGGTTCTGGCCCTTTGCGAGTTACGGTTTTTTGGAGCCCGCGCGAGGGGCCGCTTTAGCCGCTCTTTCCTCGAGGAAAGACTGCAACGCATCTTGCCATGGACGAGTGCGAATCCCAAAAGCGTGCAAGCTGGCCGGAGACAGCACGGAATAACCTGGGCGTCGCGCGGGACGGGCGGCCTGATCGGTCGCGATGGGAACAACGGGAACCGCGCCGCGACCGGACCGAGCAAGAATTTCGCGAGCGAAATCAAACCAGGAACAGATTCCTTCGTTGGTGATGTGGACGATCCCACGAGCATCTCTCAGGACCAAGTCACGAATCGCGCGGGCAAGATCGCGAGTGTAAGTGGGCGAGCCGATCTGATCGTCGACCACGGAGAGTTCGGGGCGCGTCTCCGCAGCACGGAGAATCTTTTCCGGGAAAGACGGACCATGCACTCCGAAAAGCCACGAAGTGCGGCCAATCGACCAAGCGACCCGGCTCTTCGAGAGAGCGGTTTCACCCGCTGCTTTAGAAGCTCCGTAGACATTTAACGGCGCAGTCGGGTCGGTAGTTTCATAGGGACGGGTGCCCTTTCCGTCGAATACGTAATCAGTGCTCACCAGAAAGACGCGCGCAGCGATCAATTGGGCGGCACGGGCGACATTTTCGACGCCGGACGCGTTCACGGCGAAGGCGAGTTCGGGATTTTGTTCGCAGCCATCCACATCCGTGTACGCCGCCGAGAGGATGATCCACTCAGGGCGGACGCTCAGAATCAGTTTTTCAACTTGCGAACGGTCGCGCAGGTCGGCTTCCGCTGCATCCGCAGGGATCAATTCATCGGACTGCCATTCGTTAAGAAGGTCGGTGCCGAGCATGCCTCTGGCACCTAGGACGAGGACGCGCATAGATTACTTGTGCTGAATTTCCCAGTCGTAGGCGATGTCGGGGTGATCGTAAGGAAGGCGAAGCTCATCGGCAGGGTTGTAGTGCCGATCGGTAAAGTAGACAAGCTGTATGGGCTCAACTCCGAGCGCTTTGTAGCCATGGCCGACGCCAGGAGGAATGAGGATTTCCCAGGGCTGGAATCGACCCGCAAAAATTGTGTTCATGGCGCCAAAGGTTGGAGACTTGCGGCGAAGGTCATAGAGAAATACCTGCACCATACCGGATACTGGCGCCCAAAGATCGGTCTGTTCGGAGTGATAATGAATCGCTTTGATGGTGCCGGGATAAGTGAGAGTCAGTGAAATTTGAATCTTGCGGAGGTCATCGGGAACCATTTTTGCGGCAAGGCCCTTGCCGAGCCGCGCGAGCTCAGTAAAAAATCCGCGGTCGTCCGGATAGACCTGAAGCGCTTCGATCTGCACACCGTCGATTAAGTCAGGAGAGTTCACCTTCGAGATCACGTTGCCAAGAGTTTTGGCACTACGGCGCGCGATAGCCATCTCGATGCCATTTCGAGTACCGAGGGGAATAATCTCGGATTGTGCTTCCTGCGTTGCGGTGAAGTCAGCCGCCATCGTCTTGCCTCGCCTCCCTTGATTGAAAGCCGGATCGGTAAACTGCAAAGAGCTGTTGAAGCTCAGGTTCAGGTGCCGGCAAGTTCACCTAACGCTTTACGTGCAGCCTGAGCAGCGGGGCTGTCCGGTTGTGCTTTGATGGCTGCCTCAAAAGCCGACCGCGCGTGCACTGGATCGTTTAATTTCTGATAGACCATTCCCAGATGGTAGCGGTAAGTGGGATTGGCAGGTACTTTTTTGACGGCGTCTTCGAGCAGCGACGCGGCGGTGGAGTACGCGCCGGTGTGGAAATACGCCCACGCCAAAGTATCAGCGGAATTGGGTGAATTGCCCAGGCCGCGGCGACCAATCTGAGCCAAGCTAAGGGCAACGTTCACATCGCCACCATGTTCAAGAAGGAGGTAGGCAAGATTGTTGGCTGCAAAGGCGTTGTCACCCTGGATCGAAAGAGCCTGCTGGTAAGCGGTCTGCGCCTGTTGCCAATCACCCTTGGCTTCGTAGAGAGAGCCGAGCGAGACCACGATTTGTGCATTGGTCGGAGCGAGTGGAATCGCGCGCTTGTAGCTGGCGATAGCCGCGTCGGTTTCCCCGCGCGCCGTCTGGACGGCAGCCAGTGCGACCATCGGAGCGGGGTTAGAGGGAGCAAGTTCAACGGCTTTGGACAAGGATTGCTCGGCGTCGGCCTGCTGAGAATTGCGCGCTTGCGCCTGGCCGAGAAGAAATGCCAGACCTGCATTATTCGGGGATTTCTGGAATTGTTCCTGAAGACGCTTGACGGCGGCGGCTGGTTGACCGCGCTGGAAATCCAGATTAGCAAGAGCGTCTTGCGCCTGGAGCGAGCCGGGGTCGCGAGCAAGCGCCTGGTGGAACAGAGAGTCTGCATCGGCCCAACGCTTTTGTTGGGCGCGCAAGAGACCAAGCTGGAGGTAGCCGGCGGGATTTTGCGGCGCAGACAGGATAAGACGATTCAGGTCGGCTTCGGCACTCCCGGCATCCCCCTGATTTGCGCGAGCTGTAGAATGCATGATGTAACCATCGGCCGCGTTAGGAGCAATCTTGGTCAACTGAGATCCGATGGATTCGAGCTCCCTCCAATCGCGTCGCTGAGCGGCAAGCCCGGCAAGGGCACGCCATCCCTCAACGGATCTAGGTTGCAACTGAACCGCTTTGCGCCACTCACCCTCAGCCTGATTCGAATTCCCTTTTTTCTGATACGCGAAACCAAGCTGCAGATGTCCGGAAGTATTGTCTGGTGAATATTTCAGGGCCTCCTGAAGAGTGACGATCGCTTCGTCCGCCTTATTTTGTTGAACCTGTATTTCACCGCGAAGAACCAAAGCGTCGGCATCCCGGGGCCCGGAATTGAGAATGGAATCGTTTAGCGAGGCTGCTTCGTCCAGTTTGTGGGCAAGGATCAGCAGCTGAACGTAAGTTTTCTTGACGCCAAGATCTTTGGGATGGCTTTGAGCGAGCGATGAAAATTCTGCGAGAGCTTTAGCGGACTCGTTGCGCGCGATGTAGAAATCACCCAACATCCGATAGCCGGCTGGAACATCGGGCATTTGGGCCTTGGCATCGGCAAGAACTTTTTCGGCTTGGTCGACCTGACCCTGCGCGAAATAAAGCGTAGCCAGCGCAGTTCGCGGAGAAGGATTCTTCGGTTCTGCCTGAATTGCCGATTCGAATTGCTTGCGCGCATCTTCGATTCTTTTTTGCGTCTGATAGAGAGCACCAAGATACATTCTGGGCACAATCGATGTCGGATCAAGCGATTGAGCCTTCTGAAAATTAGATTCGGCTTCGTTGTTGGCTCCCCATCTCTGTTGTAGAAGCGCGAGATTTACGTAAACGGGTGACCGGTCGGGAGCGAGATTCACCGCTTCGCGCGCTTCAGAGAGCGCCTCTTTCTGATTGCCGAGAATGGCGTCCGCTCCGGAGAGAAGGATCCGGGCTTCGACGTCCTTTGGATTGCTGCGCAAAACGAGCAAGGCACGATCCTTGGCGTCCTGGGCTTTCCCGCCGCCGAGGAAAATTTTTCCAAGGTCCAACTGCGCTGGCCAATTTTCAGGATCGAGTTCAACGGTCCTTAAAAGCTCTCGAAAAGCGCTGTTCCAATTTCCGACGCGCTCGCTGCATTGCGCGCTCTTGTAAAGGGCGACTACGTAACGCGGATCAATCTGGAGCGCGCGAGAGTAAGCGATCTGCGCCTCGGGAAATTTGCCCTCTTTAAAATACGCATCGCCTTGCGCGACGAATTTTTGTTTTCGAACGTTGGGATCGCGTGTGCAAGCAGAGAGCACGAGTGCCAGGACGGCAACAAAGCCGAGAATGGCTCGAAACAGATGACGGGTCATGGGTCTGGGCATAGTCACTCGCCTTGGCCAGAGTAAAGAATTTCCTCTGGGGAATCCGGGAAGGTGCAATTCTACGCCCTATGAAGTTTGCGTGCCAGTCCCAAGCGGAGGCATTAAGTAGCGTATTCTGAAGAGGTTACTCGGCTGGTTAAGGTCGCTGGCAGGCCATCGATTTCGATGCACGCGGATTGGGGAGTTCGAAAAGGCTAAAATTAGGGACAACGTGGATAGAATAGTTCCACTTTCCTTGGTCAGCGGAGGAGAGGCGGAGACTGTGCGGCTCGGGGAACTTGCCATAAATTTCTCTATCGTACAGAAAATGCATGGCTTAAAATGACTATCGAGGCACGCAACGCCTGCCGGACGTGGCAGCGGGCTTGCAACCTAGTCGAGAAGCCCTTCCCGAGGGAAGGGAGACACAGCAGTCCCATTCGTTCTCTAGCCGGTGACGAGGAAGATCATGATTCGAAACGGCGAACTGACCATGACGGAAGCAAAGAGGATCCTGAGGAAGTATTGGTGGATCCTGCCTTTAACCGTGATGGGAGGAATCTCGCTCGCGATCGGCGCGACGGCATTTCTGCCAAAGCGATTCACCTCCCAGACCCTCGTCTTGGTTGACCAGCCAACGGTATCGCCCGATCTAGTGAAGCCGGTGGTAAACGAGGCCACCAACCAGCGGCTGGCCTCGATGCAGGAACAAATTTTGAGCCGTTCCCGGTTGCAGCCCATTATCGAGAAATTCGGATTGTATCCATCTGAGCGTGGGACAGTTCACATGGAAGACCTCGTGGTCAAGTTGCGTGCGGCGATTGAAGTGACGCCACTAGCGCCGATGCAGGGAACACAGAATCGCCAATTGCCCGGGTTTCACGTGAACGTGACGTTTGACAATCCGCAGGTGGCGCAGAGGATTTGCAGTGAGATCACGACGATGTTCATGGAGCAGAATTCGAAGGACATCGACGTTCAGGGAACGCAGACCACGGAGTTTTTTGCGCAGCAGGTGGACCAGGCGAAACGGAATCTCGACGAGCAAGACGCGAAGTTAGCTGAGTTCAAGAAGAAGAATATGGGATCGCTTCCAGACCAGGAGCAGGCAAACCTGGTGCAGCTTACCGGAACGAACTCACAACTCGATGCGATCACGCAGGCCGTGAACCGCGCGCAGCAAGACAAGGTCATGAACGAGTCGTTGCTGAGCTCGCAACTCGCGACCTGGAAGGCCGTGAAGGGCGGAGACACACCGACAGAAACGCTCGACCAGCAGCTCACTGCGCTGCAGGACCAACTTAGCGTATTGCAATCGCGCTACACTTCGGACCATCCCGACGTGATCAAGACCAAGAATCAGATTGAGCAGTTGAAGAGGCGAATGAGCGAAGGGCCAAAAGGCGGTAGCACGGCGGCAAATGCGCAAGCGACGGGCATTGAACCGCCACAGATTCAGCAGCTTCGCGCAAGAATACGCCAGGACGATCTGAGCATAGCCGAGCTGGTAAAGCGGCAGGGGCAAATTCAAAACCAGATCGGCATTTTGCAGGGCCGAATCCAGTCGACTCCGGCGGTCGAACAGCAGTTCAAAGAGTTGACACGAAACTATCAGAGCGCGGTCGAGTTTTACAACGATCTGCTGAAGAGGCACGACCAAGCAAAGATCGGACGGGACCTCAATCGCCAGCAGGAAGGCGAACAGTTTCGCGTACTTGATGCGCCGAGCCTCCCGATGACCCCGTCTTTCCCGAAAAAAACGGTGTTTGCCGGGGCGGGCTTGGGCGGAGGCCTGGCGCTTGGGCTCGCCATTCTCTACCTGCTTGCTCTGCTCGACTCATCGATGCACACCGAACGCGACGTCGAACTGTGCTTGAAGCTTCCGGTGCTGGCGATGGTGCCAAATGTTTCGCCGGCCGGGCGGGCTCCGACGAGGGGCGCAGACAAAGGATTGGAACTCTCAGGAACCCGAGCCTAGGGCAACGCAAAAGGAAAAACCGAGAAACTTATGAGCCGGATCCACGAAGCACTAAAGAAAGCAGCGCAAGAGCGCACGGCGCAACTGGCCTCAGGTACTGCTCCCAGCTTCCTGGAGGTGGCGGATGCGCCGCGTACCGCCGTGCCCCTGCGAGAGTTGGACGAACCGACGGTCGCAAAGCGTCTCCCGGCTGAAGGTGCTTCCGTTCTTCGCTACGAGGATCTGATCAAGGGCTGTGCCTCGCCGAAATGGAGAATTGACGCGCGGATGAGCGTATTTGAGGGCGGAGATGACGATCATGTGGGCGCAGAACGGTTTCGAACGCTGCGCTCGCGTTTGTATCAGATTAGCGGGACGCGGACGCTGCGGCGGGTGATCGTGACCAGCAGCCTGCCGGCAGAAGGGAAAACGTTCGTCGCGGCGAATCTGGCGCAGTCGATTGTCAGGCAACCGGATCGCAAAGTACTGCTGATCGACGCGGATCTGCGCGCGTCGCGTCTGCATCAGGTGCTCGGAGCGCCTCGGACCCCAGGCTTGTCGGATTTTCTACGCGGCGAGGCGGATGAATTTAAGGTCGTGCAGAAGGGCACCGATGCGCATCTGTGTCTGATTCCGGCCGGCAACGAAGTTTCGAATCCTAGCGAATTACTCCTGAACGATCGCATGAAACGGCTGCTGGACGTGATGACGCCAATTTTCGACTGGATTATCATCGACACTCCGCCGGCTTTGCCCGTACATGACGCGAGTATGATGGCGGATCTGTGCGATGGCGTGCTGTTTGTGGTGCGAGCCGGCTCAACGGACCACGAGCTGGCAACCAAGGCAGCGGCTGGATTTCAGGAAAAAAACCTTCTGGGAGTGGTGCTCAACCGAGTGGATAGCGGTGCGGGCTACGGCGGTTATTACTACAGTTATCCGGCGGGGGAAGAAGCAAAGAAGGGGTAGCTTTAGCAGGGTCTAGCCGGCAGCTTCTGCGGGCGCTTTCCGCTCGCTTCGCTCTAAGAGCCAAACGAGCGGCGCGAGCAAGAGCAATCCCAGCAGAAAGAAGACGAAACCACCCTCATGGTGCAGCCTGCCGTACAGAAAGCCCGGATCCACATAGCTTGCGAGCAGTGTCAGTGTCACGATCCGCACGCCGTTCTTCAAAATCATCACAAATAGCCCGGCGATCACCAAAACCAACTGTTTCCAAAAGGTGTCCAGGTAGAAATGCGCCACGAGAATGGCCAGGATCAAAAGCGCCAGACTCGAGCGGATGCCACTGCATTCGCGTGCAACCTCAATGCTGACACGCGCGAGGTGGAAGACGAATCCATCGCGGAGAACGGGCACGCCGCTCCAGTCGAAGAGAACCGCCGCAATCTCCGCGGATCCTTTTTGCAGGAGGTAGATGACCCTATCCAGAATGAAATCGGGGATAGGAATGGTAAGCAAAAGAAAGACCAGCGGGAAGCGCGCGCGGCGGAGTGTCTTTCTGCCGAAGAAGAATGCAAAACCAGCCGTCCAGAACAGGACGAGAGCGAGTATGTAGACAGAAAGCTGGTTCAATGCGCTCCATCGAGGGCCAATGGAGCGCGCAACAAGGGCCAGAAGCAATCCCGCCGCCAAGAAGACGGAGGCAACGACAACATCGGAGCCCAGTGTTTTGAAGATGCGCTCACGCTCAAGAAACAGGATCCAGGCACTGATGAGGGGTATCAATACGAGATGAGAAGCGTTCTCGTTCGACAGAGCGTAGGAGATGAACGCCGTGAGTGGATTGAGTAACAAGAGACAAGTCGCAAAAATCCACCCCATATACAGGAAAACACGCCGGGAAAGAGTGCCGAGCGGAGCGCGTGTTCCCGCGTCCATTGACGGCTGAGGAGTCCGTGACGACATAAGATTAGGCGCCCTCGTTCATCGCATTATTTGGAGCGGCTGAAGGTTTCCGAGCGATTCGTGTAGTGGCGGTCGTAGTAGTTGCGGTATTCGCCGGAGCGGGCGTGCTCGAGCCAGGAGGAGTTCGAGCGATACCAGTCAATGGTGCGCCGGATGCCGTCTGCGAAGGAGACCTCGGGCCGCCAACCAAGCTCGCGGCGAATTTTAGAACTGTCCAGGGCGTAGCGTCGATCGTGGCCGGGGCGATCCTGGACGTACTGCATCAGGCTCTCAGGCTTACCGAGGCCTTCCAGAATGGTCTTGACGATTTCGAGGTTGGGCTGGGGCGTGCCGGCCGAAACATTGTAAATCTGGCCGGTTTTTCCCTTTTCGAGCGCCAGCAGGATGGCCCGGCAATAATCTTCGACGAAAAGCCAATCACGCTCTTGCATGCCGTCCCCGTAGATGGGGAGCGTTTTATCTTCCTGTGCATTGGCAATGATCAGAGGGATCAATTTCTCGGGAAATTGGAACGGACCATAATTGTTGGTGCAGCGAAGAATGATTGCCGAGACGCCATAGGTGTTGGCGTAGGCGGTCACAAAATGATCGGCGGAAGCTTTGCTGGCGGCGTAGGGGCTACGTGGATCGAGAATTGTTTCTTCCGTGAAGCTGTGTCCTGCGGGCGCGCTGCCGTAGACCTCGTCCGTGCTGATGTGGACGAATCGCGCAAGTTTTGTGTCACGGGCCGCCTCCAATAAGCACTGGGCACCGAGGATATTGGTGCGAAGAAACGGCAAGGCGTCCTCAATGCTGCGGTCGACGTGGGTTTCGGCGGCGAAATTCACGAGCGCGTCGAATCCACGCTTGAAAACATGGGAAACTGCGGCCGAATCGCTAATGTCGCCGCGAACCAAATCGTAACGAGGATCCGACGCCAGGTCGCTCAGGCTTTCAGGATTTCCGGCATAGGTTAATTTGTCAAAATTAACGATGTGGATATCGCGACGCGTGGTGAGAGCGAGTCGAATAAAGTTCGAACCGATAAATCCTGCGCCGCCGGTCACCAAGAGTTTCAAGCCATTCTCCTTCCGCTCGTGCGAAGCCAATATGCCCATTCCGTGCCTTAGCCGTTACTCTGCATTGCGGGAATACCGCGGAGGAATTCCGCGTTCCGGTATCTTGTTGGCTCCGGTCTCAGAAACCATGTTTGTAGCCCGCAACAGCGATTCGAAAGTGCCCGCGTCGGTCCACCAGCCGTCCAGAATGCTGTGAGTCAACGTGCGTTCCTCGAGGTACATATTATTCACGTCGGTGATCTCTAGCTCGTTGCGCGAGCTCGGTCTGGTCCTGCCAATCTTTTCGAACACCGTAGCGTCGTAGAAATAAATGCCGGTCACGGCATAGTTGGATTTAGGGGCTTTGGGTTTTTCCTCGATGCCAAGAATTCTTCCACCAGAAATTTCAGGACATCCAAAGCGTTGCGGATCAGGGACTTCCTTGAGGATAATGTGAGCCCCTACGGCTTGTTTCTCGAAGGCATTTTTCGAAGCGATGATGTTGTTTTCGATGATGTTGTCGCCAAGAATCACGCAAATCTTTTCGCCTTCGACGAAAGGTTCGGCAAGCCTGAGTGCGTCTGCGATGCCGCCCTCGCCCTCCTGGTAGGTGTAGTGGATGCGATGAAGGTCAAAGTCCTTGCCATTGGAGAGGAGGCGAAGGAAGTCGCCTGAGTTTTGCCCGCCGGTGACAATGATGATGTCCTTGATGCCCGCGTCCACCAGCGTCTGGATCGGATAGAAAACCATCGGCCTGTCGTACACCGGTAAAAGGTGTTTGTTGGTAACGCGTGTGAGTGGATATAGGCGCGATCCTTTTCCGCCAGCCAGAACGACACCCTTCATTTGAACGGATTCCCCCTTCGGACGAGAAAGCTCATGTCAGTGTACCGGCTCCTGAGAACCGAATTCCTCACAATACTTACCGCCGCGGAAACCACCATACGCTGCCAAAGACACGACCCGCTTTCCGAGAATCTCCGACTCGTAAGATGCAAGTCGCTGGCGCAGTCAGCGCAAGCGAGCCAAAAAAAGACTGGGCGAATGTGGGCACTATTCCCCAGTATCCACCGACCGCAGCGGTCGGGGACGCAAACGAAAAACCGTGTGCTGTGTTCGCTATGCTATAGGGAAGTGGCCGATTTTGACAGGGGGCAGGCAAGGGAGCAGGAAACTACGACCCGCTATGGACGGACAAACGCTCTACCAATTCGAGGTATTCGTGTTGCTTGGCGCTCCAATCGACAGTTTCGACAAATCGAGTCGCGTTTTCGATCTGCTGCTGTCGTTCCTGCGGGTTCTCAATCATCTGCCGCATGCAACGAGCAAGATCTTCCACGTCACCGCTGCGAAAGAATTTGACGGTGGAATTGTCAAAATAAAATTTATCAATCATGGTATCGGAGACGATAACGGGCACGCCCACGGCCATGAATTCAAGTATCTTGGTGCTGAACGCCTCATTACCGAAGTTGTCTTTTCGCTTCGGAACGATTCCCAGATTGGCCGTCCCCATGATTTGCGCGATTTCTTGGAGGGGGCGGGTTGCAGGCATCTTCACCTGCTGCTCAACCCCAAGCTCCTTGACAAGATCCCAAAGCGCGTTCTTGGAAGGCCCTTCGCCGTAGATATGAAATTCTGCCTGAGGCACGTCCCTGCTGATGATCGCAAATGCGCGGATTGCGATGTCCAGACCCTGATGCCAGTTGAGGGAACCAGGATAAAGCATGAGGAATTTGCCGTTCTGGCTGTGGCCATTGGCCGTCTGATAGAAAATCGAGCGGTCCGGGGAATTCAGGACGACGGTACATTTTTCCGGAGTCAGACTGCGCGACAGCAGTCGCTCGCGCCATATGTCGTTCGCAATGATCACGTGACTGGCGAAGCGGCAAGAGGCACGCTCCACACCGACCAGGATTCGGAACAGGCTGGACTGTTTCCCTGAATTGAATTTGCTCGCGTAGAATTCGGGCAAGATGTCATGAATATCGAGGATCACCGGAGTGCCCCTGAGTTTAGGGAGCAGGGCACTTAAAACCATGAAGTCGGGGACGGAATGGATATGCAGAATGTCAAATCGTTTCTTGAGGTCGCACTTTGCGACCTGCACGGCAGCGCGGATGAGAAACTGGCAAATTCGCCATCCGTAGGAAAATTGGCTCCTTTCATTTAAGATCCGCGCCTGTAAACGGTGGACATGGACGCCATCTATTTCTTCCTCGGCTGGTTTCCCTTCTCCGCGCAGCGCGAAAACATCCACGTGGTCGCCTCGTTTTGCGAGGGTTGAGGCGTAGCGCAGCACGCGATTGTCCGTCTCATAGAAGGAATAGGAAACCATCGCAACGCGTAACGGGCGGCGTACGGGGTTGGGTTCGATGGTTTCATCCAGCGGACGCGGGGTCTCGGTGGGTTCACTGACCGTGGGCGAACGGAAAGTCATAGAAGCACCCAAAATCGCTTCATTGCCATCAGCGTTGGCGGTCGGAATAGGCTTCGTGTCGTTCGCCACGTCCGGGGGATTGGTAGCGGTTGAGAGGTTCGGAACTGCGTCCGCCCGTGGTGTGAAGGTGTACTCGAGAGAGT
>Ga0070708_100003997_pt1 | contig 11578 bp, 9 predicted proteins | sample KBSK5503metaG_FD_65469 | JGI IMG/M metagenome (GOLD analysis project Ga0070708, IMG submission 65469) | Corn, switchgrass and miscanthus rhizosphere microbial communities from Kellogg Biological Station, Michigan, USA - KBS K5-50-3 metaG | ecosystem: Host-associated > Plants > Roots >...
AACGGTGGTTGAGTGCCGGCATCCGGTCGCTTCGCTCGCGGTACTGTATTGAAGTTGCGATCATGTTGGTGTCCTTCCTCACTCGACTGACTTTTCACACAGTCTCGGTAGCGACCGGGTCAATCGTGAGTCGCACTCCACGATCATTTTTACCCACTGCCAGGAATACAAGTTAGGGTCGCAGGCCGGTGCGAACGAGAAGTTCCGAGAACCTTGGATTTGATCGCAGCTTGCTGAAGACTGGATCGACCTTTAGATTCATCAGCCAGATATCGCGTTCTTCGTAAGCCTTCTCGAGCCATTTGAATGTTTGATCCTGATCACGAAGCCCGGCATAGATTGCGGCCACAGTGTAGGGCGAAACATATCGTTGACCTTGCAATTCCTGTAAGTCGCTGAGCACTTGCCTCGCTTCAGCCGTCTTTCCCGAAACGGCATACGCATGTCCCAAGAGCGCCAACACGAGGGGGCTGCCCGTAAGCTTGACACCTTTCTGAAACTCAGCGATCGCCTCGGGATACATACCCTTTTGTTCGTAGGCAAGACCCAGATACCTTCGCGCCGGAAAAAAGTTGGGGTCGAGATCCAAAATCTTTCTGCACTGCTCGATTGCCCGGTCGTTCTGGCCCGCCAGGTAATAGATCCAACCCAGGTGTGAACTCGCAATGAAAGACAAGGGCGCCAGTTCCTGAGTCCGTTTTGCTTCGGCAATTGCCTCGTCAAACCGTTCGAGCGCCACCAGGTAAGAGCTGTACCATTGATGAGCCGGTGCGTAGGCCGGCTTGAGTTTAATCGCCTGCTGAAACTCCTGTTCGGTACCAAGCCGATCGCGGTCCCAGCGAAACTTAATAAAGGCCAGCGACGTGTGTGCTTCGGCTAACGTCTCGTCGATCTCCAGCGCCTTGATTGCGGCATCTTTGGCTTTCGGGAAGCCATCCTTTGGCTGTCGCACCCCGTAGACGACCAACATGTTGTAGCAGTCAGCCAGACCAGCATAAGCCGGAGCGTAGGTTGGATCTATATCTATTGCTTGTTGGAAGAATTCAATACCTTGCAGAAGACCGTCTTCAGTGCGTTTGTTCCAGGAGTTGCGGCCCTTCAAATATAGTCGATACGCTTCTAATTGCTTTTTCTCTTCTACGTTCAACTTCAGACGCAAGTTCTCAAATATGTCACGCGAGATGTCTTCCTGCACGAGCAGAACATCGGCCAGCTTGTGATCGTAGTGTTGTCCCCAGATCTGTGCGACGTTTTCAGTATCGATCAGGTCCGCTTGAATGCTGATGATGTCGCCGTGTCGTTGCATTCGACCAGTGACGACTGCCCGAACGTTCAGATCGCGTCCGATTTTGCGCGGATCCAAATCCCTGCCCTTGTAACTGGCCACGACACTGCGCGGAACCACGCGAAGTTGAGGAATCTTGGAAAGACTATTAATGAGACTTTCAGCAATCTTGTCGTTGAGATATTCAGCGTCTGAGTCAGAGGCGTCATCGACAAATGGTAAGACTGCGATTGATTGGATCGCGTCGCCGGCGCTGTTTCCTTCCTTGCCGCGACCAGTGAAGTACACCAGGCCCACGAGCCCTATGAGCACCACCGCTAGAGTCCCGACGAAAGCGGGACTCCTTTGCCTGATGCCGGGCAGGAGAAATCCAGCGTACCAGCCGTCGGTTGCGGGTCGCGTCGGAAGTAGGTTCTGAACCGAGTCTGCAACAGCGGCAGTCGCGGTTACTCCTGCCGGCACAGCCGGCGAGTTATCGTGGTTAATTACCTTGTGCGCGTCTGGAGGGGCGGTGTGCGTTGTTGCGAGTGTCTGCCCGACCTTGTCGTCCCAAGCTTCACTGATGTTGGCGACAAACCGATAGCCTCGTCTCGGCACCGTTTCAATAAACTGAGGACCGCTCGGGCTCTCGCCGAGTGCCTTCCTTAGCAGCGAAACGTTTTGAGTTAAATTGCCTTCCTCAACGAAGGTGCTCGGCCACACTCTCTTCATTAAGTCGTCCTTCTCGACGACATGGCCGCCCTGTTCTACAAGCGTGAGCAATATGTCAAAAACCTTAGGCGTCAGAGGAACGGGTTCCCCCTCACGTAGAAGCACACGTTCCGCCGTCTTCAATCGAAAACGACCAAACGCATAGAAATGACTTTCCTGTTCAGCCATAAAACGGGTATTGAGAAATATCTTTGAGGAATTCTTGAGCGCCTTCTGAGGACTTACCGGATGCTTCAACGCTAACCTGGAGCGCCATCCAGGAAGGTTCCGAAATAATCGCGGTTCGATAGTCTTGAAGCGGGGTTCATTGTAATCCAAGCATCAAACGCGGGCAACGATACGATATTTCGCGTGGTGTCCTAAATTTGTAAGGGCGTCCCTCCGTGGGCGCCCCATTGCTTGCCGATCTGACACTCAGGGAGGGGCGCCCACGGAGAGACGCTCCCACAAATTAGGGCACTACCATATTTCGGGCTTAATGGGTTAACAAAGTGAGCGTTGGGTAAGCCAGAATCAGCGTAAATCAACCAAGGTTAAATAAAGGTCTCTCCCATGACAGAACAAAAAAACATTCGAGAGCTGATCGAAACGTCATTAATCTGTGTCTTAAGTGCAATGGCAGGGTTGCTGGGATTCTTTTTAGTCTGGCTAGTCTGCAGGCTGTTCGGTGCGGGCCCGATGTGAATCAACCAAACGGCTCATCGATTGAGGCGCTTTGTTTAGTGAAAAACCGTGGTCCGTCCGCAGTTATGTACAAGCAATCTTCCAGGCGAATACCAAACTCACCGTAGATCACTATTGTCGGTTCATCACTAAAGCACATGCCGGGCTGAATTGAGGTTTTGTTACCGCGAACGAAGTTCGTCCATTCGTGACCATCAAGACCGATACCGTGCCCAGTGCGATGCGGAAGTCCAGGCACTTTATAATCCGGCCCGAAACCCGCGTCGGTAATTACCTTCCGCGCCGCAGCATCGACAACGTCACATGGAGTTCCAACTTTGACGGCCGCAAATCCTGCATCCTGGGCCCTGCGCTCGAGGTTCCAAATGTCGCGCTGTCGCTGGGTAGCCTTGCCAAATACGAAGGTGCGCGTGATATCAGACTGATAGCCATCAACACTACAGCCGCCGTCCATGAGCACGAGATCACCTTCTCGTAATTTTTGCGGCGTACTGCTGCCGTGCGGAAAGGCGGTGTATTTGCCAAAGCTTACAAAAATACCACCTACCACACCGAGGGAGTGAAAAGCCGCCTCACAGTTGTTGGCAAACTGGCCTTGCGTCATTCCTTCCCTCATGCTGTCGTGTGTGGCCTTGTAAGCAGCGATGGTAATGTCGTTTGCGCGCTGCATCAGAGCCAGTTCCGCTGGTGATTTAAACATTCTGCAGCCTGCGGTGATCGGGGTTGCGCTGACAAACTGGATTGTAGGTGCAACCTCGCGAATGCCTTGATAGAGAAAGAACCGCACGCGCTCCTCGATCCCTATAGTTCCGGTGCGAATCCCGCGGTCTCTCAAGATCTCGGCAACACGCATGTAAGGGCTCTGGTCTTCTTCCCAGGTTCGGATATCGTCTCCAACTTTGATTAGCTCCCGCGCTCGTTCTTCTTCAAACTTTGGACAAACCCAACTGACCTCGCCGCGTGCGGGGATTACTACGGCAAACATCCGTTCACTCGTGCTCCAATGCATGCCTGTGAAATAAGACATGCTCGAACCTGGTTCGATGTAGATTGCATCAATGCCATTTTCCTTCATTAATCGTCGTGCCTTCTCTATTCGAGAGCGCCGCTCGTCAAGCGAGATCGGCAGAACGTCATCTGTCATGCTGGGCAGTTTTCGAATAGCTTCAGGCACTTCGCTATACGCTGATCCCTTATCGGCATTAACTAAAGCGTCGCCAAACAATGCTGCGCCGGCTAGACCGGCCGATAAGCGTAGGAAGTCTCTTCTATCGGTGCACATTAGTCATTCACCAAGTTGAGTGCGGTCGCTGTGTTACAGAACCGGGAGCGGTAGCGACCGCTCTCAACGAGCACATCTCTTAAGGCTAAAGCAGCCAAGCCCGCCTGGCCGAATCGTGGTAGTTGTTCACAATCGTAGTAGTTATTCACCAAGTTGAGTGCGGTCGCTGTGTTACAGAACCGGGAGCGGTAGCGACCGCACTCAACGAGCGCATCTCGTAAGGCTAAAGCACCAAGCCTGCTTAGCGAATCGTGGTAGTTATTCTTAACCAACTTGAGTGCGGTCGCTGCGGCTCCCGGTTCTGTAACGCGCCAATGCTACACGAGGGGCCAATTGGCGTTCAAGCGGCATTTGGATTGCCAAGATCAACAATCAGTCAGTGTTGATGATGGAGTCGAACCGGAAGCAAACAATACGTAAGCAGAATTGAGGACTCGACAACTCTCAAAAAATCCCGCCAGGGACTAGTCATTGTGAAAACGCAGACAGATGCCGCGGCCTTGCGCCGTGGAGACTCACGCTCGTTGCTATCAGGAAGGCCATAGAATCTTCCAGGATGCGATTGCCCCGTGGAGTTTCACGTTTGTTACTATGGTCCACAAGTTGGCGGTTTCTGAAGCAGCTAACGGTGAATCTCCACGGCTCAAGGCCGTGGCATCCTCAATCTGTTTCAACTCTCTTCGTAGCGACAAACGTGAGTCTCCACGGCGCAAGTCCGTGGCATCTATTTTGCTTTTCACACGGTCGCGGTAGCGATCCGGATTTCTGAGTTTTGATAGTCAAGGTATGATAGATTTCAGCAGCTTGAGCTACCATCAACGGCAAAGGACAAACTATGAACGAAGAAGCAAAAGCGCCCGAGATTTCTTACGAAGTGCGTATAAAGCCAGGACGTGCCGGCACCGATGAGGGCGCGCCTGATTGGGAGGTGTTGGAATTAGAAGATGGCGAGGTAAAAAACAATGCCGATATCTACGATAACCTCACTATGGCTGAAGCTAATCAAATAGCCGGCATGTGGCGAAGAAAAAAAGAGGAAGCTGAGACAGCTGAATAAGCAAAGCTCAATTAGCCGAGGCCCCAGAACTAATGACCATCTCGCGCAAGACTCCGTATGCTAGTCGTCCCGATGCACTGTAGCAAGCGAAAACGCAGGCAAGCACACTGCGACGTACTCGGCTCCCTCAGACTCCGGTGTGCTGTACTGCACCCATTCGCCCTCGCGGACGATCACTGCCTGCCCTGCACGCACATCAATCGTCTCAGTTTCCGATGTCACCCGCAGCATGCCACTTAGTACCAGGGTGTACTCGTCAAAATCTGGCCTTTGCCCTGGTTCGACCCATCCGCCCGGACTTTTCATACGAGCAATGCTGACTTCATTAGTGCCTGTGTTCAGCTGGCCAATGAATTCCTGAATCAGCTTTGGTTTGCTTCCGGCGGCTTTCACGACGGTTGGGCTGGGAATGAACGCAGGCATTCAAGATCTACCTCTCAGGAGGAGCGTTGGGAGCAGTCTGCAGATATTCTTCAAGATCATCTTCATGGTCGGAGATCTTCAATATCCTGACGCCGAGCAAAGAACCCTGACCCATATCCTGGGGATTGAGCGGGACGCAGCGGATTGGCGCAACTTGGAGAGCAATCGAACCTTGCGGCAAATGCAGCGATACCTTCACTCGGTCTGATTCCCTGCAATACTTTTCATGGATAGAGATTGAAGGAAGAATGAGGGCGACACCATGAGTGCTGACGTCTTTGGTTTCGCCAAAAAAGATCAGCGACTCAGAAGGAACGTTAGTGTCACCATCAAGGATCGATAGGTTTGCTGTCAGTTCCGCATCACATCGTACCTTGATCCGCTGTGAGTGTCTTCGTTCGATTGAGAAAGTGGGCTTATCCAAGCTAGATAGTCTTCAAGCTGACAGTGTTCCGTAACCACTCTCAGTTCGTCTCCAATTATGTGATGATCATATTCCGAAGCCAGAGTCGCCCCCCTCCAGCCCGGGCAGTATAACCACGAAGGTTCGGATTTGTATATTGAAAGTTTGTTTATATTATTTTCAAACGTCTACAGGAGGTGCGAGCTCCATTGCCGCAAGGCAACCCTGCAAGATCTCCTGCACCAACGTGAGTTGTTTTCGCTAACGAAGATAGACCGGCGCTCTTCTCAGAATGCCTTGCCTTTCTTTGGTTATCTTAGGTCATACTGAGATCAACCGCCGCGAACCAATTAGGTTACGCTCCTCATAAATACACTTAACAACTGACTTAAAGGCTTAAGGGCCAGTATGTTCAATCTTCCTCGAGCATTTGAGGTTTCCCTGCAGTTGCGCCGGCCACGTCAAGTCTCTATCTTTGAAATTTGAGTTTGGAGTAATTTTCCGTCTCAAATAACTTAATGGCTATTGAATCAACCGCCACTCCAAATCTGTCGCACGAGGTCATTTCGTGTATCCGCCGCGCGTTACAGGAAGACATCGGCCCAGGCGATGTAACCACGGAGAGCATCGTTACGGCCGATACCACTGCAACAGCCCACATAGTTGCCAAACAAGATGGGGTCGTAGCGGGACTGGACGTTGTAAATACAGTCTTCCTTCTCTTGCACAACAACGTGCGGTTCAAATCGAACGCTTCCGAAGGTTCGTTCGTTGTACGCGACCAGATCCTATGTGAGATTTCCGGTCCCACCGGCCCGCTATTGACGGGTGAACGCACCGCCCTGAATTTTCTTGGACGGATGTCAGGAATTGCGACATTGACACGCAAGTTTGTGGATGCCATCAGCGGAACACGAGCGGTTATTCTCGACACGCGCAAGACTGCTCCGGGATTACGTATCTTCGACAAAATGGCCGTCAAACGCGGTGGCGGTCAGAACCACCGCATGGATCTACATGAAATGGTCCTGGTAAAGGACAACCATATCGACTACGCGGGGTCTTTGGCGAATGCTTTAACGCGAGTGCGCGCGAACGCCAACCACGTGGAAATCGAAGTGGAAGCGAGAACTATTGGCGAACTTGAAGAAGCGCTCGCACTCGGAGTTAAGCGAGTCCTCCTGGATAACATGACCATGAGCGAGTTACGAAAAGCAGTTATCCTAAACGCCGGTCATGCAACACTGGAGGCTTCGGGAAACGTTTCCCTTGAGAATGTTCGAGAAATTGCGGAGACCGGTGTCGATTTTATTTCGGTCGGCGCCTTGACTCATTCGCCTAAGGCGTTTGATGTAAGTCTCAAATTAATTGCTTAGTTAATGGTTAACGACAAGGTACCGAGTAAGTAAGGGGAGATCATGATTGCTACACTGAGCGGTGAAACATCCGCAAACTTAATCCAGGCAAGCCTGAAGGCAATGCTCGCCGATGTGATACCGGATCTCGAATTGCGACTAAAGGCAGAACTGGCAGCCGAGATTAATCGCGTCAAGAAAGAGAAGAATGCGATCATCCTGGGACACAACTACATGGAGCCGGCGCTCTTTCATACGATCCCAGATTACGTGGGTGATTCGCTCGACCTGGCGCGCAGGGCGGCATCCACCGATGAAGAGATTATCGTTTTTTGCGGCGTGCGATTCATGGCTGAAACCGCCAAGCTTTTGAATCCATCCAAGATGGTGCTTGTACCGTCGAAAGAAGCCGGCTGTTCACTTGCGGCCAGCATCACAGCTGCAGACGTGCGTGAACTCAGGCAGAAGTTTCCCGGCGTTCCTGTGGTTACGTATGTGAACACTTATGCTGATGTGAAAGCCGAGTCAGACATCTGCTGCACGTCTTCCAATGCGACGGCCGTGGTGGAGTCACTCGACGCCGAGACTGTGATCTTCCTGCCAGACGAATACCTGGCAAAAAACGTCGCCAAAGAGACGGGACGGCACATCATCTTTCCCACAAAAGACTTTCCGCGAGGGTCTAACCGGGAGTTGGATTACCAGATGATTGGCTGGCCGGGTAGATGTGAGGTTCACGAGAAGTTTAGCGTGGAGGACATCGACAACATCAGGAAACAGTTTCCGGACGTTGTGATTTTGGCCCACCCTGAATGCAGTCCGGAAGTGGTAGAGGCTTCAGACTATTCAGGCAGTACCAACGCCATGATCAAGTACGTCGAAGACACGGAGGCGTCTCGGTATCTCTTGCTGACCGAATGCTCGATGGGCGAGAACATTGCCGCCGCAAATCCAGAAAAGGAGATGCTGCGCATCTGCAGCGTGCGCTGCCCGCACATGAATCAAATAACTTTAGAAGACACTCTGGAGGCTCTCGTGAAAGAACAGTACGTCATCGAGATACCAGAAGCGATCCGGGTCAGGGCTGCGCGGGCTGTGGAACGGATGATTGCGATTGGCTGAGGATTATTCTTAATTGATGGTACAGGAAGTCAACTTCGGTTGAGTTGGAACAACATTTAGATCCGGGGATTCGCTTAGTTCGTTCGAGCCAACCTCACCGATAACTCTGACGACTTGAGCATCATATTCTTTACCCGCACCCTTCAACAATTCGTCAACAGCCGCCTGATGACTCAAAGCCTGGGTTATATCTCTCGGCTGTGTCAGCAAATCGTATTTGCTCGCCACGCGAATGATGCGCGAGGTCAGCGGTATCTGCTCAGCAAAGAGGCCCAGCGGGTAACCGCTGCCGTCGTAGTTCTCATGATAATACCGAACAATGTCGGCAACATCTTTCAACTCGGGCATAGATGATAGTATCTGAGCTCCCCGCGCAGGGTGACGCTGAAGCATTGAAAGCTCATTGCTCGTGAGTTCGCCTGCCTTGGTCAGAATATCTTCTGGGGTGCCGAGCGCGCCAAGATCATGCAGGAGAGCCGCAGTGGAGAGATCCGCAAGGACCGCCTCGTTTAAACGGAGCGTATCACCAATGATCGCTGAATACTGGCCAACGCGCCAACCATGCATGTAGCTATATTCATCCTTCAACTTGAGCGCTTCCGCAATAGCCCTGACAAAGCCTTGTTTCATATCCTTTAGTCGCATGGCGAGACGATCGTTTGCGGAGACCAGGGAATGCCGGCGCTTGTTGTCTTCATAATGCTCAACTGCCCTGCTAATGCGCAGCTTCAGATCCTCATTATTCCATGGCTTGCTCACGTACATGTAAACCAAGCCACAGTTGACTGCCTCAGCCAACGCATCAATATCGGTGTACCCGGTCAGCAGAATTCGAACCATGTGCGGCCTGCTGTCCGCGCTTCGCTTCAATAGCTCAATGCCAGTCATCTGCGGCATTCGTTGATCAGTGACTATAACGGCGACATCGTGCTGGTCCAGCAGCTTGATCGCTTCTTCCCCTGAAGATGCCGTCAAGCAGTAATAGTCGTCGCGGAACAGCCGTTCAAGAAGTCGGATGTTGGCCATCTCGTCGTCAACAATCAGGAGTTTATAGGTCATCGTGTGAATTAAACCTCCAGGTGCTTAGGAAAACTGTTGCGAATCAGAATCACCGCATTCAGTCACCCTGAATTCGGTATTCGTAGTGATAGGAATCGAAATAGTGAACCGGCTACCCATGCCCTCTTCGCTTTCGGCCGTGATGCTACCCCCATGCTTTTCGATGATCCCATAAATTATCGATAGGCCTAGTCCAGTCCCATCACCGACCTGCTTGGTAGTGAAGAAAGGGTCGAATATCTTGTGAAGTTGATCGGCCGGGATTCCACAACCGTTGTCGCTGATAACGACAACGACGACCTGGCCCTCAACCTTTGTTGAGATTCTCACTTCGCCATTGCCTTGAACCGCCTGAGCAGCGTTGACCAACACATTCGTCCAGACCTGATTCAGTTGGCCGGCATAGCAATTCACAAGCGGCAGTTTGCCGTACTCGCGGATCAACTTTATCTGCCCCGATCCGTAGTAGCGCGAAAGCAGCCGGATGGTCGATTCGATGCTGTCGTGCAAGTCAATCTTCTTAACCTCCGCATCATCCAGACGCGAGAATAATCGTAAGCTCTGTACCACATCGCGGATCCGTTCGGCGCCCTCGCGACAATCAGCAATCATCGATCGCAACTCAGACATCAAAAGGCTGTAACTGATTTTCGCTTTGGTGAAACTCACTTCCGTGGCTGTGGCGACGGACAATGAAGCACCGTCGTACACTGCCAGCACTGTTTCCAATCTGCCCACATACTCCGTCAACAGGTCCATGTTTCCATAGATGAAGCCCGCAGGGTTGTTGAGTTCGTGTGCGATTCCCGCTGCGAGCTGACCCAAACTAGCCATCTTTTCACTGTGCACAATCTGAGCCTGCAAGCGTTCGAGTTCCGCTTTACGCGCCGCGAGTTCGATATTCTGACGTTCCAGATCAGCTCTGTAGCTGCGGGCAGTCAGCATCAAGCTTCGTCGTTCCAGGGCGCGCTCGACAGATAAGCCCAACACGTCTAGCTCGCAGGGTTTTATGAGGTAGTCAAATGCACCTACCTGCATCGCGTCACGTATTCGTTGGGGACGATCAATTCCCGAAACCATGATCACGGCTGTGTCCGGATAACGAGAGCGGATTTCGCGCAGGAGTTCGATCCCATTGCGCCCGGGCATCTGCATATCTGAAATAACCAGTGCGTATGGAGTGACGGCGAGGTATGACAATGCTTCATCGCTGGACGCTGCGGTCGTACAGATGTATTGCTCCTTCAGGAACTCAGCAAACATCCTGCACACCGGCTCTTCATCATCGACGATGAGGATGGTCCGATCGCCTTCGTTCTGAAAGAAATCGCGCAGAGGTATCTGGGAACTATCGCTTAATTGTTGATGCAAAGCAGAGGTCATGGGATTCGAATCTTCTCTTCCGGGAATGTCCCAGGTTGAAAACGAGCACAATAGACTGACGGAATCAAGCATAACCCAGCTGCCGCGATGTTCCTGTTAGGGTGCGGCTCAAAGTTGGCGTTTGTTCTTCAGGCACAACCAGATTCTTGTTTGATTGTTCTCGCAGCTCGGCCCAATCTTTCCTGGGGACGCGATGAAAGGCTTTTACAACTTGTGGGTCGAATTGTTTACCGGCCCACTCGTCCAGTTCTTGCGCCGCTGCTTCGTACGACTTGCCTTTTCGGTACACCCGATCACTCGTGATCGCGTCAAACGCGTCAGCTACCGAGAAGATGCGGGCACAAACGTCGATATCCTCCACGCGCAACCCCAGCGGATAGCCTGACCCATCCCACTTCTCGTGATGCTGCGCCACTACGCGTGCCGCTCCCTGCAGAAATTCTATCCCGCGTAAGATCTGCTGCCCGTGCATCGGATGCTCTCGCATCCGCACCCACTCTTCTTCCGTCAGCTTGGCCGGCTTGCGCAGGATCGAATCCGGCACCCCGATCTTCCCAATGTCGTGCAGCAGCGAGCCAAACTCCAGCGCCTTCATCTCGTCTCGGTTCAACCCATACTCCCGCCCCAGGCGCAAACTGTAGCTCACCACTCGTTCCGAATGGCCATGCGTTTCCGAATCGCGCGTCTCCAGCGCAGCCGTCAGCGCTTTCAGCGTCGAGCGATACGCATCTTCCAGGGAATCCAGGGCCCGGTCGAGTTCCGCCGTCCGCTGTTCTACCAACTCTTCCAGCTGATTCTCGTAGCGCTGCTTGGC
>Ga0070708_100003998_pt1 | contig 11576 bp, 8 predicted proteins | sample KBSK5503metaG_FD_65469 | JGI IMG/M metagenome (GOLD analysis project Ga0070708, IMG submission 65469) | Corn, switchgrass and miscanthus rhizosphere microbial communities from Kellogg Biological Station, Michigan, USA - KBS K5-50-3 metaG | ecosystem: Host-associated > Plants > Roots >...
CTGAAGGACATCGACAGCGAGCTGTCGCAGAGCGTGTCGATGATTCGCAAAGACGACGCGGCGCTGAAGCGGGAGAAGGACAAGACCCGCCGCGACTTCTATCGCCGCCGCCTGCAGAAGTATCAGGAGAAACTGCGCGAGCTGGAGGGCTTCTACGGGACCGCAAACGAGGAGCTGAAGAAGACCATCCGCGAGATCCGCCAGGGCGAAGAGGAAGCCGATCAGGCCAAGCAGGAGCTGATCGTGGCCAATCTGCGCCTGGTGGTCTCCATCGCCAAGAAGTACACAAACCGCGGACTGCAGTTCCTCGATCTGATTCAGGAAGGGAACATCGGCCTGATGAAGGCCGTGGAGAAGTTCGAGTACCGCCGGGGATACAAGTTCTCCACCTACGCGACGTGGTGGATCCGGCAAGCGATCACCCGGGCCATCGCCGATCAGGCGCGCACCATCCGCATTCCGGTGCACATGATCGAGACGATCAACAAGCTGACGCGCACCTCACGCGCGCTGGTCCAGGAGCTGGGGCGCGAGCCGCAGGCGGAGGAGATCGCCGAGCGGATGGACATGCCCGTGGCCAAGGTCCGCAAGATCATGAAAATCGCCCAGGAACCGATCTCTCTGGAGACGCCGATCGGTGAAGAGGAAGATTCACATCTGGGAGATTTCATCGAGGATCGCGGCGTAATCTCGCCGATCGATCACGTCATCGTGGCCAACCTCAAGGAGCAGACCAACAAGGTGCTCCGGACGCTCACGCCTCGCGAAGAGCAGGTGCTCAAGATGCGCTTCGGCGTCGGCGACGGTTCCGAACACACGCTCGAGGAAGTGGGCCGATCGTTCAATGTCACCCGCGAACGCATCCGCCAAATCGAATCGAAAGCGCTGCGTAAGCTGCGCCATCCTTCCCGCTCGAAGAAACTGCGGCCATTCCTCGATTCCACGTTCTAAAAAAACGATTTGACGATCATTCAAGGGCGGCATTTCTGCCGCCCTTTTCGTATGAATGCAGAACGCAGAACGCAGAATGAAGAATTGAGAAAGCCCTTCACGCGTTTTCTGCACTCTTCATTCTGCATTCTGCGTTCTGCTTTCATCTGTTTTTTGATCGCCGGCACCGCCCACGCCGCGCCGCCAAGGGCCTACCACCTCGAGCTGGAGGCGCGACCCGCCGCTCCATTTCCTTTTCTCGGCAGATTCGGAACGATCACGCTTCACGTCTATCCCCACGGCGTCCGCGCCAATACGTTCTGGCTGAATGGCTTCAGCCGCAATGGATCGGAGACGGTTACGGTCATGAATCCCGTGGCTCGGATGTATACGGAAGTGCCGATCGTCGAGTTCCCGGCTGTGATGGCGCGCCTCACGGGAGCGAAGGGAGGGAAGGTTCAGGGAGAATCACCGATCCTTTCCGCGCCCACGGCTGGGAGAGTTCGCGGCTTTGCCGCCAGCCGCTACCGCCTCGTCTACGGGCCGAGCGCCTGGATCGACATCTGGACAACGCAAATCGTCCCCGAGAATCCGCAGCTCAAGAGAATCGTCTATGAGTTTGTGAGCAACGTTGCCCCAGCGACCGCGGATCTGATGCGCACGATCCCCGGCAATCCGCTCTACGTCGAGTTGAATTTCAGCCACTACCACAAGCTTCCCCTGCTCCGCCTGAAGTCCCTGACGATGGACAGCCACGGCGAAGCGGCCGCTCTCGAAGTCGGTGCGCTCTATTTCAAAGCGCCGCTGATCGATTCGATCTGGAAATGACGCGTGAAGACGCGTCATCCTGACGCTGAGCGAAGCGGAAGGATCTCCGGGCTCGGGATCACGCCAGCTACGCAGCCGCGGCGGCGGCGCCGATCTGCACCTGATCGAGATCGTGAAGCAGCGCGCCGGCGTCGGCGTAGCGGTCGGATGGATCTTTGGCCAGACAGCGGAGGACAATCGCGTTGATCTCTCGTCCGATTTCCGGTCGCAGATCAATCGGCGGCTTGGGCGCCTCCGTGATGTGCGCCGTCAAGACAGCCGTCAGCGATGCCGCGCCGAACGGTTTCTGTCCCGCCAGCATCTCGTAAAGCAACAGACCGATCGAGTAGACGTCGCTGCGCGGGTCGAGCGTTTTTCCCTGCACCTGCTCCGGACTCATGTAATGCGGCGTTCCCACGATCAACCCGGCCTGCGTCATTCCTTCCTTCGCCTCGGCCATCCGGGCGATGCCGAAATCCATCACCTTCACTTCGCCGGTGTGATCGATCAGCACGTTTTGCGGCTTGATGTCGCGATGGATGATTCCCTGCTCGTGCGCCGCCTGAAGTCCGCGGCAGATCTGCCGGCCGATGCCCATGGCCAGGCGCGGCGCCAGACGATGCCCCGTCGCTTCCTCGAGCAGCTCGGCCAGCGTGTACCCGCGAACGAATTCCATGCTGATGAAGTAGACGCCTTCCGCCTCGCCGTAGTCATACGTGCGCAGGACATTGCGGTGGGTGATCTTGCGGGCCAGGCGGATCTCCCGCTTGAAGCGCTCCAGATCCTCCGGCGAGCGCGTCATCACATCGCCCGGCAGCGTCTTGATGGCCACCGTTTCGTCGAGCTGCGTGTCGGTGGCCTTGTAGACGATGCCCATCCCGCCCCGGCCGAGGATCTGATCGATGCGGTAACGATTGGCGAAGAGCACGCCGGAAGCCAGCTCTGCGACCGGCGAAGGAGGCGCAGTCTCACCGGGCGCGGTCCCGATTCGCATCGTTGCTTCCGCACCGGTCGTGTTGGCGCCGATCGATCGCATCACGCCGGTGGTCAGGCTGACCAGCGGAAGGGACGCCACGGGCAACGGCTGGGGCAACCACTTCAGCTGCACTTGCTCACGCGTCGAGCCGGAGAGGATCTCGCCACCTGCCGCTTGCGCTGTTTCGTATGAGATGTACGCCTGACCGGCCGAGGCATGCCACGCCAGCACGCTGGCCAGAAGCGGCGCATTGCCAAGAATGGCCAGCCCGCTCTCCTGACCCGCGCTCACCGACCCACTGACGAACTGCCCCGTCGCGATTCCAACGCTCACTGACATCTTCACATCGTCAAGGCTCGCCAACTCTTCATTGATTGCGCGCGCCGCACGGATCGCATGCAACACGCCGCGATCTCCGCGGAAGACACTGACCAGGCGATGGCCGTCGATTTCACGTACATCTCCGTCCTGCCGGACCACCTCCGCCTCCTGCATCTGCAGCACGCGCGAGAGCGCCGCGACGAGCACGGCCGGCTCGCCTTCGCCAACTGGAGGAAGCCCGCGGAGATCGGTGACCAGAATGGTCCCTTCTTCGAGGCGGGCCGGCTCGGTCTTTCGGGTGACGACGGCTTCTCGCTCCTGCGATCGTGCGGCCATCTCTTCGTACAGCCCTTCCAGCTCCGCTTTGTCGCGCAAGGCGGTGATCATCTTGGCGAACGAGCGGCCGAGGATTCCGACTTCGTCGCTGCGATCGACGTTGGGATGCACGCTGTAATCACCTGCGGTGACCGCCTGCGCGATTCCGGCGAGATGTTCGATGGGGCTGGTTACGCGCTTGGCGATGAACCAGGAAAGGATGAACGCGAGCAGCAGCGCCGCGCCGCCGCTCAGCAGCAGCGCGTTCTCGATCTGCCTGAAGGGAGCGAACTCCCGATCGAGCGAACGCAGGAACACCGCCGCGCCGACCACGTCGGTCCCGCCCACGAGCGGCTCGCCGGTCATGATGTACGAGCTGCGCTCGATGTGCACTGTGTTGGGAGGGATGCTCTGGCCGGTGCGGAAAATTCGGTCAACATCCTTCATCTGCTGCATGCCGACACTCGGAGCGTTTTGCGACCGGGAGATGACCGGTGTCGACGTCACGTTCGGCGAGGCGGCGAACATCACGCCGGCGTTGGTGGAGTCCGCAATCCGATTGGCAAACGCGTCGTCGATGGTCAGCGCGTTGATGAGGTAGCCGACGCGGACATTGTTCGCTCCGGCGCCGATCGGCGCGACCGCCGCGTGAACCAGGCGGCTTCCCAATGCCATGACGCCGGCCGTGACGTCGATGCTCGCGTCATCGACGACCTTCTTCACCAATGACGAGCGCTCGTACAGATCTTCTTTGGTCGGCGCGGTCACCGTCGGCTGATCGGTCCTCGCCACCACTCGCCCCTGATCGTCCAGGAGGATGACCAGGTCCGTCCCGAACGCCTGCCGCCGCTGCTCGAGTTGATCGGCGATGCTGACCAGGTCGACGACCGGCGCGGATTGCGCCGTTGCGCCGCCGCTCGCCGGTGCTTCACCGGCCAGCGATTTTTGAATGTAGGCCACGAAGGCCGGGTCATTGCCCAGCAGTTCCGTCGGCAGGGCCAGCCGGCCCAGTCGCTGACGCTCGAATTCCTTGAAGAGCCGGGCCGCGCCCGAGATCGAGTCATTCACTGTCGTGCGGGCGATGCGATCAGCGCGCTGGATGGTAATTCCCACAGCGATCGCCACGACCACGACGATGAGCAGCGCAGTCAGACCGAACAGCTTCCAGACGAGCGGGAAGCGCGCTCGCTCGACGGCGGCTGCTTTACGGATCGGCGTTGATTCTTCGGCGGCCCGCGTGTCGAGCGTCTGGACGGTCAATCAATAGTCCTTCACGCTCGGCGGCTGGTACGGCTTGCCGAGTTTGTTCATGTGCTGCGTCAGCCGGAAGTTGCGGCTGTCGAGCATCAGCGCCAGATCGCCGTTCACAGCACCGCGGCTGGTCACCTCGATCGGCGATTCGGTCTGCCCTCCCTGCTCGTTCCAGGCGACCAGCTTGTATCGCCCAGCCGGGACCTCGCCGATGGCGTAATTGCCGGCCGCATCAGCGAAAGAGAAATATGGCGTGGCCATGACGTGAATGACGGCGGACATGTTCGGATGGACATTGCAGTAGACGTTGACGATTCCCGCCGACTCGAACGTGTGAGCCTTCCCGGCTCCCCGCCGGTAGAGACCGAGGTCGAACGAATTGTTCGAGGAGAGCGAGAAGAGGTTGTGGGAGATCGGATCGTCGTTCGGGAACTCGACCGTCGAACCGACGGGGATGGCCAGCACGTGCGGCACGACTGCCTTGCCGCGCGTAGTCATCTGATAAGTCATCGGGGCGCGCTTGGGCGCCTTTCCGCCAGCCGGCTCGAGCCACAGCAGGGTCTCGTTCACGACCGGATTCTGACCCCGCTTGGTCGCGAAACTGACTTTGCCGCTCACCGTCGCGGAGAACGCCTCTCCCGCAGCGAGCGCGAGCATGCAGGCTACGAGAGGAACCAGTCGTTTCATGGGGCGGGCTCGGAGAGGCCGAATGGTAGCACACGCGCTTGCGCGACCGGCACGGCGATTGCGATAGCGAGGCCCGGATTTGTTCGTTGCTATTTCAAGTGAAAACCGTATGATTTTAAGCATGCACGAGGAGAGAGAGGCTCCCGACCTGCAATAAAACGCGCTGGGGTTCTACTTTTCTCGAGTACACGTTGAAGCGGCACGATGCCGCGGCGATCTTTGGCGATCTTTGAAGACAAGACATCAAGTTCCCGCTCCTCCCTTCCACCACGGGGCGAGTAGGAGCGGTCGATCCGGTCCGTGACGTTGGCGAGGTGGGTCATGACCATGGACGTGACGCTGGTTGCGGGTCCGCCGGAAATTCATGGGGGAGGAGGTACTGCGTTCGATGGATTGTTCTAGTAAACCTGAGGGGGCGAGTTCAACTTAGCTCCCACCCCGGAAGGGCGCCTGCAAAGGCGCCCTTTTCTTTTTCCAGCCTTAATCCAGCGCCGGCAGGATGCCGCTCCAGAAGATCGGCGGTCGCAGCGGCGCGATGATCCTTCGCAGCCGTTCCTGCAGCTCCGGCACGGATCCGACCTCCATGTCCAACAATTCGTACAACGCCCGGACCTCGGCCGCCGAGAGCCGTGAAGGCGTCCGGTCCAGGCACGCGTTGGTCTTGCATCGCGGAGTGCAGTACTTTCGTGTGGAACGCGTCAGCGGAAATCGCTCGCCGCAGTAGTCGCAGGTACCCATCACACCCTCCCGTGGCGTTAATCAACGTTGCGTTCCTGGCCCGTGGTTCTGGCTCGTGCTCCGCGAATCTGTTGATTAACGCCTTAGCTGAAAAAGAATACCGCACTGGTGCCCCCGGCCGGACTCGAACCGGCACGCCCCTCGCGGAGCTCGGGATTTTAAGTCCCGTGCGTCTACCAGATTCCGCCACGGGGGCTGTCGTCGCGCTCGCGGAATGACACTCAGATGATAACCGTCAAACATCCGCTATGATGCGACCGAGGCTCCCGGAAGCGCCCCGATGACCACCCAGACAATTGATGTCCCGCCCGGCGCGCCACTCACACTCCTCTCCGAAGAGGAGCAGATGTTCCAGCAGAGCGTGCGCGACTTCGCCATTGAGAAAATCCGCCCGCGCGTGCACGACATGGACGAGGCCGGGGTCATGCCCAGGGACCTGATCAACAGCTTCTTCGATCTCGGCATCATGGGCGTCGAGGTCCCCGACCGGTGGGGCGGCGCCGGCTCCACATTCTTTAATGCGGTCCTCGTGGTCGAGGAGCTTTCCCATGTCGACGCGTCGTGCGGCGTGGTGGTCGACGTTCAGAACACCCTGGTGAACAACGCGATCCTCCGCTGGGCAAACGACGATCAGAGATCGAAGTACTTCCCCATGCTGACCAGGGACACCGTCGGCGCATACGCCCTTTCGGAGGCTGGATCCGGCTCCGACGCTTTCGCTCTGGCCACGAAGGCCCAAGATCGCGGCGATCACTGGGTCCTTAACGGCCGGAAGCTCTGGATCACCAATGCTGCCGAAGCGGGGATCTACATCATCTTCGGCAACGCGAATCCGGATGCAGGCTACAAAGGAATTACGGCGTTCATCGTCGAACGCGATTTCCCCGGCTTCGCTGTCGGCAAGAAGGAGGACAAGACCGGCATCCGCGCTTCGTCCACCTGCGAGCTGATCCTGGAAGACTGCCGTGTGCCGAAGGAAAACACGCTCGGCCAGGCGGGCAAGGGCTACAAGATCGCCATCGAGACGCTGAACGAAGGACGGATCGGTATCGGCGCGCAGATGATCGGCATCGCCCGCGGCGCGCTCGAGTACGCGGTCGCTTATTCGAAGGAGCGAAAACAATTCGGGAAGCCGATCTCCGAATTTCAGGGGCTTCAGTTTCAGATCGCTCAAGCCGCAACCGACCTGGAGGCGGCACGGCTCATGGTCTACAACGCAGCACGGCTCAAGGATTCCGGAAAACCATTCCGGCGCGAGGCGTCCATGGCCAAACTCTTCTCCTCCCAGGTCTGTGAGCGAGTGACGTCGCTCTCCGTGGAGGTTCTCGGCGGGAACGGCTACACCCGCGAGTATCCGGTCGAGAAGTTCTGGCGTGACTCGAAGATCGGAACGATCTACGAGGGGACGTCGAACATGCAGCTGGCCACGATCGCCAAGACGATCTTTACGGAGTAGCGCGCTGGCGCCGGGCGAGGCGCTGCAGGAAGTCGTACGCGATTCCGCCCGAGCTGCGCCGCAGCGTGAGAAGGTAGACGGCCAGCGCCATAAACCCGCCCACCCAGGCCACCGTTCCGAACTGAGTGGCCGCTTTGCCGAAAAACGGCCAGAGCATGAAGAGCAGCGACCCGATAACGCCCGCGACAAGGAGGAGCACGCGCTGGATTTTCGGAGCGTCGACGTCGCGGTCACAGACGAGCGTCACGGTGGCTTCGTCAGTGGCCTGCACCGCCCAGGAAAGCGTGCACTCGATGCCGCCGGCCACGGCCACCCCGCGGCGGAGTGGAAGAACGAACCGCCGCTGATTCTGGCGGGACTCTTTGATCTCGCCGCCGTAAAGCTCGACCAGCTCGTCGATCGCATCCTCGATGCCGCCGCTTGGGATGCGGTCTTCGCGGAACTGTACCGACCTGAGTTCTTCAGTCATCCCGGCCGGCACGAACAACGACGCGCGGTGAACTAGTCCCCTGAGATGCGTCGTGTAGAATTCCGAGACCCCCCGACATGAGCGAGCTCGCGCTGACGTTCGATCGCTTCCAGGTTCTCCGAATTCTCGGAAAGGGTGGGATGGGAACGGTTTACCTGGCCCGCGATCCTCGTCTGGAGCGCACCGTGGCGCTGAAGGTTCTCCATTCGGAGGGCCTGGAGGCGGCGGACCGGCGGGCCCGTTTCTTCCGCGAGGCGCGCAACGCCGCCGCAATCCGCCACCCGAACGTGGCCACGATCTACGAAGTCGGTGAGAGCGACAGCCTCCCGTTCATCGTCATGGAGTATTGCGAGGGGGAGACCCTTTCGCAGCGAATCCGCCGCAGGCCGCTGGAAGCAGCGGAGTTCCTCAACATTGCACGGCAACTCACCGCCGGGCTGGCGGCGGCGCATGAGGGCGGCATCGTTCACCGTGATCTCAAAAGCGCAAACGTGATCCTGGAACCATCCGGGCAGGTGAAGATCCTCGACTTCGGCCTGGCCAAGGCGCTTCACCGCGACATGCCGGTAGCCTCGATCGATTCCACGACGGGCCACATGTTCGGAACCATCCACTATCTTTCGCCCGAGCAGGCCCGCGGTCAGCCCGCCGATGAGCGGAGCGATCTCTTCTCCCTTGGCGTCGTCCTCTATCAGATGGCCACGGGCCAACTGCCGTTCAATGCCGACGCCGCACTGCTGGTCCTCGAGAAAATCCGCGGCTCCGAGCCCGAACCGTTCGTCCCGATCGACTCCGCGTTTCCTGCGGCCGCCGCGCGAGTGATCGGAAGGCTGCTCAAGAAGGATCCGAACGAAAGGTACCAGAGCGCTCGCGAGTTGGCGGCCGACCTCGAGGAGATCAGCACGCCGACGGCGCGATTGTCCATTCCCACCCATGGTCGCAGCATGATCGGAGCGACCCGCGCCCGCCCGCACTGGGGCCGCATCGTTCTGGCCATCGCTTCGATCAGCGCTGTTGGTCTGGCCATCTACTTCGGCCGCATCGGCGGTCGATTGGCGGTGCCGGCAGCCACGGGGCCCCCCGTCAGTCCACCGCCCATCCACTCACTCGCCGTTCTGCCGCTGGAGAACATCGCCAACAACACGAGCGACGACTTTCTATCGGTCGGTCTGGCCGATGCGCTGGTGACGAAGCTGCAGCAGATTCCTTCGCTGCAGGTGCGCCCGACGTCCGCGGTCCTGGAGTTCCGATCGCGGGGAACCGATTCGCAGGCGGCGCGCGAGAAGCTGCATGTCGACAGCATCCTGGAGGGCCATTTCCTCGCCGCCGGCGATCTGGTGCGCGTGAACCTGCAACTCACCGACTCCCGCACCGGATACAGCGTGTGGGCCGACTCGGTCGACGGGAAGCGCGACGATCTTCTCCGACTCATCGACGACGTCTCGTCGCGCACGTTGTCCGCGTTGAATCGCAAGCTCGGCGTGGAGCAGGTCAGCTCCATCTCCGTGCCGCGCTCGTCCAATCCGAAGGCATATGAGGAGTACCTCAAGGCCAGAGCGCTCAATGGAAGCCTCCTTCCCGCGGAACATCAGACGCAGATCGCCTCGCTCAAGCGCGCGGTGACGCTCGATCCGAACTTCGCCGCGGCGTATGCCGATCTGGCCATCGCCATGTCGCTGGCTCAGGCCCGAGGGCTGGAGAACGAGCCGGACGTGGCCCAGAAGACCGAGTGGTACGCGCGGCAGGCTGTAAGGCTCGATCCGAATCTTGCCGCAGCACACCTGGCGCTCGGCCGGGCCTTCGTTCGCTTTCCGGACCGTTTTCGAGAGTCGGTAAGAGAGAACCTCGCCGCGCTGCGCCTGAACGCAAACGACTCCCCTGCCCTGAACAGCCTGGCCACGTACTTCGTATCCGTCGGTGACACGCAGAAGGCGGACTGCATCGCCGAGCGCATGCTGCGGCTCGATCCGAATTCGAACGAGGCAAAAACGCGTGGCTACTGGTACGTCAACGCAGTCGACCCCGAGGGCGCGCTCAAGAACGCGCAGTGGGCGCTGGAGTCGAAGGATTCCCAGGTGGCTGGCCACGACATTCGGGCCATCGCCGAAATTCTCCAGGGAAATCTGACCGGCGCGGCGGAGGAGGCGCAACAGGTTTCCTCGCTGTTGCCGAACCACTACCTCGGAAAGAGTCTGAAAGCCATGATCGCAGCGGCGAACAACGATCGACAGACCTGCCAGGCAGAGCTCAACACGTTCGAAGGTGACGCCGAGCGCAATCACTGGGCCGCCATGCGCCAGGCCCTCTGCTACGCGAAGGTCGGTGAGCGCAAGCAAGCCGTGGCCTGGGTGAAACGTTCCGCCGTCCTGGGCAACCATAGTTGGTATGCCTGGGTGAAGCATCCCTGGACGCAGTCGCTCCAGGCCGATTCGGCGTTCCAGGCCTCCATCGGAAAGATGAAGGCGGATCTCGACGACGTACGCGACGACGTCATCGGCGTGTATCAATTGATCTGTCGCTGACGTCCCGATTACGCCGTCACTTCGAACATCCGGCGCAGAGCGCGTTCCGCGGGGAGTCGGATCTCTTCCGGCACTTCGATTTCGTAGCGCATATGGCGCAGTGAGTCGCGCACGTCCTCCAGTGTCGTCACCTTCATGAACGTGCAGAGCTTGCAGCCCTTGAGGAATTGCTTCTCCGGGACTTCCATCGCCAATCGATCGGTAAGGCCGCATTCCGTGACCACCAGGAAGCGCGATGCCGCTCGCTCCTTGGCGTACTTCACCATTCCGGAAGTCGAGAGCACCGCGTTCGCCAGCCTGGCTACATCCGGCCGGCACTCGGGATGAACCAGAATCTCGATCTCTGGATCGGCCTCCCGAATCCGCTGAATCTCCTGCGGCGTGATCTGCTGATGCACGTAGCAGAAGCCTTCCCACGGGATGATGTTTTTCTCCGGGACCTGCTGGGCTACGAAGTTCGCCAGATTGCGATCGGGGACGAAGAGAATGTTTTTGCTCGGCAGCGAGCGCACCACCTTCGGGGCGTTGGCCGATGTGCAGATGATGTCGGACAGAGCTTTGACGGCTGCGGTGGTGTTCACATAGCTGACCACGGCCAGATCGGGATAGTCCTTTCGCAGTTCTTCGATGCGTGCTTTGAGATCTTCCGCCGGCGCGGAGTCGGCGAGCTGGCATCCGGCCAGGAGGTTCGGCAGGAGAACGGTCCGCGACGGATTGACGATCTTGGCCGTCTCCGCCATGAAATGCACGCCGCAGAAGTCGATGACGTCGGAGTCCTTCACTTTGGAGGCCATCAGGGCCAGCTCCAGTGAGTCGCCGACGAAATCGGCGATCTTGAGGATCTCCGGGCGATAGTAGTTGTGGGCGACGATGATCGCGTTGCGCTCTTTCTTCAGCGCCCGAATCTCGGCGTGCAGAGCCTCGAATTCACGAACATCCTCTTCCGTGTACTCGAAAGTCTTGACGCGGCTCAACTCTTCAAACAGCGTGGACATGTCGTTGTTAACCAAAACGAGAATGAAGCCATTCTCAGGACGCGGGACTCAGGACCACGATGGTCGCTCCGAGCGATGACTCATCCCAGAACCGCTCCACGAAATCCAG
>Ga0070708_100004004_pt1 | contig 11573 bp, 8 predicted proteins | sample KBSK5503metaG_FD_65469 | JGI IMG/M metagenome (GOLD analysis project Ga0070708, IMG submission 65469) | Corn, switchgrass and miscanthus rhizosphere microbial communities from Kellogg Biological Station, Michigan, USA - KBS K5-50-3 metaG | ecosystem: Host-associated > Plants > Roots >...
CGAGCCGGGCGAAGAGCGCTGGCTGCGCCTCGAGCTCCGGCTGCTCGCCGACGTGGGACTGGTCGGGCTCCCCAACGCCGGCAAGAGCACCCTGGTCTCCCGCCTCTCGCGGGCCAGGCCCAAGATCGCGGACTATCCGTTCACCACCCTGCAGCCGCATCTCGGCGTCGTGCAGTACAAGGACGGCCGCAACTTCGTCCTCTCGGACCTGCCCGGGTTGATCGAAGGCGCCCACCGCGGCGCCGGGCTCGGGCACCGGTTTCTCAAGCACATGGCGCGGACGCGAGCCGTCATCCACCTCGTCGATGCCTCGCAGGATCGCGACCTGGTCGCCGACTTCGACGCCATCAACCGCGAGCTGGAGCTCTTCGACCCGGCGCTGGGGCGCAAGCCGCAGATCGTGGCCGCGAACAAGATCGACATCCCCGACGCGCGCGAGCGCGGAGAGGCGTTCCGCAAGAAGCTGGCGCGCCGCAAGATCGACGTGCACTTGATCTCCGGAGCCGCCGGGGAAGGCTTGCCGGAGCTCATCGACGCCACCGTCCGCGCGCTCGACTCCGCTCCTCTTCCGGCGCCGCTGGAGCGCGATCTCCATCCCGCGCCGAGCTCCGGGAGCGGACCGAAGTGAGCCGCAGGCGGCCGCCGCGCCCCTGGGTGGGGACCGCCCAGCGCGCCGACCCGTCCGAGCTGGCCGGGCCGCGCGGGCTGACCGAACAGGTGCTGCGGGGCGAGGACGACGACGCGCCGGCGCCGCCTGGGACGCCTCGCTTCTACTGGGACCTTCTCACCGCGGAGAGAAAGGCGCGCATCCAGTCGGTCGTCGACGCGCGCCTGCGGAGCGTGACCGTGGTGCTCGATCGGCTGCTCGACCCGCACAACACCGCCGCCATCCTCCGCACCGCCGAGGGTCTCGGGATCGCCAAGGCGCACGTCGTGCCGCACGAAGCAGGCGATTCGGTCGCGCACCGCCGCGTCACCCAGGACGCGCACAAGTGGCTGGACGTGGAAACGCAAGCGAGCGGCGCGCGCGCCGCCGCCATCCTCCGGCTGGAGGGCTTCGAGATCTGGGCAGGCCACCTGGCGCCGGACGCGCGCCTGCACACCGAGGTGCCCGCCGACCGGCCCGTGGCGCTGCTGTTCGGGAACGAGCACGAAGGGCCCTCGCCGGAAACCCTGGCCGCCTGCACGGGTACGTTCCGCATCCCGATGGCCGGATTCACCCAGAGCTTCAACGTCTCGGTCGCGGCGGCCATCGCGCTGGCGCATCTCACCTCCGCGCGACGCCGCTCGCTGGGAAAGCCGGGAGATCTTCCCGACGAGGAGCGCGTTCAGCTCCGGGACCGCTTCACCCTGCTCGCGGCCAGGCTCGCGCGGCGGATGAAGCCAGGACGCTGACCGGGAGTCCAATGCACATGGCCATCCTCTTCGCCTTGCTCCTGGCCGCGCCCGCCAAGGACCCGGCGCGCGCCCTGGCCGGACGGGTCCACGCCTACTACGCCAGGACGCGGGATTTCTCCGCCAGCTTCCGCCAGCACTACACGTACGTCGCCATCGGCCGCACCGAGGATTCGGAAGGGACGGTGCAGGTGAAGAAGCCCGGCCGGGTGCGCTGGGACTACCAGAAGCCCGACCGGCGTACGCTCTTCATCGACGGCAAGACGCTCTGGATCTGGCGCCCCGACGATCAGGAGGCGCAAGTGAAGCGCAACTTCGCCGGCGATCAGCTCAGCAGCGCCTTCACCTTCCTCTGGGGCAAGGGAGATCTCTTGAAGGAGTTCTCGCCGCGCGCGGCGCCGGTGCCCGAAGGGTTGCCGGCGGGCGAGGGCCTCGAGCTCACCCCGCTGAAACCGGATCCTGGAGTGCAGAAGCTGCTCTTCGTCGTGGGCAAGGACGGGCAGGTGCTGGCGAGCGTCGTCACCAATCCGCAGGGCGACGTGAACCAGATCGTCTTCAGCGAGGCGAAGGTGGACCAGGGCCTTGCGGATTCCCTCTTCCAGTTCGCGCCGCCCAAGGGCGCCTACGTGCAGGAGCTCTAGAGCAGATCTCATGCGCTGCTTGCGGACTGATCAGCCTCGAGCGCAGCCCCCTGAGCCGCCTGCGGCGGCCGGGGCTGAATCGGGCGCGCGAAACCGGAACGCGGTACAAGGCACCTCGCCATGAAGAGGATGCCCGTCGTCCACGTCTTGCTGCTCGTGCTGCTCGCCTGCGGCCCCACCCGCACCGTGATGGTGAACGGGCGCGAGGTGCCCTACGAGGAGGCGGCGCGCCCCGAGTTCGAGGCGGCGAAGGCCGCGCTGGACGAGGGCAAGTACGACGCCGCGGCGCAGAAGTTTGCCGCGTTCGTGCAGCGCTACCGCGACAGCGAGCTGGTGGACGAGGCGTTGTTCCGGCGGGCCCAGGCGCTGGCCCGGGCCGGCAAGCTGCAGGAGGCGCAGTCGCTGCTGCAGGACTTCCTGCAGAAGAGGCCGGGCTCGCCGTTCAAGAACGCCGCCGCGGTGGAGCTGGCCTCGGTGCAATCGAAGATGGGCCAGCCCGGTCCTCCGCCGCCGCAGCTGGACACCTCGCAGCTGAGCGAGAAGGAGAAGAACCAGGCCGCCGCGGCGCTGGCCGAGTCGTACGCGCGCAGCGGCCAGCCGGGAGAGGCAGTGCGCTGGGCGGCGCGGGCGCTGGAGAACGCGTCCGGGCAGGACCGCGAGGCGCGGCTCAAGGAGTACGAGCAGGCCCTGGAAGCGACCCCGGCCAAGGACGTGGCGAGGCTCGTCGCCGACCTGGACAAGAAGTCTCCGGCCTGGCCCGCGGCGGCGCTCAAGCTGGCCCGCATCCAGCTCCACACCGGGGATCGCTCGCACGCGCGCGATCTGGCTTCCGAGGTGCTCTCGCAAGACGAGCGCGGCCCCTACGCCGAGGGGGCCCGCGCCGTCGAGCGCGCTAGCCAGGGCCCCGCCGCCCTGAACCCGCGTCTGATCGGGATCGTCCTGCCGCTCACCGGCGACCTGAAGGGCTTCGCCGACCAGGCGCTCAACGGGCTCGCGCTCACGCTCGACCTGCAAGGCCGCGGCGGCGTGCAGGTGGAGGTCGTCGACTCCAAGGGAGAGCCGGACGCGGCGGCGGAGGCGGTGGAGCAGCTCGCACGCAAGGGCGCCGTCGCCATCCTCGGGCCGCTGGGGATCGCCGAAGGCCTTGCCGCCGCCACCCGCGCGCAGCAGATCGGGATTCCCATCCTTTCCCTCTCGCGCGCCGAAGGGCTGACGGCGCTCGGCGAGTACGTCTTCCGCGACATGCCGACCTCCAGCGCGCAGGCGAAGGCGGTGGCCGAGTACGCGCAGAAGAAGCTGAACGCGAAGCGCTTCGGGATCCTCCATCCCGACTCCACCTACGGCGAGGAGATGGCGCGCTACTTCTGGGATGCGGTGGACGCCTCCGGCAGCGAGGTGCGGGCCTACGAGCACTATCCGCTGCGCACCACCACCTTCAAGCCGTTCGTGCAGCACATGGTGGGGCGCACGGCGGCCGACCTGGACGAGCGCCAGCAGTTCTCCGCGGAGTCGGACAAGATCATGAAGGAGATCAAGGACCCCTACCGGAGGCGCAAGGCCCTCAGCCAGCTGCGCAACCAGCAGGCGCCCATCGTCGACTTCGAGGCGATGTTCATCCCCGACTCCGCCCGGACGGTGCGCCTGATCGCTCCCGCCATCGCGGCGGAGGACGTGATCACCACCGGCTGCGACACCAAGGAGCTGGAGGTGGTGAAGAAGACGACGAAGAACGAGCAGCTCCGGACGGTGCAGCTCCTCGGCACCAGCCTCTGGGACTCGCCCGACCTCGTCGACGAGCGCTCCGGGATCGCCCGCTACGTGCAGTGCAGCATCTTCGTGGACGTGTTCTTCGCCAACTCCGACCGCCCGGCGACGAAGAAGTTCGTGGACGAGTTCAGCGGCACCTACCGGCGGGCGCCCGGGTTCCTGGAAGCGCACGCCTACGATGCCGGGACCATCTTGAAGAAGGTGCTCGACGAGCGCAGGCCCCAGTCGCGAGAGGAGCTCCGGGGGTTCTTGGCGAATCTGGGCAAGCCGTTCGAGGGCGCCGCCGGCGACACCACGTTCGGGAAGGATCGCGAGGCGCAGAAGCCCTTCTTCTGGCTCTGGATCAACCGCGGCAACATCATCGAGTTCGACCCCGAGGGGCCGCCGCCGGTCCCGCCCGCGCCTCCGCTGGCCTCCACGAGAAAACCCCCGAAGACCGGATAGTTCCGGCAACGTGAGCCCGCGCACGAGCCCGGACCGGCCGCCGGCACTAGATTGCCTCTGGGCAGGGATCCTCCGTGAGCAAGCAGATGATGGTCTTCCCCTTCACCGTGCCCCTCGACGGGAGCGGGAAGATGTTCGATGCGGCGCAGGGTGTCTACGCGCGTTCCCTGGCGCGGACGCTGGCGGAACGCCTCAGCCAGCCGCCGCGCTTGCAGGCGAACCTGGCCCAGCTCACCGCCGACGGCCCGCTCGACGGCGAGCACGGGACCCGCGGTCACGGCTGGATCGTCGCCTCGCAGCCTTGGACGCTGGAGGAGGCGTGCCACATCGGCCTGCCCGACGGGACGGAGTTCTTGCTGCACGGGTCCGCGGAGCTGACCGACCGCGTGCGGATCCGGATCCTGCTCGTGGACTCGCCGCAGCGGCAGCTGGCGCTCGATCACGTGGTCCTGCGCCCGCGCGACGAGCTGTTCGCCGCGCTGGACGAAGCCGCCCAGGAGATCGCGCGCGCCGTGGGCGAGGAGCCTCCCGAATTCGCCTGGCCGACCCGGGACGTCGAGGCCTACCTCGCCTACCTGCGCGGCCGCGACATGAGCGCGGCCCACGAGATGGGCGTGCGCGTCCCCGACCCGCGGCGCAGCTTCGATCCCTACCTGGAGGCGATGCGCCGCGATCCCCGCTTCGCCGACGCGCAGGAGCGACTGCTGGCGCTGGCGCTGGATTTCGCCCTGGGCGGGCAAGGTCCGTCCGCAGCGGCGCGCGACGCCTGCGAGAAGCTCCTGGCCATCGACCCGTCCGCGTTCAAGGCGCACCTGGCGCTGGCGGAGATCGATCTCGCCGACGGCAAGCCCAACGCGGCGGAAGAGCGGATCGCGATGGCGCTCGCGCTGCACCCGGACTGGCCGGCCGCCTTCGAGCGGATGGGGACGGCGCTGGTGCGGCAAGGCCGCCATGGGGCGGCCGTCAGCTGGTTCGAGAAAGCCCTCGCCGAGCGGCGCGACGACACCGATGCGCTCCAGGGGCTCGCGGTCGCCCTCGCCGAGTGCGGCCGGCTGGAGCGGGCGGTGCACTGCTGGCGCGAGGCGCTCGAGCGTGGGGTGAACACCGCGGACCTGCACGACAAGCTCGCCCGCGCCCTCACGGCGCTGGGACGCCGGGCGGAAGCGCGCGAGCACCGCGCGACGTCCCGCCGCCTGTCCGGGCGGCCGCGATTCGGACTGGATCTGGTGCGCGAAGCGTGGGAATGGCTGTCCGGTGGAACCCGCCCAGGGCGCTGACGAGACCATCCTTCCGCAGCCTTCGCCGGGACCGGGCACGCTCGGGGCGCTGCGGCCGCCGCTGCTCAACATCCTCCTCTTCCTGCTGACGTTCGCCTCCGCGTGCCTGGCCGGCGGCGCCCTCAAGGACACGCAGCTTCCCGATCCCACGCTGGGCGAGATGGTCCGCCACGGCCTCGGGTTCGCGCTCGCGCTGCTCTTCATCATGCTCGCGCACGAGATGGGGCACTTCTTCCTCGCCCGCAAGCACGGAGTGGACGCGACCTGGCCGTTCTTCATCCCCGCTCCCCTGCTCTCGCTCATCGGCACCCTGGGAGCCGTGATCCGGCTGCGCTCGCTGCCCAAGACGCGGCGGGCGCTCCTCGACATCGGCGCGGCGGGTCCGATCGCCGGATTCATCGCCACCATCCCCGTCCTGGTGGTCGGGCTTCACTGGTCGACGATGGTTCCCGCGGAGCCGCAGTCGACGCACTGGACGCTCTTCGAGGCGCTGCTGCAATGGTTCCAGAGCGGGACCTGGCCGCCCCTGCGGCCCGATCCGGCCGTCGATCTCGGCTATCCGCTGGGAATGGAGCTGGCGGAACGGCTGGTCGTGGGCGATCTGCCTCCGGGGATGTCCTTGGCGCTCCATCCCATCGCGGTCGCCGGCTGGTTCGGCTTCCTCCTCACCGCGCTCAACCTGCTTCCCCTGGGCCAGCTGGACGGGGGCCACGTGCTCTTCGCCGCCTCTCCCAGGTCGCACCGCCTGCTGGGTCCGCCGATCTCGGCGATCCTGCTCGCGCTGGGCGTGTTCACCGCGTTCCCCGGCTGGCTGCTCTGGGGGCTCTTGATGGGCCTCGGTCTCGGCGGGCACCCTCAGCTCAGGGAGCCGGAGGAGCGGCTCGACCCGAAGCGCCGGGTGCTGGTCTGGACCAGCCTGCTCCTCTTCCTGCTCTCGTTTTCGCCCGTGCCCCTGGCCCTGCTCGCGCGGTAGAACTAGGGCGTGCGCGAACCCCTCCGTGAAGTGCTCGGCCCGGGCGGCGCGCTCTCCCGCATCCTCCCCGGCTATGAGCCCAGACCGCCGCAGCTGGCGATGGCCGCGAGCGTCGAGGAGGCGCTCCTGCGGGGGCGGGCGCTGGTGGTCGAGGCGGGCACGGGGACCGGCAAGACGCTGGCGTACCTGCTCCCCGCCGCGCGCAGCGGGCTCAAGGTGGTCGTGTCCACCGCCACCAAGACGCTGCAAGAGCAGCTCGCGGACAAGGATGTCCCGCTGCTGCGCGCGCTAGGAGTCGACGCGAAGGTCGCCTTCCTCAAGGGCCGCCAGAACTATCTCTGCCTGCTGCGCTTCGACCAGTTCCTGCGCCATCCGACCTTCGCGGTGCGCGAGGAAGCGGCGCTGTTCGAGGCCATCGAGTCCTGGGCCGGGACGACGGAGACCGGAGACCGCGCCGAGCTGACCGGGCTGCCCGAGAACCTGGCTTCCTGGCGCGACCTGTCGGCGACCGCCGACCAATGCCTGGGGACGAGCTGCGCCCAATACGACCGGTGCTTCGTCTTCCGCATGCGGCGGCTGGCGGCGGACGCGGACGTGATCGTGGTCAACCACCACCTGTTCTTCGCCGACCTGGCGCTGCGCAGCTCTTCCGCGGGCGACGCGGGCGCGGCGGTGCTGCCGAAGTACGACGCGGTGGTGTTCGACGAGGCGCACGCGGTCGAGGAGGTGGCGACGGAGCACTTCGGCGTGCACCTGTCGAGCTTTCGGGTCGGCGAGCTGGCTCGCGATGCGCTCAAGGCCCTGCAGGGGAAGCCGGAGAGGCTGGAGGCGGCCGGCCTGGCGACGCGGCTCTTGCGGGAAGGCCGGGACTTCTTCGACGTGGCGCTGGGGGCGGCGCAGGAGAGTGAGAGCCCGCGGCAGGGCGAAGGTGCGCGGTGGGTCTTGCTCCCGGGCGCGCTGCGGCCCGCCGAGCGCGAGCGGCAGACCCTCGTCGAGCTGATCCGCGCCTTGGGGGCCGCGCTCTCCAACACCGGCGACGAGGAGCTGGGACTGCTCGAGCGCCGCGCGCTCGCGCTCGGCGCCGACCTCTCGCTGTTCTCCGAGTCGCAGCGCCACCCGGAATCGATCCACTGGGCCGAGTCGCGCGCCGGCCACCTCTTCCTGCACGCCTCGCCCATCGACGTGGCCGGCCTGCTGCAGGAAAAGCTGTATGACCGCATCGGGCCGGTCGTCTTCACCAGCGCGACCCTGGCGGTGGGCGGGCGCCTCGACTACTTCGCCCACCGCGTGGGGCTGGCCGACGATTCGGGCCCGCTCTTTCCGCTGCGGACCGAGGTGCTGGCCTCCCCATTCGATTACCAATCGAATGCGGCGCTTTACCTGCCCCGGGAGATGCCCGATCCGCAAGATCCCGCCTTCCCCGAGGCCGTCGCGGAAGAGCTGCGCGCCTTGCTCCCCATCACCCAGGGCCGGGCGTTCGTCCTCTTCACTTCGCTGCGCAACATGCGCGCAGTCCACGCGATTCTCGCAGCCGAGCTGCCCTGGCAGGTCCTCTTGCAGGGCGAGGCCCCGAAGCAGCAGCTCCTCAAGCGCTTCCGGCAGCAGCCCAGCGTCCTCTTCGCCTCGCAGAGCTTCTGGGAAGGCGTGGACGTCCCCGGGGAGGCGCTCAGCCTGGTGGCCATCGACAAGCTCCCGTTCGCCTCGCCCGGCGAGCCCATCGTCGCTGCCCGGATCGACCGGCTGCGCGCGGAAGGCCGGGACGCGTTCTTCGGGTACCAGGTTCCCCAGGCGGCGCTGGCCCTCAAGCAGGGGTTCGGACGGCTCATCCGCAGCGCGACCGATCGCGGCATCGTCGCGGTCCTGGACGCGCGCATGACCCGCAAGGGCTATGGGCGCCTGTTCGTCGAGTCGCTGCCCCGCTGCCGGATCCTCCGCAGCGCCGGGGAGTTGACGGAATTCTGGTCCGGCACCGCCGCCGGCCGGGTAGGACAGGATGCCAGCTCGGCGTACCCGGGCAAGGCGGCTTCCGGAAGTCTCTTGGCGGGCGCGAGTGTTCAGGAGAAACTACCCCGACAGTGAAATCTCCGCCCGCGGCGCTCGCGGGCGGGGCGCGGGGGGCCGCGCGAGGGCCGTCGGTCCGGAGCGACGGGAGGGTGATCGCACGGTGCAGTTCAACACGGGCCAACGCGAGCTGACGATCAAGATCGTCTATTACGGCCCCGGGCTTTCGGGGAAGACGACGAACCTGCGCGCCCTGTACCAGCGGATCCAGCCGGAGCTGCGCGGCCATCTCATGACGCTGGATACGGCCGACGACCGCACCCTGTTCTTCGATACCCTGCCGCTCGTCTTCACCGCGGGAAACCTCAAGGTGAAGCTGAAGCTCTTCACGGTCCCCGGCCAGGTGATGCACAACTCCACCCGCCGCATCGTGCTGCAGGGCGCCGACGCCATCGCCTTCATCGCCGACAGCCAGCCCGCCAAGCGGCAAGAGAATTACAAGTATTGGCTCAACATGGTGGAGAACCTCAAAGCGAACGGCCTGGACATCGAGTCGATGCCCAACGTCGTGCAGTGGAACAAGAAGGACCTCGGCGACGCCTCGACCGACGAGGCGATCGAGAAGATGCGGCGGGAGAACAAGCAGCCGGTCTACGAAGCCGTGGCGGTGCGCGGCGAGGGGGTGGTGGAGACGTTCCTCGGCCTGGTCGAGCTGACGTTCGAGCAGATCGACAAGGTCTACATGCTCTCGCAGAAGATCGGGCTCGACCGGCGCGCCTTCCTGGAGGAGCTGAGGAAGTGCCTGGTCGACCCGCCGGCGAAGGACGGCCCCCCGGGCAACGGCAAGACCGGAACGAACGGAGCCTGAGCGGTGGCCGAGAGCGTCCTCCACAAGCAGCTCGTGTTGGGCGAGCTCCTGGATCTGACGAGCTTCACCAACGTCTGCCGGACCTTCGTGGACCTCTACAAGGTCGGGCTCAAGGTGTTCGACGCGCAGGGCACGAAGCTCGTGGACATGAAGGTCGCTTCCGGCGACTTCTGCGCGTACATGTTCACCGGCCCCAACGGCCGCAAGCTCTGCACCGAGACGGTCACCCACATCAAGGTGCGGCCGCTGGAGGCCCCCAACGCCCAGCCGGCCGTCGCCGTCCGCAACTGCTTCAGCGGCTTGCGCTATCTGATGATGCCCATCCTCTACGAGGGAGATCTCCTCGGGCGCATCATCTTCGGCCCCTTCATGCCCGAGGACCTGGGCGACCTGGGGGCGGACCTCAAGGCGCTGGAGGGCGAGTTCGATCTGAAGAAGGCGAAGGATCTGGTCGACCGGATCCGCCGCGCTCCCGAGACCACCGTGCGCCGGATCCTCGAGCACTTCGCCAAGCTGGTCGACGTGCTGGTGTTCACCTCGCACAAGGCGATGATCTCCAGCCAGCTGCACGTCGAGAGCGTGACCGAGAGCTACCGGGAAGTGCAGGAGAAGAACAAGAAGCTCTCCGACGCGCTGGAGCGCCTCCAGGAGCTCTCCCGCCTGAAGTCGAACTTCCTCGCCACCGTCTCGCACGAGCTGCGCACGCCGCTGACCTCCGTGATCGGGTACAGCGAGATGCTGCTCGCCGGCCTCGCCGGCGACCTGAATGACGAGCAGAAGGACTACCTCAAGACGATCCTGGAAAAGGGCGAGTCGCTGCTGCGCCTCATCTCCTCCATCCTCGACCTCTCCCGCATCGAGGCGCGCGGCGTGCAACTGGTGCGCAAGGCCGTCAGCCTGGACGAGATCGTGCAGAGCGCGATGGAGAGCGTGCTGCCGCAAAGCCTGAAGAAGAACCTGCAGCTCACCGCCAACGTCTCCCGGAGCATCAAGAACGTCATCGTGGACGGCGACAAGATCCGGCAGTGCGTGGTGAACCTGCTCTCCAACTCGGTGAAGTTCACTCCCGCCGGGGGCCTGATCGTGGTCCAGGCCGGGCCCGCCGAGCGGCCGCCCAAGCGCGCCGGTCCCTTCGGGAGCTCGGGCTACTTCCAGATCGCGGTCACCGACAACGGGATCGGCATCCAGCCCGAGCACCTGGAAAAGGTCTTCGAGACGTTCTTCCAGGCCGACTCGTCCGCCTCTCGCGAGTACGGCGGCGCGGGCCTCGGGCTCTCCATCGTCAAGAGCTACATCGAGGCGCACGGGGGCGAGGTGGCGGTGAAGAGCGAGCTGGGCAAGGGCTCTACCTTCACCTTGATCGTGCCGGTCGAGCCGCCCGGCGTGGGGCTCGAGATGTCGCGCGCTTGAGCACGGAATTCGATCTGATCGAGGCGTTCCTCGAGCCGTTTCCCAAGGGCGACGGCGTCCGCCTGGGGCCGGGAAGCGACTGCGCGGCGGTGTCGGTGAGCCGCGGGATGCAGCTGGTGGCGACCACCGACGCGGTGGTGGAGGGCGTGCACTTCGATCTGCGGCGCTTCTCGCCGGAGGACGTGGGCTGGAAGTCCTTGGCGGTGAACCTCTCCGACCTGGCCGCGGCCGGCGCGCGTCCCCGCTGGTTCCTCTGCGCGCTGGGCATCCCCAGGAGCAGCCGCGCCATCCAGCTCGCGCGGAGGATCTCCCGCGGCATGGCCGTGCTCGCCCGCAAGTTCCGCTGCGCCCTGATCGGGGGCAACGTCTCACGCGCCTCCGAGTGGTCGGTCACCATCACCGCGATGGGCGAGGCCCGCCGGCCGCTCTCCCGATCGGGAGCGCGCCCCGGAGACGCGTTGGTGGTGGCCGGCGTGCTGGGCGACGCCGCGGCCGGGCTGCGCCCTTATCCTTCCCCCGCCGCCTCCCGCGCCCAGCGGCGACCGGTCCCCCTGGTCCGGGAAGGCCAGATCGCGGCGGGCCGCGCCTCCGCCGCCATCGACGTGAGCGACGGCTTCCTCCAGGACCTGGGGCACCTCTGCCGCTCGAGCGGCGTGGGCGCGGTCGTCGAATGCAGCTCGCTTCCGCTGGGGAAGGCTGCCCGGGCCCTCCCCGACGGGATGGAGCTCGCCCTGGGCGGCGGCGAGGATTACGCCCTCGTCCTGGCGGTCCCGCGCCGCAAGCTGGCCTCGCTTCGC
>Ga0070708_100004007_pt1 | contig 11569 bp, 12 predicted proteins | sample KBSK5503metaG_FD_65469 | JGI IMG/M metagenome (GOLD analysis project Ga0070708, IMG submission 65469) | Corn, switchgrass and miscanthus rhizosphere microbial communities from Kellogg Biological Station, Michigan, USA - KBS K5-50-3 metaG | ecosystem: Host-associated > Plants > Roots >...
GGGCGACTCGGCGGCGGTGACCGTATCCGGCAAATGGGTGGTCGAGATCTCGGCGGCCGGCGTAAACAAGGCGGCGGCGCTGAGGGAGCTTAGTGCTGAGTACGGGATTCAGGCGTCTGACGTCGTCGCGTTTGGCGACTACCCGAACGACCTCCCCATGTTGGCATGGGCGGGACGCTCCATTGCCACCGCGAACGCGCACCCCGACGTCCTGGCGCAGGTAGATGAGGTCGCCGCGTCGAACGATGAGGACGGTGTGGCGCAGGTGATCGAGCGCCTGCTTGCCGTGCCGGCTGCCGCCTCGGTTGATCCCGAGCGGGATCCCGGGGATCCGGCGCCGCAAGGCTTCTCCGGCGTCTACCGGAGCGCCCACCGACGGTCCAGGATCACGACCATCCTGTTGGGAATCATCGCGCTTATCGCGCTTTTCTCGGTGATCCAGGATGGGCTCGGCTTCGGGATTCTGGAGGACGCCCGCATGGGGCTACTCACCCCGGATGAAGCTACCGGCTACGACACGGGGGTGGCGCACCTCGCTACCGCGTCTCTCGTGCTCGCCACCGTGTCTGCGATCGCGTTCCTCGCCTGGCTGAGCCGAACCGTTGACAACACCCCGGTGCTTCGCGGCGGGACGCCGTCGGTGACGCCTCGATGGTCGATCGGCTGGTGGTTTGTGCCCTTCGCCAACCTCGTCAAGCCGTACCAGATCGTGCGTGAAGTCCATGACCGGATGGCGATTGGTCCCACCTCGGGAGGTGACTGGATCCTGCTTGCATGGTGGGTGACGTTTCTGGTTGGGAGGGCGGTGACAGGGATCGCGCAGCTGATCTCCGAACCGATCAACCCCGACGCGCCCGACCTGAACGCAATGGCGAGGTTGTTTTCCGTCAGGGGAATCGCCGACGCGCTGACCTTCGTCGGCGCCATCCTGGCGATCGTCGTTGTGCTCCGTATCCAATGGCGCGTGGAGATGCGCGCATAGGTACGCATGATGCTCGCGCTCAAGTCGATCCTCGTCGCCTATTTCGCCCTGGTCTTCAGCCGGCTGCCGTGGCTCGTGAAGGCTGTCGGTCCGCTATTCGCGCGCACTCTGCAGGCAGGCCTGCCCGGGGCCCCAACATGCTGGTCACGATCCGCGGCCGCTCGAGCGGCATGCCAAGGTCATTCCCGGCAGCAGTTCTCCCGCTCGACGACCGCTGGTATCTCCAGGCTGCATTTGGCGAGGTGCACTGGGCTCGAAACCTGCGTGCTGCCGGTGAGGCCGTATTGACCGATGGCGGCGTGCAGGAGCTGGTTGAGGCGACCGAGCTGGCTCCGGAGGTGGCCGGTCCCATCCTCCATGACGCCGTCGCTGGCTTCCCGCGGTCGCGGTTCCTGCGCCGCCTCCTGGGGCCGACGCTGCGACCGCCGGTCGCCGTGCTGCACTACTTCAGGCTACGGATCGATTCAGACGTCGGTGCGTATGTCGCGGACGCGCGCCTCCACCCCGTGTTCGAGCTCCGTCGCCGCCCTGGTTGAAGGCGGGTATCGTGCCGCGCGTGAACCCGTTGCAGCGCCTGCTCGATATCGGAACCGCGCCTACTGACGACGCGGACCTCGTTCTCCGCAAGCGGACGGCGATGGGGACGCTGCTCGTGCTGATCGCCACGGGGTTTGTGTACGTGATCATCGGTCTGGTCACGAGCCGTCCGCTGGTGGTGGTGTTCGCGGTCCTTCAGATGGCCGCGCAGGTCGTAAACCTGGCATATTTCAGCCGATCCAGGCGTCTGGAGCCGGTGGTCTGGACCCTCATCGGGGTTGGCCTGATCGTGATCTTTAGCGGGGTGGTCACGCTGGGCGGACTGAACGGATCGGCCGCGAACGTCGTGTGGGGAATCATCGCGCCGCTCGGCGCGATCCTGCTGGTCAGCGCGAGAGCCGGTCTCCCGGTGTACGCGGGCCTGGTGGCGGTGGTTCTCGCGGGCGTCCTGCTGGACCCGATTATCCCGAAGGATCAGGCTCTGCCCCACGGGCAGGCGGTCGTGGCGATCGCGGTCAATGTCCTGGGCGCGGCGCTCGTTTCACTTGGCCTGGTCCGGTACATCGATGGACAGCGTGTGGCGGCCCGGCGTGAGTCGGACGCGCTGCTACGCAACGTCCTGCCCGAACCGATCGCGGACCGCCTCAAGGCGGGTGAGCGGGTGATCGCGGATCACTTCGACCAGGCATCGGTGCTATTCGCCGACGTGGTCGACTTCACGCCATTCGCAGAAGCTCACTCCCCGCAGGAGACGGTGGCGCTCCTGAACGACCTCTTCACTGAGTTCGACCGGCTGGCGGATCGGTTTGGGCTCGAGAAGATCAAGACTATCGGCGACGCGTATATGGTCGTGGCGGGCGTGCCGGAGCGCCGCGATGATCATGCCGAGGTGCTGATCGAGATGGCGCTCGCCATGCATCGGCACGTGGAGCACCAGCAGCCGGTTTTCGGGCGCCGCCTGCAGATTCGGACCGGCGTCGCGTCGGGGCCGCTGATGGCAGGGGTCATCGGCGAAAGAAAGTTCAGCTACGACTTATGGGGCGACACCGTGAATACCGCCGCACGCATGGAGTCGAGCGGGATTCCGGATCGGATCCAGGTGACAGATGAGACTTGTCGCCGCCTGGCCGGGCGCTATCCCTTCGAGCGCCGCGAAGGCGTGGACATCAAGGGCAAGGGCATCATGACCACCTGGACTCTGAACCCGACGGCGGTCATCTCCGCCGGCACGTCGGGATAACCGTCAGGTCGAATCGCCCGGGGTGCTTGACGTCGCGTTGGAATCGGTCACCGCCCCGGTCAACCCCTTGCGCCGGGAACGCTGCTTCGTCGCCGCTGGCTGAGTGGCTGGTGGCGTCGCCCGACGCAGCCAGACGGGTCGCCAGGCTGGGGCAGCCTCGTCCGTCGTCGCCGCGGGTTCATCGGCCGATGTCGCCGTTGCGGTCAACGCCGCCGTCGCCGGCGATGTCGCCGTCGCCTTCTCCAGTCCGGTCGCGATGATGGTGACCTGGACCTCGTCGCGCAGACGGGGCCGAAGGCTCATGCCGAACACGATGCTGGCGTCCCGACCGGCCGCCGCCAGGACCGTGTCCGTCACGGCATCGACCTCGGCGAGACGAAGCTTGTTGGAGCCAGACAGGTTCACCAGGACCGATGACGGCCCCGCCTTCGAACCGCCGGGCAGCGCGCTGGCCATGGCGCCGCGAGCAGCATCGACCGCTCGGTTCTCGCCTGCGGCTCGACCAGTCCCCACGGCGGCAGCGCCACCGCCCTGCAGGGCCGCGCGCACATCGGCGAAGTCGAGGTTCAAGCGCCCTCGGACCGCCACGAGGTTGACGATCTCGCCAACCGTGCGGCAGAGCGCCTCATCGATGGTGCGGAAGGCCTCCTCGATGGTTGCATTGGCGGGCATCTGCCCTCGCACGTGATCGTTGGGGACCGTCGCCACCGCGTCGACCTTTGCCGCCAGCGTTGTCTCGGACTGTTGCGCCAGCTGTCGCCGTCGAACGCCTTCGAATGCGAACGGGGTCGTGACCACAGCCATCGTCAGCGCGCCCTTCTGCCGTGCGATCTCCGCGATCACCGGCGCGGCGCCCGATCCAGTCCCACCTCCCAAGCCCGTTGTGATGACGACGAAATCGGATCCGGTCATCGCGCGCCCGATCTGGTCGGTCGCGTCACGGGCGGCGACCTCGCCTGCCCCGGCGTCTCCGCCGGTACCGAGGCCGTTGGTGATCTGTCGCCCGATCGCGATCTTGGTCCTGGCGGATGAGCGCCGGAGAGCACGGGTGTCGGTGTTTACGACGACGTACTCGATGCCCTTGAGCCGCGCGCGGATCATTGCGTCGACGGTGTTCGCACCGCCCTCACCCACGCCCACGACACGGATCTTGCGGTCCCCCCAGTTGCCCGCAATTCGCCAGGCGAGCAGGGCCATTGCGACGACGGCGAGGGCCGCGACGAGAAGAAAGAGGTTGTTGGGCGGTAATTCCATCGCCGCAACCTAGCAGCCTTGCCGTCTGATGAGACCAGGGCAAGAAGTACCCGGGACTCAGGCAGATCGGCTAGCGGTTGGGCATCGAATTGGACCGATTTCGCCGATTCGCTTCCGCTAGGCTTCGTGCAACGGCGACGGGATCGGCCCACCGGACCGTCTCCTCCACAAATCGACGGGAGGACTCCAGGTGTTCGTCCTGCTGTTCTGGACATCCTGACTATGTTCGCTCTACATCAGCGGCGGAATGTTCGGCCTCCTGATCGCGCTGCCGATATGGGCTTCAAGCCGTTTTCCTGAACCAATGCTGGCCGATTTCCCCGCCATTCCAATCCTGCTCTCAACGGACATGGCGGCCAGTAGGCGCTTCTACCAGGACACGCTTGGCCTCCCGCTTCTCGACGAGACCGAGGAACGGCTGGTCTTCAAGTGCGGCGGCGACACTCGGCTGATCATCTCCCGGAGCACGGTGGGCACCTCGGATACCCAGACGCAGATGGTGTGGCGCGTGCCCGACATCCACGCGGCTCTCGCGGACCTGCGGGCGCGCGGCGTGCGGATCGAGGAGTACTCGGACCCTGGGCCCGTGACGACCAACGGCATCGCCGACATGGGGCACTCGTGGGCAGCCTGGTTCACCGACCCGAGCGGGAACGTCGTTTCCGTCATCGAACCCAAGGGCTGACCCGCACCTACGACGCCCCGCCGTATGCCTCCCTGATCCATCCGCGCAGTTCGTCGTCAACGTCGTCCAGGGATCGCACGCGAACCCGATGCGTGAACAGAGCGTTGAACGTCGCTGCCGATTCGAGCCTGGGGCCGACCGGATGGCCTGCGAGGATCAGCGCAAGGTCGATGTGCCGGGCGGCCGGCTTGATCATCGCGAACTGCTTGCGCCTTCGGAGGCTCAGGTATCCCTTCTTGGGAGCGATCTCGACATCACCGCCCAATCCGTCAATCACGGCCATCAGCCGCCCGTGGATCGGCAGCAAGGCGGCTTTGGCACCGGCGTAGAGGACCCGCTCCGGATCGACGGTGTTGGGCTTGGGCGCAATTGCGCTCATCGCGACCAGGGCAACCCGGTTGGCCGCTCCGTGGCTCATGCCATGCTCGGCCTTGAGCCAGCTGACGATCTCTCCGTGGCGGGTCCGTCCGCTGGCGCGGGTGAGGTCGATCCATTCCTGGATCGGCCGACCGTACGTCCCTTCGATGTTGCGGATCTGGCTCTGGAGAGCCTCTTCGACGGTCGCCATCGGTGTCCTCCGATCCATTGGTTCATGAGGTTGCTGGCGCGTGGGTTTCGAGGCCGAACAGCTGCCACCTGCCTGGAACTCCCTTGAGCTCGTGCTCGCCACGGTCAATCGCGCGCAGCTGTGGCGGCCGTCATGCTGCGAGTCTACGAGCGGCGCATCTTGGCCGTGAAGCCATTGACGGGTGCGTCGCGAACGCGCGCATCCTGTCCCAATGACCGTGCGCGTTCGGCTCGGGCGAGCCACCGATATCCCGCGGGCTGTCGACGTCTACGTGCGATCGAATCTCGCCCGCGGCAAGGGTGAGTGGCCGAACCGCAATGCACGGACCGAGTTCGTTTCGCATCGGCTAGCCGGCCCGGAAGCGTGGTTTTTCGTCGCCGAGGAGGGCGACGAAACGCTTGGGATGGTGGCCGTGGTGCCCCTACGGGAGGACGACCGTGGCGAGGAGCCGATCCCCGGCGGATGGTTCGTGAGCCTTCTGTTCGTGGTCCCGGAGCGCTGGGGTGAAGGGATCGGTGGCGCCTTGCTGGATGCTGCCGTGGCGGAGGCGGCTCGACGAGTTGGCACTGAGATCCGGCTGTGGACCGATGAGGACGACAACGAGCGCGCTCATCGCCTCTATCGGTCGCGCGGATTCGCGCCCACCGGCCGAACGGCCGACTCGGATGAGCGCGCGCGCGCCGGAGAATGGGTGCATCGCATAGACCTTCTGCCAAGGCGTGGAGCTAGGTTGCCAAGGGTCGGGCGCCGCCCGTCGAGTTCAGGCGCTCCGCCAGGAACTCCTCCCAACACAAGTGACCAACTGCCCGATCGGGGGTGAGAATCGCACCGGCGCGGACGGCACGGGCGGCGTTGCCAGGGATCGGAACTGCGACCAGCGGGCGAGTCGTCTCGTGGGACGAGAACCGCGAGCCTTTCTCGGTAATGGGCTTCACGGTTCGCGACGGCAAGATCGCCGAGATCGACGTCCTCGCGGACCCCGAACGCCTGCATCAGCTCGACCTGACCGCCTTCGAATAGGGCACGGTTTGCACGGTCCAAAGGACTGTGGAATTGTTGCAACGTCAACTATTTGCGAGCAGGGTAACGAGATTGGGCATGCGTGCATTTGCGGTCGACAGCTTTGGAGCAGCCGGTTCGGTTCACGAGGTTCCCGTTCCTAAGCCCGGCGAGGGCGAGGTCCTGGCGCACCGGAGATCGAGAAGCGGGGCGTTCGCTTCAAGAGCGTCAACCGCGCCACGCCGGATCGACTGGGCGAGATCACGGAGGCTGTCGACGCGGAGCGGCTGCACGTCCCGCCGCTCAAGACCTTCCCCCTGGACCACGCGTCAGAGGCAATCGCCGAGATCGCCGGCGGCCACGTTCGAGGGAAGCTGGTCATCGATCTCGATTGATCAGGCGGCCAAGCGACCATTCAGTCGCGACGCGCGCCGTCCTCAAAGAGCGTCACCGCTCGGGCGTTCTGATGGAAGGCCACCTGCGACAACATGCCAGTGCCGGTGTTCGTGAATGAGGGCCATGCATTGGGCGGGATGATGACCATGTCACCTGCCTCCGCCTCGAAGTAAGCGCCTTCAACTTCGAATCGGCCTTGGCCGTTGTGGAGCACGAAAACCTCGGCGTGCGGATGCCGATGGCGGCGCGCACCGCTGCCCGGTGCAACTTCGGCGACCATGGCTGAGGTGACGAGGCCATACTCCGACCCTGAGAACTGGCGCAGCTCACCGCCATCGCTGGTCACCTTCCCAGAGAGCAGCTCGAGCTCGGAATGGCGCACGACGCGGGCTTCGATGCGATCGGTCACGGTCCGATCGCAAATCTAGCATGCGAAGCCGTTCCGCCTCTGCAGTCTCACTAAGCGAGCGCCAGCAGTTCGGGATAGAGCGCCTCGACGTCGCCCCTTGCGCCATGCCGTGAGAACCAGTCCGCGACGTTTGAGACGTCGCGATGGAGGAGGTCGTAGGCATCGGCGTTGGTGGTGAACTCCACCGCCTGCGGCAGGTCGATCACGACCAGACGACCCTGCCACCACAGCAGGTTGTAGGCCGACAGGTCGGCATGCACCAGGCCCGCCGAGGTCAGCGCACGGAGGTTGTCCACGACCTGATCCCAGGCCGATGCGAGCTCGGCTGGTGACAGCCTCGCCTGCACGAGCTTGGGCGCCGCCTGCGAATCGTCGCCGATGAACTCCATCATCAGGCCGTGATCGGTTTGCTCGACCGGGTAGGGGACAGATACGCCCGCTTCCCAGGCACGATTCAGCATCGCCCACTCCTGCATCGGCCACAGACGGCCGGCGAGCTCGTGGCCGTATCGGGTCCCTCCCATCACCGCCCGCCTGTCGCGCGTCGGCAGGAACCAGCTGGCCTTGTAGATCGAGTCGCCGCGATAGGCGGTTGAGTTCGAGAATCCCTCGTCGCGCAGCTGGCCCTTGGTGGGGTATCGCGGCCGATATCGCTTGTGGGCGAGCAGCCGCGAGCCGCTGGCGAAGCGGCGCTCCACCAGGAAGATCTCGGCCTCCTTGCCAGATTTGAGGGTGCCGCGCGGATGGTCCTCGTATGGCTCGTCTCTCGGCCATGCGAGCTCCGTCGGCAGCGGCGATGTGGTTTGCACCAAAAAGCGCTCCTGCTGCTTGGGGTGGGACGCGCGTGGTCCCGACCGGGCAGGAGCGCCGAGAGCGCCTCAGCGGTAGCTCAGGCTGGGGTCCTCAGGCGAGCTCCGCGCGGCCGGGAGGAACAGCGACACTGATCTGCACTGTCGTTCCTCCTTGTGGCTGCGAGGTGGCGATTGCCGTGCCGACTATGCGACAGGTAGGCGCCCGAGCGCAAGGTCAACCGGGACCCCGGCGCCGGCGCCGACCTGCGCCACAGCCCTACGGCCACGTTCGGTATGGCTTTCGCCAATCGGGAGCAGGGAAGGGTTCGCCGAAATAGCCGGTGAGACCTGCGATGAGGCCGTCACGTAGCTCGAAGATCATGACGGTCTTCCACGTGCTCCCATCCTTGTAGGCCTCATCGACTTCGACGGTGGCCAGATTGCCGTCGCGGAGGATGCGTCGGATGGTGAAGGTCGGCGGGTTGGGGAAGGCCTCATGCATGGCGCGCTGCTGGATCTTCCCGTCCAGGCGCTCGCCGGACTGCGGGTAGCTCTCGACGATGTCATCGGTCATGTAGGTGGCAAAGTCAGCGAAGCGCCTTTCATTGAAGGCCGCGAACGCGGCGCGGACCGCTGCCTCGAAATCGGGATCGCTCATGGCGGTCAGAAGCTCGGCGGCGTGATGATGAAAAGCGCCCGGGCGGTGTCCGGGCCGGGGTTCTGGTTTCGGTGGGGGATCCGGCTTGAGTGTCGTATTGCGTCGCCCTCGGACAGGTGGTACACCTCGCTGCCCACCCATAGATCGAGTCGCCCGGCGAGGACGATGAGGCACTCCTCATCGGACTCGTGGGCGTAGGCTTCGGCGCCCGTGCCGCCGCCCGGCTCGATGGTCGACATGATCACCTGCAACCGCCCGTCAGAGCCTTCGGTCAGGAACTCGTCCCGAGCGTGCAGGCCCGGGTAATTGACCACACGGCGGTCGCCGGTCCGCACAAGCTGCCCGTGCGGCGACGCGTCGTCCAGCAGCGAGCCGATTGAGGTGCCCAATGCGACCGCGATACGCCGCAGTGTGGCGATCGACGGGCTCGCCAGGTCGCGCTCAACCTGGGAGAGAAAGCTCTCGGTTACGCCCGCACGCTCCGAAACAGCCCGCAGGGTCATGCCGCCGCGCTGACGTGCCGCTCGGATGGTTGGACCGAGCTGCAGCTCCTCGTCCGCCATATGGCTGAGTCTAAACCCCTTCTTCACTCCTGGGCGATTGACGCTGTGGATCGCGCACCATACGATCACGAAACTGAAGTCTGACTTAACTCGCCCCGAGGGAACCGAGCGCATGGAGGAGGTCGGATCCCGCCGGAGCTACTGGCTCCGGGAGGCCCTTTCCAACGAGGCTGCCGGTGACGCCCCGCCCCTGCGGGAGCCGGTCGAGGCCGACGTCACCATCGTCGGCGGGGGCTACACCGGCCTCTGGACGGCGTACCAGCTGACCGAGCGGACACCCGGAACGCGAATCGCGCTGCTCGAGCAGGACATCTGCGGCGGCGGGCCGAGCGGCCGCAACGGCGGCTTCCTGCATGGGTGGTGGGATCAGCTCCCCGTCTTGATCGATCTCCACGGAGCCGAGGGCGCCCTCAGATTGGCGCGCGAGGCCGATGCTTCCGTGGACGCCATCCGAACCTGGTGCGAGGCACACGGCGTTGACGCCTGGTTTCGGAAGGGTGGCTACCTGCGGGTCAGCGCAGCTCCCGGGCAAGACGACGATTGGCTGCCTGCGGTTGAGGCGTGCCAGAGCCTCGGCGTAGCGGACGCCTTGGTCCCCCTCTCCGCCGACGAGGTGCGAGCGAGGTGTCGCTCACCCCGCTTCCGCGCCGGGGTACTCATGCCAAATGCGGCGACGATCCAGCCGGCGACCCTCGCGCGAAGCCTGCGCCGCGTGGTCATGGAGCGAGGCGTGCGCGTCTTCGAGCACACACGGGTCACGCGTCTAGTTCCCGGTCGCACGCCGCGCGTCCAGACGTCGGACGGATCCGTCGCGTCCACGCAAGTTGTCCTGGCGCTGAACGCCTGGGCGGCGGGATGGCCTGTCCTGCGTCGGCGAGTCCTGGCATGGGGAAGCTACATCGCCCTCACCGAACCGGTGCCGGAGATCCTGTCGGAGATTGGCTGGACCGGCGACGAAGCGATCACTGACTCGCGGTTCACCGTCCACTACTTCCGGACAACTCCGGACGGCAGGGTCGCCTTTGGTGCGGGGATCGGGAGTGCCGGTTTCGGCGGACGAATCGGGTTCGAGTTCAAGCAGGATCGCCGCGCGGTCAACCGGACTGTGGCGGGCATGCGGCACCTTCTGCCGGCTCTCATCGAAGCCCGTATCGACGATGCCTGGGGAGGACCAATCGACGTGACTCCCACCCGGCTCCCCCTCATCGGGTCGATGCACGGGGGGCGCGTGCACTACGCGCACGGCTACTCCGGAAATGGTGTCGGGCCGTCGTACCTGGCCGGTCGAATCCTGGCGTCGCTCCTCGACGGCGCGCGCGACGACGTCGCCTCCCTGCCCATCGTTGGCGCCACCTGCCTGCCGTTCCCACCCGAGCCGTTCCGCTACATCGGAGCGCGGGTCATCCGGCAGGCGATGGTCCGTCATGACGAGGCGAACCAGCGCGGCGCCAGGCCATCGCGCGCGGACCGCGTGCTCGCTGGCCTTCCTCGCCGCCTTGGCTACCGGCTCGGACCAAAGGAATAGGCGTCGTCGGTCTCTGAAGGACAGCTACATACACGTGAGGTGACAGAAACTCATTGACGCGACCCGGGCACCGGCCTAGCATCTCGGCTCTGTAGTGCCACTTAAGGCACTCCGCCCGAGCCCCACCGAGGAGTGTCACCCATGGCGCGACCGCGACACACGCCTGTCTTCGCCCTGCTGACGTCGTTCGTTCTGATTCTGGCGGCTTGTACGTCGGGCCAGGGGGCGTCTGCCACCGCAGGCGCGTCATCGTCAGGGCCCACCCCAACCGAGGTGCCGCCCGACCAGGTAACCGGCAACCTCACCGTGCTGGACTGGGCTGGCTACGACGCGCCCGACTTCTGGACCGACTTCAAGAAGACCTATCCCAAGGCGACGGTGGGATTCGAGATCGGTGCAAGCGACGCGGACATCTACAGCAAGATGCTCGGCGGTGACCAGGCGGACGTCTTCCATCCCTACACGGGCTGGCTGCAGCTATACGTTGACCAGGGCCTGGTCGAGCCGATCGACACCAGCAGGCTCAAGAACTGGAATATGGTTCCGGACAGCTTCAAGAAGATCGGTCAGGTCAACGGTAAGCAGTACTTCATCCCGTGGGACTGGGGATTCACCTCGATCCTGTACCGCACCGACAAGGTCAAGAACGTGGACTCGTGGAACGTCCTCTTCGATCCGGCTTACAAGGGCCATATCTCGATGTGGGACGACGGACCTGGTGCCGTGACGGTCTCCGCGTACGTCCACGGCTGGGACGAGACCAAGATCACCGACGCCCAGCTCGCCCAGATCAAGAGCGAATGGACCGCGCAGAAGGCGCTGAACCTCTTCTACTGGAGCGGCGAGCCCGAGCTGGTGCAGGGCATGCAGACCGGTGACGTGTGGCTTGCCTACGCCTGGCAGGGTGCCTATGCGACTCTGCTCGGGAAGAAGGTCCCCGTCGCCTACGCGAGCCCCAAGGA
>Ga0070708_100004008_pt1 | contig 11568 bp, 7 predicted proteins | sample KBSK5503metaG_FD_65469 | JGI IMG/M metagenome (GOLD analysis project Ga0070708, IMG submission 65469) | Corn, switchgrass and miscanthus rhizosphere microbial communities from Kellogg Biological Station, Michigan, USA - KBS K5-50-3 metaG | ecosystem: Host-associated > Plants > Roots >...
GGCAAACAAGAGTTCGCCGTGCCTCGCGTGGTCGCGCGGGTGAACCACCCGAAGAACCAGTGGCTCTTCACCGAATCCTGGGGCGTCGACATCTCGATGAGCCCGCCGCACATCCTCACCTCTCTCGTCGAGGAGGCCGTTACGGTAGGCGGCGTCGTCGAGCTGCTCCGGCTCGAGCACGGCAAGGTCCGGCTGGTCGAGACGACCCTCGAGGCCGGGTCCGAGCTGGAAGGCAGGCACGTATACGACCTGCGCCTGCCCCACGATTGCGCGCTGATTGCGGTCGTTCGCGACGGCCACGTCATCATCCCCGAACCGGAAACCCCGCTCGTCGCCGGGGACGAGATCCTCGCGATCACGACCTCGGACAGCGAGGAGGCGTTCCGCTCGATGCTGACGAGCGGCGACTGACGCCCCGTCACTGCTGCTCGGTCGACCCCGCGAACTCGTAACGCGGATTCATCAGCTGAAGGCTCCGCGGATCGCCGCCGAGCCGGCCTTCGAGGATCAGCTTCCGTCCGAGCTGCAGGCCGGGCAGGATCCGGCGCCCGAGCCACACGGCCGTGACCGATCCCGAGCCGTCGGTCACGACCGCCTCGACGGCGGGCACGCCCTCCCTCGGGCGGACCCGGATCCCTTCGACGATGCCCGCGATGCGGGCAACGGTTCGGGGGCTAACATCGCAGATCAACGTGACGCCCTTCTGGGCGAGCGCCCATTCGCGCACTCCGGCCGCGCGTCGCTCCCCCTCATCCTGGGAGAGCTTCCCGAACGTTCGCTTGAAGAAACCCATCGACGCAAACCTCGCCCACCATTGTTACTCGCGGCGTTACTTGGCGGCAGCCGCCGGCGCACTCGCCTCGCTGCTGGGAACGAGCTCATCGGTGCGCCGCCGCTTCGAGAACGCGATCGCTCCCGCGAGGATCGCCGTCCCGATGATCGGAACCGCGATCCGGTAGCCGAGCTGGTGCACGTGTCGCACGATCAAGGGAGCGATCAAGAGCGCAACGAGGTTCATCACCTTGATCAAGGGGTTCAGCGCCGGGCCCGCGGTGTCCTTGAACGGATCGCCGACCGTGTCGCCGATCACGGTCGCTTTGTGCGGCTCGGACCCCTTGCCGCCGTAGTGGCCCTCCTCGACGAGCTTCTTCGCGTTATCCCACGCGCCGCCCGCGTTCGAGAGCATCACCGCCAGGAGCTGTCCCGACAAGATCACTCCGGCGAGGAACGCGCCCAGTGCCTCCGCCTTTAGGGCGAAGCCGACGACGATCGGCGTCAGCACCGCGAGAAGGCCCGGCGTCATCAGCTCCCGCAGCGACGTGCGTGTGCAGATGTCGACGACGCGCGCGTAATCCGGTTTCTCCGTGAAATCCATGATGCCGGGGTGGTCTCGGAACTGGTTCCGGACCTCGACGACGACCTGGCTCGCCGCGCGCCCCACGGCACGGATCGCGAGCGAGGCGAACAGGTAGGCCACCGCACCGCCGATCAGGAGCCCGACGAGCACGTCGGGTTGGTCGATCCGGATGCCGCCGGGCCAGGCGTGGTTCTCGATCAGGATCTCGCGGAAGGAGCCGAACAGCGAGGTCGCGGCGATGACCGCGGTCGCGATCGCCATCCCTTTCGTGATCGCTTTCGTGGTGTTCCCGACCGCGTCGAGCCCCGCCATGATCTCGTCGGCCCGCTCGCCGAGCCCGCCGGACATCTCGGCGATGCCGTGTGCGTTGTCCGAGATCGGACCGAAGGTGTCCATCGACACGATGACGCCGACCGTCGTCAGCATCCCCATGCCGGTGAGCGAGATGAAGTAGAGCCGCTCCGAGATGGTGTGTCCGAGCGCGAACGCCCCGATGATCGCGCCGGCGACCGCGAGCAGCGCCCATACCGTCGACTCCATCCCCACTGCGAAACCGGACAGGACCGTGGTGGCCGGGCCCGTGAGCGACGACTCGGCGATCTCTTTCACCGGATTGCGGGTCGTCGAGGTGTAGTGCTCGGTGAGGACCTGGATAACGCTCGACAGCACAAGCCCGATGAGCACGGCCCAGAACACGCGAAGGTCCCCGTGCGGGTGCGCGTCGGTCTTCATGTACAGCTTCGCCGCGATGAACACGGCGACTGCCGAAAGCGCGGCGGACGCGAAGAAGCCACGGTTGATGGCCCGCATGCCGTGCTCCGTCTCGGAGCGGGGGCGAACCATGTAGATCCCGGCGATCGAGGTAACGACGCCGATCGCACGCACGAACAAAGGGAACATGACGCCGAGGATCGCGAACTTCGCGCCCGATGTAGACGTGGTGAACGCGGCCGCTCCGAGGATGATCGACGCGACGAGCGTCACCTCGTAGGACTCGAAGAGATCGGCCGCCATCCCGGCACAGTCGCCGACGTTGTCACCCACGTTGTCGGCGATCGTCGCGGCGTTGCGCGGATCGTCCTCGGGGATGTTCTTCTCGACCTTGCCGACGAGGTCTGCGCCGACATCGGCGGCCTTGGTGAAGATCCCTCCTCCCACCCGCATGAACATTGCGAGCAGCGCGCCGCCGAACCCGAACCCGACCAGCACCTGCGCAGCGTCGGCCTTGTAGATGAGGAGCACCACCGTGGCCCCGAGCAGACCGAGCCCGACGGTGAACATCCCCGCCACCCCGCCGGCGCGGAACGCGATCGTCAGCGCACGGCGGAGGCCCGACTCGCGCGCCGCATTAGCGACCCGAACGTTCGCGCGCACCGCAAGAGACATCCCGATGAACCCGGTCAGCGCGCTGAAGCTCGCGCCGACGAGGAACGCGATCGAACGGCCCAGACGCAAGGCGAGCTCGGAATGGTCGGCGTTCTTCGGCACCGGGAGAACGAAGAATAGGAACAGGACGAGCAAGCCGATGAACACGCCAACGGTTCTGAATTGACGATTCAGATACGCCCGGGCGCCTTCTTGGATCGCCTTCGCGATCTCGATCATCTTCGGCGTGCCTTCTGCGTGTACGAGCACCGCCTTCACCAACACGTAGGCGACGGCGAGCGCGAGGAACGACACCCCGAGGATCACCCAGAGCGCGTTGTTCTCGAGCGTGCGGAAGGTGGCTTCGATGCGGCCGCCTTCCTGTGCCAGGACGATGTGCATTCGGCCTCCCGATCTCGAAGAGGGGTTGCGAACCCCGAAAAGCCGCAAAATTGGCTGCAGGATGCTATCCCGCTCGCTCTCAGGTGGCAAAGCACGGTGCCGGCCACCAGGGTGCTTGCCGCTGTTTCACGCCGTGGATAGGGTGCTCGGGATCATGCCGGAGAGCGCTTCATTCTCTGTTCGCCAAAAAAAAGCAAACTATCGGAGGCGGCGAACCATCACCGTGCTCGTCCTGATCGTCGCCGCCGTGGTCGTCATCGCGTTGCTTTCCCGCGGCGGCGGCGTGGGGACGAAGGGAAAAGCGACCCCCACGCTCGCGTTCGTCGCCTCGGTTCGGACGGTTTCCCAGGGCAAGACGCCGGACGGAGGGAGCGTGAAGACCAACGGGGATGCCGTCGTCAAGATGTTCGACGACTACTATCAGAGGGCGTTCGTGGATCCGAGCAAGTGGGGCAACGGGCAGTTCCCCGAGCTCAAGACCCTCTTCTCGCAGAAGGCTCAGACCACGTTCACGAAGGATCTCAACTCGCTGACGATCGGTGAGGCACGGACGGAACTGAAGCGCGTCGATCCCATCCCCTCCAGCCTCGTCGTGACGGTTTATTACGACACGCGCTCGAACGCGACGCTCGCAGTCGCGACTGCTTCCTTCAACGCAAATGGAACGCTGAACCAGGCCGGGCCCCCGCTCGTGATCCACCAGAAGGGGACCTTCTACCTGGAGAGGGTGGGAAGCGCGTGGTCGATCACCGCGTACGACGCGAGCCAGACCCAGGAAACCCCCACGCCCACCCCGACGGCCTCCCCGACATGACACGCTCTCGGCGCAACCTCCTCGTCTTCCCGGCGCTTGGGATGGCCGCAGCGCTGCTCTGGACCGTCGTCGGCGGTGTGAACGTCGCCCGCGGGCAGGACAAGCCGGTCGTCATCAAGCGAGCGCACGCGGGCTCCTTCCGCGCGGCCCCGAACGGGCTCATCTTCATCCTCGCGCTCGGAAGCGACTCGGGCGCGCCGAGATACCAGCGAGGTGGAAAGCCCGAGAAGGGTCGCTCGGACTCGATCCATATCATCGCGATCAACCCGCAGCTGAAGAAGGCGACGCTGGTCGGAATCCCGCGCGACTCCTATGTTCCGCTCGCGCCCGGGTGCGGCCCTTCGCCGAACAAGATCAACGCAGCGATGTACTTCGGCGGATTGAAGGGCCAAGGACCGGATTGCATCGTGCGCACGGTAGAGCTGCTATCCGGGAACCGGATCCATTTCAACTACTACATGCTCGGAGGATTCGACAACCTCGAGAACATGGTGAACTCGCTCGGCGGGGTGCCGGTCAACGTCGAACCCGGTAACGTCGGGAACACCCAACACGTTCTCAAGGACCCGTTCTCGAAGTCGACCGGGATCCGGGTCGGGTTGCAGACCCTGAGCGGACGTGAAGCACTCGCCTACTCTCGTAACCGTCATGATTACGGGCGCGGCGACTTCGCTCGCACCGTCCATCAAGGCCAGGTGATGGTCGGCGGACTCACGAAGGCTCGCGCGCTCGCCTTCACCGACCCGGGGAAGACGCTCTCGTTCCTGCGCACCATCTTCGCCAACGTAAAACTGGACATCCCGTTGATCGACGCGTTCCACCTCGGTCTGTTCGCGCTCCAGATCAAGCCGGCCGACGTGACGAACACGTTCCTCGATGGCACCACCGGGCCCTCGCCGGCGGGCTCGAGCGTCTTCTTGGTCGACCCGGGACTGATCCTCGCCAACGTCGCCGACGACGGCGTGATCGATTAACCGGCCCCTCAGGCCGGTGTTGCCAGAGCACGCTCGCGTCCCGCTTTAGCGGCATTTCCCGAAGCAGGCCTAGCCCGCACGGGTCAACGGTCTGCGCAGGAATTAGTCCTCCTACTTGGTCCCGGCGGGCTATATATCGCACCGCATAAGTACCGAGATACTGCGTGGCGACACTCCAGGAAGGAGAGAGGCTGATGACGGCCACCGAGTCGCTTCGCAGGAGGATCCCGCTCGCCGCTTCGCTCGTGGTGGCTTTGCTGGTCGCTGCGAACCCCTCGCTTCAGTCTCTCCGCCCCACCATCAGCTTCTCGCACGGCTCGACGAGCGCCGAGGTAGATCCGGCGCTGTCCGCGTTCCACTCCGGGATGGTTCACATCATCATCCGCAAGGTCGTCGCGTCGGACCGAGCGCCAGAGGCCGCGGTGGCTCGGCTGGGCGGGTTGGTCACGCGAGACCTGTCGATCATCGACGGTTTCGCCGCGACGGTGCCGGCGTCGGCCGTCGGGTCGCTGGCACGCGTCGACGGCGTTCGGGTCATCTCGCTCGATCGCAAGGTCGCGGTCGCCGGTGGCGGATCGAACGACTCCCCGAACTCCGTGTATCCAAAAGTCGTCCGATCGACAAACGTGAACAACGCCGGGATCACCGGACGCACCATCACGGTTGCGGTCGTGGACACCGGGATCACCGAGGTCGCCGACCTCGCCGGCCGCGTCGTCCCCGTCCAGAACGGCGGGCTGGTCGGCGGGACGAGCCCCTGCAAGAACTTCTCCGGTGAGTCGACGTGCGACGACTCATACGGGCACGGCACCTTCATCGCCGGGATCATCGCCGGCGACGGCGCCGCATCGGCCGGGAAATGGAAAGGCGTCGCGCCGCAAGCGAACCTGCTTTCCGTCAAGATCGCCGGCGCATCCGGCGCGGCGGACGTCTCGAACGTCCTTGCCGGTATCCAGTGGGTCGTCTCGTTCAAGAACACCTACAACATCAAGGTTCTCAACCTCTCGCTCGGAACGAACTCGACGCAGACCTACCGCTCGGACCCGATGAACTACGCGGTCGAAAAAGCGTGGGACGCCGGGATCGTCGTGGTCGTCGCGGCGAGCAATCTTGGCCCGAATCCCGGGACCGTTTCCAAGCCCGGCGACGACCCCTGGGTCATCACCGTCGGGGCGACCGACGACAAGGGAACGGTCGGACTCGGCGACGACACGATCCCGAACTTCTCCGCACGTGGTCCGACGGCGGCGGACGGGCTGGCGAAGCCCGACCTCGTTGCGCCGGGCGGCCACATCATCTCCCTGCGCGCGCCGGGAAGTGCGATCGACACGCAGTTCCCGAACTATGTCGACGGCTCCTACCGCAAGGGCAGCGGCACGTCGATGTCGACCGGCGTGGTTTCCGGCATCGCGGCGCTGATGCTGCAAGCGAACCCGAGCTGGTCGCCGAATCGCGTCAAGTACGCACTGACGGCAACGGCCCGGCCTGCCGCGTCCTCCGACCCGATGGACGTCGGCGCCGGAGTCGCCGACGCTTACGCGGCCACATTCTCGGCGCCGGCCGGCACGGCGAACGCGGGTCTCGACCACTCGACGGGACTCGGCAGCCTCGACGCGAGCCGCGGCAGCGTTCAGGTACAGGCGGACAACACCGATCAGACGATCGTCAACGGCTACCTCACGATGCAGCTCTTGCTGTGGGACCCGATCGCCTACACCGGACTTCCCTGGAACTCGACGACCTGGCAGGTCTCGCAGTTCTCGGGCGGGGCGTGGTACGGCGGAGCGTGGTACGGCGGAGCGTGGTACGGCGGAGCGTGGTACGGCGGCGCGTGGTACGGCGGAGCGTGGTACGGGCAGCCCGACGGCGGGGCTTGGTACGGCGGGGCTTGGTACGGCGGTGCCTGGTACGGCGGTGCCTGGTACGGAGCCTGGGAGTGAGGGCACCTCCCGCCGCAGCGAGTCCCGGGAAGGCTTCACGTTCAACCGCCTTCCCGGGTCGCGTCATCGCGTGCACGGTGTTCCTCGTTGCGACGGTGGTCGCGCTCGGGTTCGCCGGCGCCTCGAGCGGTGTGTCCACCGGCATCCCCTGGACGTCGGTCATCCCGTTCCTGGCGCTCCTGACGACTGCCGAATACCTGTTGGTCCGGGTTCATTACCGCGGCCAGGTGATGGCGATCACGCTGTTCGAGGCGGCGCTCGCGCCGCTGGTGTTCTCTTCGCCGACCATCTTGGTGATCGCCCTCGTGGCGATCGCGGAGACGGTCACGGGTCTGCTGCGCAAGAACCATCCGGTGAAGCACGCGTTCAACGTCGCGCAGTTCACGAGCGCAGCCGCCGTCGGCAGCCTCCTTTTCAACGCGTTGCGTCACGGCCCGGCGGCGTCGCCGTGGAACCTTTTCGCCCTCGCGCTCGCTATGACGACCGTCGCGGCCATCAACATACTGACCCTCAGCACGGTGATCTGCCTTGCCGAGGGCATCCGATTCAACGCGGTGCTTCGCAAGCTGGCACCGGCGATGTTGTTCAGCTGGACGGTCAACACCGCGTTCGGGGTCCTGTTCGCGGCCGCGTATGGCTTGAGCCCCTGGACGATGGCTCTGTTCGCCATCCCGATGTTGCTTCTTTACTCCGCGTTCAAGGGTCACGCGACCGCGCTCGCCGACCGCGCGCGCCTCACCGGGATGCATCGGGCGACGCGAGCGCTCGCTGGACCGGTCGACCCCCGCGAGGCGATCCCGCAGTTCCTCGACGCGGTGCGCGAGTGCTTCGACGCCGCGGACGCAGAGCTGTCCTTGCGCGAGGGCGACGTCCGTGTCGTTCACGCCGTAGGTCGTGAGGGCGTCTCTTCGTACCGAGCGACCATCGAGCGATGGGGCAACGATCCTTTCGCCGTCACGCTGCTCGCGACGGGGCAGGGTGCCATCATCAATGCGGACGATGACTGCGTTGCGGCCGCTTTGCTGCGTCAGCAGGGCCGGCGCGATTGCGTCGCCGCACCACTCATAGAGGGCGAGCACCAACTCGGCATCCTGCGCGTCTACAACTTCGGCGGACCGGAGGGGTTCGAGCAGGGCGGGCTCGCCGTGCTCGAGGCGCTCGCCGGCGAGGCCGCGCGCGCGATGGTCAAGTCGGAACTGCTCGAGACGATCCTCGCCGAGCGGCACAAGCTCGCCGAGATCGTCGGCCGCACGTCGGACGGGATCCTAACGGTGGCGGCGGATGGAACGGTTCGCACGTGGAACACCGCGCTCGAACGCATGACCGGCTACAGCGCCGCAGAGATGGTCGGGAGCGCCCGACTCACCGACCTGTTGCTGCGCGACGCCGCCGACGAGCACGTCCCCCTCTCGCGGTGGGCCGAGCTCGGGGAGTCGTTCCCGTCGGACGTTCAGATCTCGCCGCGCTCAGGAGAAACCCGCTGGCTGTCTTGCTCCTATACGCAGGTCGCCGATTCCGAGGGAGCGCCTTCGACGTTGATCGTCGTCGCCCGCGACGCGACCGAGGCGCGCGAGGTCGAACGGCTGAAGGACGACTTCGTCGCGACCGTCTCACACGAGCTCCGCACGCCGTTGACCCCGATCAAAGGCTGGGCCGCCACGATGCTCCAGCTCGGAGACCGGCTCGAGTACTCGCAACGCGAAGAGGGCGTGAAGGCGATCCTCCGCCACGCGGAGCGGCTCGAGCAGTTGATCACGAACATCCTCGAGGTCACGAAGATCGAACGCGGCTTGCTCGACAGGCGAGACACAATGGTCGAGGTTCCTTGCGTCGTCTCAAAGGTCGTGACCGACTTCCAGGCGAGCCACCCCGGACGCGCGATCCGACTGGAGGTTCGCGGCGGCGAGCTCCGCACGCACGGCAACGAGCTGTGGACCGAGCAGATCGTCACGAATCTGGTTTCGAACGCACTCAAGTACTCACCCGCCGGCGAGCCCGTCGACGTTGTCGTCTCGGCCGGCGAGGGACGGATCGAGGTTACCGTGACCGATCGCGGGCCCGGGATCCCAGCGCACGAGGCGGAATTGATCTTCGAGCGCTTCAAACGGCTCGGCGACCACATGACGCGCACCACGAGCGGCTCGGGACTGGGCCTCTACATCGCCCGGCAACTCGCGCACGCGGTCGGGGGTGAGCTGTCGCTTACGAGCGGCCTTCGCGGTGGTACCACCTTTTCTCTCACGCTTCCGGCGGCACACCGGAGCGAACCGGTCTCGGTCGCCTCCTAGCCCGGCGGGCGGGGCTTCCACGGCGGCGCCAACCCGGCGCGGACGGTCGCCCCGAGCCCCGAGCGGTTTTCCTTCCGCGTGATGACGATGGTCAGCGCGGCGGCGATGAAGAACACGGAGAACCCGTAACGCACCGACGTCTGCTCGAAACCGAACTGCGCGAGAAACGTGACGAGTAGCAACACGGCCTCGCCCCGCGACAGCGAGAGGTTCGCGAGGACGGCGATCGCGAACACGGATTGCGCGGCGGTGAGGAAGACCTCCTCGACCTGGCGTCCGCCGAGGGTCATCGGAGTGACGCTGTGGTGCGCGATCGAGTAAACGACCGGGATCGTCGCGACGAGCAAGGTCCACTGGTTCACCTTCGACGAGACGAGCGTCCCGAGCCCGGCCTGCGGCTTCAATCGCATGACGAACAGGATGGCGATGATCATCTCGGGGGCTTCGGAAGCGAGCGGCGCGAGCCACTGGACGAGCAGGAACTTGTCGACCCCGAGGCGCTCGCCGGTCGACACGAGCCCATCCGCGAACGGCTCGGCGGCGAGGAGGATCACGCCGGCCGCGAACAAGAACATCACGAAGGTGACGATCCTTCGACGCTGCTTCGCGAGCGCCGCGATCGCGAGCGGCGGTCCGATCAACACCGGCTCCTCCGCCTCGTCGTTCGCGGCGTGCCACACATAGGCGACGAAGATCGTCCCCAGCACGACGAGGTCGATCATGCTGACGTTGCCCCGGATCGGGATCGTGAACGCCCAGAGCGTGGCGAGGAGGAGGTACCCGAGCTCGGTGCGGCGCCTCTCTCCGAGGGTGACCTGCTTCTCCCCGCTCTTCCGCCACCAGATCAAGACGACGACCGCCCATCCAACACCGATGAGGAGTCGGTTCGCTCCGGTCATGTTCGCGAGCGCGAGGTCCCTGCACGCGGTCGGGTGCCCCGGCGATCCTCCGCAGGGGGCGGGACCGGGCACGATCACGCGTACCGTCTGGCCCGCCGCGGCCGCGATCCGGTCTTGGACCCCCGCTTTCCAGGCGAATACCAAAGCAACGGCGTATTCGGGGAGCACGGCGACGAACGCGAGGAACGCGATCGCGAGCGATTGAGAGATGTCGAGCTGGGCGACCTCCGCCCCCCATGACAGCAGGAACGCCGAGCCCATGACGGCGACGCCGTAGAGCAGCGTTTCGATCTCGACGGAGATCGAGATGACGCCGGCGCGGATCAGGATCGCCGGCAGGCAGACGGCGGCGGCCATCGCAATGAATTTCCATTCGCCGCGCGCTGAGCCCGCGTCGATGACGGGTCCGGTCTCCGCCACGCCGCGGACCATACCAGAGAGATCGGCGTCTCTCGGCGCCTATACCATCGTGGTCGTGGAACTCCTCGCGCTCCTCGAACGGCTTCGCGCGACAGAAGACGGACAGGACCGGCTCGCGCACATCGAGCGGATCCCGGCTCGCGAGCCGGGCCCGGAACCGGCGTTCGCGCTCGCCCCTGAACTGTGGGTGCGGCTGAAGCGCCTCGGCGTCGAGCGCTTGTGGGAGCATCAGGCCGAAGCGCTGGGAGCAACGCGGGCGGGCCGGCACGTTGCCGTCGCGACGGGCACGGCGTCGGGAAAGAGCCTCGTCTACCAACTCGCGACGATGGAGCGGCTCCTTGCCGATCCGCATGCGACGGCGGTCTACCTGTTCCCGACCAAAGCCCTCGCGCAGGATCAACTGCGCGCGATCCGGGCGTTCGCTCTGCCGGCCGTCCGGGCCGCCGTCTACGACGGGGATACGCCCTCGGCGGAGCGGCAATGGGTTCGCCGGAACGCGAACCTCGTGATCACGAACCCCGACATGCTCCACTACGGGCTCCTGCCGCAGCACGACCGCTGGGCGACGTTCTTCAAACACCTGTCCGTCGTCGCGGTCGACGAGACGCACGCGCTCCGCGGCATCTTCGGCTCGCACGTCGCGAACGTGCTGAGGCGTCTCCGCCGCGTCGCGTCGCGCTACGGCTCCCAGCCGCTGTTCGTGACGGCGTCGGCAACGATCGGGAACCCGGCCGAGCTCGCGTCGCGCCTGATCGGCGTGCCGTTCGATGAGGTATCCGAGGACCGCTCGCCACGCGGCGAGAAGCATTTCGCGATGTGGAACCCGCCGGTCATCGACGAGCCGTCGGGCGCGCGCCGGAGCGCCAACGCGGAGGCGGCGGAGTTGTTCGCTGCGCTGATCGGCTCCGGCGTCCGTACGATCGCGTTCGCGAAGTCGCGCAAGGGCGCCGAGCTGATCGCGTCGTTCGCGCGCGAGCGATTGGAGCGCGACCACCCCGACGCCGCCGATCGCGTCGCCGCGTACCGGGCGGGGTACCTGCCCGAGGAGCGAAGGGCTTTGGAGCAGGCGCTGGTCGACGGGGAGCTGCTCGGCGTCGCGGCGACGACGG
>Ga0070708_100004009_pt1 | contig 11567 bp, 10 predicted proteins | sample KBSK5503metaG_FD_65469 | JGI IMG/M metagenome (GOLD analysis project Ga0070708, IMG submission 65469) | Corn, switchgrass and miscanthus rhizosphere microbial communities from Kellogg Biological Station, Michigan, USA - KBS K5-50-3 metaG | ecosystem: Host-associated > Plants > Roots >...
CCCAACTACGCGAACAACCTGCGCCGGGTCGGCTGGTCGGACGAGGACATCGCGAATGACGGCAGTGACCGGCTCATCGATGCCGTGGTCGCCTGGGGCGACGTCGACGCGATCGTCGGGCGGGTCAAGGCGCACCTCGATGAGGGCGCCGACCACGTGTGCGTCCAGCTGCGGGCCGAATCCTCGGCCGATCCGTCGATCGCGGGCTACTCAGAGCTCGCGGCGGGCCTCCTCTCGCTCTAGCGCTCGCCGCCGGCTGAACCGGCGACCCGCTCGACCAGGTCGCCAACCGCCAGGCCGCGCAGCTCGTCGGGCGTGAACCAGCCGAGCTCGTCCGTCGAGCCGCCGACCTCGGGACGCTCGGTACCGCCGTCGATCGCCATCGGATAGACGAACCGGACCGTGTGGTACGTCACCGGCCCGGCGGAGAACGGCCAGGAACCGGTGTCGGAGTGGATGGCCGGCGCGCCGGTGATGCGGGCCAGGAGCCCCGTCTCCTCCTCGACCTCGCGAACAGCCGCGGCTTCTGGCCCCTCGCCGAACGCGAGCCCGCCGCCCGGGAGGGTCCACAGGCCCTCACCGACATTGCCCGGCGCCACCCGAGTCAAGAGGATCCGCCCTTCGCGTCGAATGACACCGTACGCCGCCATGCGGGTGATCCGTGGGATCGGAGCGCCGGCCGCCCAGCCGAGACGGGCGAGGCGCTCGACGATCTCGGGGTCGTCTGGCACGGCGGGTATGATGCCGGACGTGACGGAAACCAAGGCGCTCCGACCGTGGTCGGGCGCTCGAGCCCCGGCGGATTGGGGCCTGGGCGATGGGCAGGCGGTCCCGTGGGAGTACGCGCCGGCGCCCGAGTCGAAGGACGTCGTCTCGATCAAGCCGCGCTACGGCCTGTTCATCGACGGCCGGGAGACGAACGCCTCCGACGGGGGCTGGTTCAAGAGCGTCAACCCCGCGACCGAGGAGGTCATCGCGGAGGTTGCGAAGGCCACGCCCGCGGACGTCGACAGAGCGATTCGGGCGGCGCGTCGCGCCCAGAGAACGCGCTGGGGCAACCTGCCCGGCAAGGAGCGCGCCAAGTACCTGTTCCGGATCGCCCGGATCCTCCAGGAGCGGTCGCGCGAGTTCGCGGTCCTCGAGTCGATGGACTCCGGCAAGCCGATCAAGGAATCGCGCGACGTCGACGTCCCGCTCGTCGCGAATCACTTCTGGTATTACGCCGGCTGGGCGGACAAGCTCGAGTACGCGTTCCCCGACCGGGTCGCGAAGCCGCTCGGGGTCGCGGCGCAGGTCATCCCCTGGAACTTCCCGCTGCTCATGCTGGCCTGGAAGATCGCGCCGGCCCTTGCCGCGGGGAACACCGTTGTCCTGAAACCAGCCTCCACCACGCCCCTCTCCGCGCTGCTCTTCGCCGAGGTCTGCCAGCAGGCCGACCTGCCGGCTGGCGTCGTCAACATCGTGCCGGGGCCGTCGGATATCGGGATGCACCTCGTGAGCAGCCCGGGCGTCGACAAGGTCGCCTTTACCGGCTCGACGGGCGTCGGCAAGCTCATCGCGAAGGCGACTGCCGGCACGGACAAGGCGCTCACCCTCGAGCTCGGCGGCAAGGCCGCGAACATCGTGTTCGAGGACGCCGCGCTGGATCAGGCGGTCGAAGGGATCGTCAACGGCATCTACTTCAACCAGGGCGAGGTGTGCTGTGCCGGCTCGCGCCTCCTCGTCCAGGAATCGGTCCAGGACGCGCTGATCGAGAAGCTCAAGGACCGGCTTTCGACCATCCGCGTCGGCGACCCGCTCGACAAGAACACCGACGTCGGCGCGATCAACTCCAAGGCCCAGCTCGAGAAGATCACCGAGCTCGTCCAGGCTGGCGTCGACGAGGGCGCCGACCTCTACCAGCCCGCCTGCGACCTGCCCGATCGGGGCTATTTCTTCCGGCCCACCCTGTTCACCAACGTCGCGCAGAGCCATCGCATCGCGAGGGAGGAGATCTTCGGGCCGGTGCTGTCCGTGCTCACGTTCCGAACGCCGGACGAGGCGGTCGAGCGTGCGAACAACACGCCCTATGGGCTCTCCGCGGGCGTCTGGACCGAGAAGGGCAGCCGGATCCTGTGGATGGTCCGCAAGATGAAGGCCGGCGTCGTCTGGGCGAACACGTTCAACCGCTTCGACCCGACCTCGCCCTTCGGCGGCTACAAGGAGTCCGGCTTCGGGCGCGAGGGCGGCATGCACGGCCTGCACGCCTACGTGCGGCTGGAGAACCGCTGAGTCCGTGCCCGGCTCGGGCCCCGATTCGGCCCACCGTGCCACCGACGACGGGTTGATCTCGAGGCTGCCGCTCGGGACCGACAGGGCGAGATCAGTCGGCGCCGCCCTGGTGCGAGACGGCTGGGCCGCCGCGCTGGCGCTCGTCGTGATCCTGGCGGCGACGGGACCGGTACGGACGCTTGACTTCCGACACACGCCAATCGCGTGGCTTGGGGCGACCGGCTGGGGGCTGGTTGTCTTCTGGGGCGTGCGGCGCCTGCCGCGGCTGCCGATGCGGTCCCTCGTGCTTCTCGCGGGCGGCGTCGTCGGCGTCGTGGTTGCGATCGTAGCTCTGGCCGTCGTCCTCGGGATCGACTCGAGCCGCGTTGCGAGCCTTATCGGTACACGAGCCAAAACGGCGGGCCTGATCGTCGCGGTGCTCGTCGTCGTCGCTGCTGTGGCCGTCGCGTTGTCCACGCGAGCGACCATTCGCGCGCCTGGGATGTCGGTTCTCGTCATCGCGGTCGTGGCGCTCTTCATCCTGTTCGACATGGGTACCGTCATGCGCGGGGATGTGTTCCGAGACCTGCGCATCTACCTGGCCGCCGGACAGCGATTCGCGGAAGGCCTCGAGCCATATCAGCTGTCACTGGTTCAAGGCTCGCTGCACGACAAGGCGATGTACCCGTTCCTCTATCCGCCCGTCTCACTGCCGTTCTTCGGCACCTTGGCAGCGCTCCCGTTCGGCCTGGCCGCAGCGATCTGGACGCTCTTCGGCGCCGCTGCTGGGATGTACGCGGTGCACCTGCTCGGGGTGCGCGGCGTGTGGCTTCCGGTCATCGCTCTTTGGCCGCCGTTCTTCGTGGGCGTATGGTCCGGCAACGTCGCGGTTCCAGCGCTGCTCCTGCTCGTTGGAGGCTTCTTCATCGGGCGCGTCCTGGTCCTCTTGCCACTGCTCAAAGTGCAGGGTGCGATCCCGCCGCTGTGGCTCCTCCGCGAGCGCAAGTGGCGCGAGCTGGCGATCGGCCTGGCCCTCGTCGCAGGGCTCTGTCTCCTCACCCTGCCTCTCGTAGGCGTGCAGCTCTGGGTCGACTGGATTGCCGGTCTGCGAGCCTTCCAGGAGTCGCAGGCCACGTTCCGGGTCCTGTACAGCCTGGCGCTGCCCAGGGCTCTCCCATACGTGGCTTTCCTGGCCGTCTCGGTGCTTGCCGTCGTCTGGGCCCTTCGTCGACGCGGTGCGCCGGGCCTCGCGAGGCTGGGCGTGGCCTCGATCATCGCCTCGCCTGCGCTGTATCGCCACGGGCTGCTGGCGGGTCTCCCGGCTGTCCTCGCGCTCCATCCAGCCCTCGTCTGGCTCATCCTCGGCCTGCCAGTGACGTACTGGGGTCTCTGGATCGCCGTCATGGTCGCCGTGGTCGCGACGACCTTCCGTCAAGCCGGCGTGGCGCCTCATCTCGACGGCCATCCCGCACCGGTGACGCCGGCTCGATGACGGACCCTCGCTCCGGGTCGGTCTCGCTTACGATGGCCGCGCGATGACCGACCGTCGAGCGTTCCTGCTCCGCGCCGGAGATGGCGAGGCGTCCTCGACACTGGGTGGCACCTGATGGCGACGCCGCGACAGACTGCTCGAACGACGCCGGCGAAACGCTCGACCACAGTGCCCGACACTCGGATCGCGGTTCGCAAGACCTACAAGCTGTACATCGGCGGCCAGTTCCCTCGGAGCGAGTCGGGCCGGTCGTACGTGGTGAGCGCGGCCGATGGGACGCCGCTCGCGAACGCGGTCCGAGCCTCGAAGAAGGACCTGCGCGATGCCGTGCGTGCGGCGCGAGGCGCGGCCGAGGGGTGGGGGAGCCGCACCGCGATGAACCGCGGCCAGGTGCTGTACCGCGTCGCCGAGCTGATGGAGGGACGGCGCGATCAGTTCGTCGCCGAGGTCGCCCAGGCGGAGGGCCTGCGCACCGAACGCGCCCGTGAAGTGGTCAACCGCGCGATCGATCGCTGGGTCTGGTACGCCGGCTGGGCGGACAAGATCGCGCAGGTGCTCGGGTCGTCCAACCCGGTGGCCTCGGACTACTTCAACTTCACGATCCCCGAGCCCACGGGCGTGGTCGGCGTCGTCGCGCCGGAGCCGTCGTCGTTGCTTGGGCTGGTCTCGCGCCTCGCGCCGCCGCTCGTCGGCGGCAACAGCGTCGTGGTCCTCGCCTCGGAAACCCGCCCGCTGCCGGCGATCAGCCTCACCGAGGTGCTCGCGACCTCGGACGTGCCGGCCGGCGTCATCAATGTCCTCACGGGTCGCAAGCGCGAGCTCGTGCCGGTCCTCGCGGCACATGAAGACGTCGACGCGCTCGACGTCTGGGGCGTGCCCGACGACCTGCGCAGGGACGTGGAGCTCGTCGCCGCCGACAGCGTGATGCGCATCGCCCGCCGCCCGAAGGGCGCATCGGACGCCCGATTCGACTGGCTGGACGACCAGGCGAGCGAGCGTCCCGAATGGATCGCGGCCTACCTCGAGATGAAGACGGTCTGGCATCCGATCGGCGTCTGAAGATTCTCTAAGTTTTGAGTGTTCAGTATTGACTGAACATCCCGAACGACATATCGTCCACCTGTGACGCCCGGCGAAAGCCAATTCGTTGAGGAGATGGGCCAGTTCCTGGCCAGTCTCGGAATGACGCCGATGGCCGGCCGGATGTGGGGCTGGCTCCTGATCTGCGAACCGGCCGAGCAGACCGCCGCGGAGATTTCCGAGGCGCTGCACGCGAGCCGCGGAGCCATCAGCGGGACGGCCCGCCTCCTCGCCTCGAGCGGGCTCATTCGGCGCGCGACACGCGGCGGCGACCGGCGCGAGTACTTCAGCGCGCCGCCCGAGGCCCTCGACTCGCTACTTGGCAGCGCGGCCGGCATCTACCGGCAGATGCGCACCATCGCAGAGCGGGGCCTCGTCGCGATCGCCGACCGGCCACTGGAGTCCCGGGCAAGGCTCCAGGAGTTTCACGACGTCATGGCGTTCGTCGAGCGCGAGGTTCCCGACGTGATCGGAAGGTTTCTCGCCGAGCGCAAGACCGCGAGCGCGACCCGCCCACGCCCGCGCGCAGCCAAAACGGAGAAGAAGGGAAGCAAATGACCGCGGTCATCCAGACAGAGGAGCTCACGAAGTCCTACGGTGAGCACCGGGGCATCATCGACGTCGACCTTACGGTCAACGAGGGCGAGGTCTTCGGCTTCCTCGGCCCGAACGGGGCCGGCAAGACCACCACCATCCGGACGCTCCTCGACCTCATCCGGCCGACGAGCGGTCGGGCGCTCGTGTTCGGCATCGCGTCGAACGCCGACCCCGTGGCGATCCATCGCAGGATCGGCTACATCCCGGGCGAGTTCACGCTGTATGACCGGCTCACCGGCGGCCAGACCATCCAGTACTTCGCGAACCTGCGCGGCGGCGTCGATCGGGAGTACCAGGCCTCGCTGATCGAGCGCTTCGACATCGATCCGAAGCGGCGGTACAAGGAGCTGTCGAAGGGCAACAAGCAGAAGATCGGCCTGGTCATCGCGCTCCAGCACCAGCCGGAACTATTGATCCTAGACGAGCCCACCTCGGGCCTGGACCCGCTGGTCCAGCAGTCGTTCTTCGAGCTCGTGCGCGAGGCGCGGGACGGCGGCCGCACGGTCTTCCTGTCCAGCCACATCCTGTCCGAGGTCGAGCGGACGTGCGATCGCGTCGCGATCATCCGGGAGGGGCGTCTCGTCAAGGTCGCCAGCGTCGAGGGCCTGCGCGACCTCGCGCACCACCAGGTCGAGCTGCGCTTCTCCGGCGAGGTGTCGGCAGCCGAGTTCGCGAGCCTGCCCGGCGTCAGCGACGTCAGCGCCCAGGATCACATCCTGCGCATGCGCGTCTCCGGTCCGATCACGCCCGTAGTGCGCGCCGCGGCTCGGTACGAGCTGCTCGACTTCGTCAGCCGCGAGCCGACGCTCGAGGAGACGTTCCTGGCCCAGTACGGGCATGGCCATGCCGCCGCGGCCGCCGACGCCGGGACGACGCCGGCCGGGAGCGCGTCATGAGCACCGCGACCGCGCCCACCCGCGATTCGGCGGGCCGGCTTTCCGCTCTGGCCGGTTCGTCGAGCATCTTTTCCAAGAGCCTCCGGGATTCGCGGCGAGCGATCGCGATCGCGATCGCCTTCGTCGCGTTCGTCCTGCTCGTCGGGGCCGCAGCGGTCGCCTCGGCCTTCGGAACGGTCGAGACGCGGCAGCAGATGGTCGGGCTTGCGACGACGCTGCCGGCCATCTTCCAGAGCATGCTCGGGCCGCCGGTCGCGCTCGATCGCCTCGGCGGCCTGATCGAGTGGCGCTACCAGATCGTGCTCGGCGTGCTGCTCCCGGTCTGGTCGATCCTGGCGCTGTCGGGCACCCTCGCCGGCGAGGCCGACCGGGGCAGCCTGGAGCTCCTCGCCACGACCGCGATCACTCGCCGCCGGCTCGCGCTGGAGAAGCTCGCCGGGCACCTCGTCTCGGTGCTGATCGTGCTGGCTGCGATCGCGCTCGTCACCTGGCTGTGCGGCATCGCCTTCGGGACCCTCCCCGGCGACGCCATCTCTCCCGAGGCTGCGTTCGGCTATGCCGCGTTGACGGGCGTGCTCATGTTGGCGCCGGGTGGCGTCGCGTTTGCAGCGGCGCCGTTCCTCGGCCGGGGCGCGGCTGCAGGTCTCGCCGCATTCGTGATGGTCGCGAGCTACCTCGTCAACGGCTTCCACGACTCGATCGCGCTGTTTGACACCATGCGGCCGCTGTCCTGGTACCAGTGGACGGCCCAGCACATCCCGCTCGCGGGCCGGTTCGACTGGGGCTCGATCGCCACGCTGGCGACGCTCGGTGTCGTGCTCCTTGCCGTCGGTGTCGGCGCGTTCGAGCGGCGAGACGTGGGCCGGACGATCCGGCTGCCGGCCCCGCACCTGCCGGGGTTCCTCCTCGGGCTGCGCGAGCCGCTCGGCCGGACGCTGGCCGAGCGGCTGCGCGCCTCCACGGTGTGGGGCGTCGCGATCGGGCTGTATGTGCTGGTCGTGGCCAGCACCGCGTCGTCGCTCGCGGACGTGCTGCACAAGGTGCCCACCCTGGAGCAGATGATGCGGTTCCTCTACCCGGACATCGACTACACGTCGGTCGGGGGTGTCCTGCAGCTCGTGTTCCTGCAGTTCGGGTTGATCGTCTTCGGGTTCACCGCCGCGACCGCGGTCGCGGGCTGGGCCTCGGAGGAGTCGAGCGGACGGCTGGAGGTGCTGCTTTCGGCTCCGATGTCGCGGGTCGCGTGGTTCCTGCGCAGTGGTCTGGGTACCTTCCTCGCAATCGCGTTCAGCGCCGGCGTCGTGTCCCTCGCAACGGCAATCGGTGCGGCGGGGCAGGGGAGCGATGCCGGACAGCCCGCCCGGGGAGCGTTCGTCCTCGCGCTGTATGGCCTCGCGTGGGCGGGCGTGGGGCTCGGCGTTGGTGGGCTTGTTCGGAGCTCCCTCGCAGCGCCGACGGTCATCGTCCTGACCGTCGGCAGCTTCCTCATCGAGCTCTTCGCCACCGCCCTGAAGCTGCCCGACTGGGTTGCCGGCCTCGCGCTGGCGAGCCACTACGGACGGCCGCTCGTCGGGGTCTGGGATCCGGTCGGGATCGTGGTATCGCTCGTCCTGGCATTTGGCGGGCTTGCCGTCGGCGCATGGGGCATGACCCGGCGCGACGTGCGGGGCTGAGGCTTGCCGACCCTCGCGATCGCCCTCGTCCTCGTCGCGGCCGTGCTGCACGCCGGCTGGAACGTGCTCCTCAAGACATCCGGCGACACGCTCTGGACGGCCGTTCGGCTGCAGGCAATCGGGACGGCGATCCTCCTGCCGGTCGGCATCGTCGCCTGGCTGTGGAACGGCCAGCCCGCCGTCTCCGCCGAGGCGTTCTGGCTGGCGATCGCGTCAGGCGTGGTCGAGGCGATCTACTTCGTGTGCCTGTCGGCCGCGTACAGCCGCGGCGCCCTCTCGCTCGTGTACCCGCTGGCTCGCGGCAGCGCCCCGCTGCTCGCGGTCGCGGTCGGCATCTTCGTCCTCGGTGAGCGGCTGGCGCCAGTGGCCCTCGTCGGGGTCGGGTGCCTGCTGCTGGGGATCCTGCTCGTCGCGAGGCCGTGGCAGGCGTTCCAGGCTGCGGGAGTCGCCCAGCGCGGCGCGATCGGCTTCGCGCTCGCCACCGGAGCGTCCATCGCCGCGTACTCCGCGATCGATCGCCTGGGCGTTCGCGCGACCGAGCCGTGGCTGTACGGGTCGATCCTGGCCGTCGCTGCGACGACCTTCCTCGCGATCACGGTCGTCGTCGGGCGGCGCGTGGGTTTTCTCGCGGCCGCACCGACCGCCGTCGGAGGCGGCAATGCGCCTGACGCGAGCAACGTGCGCGACGCGCTCGCCGGTGTGCTCGCGCTCGCCGCCTACCTGCTCGTGCTCGTGGCCTATTCGATCGCACCGCTCGCGACGGTCGCCCCCCTGCGCGAGTCCGGGATCGTGCTCGCCGCGGCGTGGGGGTCGCTCCGGCTCGGGGAAGCTGTCGGGCGGCGCGATGCAACCTCGAAGATCGCCGCTGCCGGGCTGGTCGTGGTCGGCGCCGTCCTGCTCGCGACGGCGCGCTAGGCGCTCAGGCGGCGGGCTCGCCCTCCGTCGAGGCCTCGGCGGCTGGCCGCCTGCCGAGGATCTTGCGCTCACCGATTCGGCTGTTCACGAGCGCGACACCGCCGATGACCATCGCGGTACCGATCAGGACGTACTGGTCGATCGTCTCGCCGAACATCAGCGCACCGGACACGATGCCCACGATCGGCAGGAAATAGGCGAGGATCGAGGTCCGCGTGGCGCCGATCCGGGACAGCAGCCGGAAGTTCGCCAGATAGGCGATCCCCGATCCGAAGATTCCGAGCCAGGCGACGGCGAACAGCGCGTTGCCGTTCCAGGCGACATCGAGCGGGCGCTCGTTGACGAAGGCGAGGATCGAGATGATCACGAAGGCGAACCCGACCTGGAAGACCGCCGGGATCATCGGCCGCAGGCCGCGGATCTTCGCGCGGGCGTACACCGCGCCGATGCCGTACGAGATCGTCGACCCGACCAGCGCAAGCTCGCCGGAGATCTCGCCACCGGTGCTGGCCGCCAGTCCCGGGTAGACGATCACGATCACGCCCGCGTAGCCGACGAGGAGGCCGGCGAGCCGGTTGAGGGTGATCGGCTCGTCGGGGAACGTCAGTGCCGCCAGGAGGATGACGACCAGCGGCACGGCGCCGTTGATGATCGCGGCGATCGCCGAGTCGACCGAGCGCTCGGCGCTCGTGATGAGGGTGAACGGGATGACGATGTTCACGATCGCCATCACGAACAGGTTGGCGTACACGCGCGGGTTGCGCGGCAGCGGCTCACGGGCGACCGCGACGACGGTCGCGAGGAGCACGAAACCGATCAGCAGCCGCGACGCGATCAGCGTGAACGTCGGCAGCGTCTGGACGCCGAGCTTGATGAACGCGTAGCTCGTGCCCCACATGAGCCCGAGGATGAGCAGCAACAGCCAATCCGAGCGGGTGGGGCGGGCGATCATCGACGGAGTGTACTGCGCACTTGGCCTAGGGGAGTGTGCCAAGCCCGGTCGCGCTCGACAGCCACCTCGCACCGTCCCACAGCGGCATTGCCGCGGCGGCTATGGTCGAACGGATGGATCCCGCCGAGCTCGTCGAACACCTCGTGAATTCGGCGGGCGGCGGCGCAACCGACCGCTCGCGCGCGCTGGTCGTGCACGCCCCGGGCCGGCTGAACCTCATCGGAGAGCACACGGACTACAACGACGGGTTCGTGTTGCCGGTGGCCATCGATCTGGGGATCTCGATCGCGTTCGTGCCGTCCATGGATCGGCACATCGCCCTGACGCTGGTGGCGGACGGCCGCACGGCCGAGGTCGACGTCGACGCGGTGGGGCCGCCTCAGGGGAGCTGGATCGATTACGTCGCCGGCGTCGCCTGGGCACTTCGGGCGGCCGGTGCGCCGATGTCCGGCTTTCGTGGCGTGCTCGCCGCCGACCTGCCGGCCGAGGCGGGCCTGGCGTCGTCGGCGGCGCTCGAGCTCGTGGTGGCGTGGGCGCTCGGTGGTGGGAGACCGCCGCTGACGGATCGCCTCGCCCTGGCGAGGGCGGCCCAGAGAGCGGAGAACGAGTACGTGCGTGTCGCCTGCGGGCTGCTGGATCAGTTCGCGGTGACCTTCGGTGTCCGTGATGGTGCCGTCCTGCTCGATTGCCGGTCCCTCGAGCATCGCGTGATCCCGATCCCGGCCGAGGTAGCGCTGCTCATCTGCGACGCCGGCGTCCCGCGCCGCCTGGCCGTGTCGGGCTACGGCCAGCGTCGAGCCGAGTGCGCCCGCGCGGTCGAGCAGATCCAGTCCGTGGCGCCCCAGGTCGCGAGCCTGCGTGATGTCGACGTCGATGTCCTCGCGGCAGCCCGCGACGCCCTGGACCCGATTGCGTTCCGGCGAGCGCGTCATGTCGTGACCGAGAATGCCCGCGTGCTCGCCGCCGCTGCCGCGCTGGAGATGGGTCGGCTGCCGGAGCTCGGGGCGCTGCTCGCCGCGAGCCATGCCTCGCTGCGCGACGATTTCGAGGCGAGCACACCCGAGGTGGACCGCCTCGTCGAGAGCGCACAGGCCGCCCCCGGTGTGATCGGGGCGCGCCTCACCGGTGGGGGGTTTGGCGGCAGTGTCCTCGCCCTGGTCGCGAGCGATGCCGTCGGTGCGTTCGAGGACGACGTGCGCCGGAGCTACAAGGCGCCTGACGGATCGCCGCCGGGTCTGCTCCGGGTCGCGCCGGCCGACGGCGCGGGGATCGTCGCGGGGGCGCGGGGATGACCGGGGCCCCAGCGCGGGTACGCCCGCACCGCCGTCACGACCCGCTCCGCGACATGTGGGTCCTGGTGTCCGAGGGTCGAGATGCGCGACCGTGGCGCGGCGAGCTCGAGCCCGCGTCGGCCGAGCAGCTGCCCGCCTACGACCCGGCCTGCGAGCTCTGCCCGAGCAACGTGCGGGCGAGTGGCATCCGGAACCCCGACTACGAGGGCACGTTCACCTTCGACAACGACTTCCCCGCGCTGGTGCCCGGCGAGGAGTCGTCGAGCTCGACCGTGGTTTCCCCGGTCCCGACCAAGCCGACGAGCGCCATCCACCGCGCCGAGACGGTCGCCGGGACCGCGCGCGTCATGTGCTACACGCCGCGCCACGACCTCACGCTGGCGATGCTCGATCGCGCGGCGAGGCGCGAGCTCGTCGACG
>Ga0070708_100004010_pt1 | contig 11566 bp, 13 predicted proteins | sample KBSK5503metaG_FD_65469 | JGI IMG/M metagenome (GOLD analysis project Ga0070708, IMG submission 65469) | Corn, switchgrass and miscanthus rhizosphere microbial communities from Kellogg Biological Station, Michigan, USA - KBS K5-50-3 metaG | ecosystem: Host-associated > Plants > Roots >...
AGGGGAGCGCGAGGTGATCGCGCTCCGCGTCGTGCTCGACGTCGACGCGGTCACCGCATCGCGTGTGCTCGGCATCTCGACGACCAATTGCACGACGCGCCTGAATCGTGCGCTCAAGAAGCTGGAGGAGGCCCTGAATGTCGCAGCGTGACCTCGTCGCCGAGCTGCGGGGCGCGCGCCTCGCGACACCCGATCACGTCCGTGAGCAGGTGCGCCTGATCGCGGCGAGCGCGAAGGCGCCGGCACGCCGCATCACCTGGCGCCGCGTCCTCGTGGTCGCGGTTCCGGCCGCCGCTGCGATCGCAGCCGTCGTCGTCGTCACGCGGCCCGCCGGCCGACAGGCGGCACAACCCTCCCCGACCGTGCTGCGGGCGCAGGCCCAGACTGCCACCGTCGAGCACGGGCAGGCGTTGAAGAGAGTCGCGGGCACCAACGACTCCCTCGCGCCGCTTCAGTCCCCGAACCGGGCGCAGCGCTACGAGGCCTACCTCGCCCTCAGGGTTCGGGGCGCGGACGGCGTCTCGAACGGCGTCAAGCGCGCCCAACGGATCGCCGTGTCGCTGGGCGGCTACTCGCTCTCCGTTCGCGCGTCGAGCGAGTCGGAGGGGGCGAGCGCCGACCTCACGCTGAAGGTGCCGCGTGCACACGTCCAGGAAGCGATCACACGACTCTCGGCACTCGGGACGATCACCGGCGAGGAGGTCGACGTGCAGGACGTCCAGGCCGGGCTGAACGCCACGGATCGGCTGATCGCAAGACTCCAGCGGCAACTGCAGGATCTCCGCGCGCAGGAGCAGACCGACACCGTCAAGCAGCGGATCGACTCGATCACCGCACGCGTCGTGCGCCTGCAGCGCCAGGAAGCTACGACGCTCCGCGAGACCCACTACTCGACCGTTCAACTCCACCTTGCGACGAAGTCCGTCGCCCCGCCGGCGAAGCACCACCACGGGCCGCTGCACGGCCTCGGTGTCGCCTTCCGCTGGATCGGGATCGGCGCGGTCTATGCTCTCGCGCTCGGGACGCCGCTCGTGGTCGCGCTCGCGCTCGTCTGGCTCGCAGCGCGCACCGTGCGCAGACGGCGCGAGGACGCGCTGCTCAGCCGGCCGTGAGCCGCGCGATCACGCGGAACGTCGGCTCGCCCACGGGAAGCTCGGAGAACTCCGGGTTGACGCAGCCGAGCTCTTCGTCGACGCGGCTCTCGTAGGTCCGCTCCACCTCGGCACGGCACATCGGCAGCGGACGCCGGACGGCGCGGATCGCGCCGAAGCCGGGCTTGCGCGCCTCGGCCGCGCGGAGCATCTCGAGGTCGATCTCGACGTCGTAGACCTTCTGCATGCAGCCCACGTACGTGTGGCCCCACGCTTCGTACGAGTAGACGAACGGGCACGCACGCTGCAGGCACGCGCCGGGGTAGACGACCTTGTCGCAGTGGACGCCGCAGCGCCGACACTCCATCTCGTCTTGCGGGTGGAGGGGCAGCGCCGGTGCGGCGATCTGCTCTGGCGTCATGCCGACATTGTCCGAACACACGGGGGTGGCCGCAAGACTTGACTTTTCCTGCTCAGACCGCTAAACGGCGCGCGGCATTCAAGACGTCCATCGGCGTGAACGCCATGAAGTCGGGCTCGATGCCCGGGGTGTCGTCTGCCCTGAACCACAACGCCTGAACGGTCGTCATGCCCACATCGGCGGCTCCTTGCACATCGGTCTCGAGGCCGTCGCCGACGAACATCGCGGCGGTCGCGTCGACGGCCAGCACGTCGAGCGCCCGCAGGAAGATCTCCGGTTGCGGCTTGCGGGCGCCGACCTCTTCCGACCAGATCTGGACGTCGAGCTCCGCCGCCAGCCCGTAGGCGTCCGCATCCGCGCGCAGGAGACGCGCCGGGTCTGGCCACGAGTTCGCGACCAGGCCCGTTCTGAGTCCACGCGCATGCAACGACCCGAGCAGCGCCTGCGCCGAGCCCAGCACCTGGTGTGCCGGACGCCACGCCTCGTGCTCGACGTCGATGAAGCGGTCGACGTCGGCATCGCCGAGAAGCTCGTGGAGCAGCTCCGGATAGGCGCGGTCCTTCGCGCCGGGCGCGAGCACGAGCTCCCGGTAGCGTCGTGTGAACGCATCCGGATCGTCCGTGCGACCGATCGCCGCCAGCGCCTCGCGATGCCCCGCCTCGAGGAGCTCCTCGTCCCAGGTGAACTCGACAAGTGTGTTGGTCCAGTCGAAGAGAACAAGCTCGATCATCGAGTGGCTAGGGTAACGCCGGTGGCGCGGCGGATCCTCTGGGCACTGCTCGCCCTGACGCCGTTCGTCCTCGTCGCGCGCTACGTCCTCGACTTCGGTGAGACGACGCTGTTCATCCTCTCGGCGCTGGCGCTGATCCCGCTCGCATGGCTGATCGGCGAGGCCACCGAGCACGCCGCGCAGCACACGGGGGCCGGTGTGGGCGGTTTTCTGAACGCCAGCTTCGGCAACGCGCCCGAGCTGATCATCGCGATGCTCGCTGTCGCCGGCAACCTGCCCGGCGTCGTCCGCGGCTCGCTCACCGGCTCGGTCGTCTCGAACATCCTGCTCGTTCTGGGGGCAGCGATGATCGCCGGCGGCGACGGCAAGGTCGACACGCGCTCACTGCGGTGGCAGCTGTGCGCGGTGTTCGGGGCCGTACTCCTGCTGCTCGTCACGTCGGTCCCCGCATGGGGCAACGGCTCGCCCGATCGGCACTCCCTCTTCCTGCTCTCGATTCCCGTCTCGGTGATCCTGCTCGTCGCGTACGTCGTGATCACGGTGCAGAACCTGCGCATCCACCGCGCGTCCGAGCGGGACGAGGCCGGGGAGCATGCGTGGCCGCTGCGGAAGGCAATCGTCTGGCTCGCCGTCGCCACGCTCGCGACGGCCTTCGTGTCGGAGATCCTCGTTCACTCGCTCCACCACTTCGGGAAGTCGGTCGGGCTCGATGAGTTCTTCATCGCCGTCGTGATCGTGGCGATCGTCGGCAACGCCGCCGAGCACGGCGGCGCCGTCGTGATCGCGCGTCGCGGCAACACGACGCTCGCGACCGAGATCGCGATCACGTCCTCGATGCAGGTGGCCGTGTTCGTGATGCCGGCCGTGTGCCTGCTCTCGTGGCTCGTCGGACGCGGATTGCCACTCTCGTTCCAGGTGATCGAGATCGTGACGATGGGCGCCGCGGCCGCCTTCGCGACGCTCGTGATCTGGGACGGCCGCTCGCGCCGCTGGGAGGGCTTCCTGCTCGTCGGCGTCTACGGGCTCGCCGTCGTCGCGTACGCCCTTTCCTAGGCTTTGAACGGCTGCTGCGCGCGCGTGAACGCGTAGCCGGCCCAGACGAGCCGCCCGTCCTCGGCCCGGAGCCGCTCGCCGCGCTCCCTCCCCCGCGCCGCACGCCAGGCGTCGCCGTCGCGCTCGAACGTGGTCTCGCCGCGCCCGCGTGGCGAGTTGACGACCTTCGCCTGGAGTGTGCCCTCCTCCCACCAGAAGACGAACTCGTTCCCCTCCGACCACCAGCGACCGAGTAGCGGGCGCACGTCGTCGGGCGGCTCCGCTTCGGGCCGCCACGGCTCGATCGCGGCCGGCCAGATCTCGGCTCCCTTGGCCGCGAGCCTGACGGCGAACATCTCCATGTCGCCGCGCGTGCCGGAGTTGGTGAGCGCGGCCGCGCCGATCTTCGTCTTGCGGTTGACGAAGAGGCCGGCGAGATGACCGGCCATGGCGCCGCCGTGGCCGCCGTAGATCGCGCCCTCGTGGTTGTAGAGCATCAGCCCGAGCCCCCAGCCGAGCACCCAGTCGTCGGGGTAGTACATGAGCTGCGGGAACCACATCTCCTCCACCGCCTGGGCGTCGAGCACGTCGTCGCTGCCCGCGGCGAGGAACGCCGCCCAGCGTGCGAGATCCTCGATCGTCGACCACAGCTGCCCCATCGCAGCGGCGCCGCCGAGCTCGGTCTCCGACTCCTTCCAGACGGTGCGCGCGTACTCGTCGACGAGGTAGCCCTGGGCCTTCGGCGGCTGGGGCGCCCACGTCGTCCGTTTGAGGCCGAGCGGCGCGAGGATCCGCTCGTCGACGTGCTCGGTGAACGGGCGGGCCGTCTTCTGTGCGACGAGCCGGCCCAACAGCGCGTAGGCGAGGTTCGAGTAGTGGTGCTGCTCGCCGGGCTTGAGCACGAACTCGAGCTCGGCCATCGACTCGACCAGCTGCTGCTCGGTCGGCGACTCGCCCGTCACGAACATCTCCCCGACCTCGCGCTGCAGCCCGGAGAGGTGGCAGAGCAGCCGGCGGATCGTCGGCGAGCCGTTCGCCACGTCCAGGTGCTGGTCGAGCCGGTCGTCGAGGTCGAGCTTCCCCTCCGCGCGGAGCTGCATCACGGCGGTCGCCGTGAACGTCTTCGTGATCGAGCCGATCCGATACTGGGTGTCGGGCGTCGCCTCGGTGTCCGTGTCGTAGTCTGCGCTGCCGACCGCGCCCGACCAGGCGACCTCGCCGTCGCGCACGACAGCGGCGGCGACGCTCGGCAGGCGGTCGGCCTGCCGTTCGGCGAGCATGCGGTCGAGCGCGTCAGGCGTGGACACGAGTACCCAGGGCCTGCGGCACGAGCTCGAGCGCGCGATCGACGTCGTCGTCGGTCAGGTCGAGGTGGGTGACGGCCCGCAACACGCCCGGCCGCATCGTGCCGGAGAGCGCGACGCCCTGCCCGCGGAGCAGGCCGAGTGCTTCCCGCTCCCCCACGCCGAGGGCGCCGACGTCGACCTGGACGAAGTTCGTCTGCACGCGCTCGAGGTCGACCGGTACGCCCTGGGCGACCCAGCCGTCGGCGAGACGCCGAGCACGGGCGTGGTCCTCGGCGAGCCGTTCGACGTTGTGGTCGAGGGCGTAGAGGCCCGCGGCCGCCACGATCCCGGCCTGCCGCATCGCTCCGCCGGCACGGTGCTTCTCGCGCCGGGCGGCGTACATGAGCTCGTGCGAGCCGGCGATCAGGGCGCCCAGCGGGCACCCGAGCCCCTTCGAGAGGCAGAGGGAGACCGTGTCGAAGTCTTTCGCGAGCTCGCGGGGAGAGACGCCCGACGCGACGGACGCATTGAGCAGCCGCGCGCCGTCGAGGTGCAGCTTCAGTGCGAGCTCGCGCGCCGTGGCGACGACAGCCTGCAGCTCTTCGAGCGGCCAGACGATTCCGCCCGCGTTGTTGTGCGTGTTCTCGACGGCGACCAACGACGTCCGCGGCACGTGGAAGCTCGTGCCGGCGTGCGTCGTCGCCCGAATCTGCTCGGGCGAGATACGTCCGAGGTGACCCGGCACCCCGCGCGTCTGCAGCCCTGCATGGAGTGCGGCACCGCCGAGCTCGGCCGTCATGATGTGCGCCGCCTCCTCGACGATGAGCTCCGTCCCGCGTTCGCCTAGGATCACGAGCGCGATCTCGTTCGCCATCGTCGCGGTCGGCAGGTACACCGCCTCCTCGTGCCCGAGCAGGTCGGCGACACGGCGCTCGAGCTCGAGGACCGTCGGATCCTCGCGCTCCTGCTCGTCGCCGACCTCGGCGTGCGCCATCGCCTCGCGCATCGCCTGCGACGGGCGGGTCTGCGTGTCCGAGCGGAGATCGATCATTTCACCGCAATCTAACGAGCCGCTCACAACGCGCCCCGATGATCCTGTGCGTGACGCCGCTCGTCCCGCCCTTCATCCAGCACGTGATCGAGCAGAAGGCCGGCCCCCTGGCGTACATCCCGACGCGGGCGCCGTTCGGCTACCGCTATCTCTCCTACAGCTGGGACACGGGTGCGAAGCGGCTGACGATCCGCCTCCACGACAAGCACTACAGGCCCTCGAATGCGAACCGGACGCTCGCGGTCACTGTCGAGCGGTTCGAGGGCCCGCTCGCGAGCTGTGGTGGCGGGAACGAGAAGAGCTACCAGGTCGACGGCAACAAGGTCTTCAGCGCCGGCGGCGATCTCGCGTGGCGGTGCGTCCGGGGCGTGCAGGGCGGCGTCGTGAAGATCCTCGCCGCGGGGCGGAACCTGCCGGCGTCGGCGCTGGCGATCGTCGCGTCGTCCGTCCGACGAGTCTGACAGGAGTCAGACAGGAGTCAGACGTGCGACCCGGCGAGTGGTGCGACGAACGCCGATCGCCGGAGTCCTCTTTCCCATCTTCTAAGCCGTCTTCGCGGGTGCGCCGCCACCCTGCTCGGCGCCAGCGATTGTGGAAGGAACGTCACCCTTTCGTTCGAGCCTGGTCTCACTTCGTTGGGTCAGACTCGTGTCTGACTCGAGTCAGACGTGGGGGTTCTGCGATCCTGGCCGGCGTGGACCTCGACCTCGTCACGACGACGCTTGCCGGCGAGCCCGCATACCGCACCCGTCAGGTCTGGGAATGGGCCGCGCGGGGGGCCTCGTCCTACGCGGAGATGACGAACGTCTCGAATCGGACGCGCGCGCTGCTCGAGGAGCACGTGCCGTTCTCGACGCTCGAGCTCCTCGAGGAGGCCCGCTCACGCGACGGCACCGTCAAGGCGCTCTTCCGCACCGGCGAAGGCCACCCCGTCGAGGCCGTCCTGATGCGCTTCCGCGACGGCCGACGGTCGGTGTGTGTCTCGTCGCAGTCGGGCTGCCCGCTCACCTGCACGTTCTGCGCGACGGGCCAGATGCGCTTCCGCCGCAACCTGACCCAGTGGGAGATCCTCGACCAGGCCCTGCATTTCCGCCGCGCCGAGCCGATCGACCACGTCGTGTTCATGGGGATGGGCGAGCCGATGCTCAACGTCGACGCGGTGCTCGGGGCGGCGCGGCGGCTGCCGGACGTCGGCGTCACGTACCGCCGCACGACCGTCTCGACCGTCGGCTGGCTCCCGGGGCTGACGCGGTTCGTCGACGAGGTGACCGAGCCGATCCGGCTCGCGCTCTCGCTGCACGCGCCGGCCGACGCGCTCCGAAGCGAGCTGATGCCCGTCAATGATCGCTATCCGCTCGAAAGCGTCCTGGCCGAATGCCGTCGGTACTTCGCGCTGTACGGCCGCAAGGTGTTCATCGAGTACGTGATGCTCGACGGCGTCAACGACGCGCCGGAGCACGCCCACGCGCTCGCGGAGCTGCTCGACCCGCGCGTCTTCAAGGTGAATCTGATCCCGTACAACCCGACCGGTATGTACGACGGCTCGCCGCGGGCCCGGATCGCCGCCTTCAAGTCCGTGCTCGACCGGGCCGGCCTGCCGTCGACGGTGCGCCTGACGCGGGGCCGCGACATCGCCGCCGCATGCGGTCAGCTCGCGGCCGCCGGAAGTCAAGCGGCGAGGTGAACCACCCATCGGGGAATGGATCAAGCATCGTTGATCGACGACAGTGATCAGCGGGGGCCCGATGTGGCGGGGCCTCCGAGAATCACTCCCCCAGCGGCGAAAGGTCCCCTGCGATGGCTCTCAATGAATTGCGGCGCAAGCTCTCCTCGTTTGGCGGCGGCGGAGGCATCTACGTCAAGCTCCTGACCCAGGTCTCGACGACGAAGTAGAGCTACACCTGCGGCGTGTCCGGATCCGGCGGAGGCGGCGCCGGGCCCGGGTCGGCGTCGGCGGCACTGGATCGGGGTGCGGGCGGCACCCGGATCCGGCGCGGGCGGGATCGGAGCGGCCATGCCGGGCGCGTGCTCGACACGGCCGCTTCGAACCCCTTGCTTCCTCCTAAGCGACGCCCGCGAGGCGCACGGTGCAGCTCGCCAGGCCGCGCTTCTCGAGGTACTGCTGGTGGTAGTCCTCGGCCTCCCAGAACGGCGGCGCGTCCTCGATCGTCGTCGCAACCGGACGACTGAGGCGCTCCTGGACGCGGGTGCGTGACGCCTCGGCGGCGGCCCGCTGCTCCGCGCCGTGGACGAAGACGACCGAGCGGTACTGCGAGCCGACATCCGGCCCCTGACGGTTCACCTGAGTCGGGTCGTGCTCCGCCCAGAAGACGGCGAGCAGCTGCTCGTACGGCACCTTCTCCGGGTCGTAGGTCACCTCGACCACCTCGGCGTGCCCCGTCCGGTCGGAGCACACCTGCTTGTAGGTCGGGTTCTCGACCCCGCCGCCCGCGTACCCGACGCGCGTGCTCGTGACGCCTTCGATTCGACGGAACGCCGCTTCGACGCCCCAGAAGCAGCCGGCGCCGAAGGTTGCTCTCTGCTCGGCCATTACGCCTCCTCCAGCTTCAGTGCGGCGGAGTTGATGCAGTACCTGAGCCCTGTCGGCTGCGGCCCGTCCGGAAAGACATGTCCCAGGTGGCCACCGCACGCCGAGCACATGACCTCGGTGCGCACCATCCCGTAGCTGACGTCGACGTCTTCGTCGACCGCCTCCACGCTCGCGGGCGCGTAGAACGCCGGCCAGCCGCAACCGGAGTCGTACTTGGCGTCGGACGCGAAGAGCTCGGCGCCACAGCCGGCGCAGTGGTACGTGCCGGGCTCGAAGACGTGATCGTACTCGCCGGTGAACGGGCGTTCGGTTCCCTGCTCGCGGAGCACGCGGTACTGCTCCGGCGAGAGCTCGGCCCGCCACTCGGCCTCGGTCTTGACGACCTTGTTCGGCAAACGATCTCCTTTTTCTCGTGTTGCCTGTACAGACCGTTTCGACGGCGATTCGTTACCGGTTCACGGCGCTCATGTCCGCCGAGCCGCGCGAGGCCTTCGTGTCTTTATCGGCTCACCGTGCCACAGACGTGGCACCCGGCGCGGGGTGATGCTCGAAGCCGTACTTCAGGACCGGCTGCTTCACGGCGCGCACCTCGTCGAGCCGCCGGACGGGGCGGTCGTGCGGCGCCTCGCGGATCGTCTCCGGCTCCTCTGCTGCCTCTCGGACGATCGCGAGCAACGCATCGCAGAACGCGTCCAGCGTCTCCTTCGCCTCGGACTCGGTCGGCTCGATCATCAGCGCCTCCGGGACGACGAGCGGGAAGTAGACAGTCGGCGGATGGAAGCCGTAATCCATCAGCCGCTTGGCGACGTCGAGAGCGGTGATCCCGTGGTCGCGCTTCAAACGCCGCGCGCTGAGCACGAACTCGTGCATGCAGAGGCGGTCGAACGGAAGGTCGTAGGCATCCTTCAGCCTCGCGAGCATGTAGTTCGCGTTCAGCACGGCCGCCTCGCTCATCTCGCGGAGCCCGGGCCCGTACGCGCGCATGAACGCGTACGAGCGGACGAAGACACCGAACGGCCCGGTGAACGCGCGCACCTTGCCGATCGACTTCGGCCGGTCGTACTCGAGCCTGAACCGGTCGCCTTCGCGGGCGACCACCGGCACCGGGAGGTACTGCTCGAGGCTTGCCCGGACGGCGATCGGCCCACCGCCGGGCCCGCCGCCGCCGTGGGGCTGCGAGAACGTCTTGTGCAGGTTGATGTGCACGACGTCGAAGCCCATGTCCCCCGGCCGCGAGATACCGCAGACCGCGTTCAGGTTCGCGCCGTCGTAGTACATCAGCGCGCCCGCGCCGTGGAAGATGTCGCGAATCTCCTCGATGTTCTCGTCGAAGAGCCCGAGCGTCGACGGGTTCGTGAGCATCAGCCCCGCCGTGTGCTCGTCGACCTTGCCGCGCAGGTCGTCGACGTCGATGTTGCCGCGCGGGTCGGTCTTGACCGGCGTCAGCTCGTACCCGGCCATCGTCACGCTGGCCGGGTTCGTGCCGTGGGCGGTGTCCGGGATCACGATCTTGCGGCGCTGCTCCGTCTCGCCGCGGTCGGCGAAGTAGGCACGGAAGAGCATCAGGCCCGTGAGCTCGCCCTGGCTCCCGGCCGCCGGCTGAAGCGAGACGGCGTCGAGGCCGGTCACCTCGCGGAGGATCTCCTGCAGCTCCCATTCGAGCTCGAGCGCGCCCTGCGCCGCCTCCTCGTCGACGAGCGGATGAAGCGCGGCGAAGCCGGGCAGCCCGACCACACGCTCGTTGATACGCGGGTTGTACTTCATCGTGCAGCTACCCAGCGGATAGAAGCCGGTGTCGATGCCGAAGTTGCGCGTCGAGAGCTCGGTGAAGTGGCGGAGCACCTCCGGCTCGGCCAGCTCGGGCAGGCGCGGAGGCTCGGCGCGGCGGAGCTCCGCCGGCACCTCGGGCACCGGCAGGTCTGGCTTCGGGATCCCGATCCCCCGACGTCCCGGCTGCGACTTCTCGTAGATCAGCTTCATCGCGCCAGCGCCTCCGCGAGTCGGTCGATCTCGTCGATCGTCCGCTTCTCCGTCACGGCGACGAGCAGCGCGTCGTCCAGGCCCGGGTAGTCGCGGCCGAGCGGGTAGCCCGCATAGACGCGCTTCGCGCGCGCATCCGCCAGCGCCTCCCGGGCGTTCCGTCCGGTGCGCACCGCAAACTCCTTGAATGTTGGCCGTTCCGGAAACGCGAGCTCGAGCCCGGCCGCCACCAGCCGCTCCTTCGCGTAGCCGGCGAGGGCCATACAGGTCTCCCCCAGTTCGCGCAGCCCTTCCGGCCCGAGCAGGCTCAGGTGAACGAGCCCCGCGAGCGCCAGCAGCGTCTGGTTGGTGGTGATGTTCGACGTTGCCTTCTCGCGCCTGATGTGCTGCTCGCGCGTCTGCAGCGTCAAGACGTACCCGCGCTCGCCCGCGACGTCGACGGTCTCCCCGACGATGCGGCCCGGCAGCCGGCGGATGAACTCCGAGCGGGCCGCGAGGAAGCCGTAGTGGGGCCCGCCGTAGCTCATGGCGTTGCCGGCCGGCTGCCCCTCGCCGATCGCCATCGCGCAGCCGTAGTTGCCGGGCGCCTCGAGGACCCCGAGCGAGATCGGATCGACGTGCGCGACGGCCATCGCCCCCGCGTCGTTCGCGGCGGCCGCGAGCTCCGGCGCCTCCTCCAGGCAGCCGAAGAAGTTCGGAGTCTGGAAGATCACTGCCGCTCCGTCCTGCGCCGCTGCGCGGACCGCCGCGGGATCGGTGACGCCTCCCTCGTGCGGCACCTCGACGACCTCCAGACCGAAGCCCGGCGCGTACGTCTTCACCACCTGGCGCACCTGGGGATTGGTCGCCTCGGTGATGACGATGCGCGAACGCCCGGTCACGTGCTTTGCGACGTAGCAGGCGTCGGCGGCGACGGTCGTCCCGTCGTACCCCGACGCGTTCGAGACGTCCATCCCGGTCAACTCGCAGATCGCGGTCTGGTACTCGAAGACTGCCTGCAGGACGCCCTGGCTCATCTCGGGCTGGTACGGCGTGTACGCGGTCAGGAACTCTCCGCGTTGCAGGACGGCGTCGACGACCGCGGGCACGTGATGGTCGTAGATGCCGCCGCCGAGGAAGCAGATCTCGTCGACCGTGTTCTTCGCGGCCAGCTCCTCGAGATGCCGTTGCAGCTCGGCCTCCGTGAGCGCAGGCGGTACGTCGAGCTCGCCCGGGAACCGGACGCCGGCGGGGATGTCCCGGAAGAGCTCCTCGACCGTGGCGACGCCGATCGTCGCGAGCATCGCATCGCGGTCGGCGTCGGTCAGCGAGAGGTAGCTCATACCCCCTCCGTCGCCCCTCGGCTCACTCGGCCTCGAGGATCTGCTGGTAGGCGAGGGCAGAGAGGAGGTCGCCGGGCTCGCCGGTGTCCGACATCCGGATCC
>Ga0070708_100004012_pt1 | contig 11562 bp, 8 predicted proteins | sample KBSK5503metaG_FD_65469 | JGI IMG/M metagenome (GOLD analysis project Ga0070708, IMG submission 65469) | Corn, switchgrass and miscanthus rhizosphere microbial communities from Kellogg Biological Station, Michigan, USA - KBS K5-50-3 metaG | ecosystem: Host-associated > Plants > Roots >...
CGCGAAAAGCTGCGAGAGCGCGACTGATGCCCGTCACCCATATCCACGTCAAGGGCGCGCGCGAGCACAACCTGAAGAACATCGACATCCAGATCCCGCGCGACAAGATGGTGGTGATCACGGGTCTCTCTGGTTCGGGCAAGTCGTCCCTCGCATTCGACACGATCTACGCCGAGGGACAGCGCCGCTACGTCGAGTCGCTGTCGGCGTACGCGCGGCAGTTCCTGGGACAGATGGAGAAGCCCGACGTCGATTTCATCGAGGGTCTCTCGCCCGCGGTGTCGATCGATCAGAAAGGCACGACGCGCAACCCGCGGTCGACGGTCGGAACGGTCACCGAGATCTACGACCACCTCCGCCTGCTGTTCGCGCGTGTCGGCGTGCCGCATTGCCCGAATCACGGCGTCCCGATCGTCGCGCAGACCGTCCAGGAGATCGTCGACCAGATCCGCGAATACAAGGAGGGCTCGCGCCTCCTCATCCTCGGACCGCTCGTTCGCGACCGGAAGGGCGAGCACCAGCAGCTGCTCGTGACCGCGCGGCGCGGCGGCTTCGCGCGCGTGCGCGTGGACGGGAGCGTCCGCGACCTCACCGAGGACATCACGCTCGACAAGATGAAGAAGCATTCGCTTGAGGTCGTCGTCGACCGCATCGTGTTGAAGCGCGGCGAGGAGGGCGACGCCGATCGCTCGCGGCTCACCGACTCGGTCGAGACGGCGCTGCGGCTCGGTGAGGGCCTCGTCCTAGTGGCGGACGCCGACGGAAAGCAGCCGGAGCGGCTCTTCAGCCAGCGTCTGGCGTGTCCCGAGGGCGACTTCTCGATCGGCGAGATCGAGCCACGAATGTTCTCGTTCAACTCGCCGCACGGCGCGTGTCCGGCGTGCACGGGCCTCGGGACCAAGCTCGAGCCCGATCCGGAGCTCGTGCTCGCGAATCCCGACCTCTCGTTGAAGCAGGGCGCCGTACTCCCGTGGCAGAAGTCCGGCGGCACCGCGCAGTACCGGATGGCGATCATCGAAGGGCTCGCGCGTCGCTTCAAGTTCTCGCTCGACACGCCGGTCAAGGATCTTTCGAAGAAGGCGATCGATGCGCTGCTTCGTGGGACTGAGGAGCCGCTCAAGCTTTCGTACGAGAACCGCAGCGGGCAGCGCCGCTCGTACGAGTACGAGTGGGAGGGGATCATCCCCTGGCTCGAGCGCCAGCATCGCGACACGACGTCCGAGTTCATCCGCGCGGACATCGAGAAGTACATGAGCGAACGGCCGTGCCCGGTGTGCAACGGTCGCAAGCTCAAGCCCGAGGCGCTCGCGGTCACGATCCTCGGCAAGAGCATCGTCGATGTCACCGCGCTCACGGTGAGCGAGGCACTCGACTGGGTGTCGGCCCTCGAACGCGAGAAGGGCGGGCTCAAGTCCCGCGATCGGCAGATCGCGAAGCAGGTCCTCAAGGAGATCCGGACTCGTCTGGGATTCCTCGTCGACGTCGGCCTCGACTACCTGACCGTCGATCGTTCGGCCACGACGCTGTCGGGTGGCGAGGCGCAGCGCATCCGCCTCGCGACGCAGATCGGTTCAGGGCTCATGGGTGTGCTGTACATCCTCGACGAGCCCTCGATCGGACTGCACCAGCGTGACAACGCGCAGCTCATCCGCACCCTGCTGGGCATGCGCGACCTCGGGAACACGATCATCGTCGTCGAGCACGACGAGGAGACCATCCGCACGGCGGACTGGATCATCGACATCGGACCGGGCGCCGGCGAGCACGGCGGCGAGGTCGTCGCGGAGGGTCCGCTCGAGAACATCCTGCGGGAGCCGCGCTCGCTGACCGGCGCATACCTCGCGGGTCGGCGCCGCATTCCGATGCCGGCGCATCGCCGCTCGGCGAAGGGCGACGCGATCGTCGTGCGCGGCGCGCGCGAGCACAACCTGAAGAACATCGACGTGCGCATCCCGCTCGGCGTCTTCGTCTCCGTCACTGGCGTGTCCGGATCGGGGAAGAGCACGCTGGTGAACGAGGTCCTCTACCGGCGCTTGGCGCAGGTGCTCTCGAAGGCCAAGGAGCGCCCCGGCGCGCACGACAAGATCGAGGGCATCCACAACATCGACAAGGTCATCGACATCGACCAGTCGCCGATCGGCCGCACGCCGCGGTCGAACCCGGCCACCTACACCGGTCTGTTCACGCCGATCCGCGACCTCTTCGCCGCGATCCCCGAAGCAAGGCTTCGCGGCTACACCGCCGGGCGCTTCTCGTTCAACGTGAAGGGCGGACGGTGCGAGGCGTGCGCAGGGGACGGGATCATCAAGATCGAGATGCAGTTCCTGCCCGACGTGTACGTGCCGTGTGAGGTCTGCGGCGGGAAGCGGTACAACCGCGAGGCGCTCGAGATCCGATACAAGGGCAAGAGCATCTCCGACGTGCTCGAGATGACGGTGGAGGAGGCGCTCGGGTTCTTCACCAACATCCCTGCGTGCGAGACGAAGCTGCGCACGCTCAACGACGTCGGCCTCGGGTACATCCACCTCGGCCAGCCCGCGACGACGCTCTCGGGTGGCGAGGCGCAGCGCATCAAGCTCGCGACAGAGCTGTCGCGGCGCGCGACCGGCCGGACCCTGTACATCCTGGACGAGCCGACGACCGGTCTGCACTTCGCCGACGTCGAGCGCCTGCTCGATGTGCTTCACCGATTGGTGGATGCGGGAAATACCGTCGTCGTGATCGAACACAACCTCGATGTCGTGAAGACGGCCGATTGGATCATCGACCTTGGACCTGAGGGTGGCAAAGCGGGCGGTGAAGTAATCGCCGAGGGCACGCCAGAGGCGGTCGCGCGATCGCGACGATCATTTACGGGCCGTTACCTGCGCGAATTGCTTGCGACCGGTGAAGTCCGCGGCATCGCATAGAGCAGCGCATGCGGCGCCGCGCGTGACGCGGCGAGACACGTGCTCGCGAGCGAGAGTGGAGGGGCCCCGCCGGCAGAGGAACGCAAGCGAGCGGTGAGGGCGGGGAGGCCAACTCGCGAGCGAGCAGTGCGAGCCGCGGCAGGACCCGCGGCGCTCGATCTCGCATCGATGCGATGACGCGCGTGTCGGTCGCCTAGCATCTCGAGCAGGTGACGCTTCCGTTCTCTTTGATCGACGTCGCGATCGTGCTGCTTCTTCTCGCCGCTATCTGGGCGGGATATCGATCGGGATTCATCGCCACCGCGTATGGACTCGCCACCTGGATCGTTTCCTTCGCAGCCGCCGTGTTGTTCCAGGCGCAGGCCGCGCGTCTCGTGCAGAACTTCGGCGTGTCGCCGGTCACGGCGCAGCCGATCGGCTTCATCGTCGTGCTGGTGTTGGTCGAAGCTCTCTTCTCGATCGCGGGTCACTTCGCGCTCACGCCAATCGTTCGGGCCGTCCACCGCGCGCGCACACTCGAAAGAGCTGACCGCATTGCGGGTGTAGTGCCGGCGGCGGCTCGTGCGCTGTTCGTCATCGCGATCGTGTTGGCCGCGGTCGTCGTCTCACCGGTCAGCAGCGATCTCAAGGCATCGGTCGAGAGCTCGCGCATCGCGCGTGCGCTCATCGACCAGATCAGCGCGTTCCAGCCGACGCTCGCGAAGCTCTCCGGGCAGCTCGGTGAGACCGTTCCGCTGTTCGTCACGAAGCTCGGCGAGGACCAGAGGGAGGAGCTGGATCTCCCGAGCAACCTCCAGCTCGCGGCCGATCCCGTGGCTGAGCGACAGATGTTCGATCTCGTCAATGACGAGCGCGCCGCGGTGGGCCTCGCGAGGCTCAAGTGGGACGATCGCCTCTTGCCCGTTGCCCGCCAGCATTCCGAGGAGATGTTCAAGCTGAAGTACTTCGCGCATCAGTCGCCAGTGAGCGGATCACCCTTCGATCGACTGAAGACCGCGGGGATCACGTACACGCGGGCGGGTGAGAACCTGGCATACGCGCAGTCGGTCTCTGTCGCGCACCGCGGACTCATGCAGAGCCAGGGGCACCGCGAGAACATCTTGCGACCTGAGTTCACCCAGATGGCGATCGGCGTGATATCGGCCGGGCCGTACGGGCGTATGTTCACGCAGATGTTCGTGACGCCATGACCGGACCAGAGAAGGCCCCGACCCTCGATGACCTGGTCGCCAACCGGACCATGTCAAAGGAGATCGCGGCGACGCTGCGCGCGACCGCAAAGGGCCGTCACTCCTACCTCGTGGTCGCGATCCCGCGCTTCGCCGGCAAGACGACCGTGATGCGCGCGATGCTCGCGCACGCTCCGAAGGGCACTCCGATCCAGACCGTCGAGGACGACGGTACCGATGTCCCGCGTCTCCTCGCGGCGAGCAAGGGCGGCTACATCGTCGTGCCCGAGATCGCGAAGATGATGCAGCATGGGTACATCTGGGGAGCCCCTGTCCGCAAGGTCTTCGCGGCCGTCGGCGACGGCGTCTCTCTGGCGACCGCGCTCCATGCGCCGAGCATGGAAGAGGCGATGGGGCAGATCACCGGCGACAACGGCGTGCCGGACAAGGACGCCCAAAAGCTCGAGCTCGTCGTGTACATCCGCTCGCTCGGTGCCAGCGTGGAGCATCCGGATCGGCGGGTCATCGCGACCGTTCACGAGATCGAGTCGGTGCGCGGCGGCAAGCCGCAGGCGACGTTGTTGCATCGCTGGAACGAGCAGAAGGACCAGTTCGAGAATGTGTCGCAGCCGAGGCGCATCGCCGCGGACTGAGCCGTCAGGTACCATGGTGCCGGCGACCGATATCCGGCAGAGGTGAAGAGATGATCGAGATGACGCCCGTAGCCGCAGAGAAGCTCCGCGAGATCCGCGGTACGGACCCTTCGCGCGCCTTCCTTCGGATGTATGTCGCCGGCAAGAGCTGCTGCTCGACGCAGTTCGGACTGGCATTCGACGCGAATGCCGATGCCCAGGACACCGTGAGTGACGTCGCGGGCATCCCGCTGGCCGTCGATCCGGTGAGCCAGCCATTCGCCGACGGCGCGATCATCGACTTCGTCGACGGGCCGGAGGGCACGGGCTTCCTGGTGAAGAACCCGACGCTTAGCGGCGGCGGCTGCTCCTGCGGAGGCCGCGGCTAGCAGCTAGTCCGGCGCGGCCAGCGACTCCCACAAGACATCCGCGATGTGCCGTACCTTCACGCGCTGATTTCGTGCGTCGAGTCCGCCGCGCAGGTGCGTGAGACATCCGGGGTTGTCGGTGATCACGACGTCGGCGCCGGTCGCGGCGATGTTCGCGAGCTTCGTCTCGAGCACGAAGTTCGCGACGTCGGGATGCTCGAACGAGAACGTTCCGCCAAAGCCGCAGCACACCGCGGAATCCGCCATCTCGGTCAGCTCGACTCCGGCCACGCGACGCAGCAGCTCGCGCGGCTCATCGTGCAGACCGAGCACGTTCGCTGACTGACAGGCGTCGTGATAGGTCGCGCGGATCGCGAGATGCCGGCCGGTCGTGCCGCGGTCGATCGCGAGGTTGTACGCGAAGCGCGTGAAGGACACGATGCGCTCGCCGAGCCGGTGCGCGCGCTCGGCCCACTCCGGCTCGTCGGCCAGGATCCGCTCGTAGTCCTGCGCCATCGTGATCGCGCACGAGGACGAGGGTGCGACGAGATAGTCCGCCTGGACGCGCTCGAGCGCCGCGATCATCTCCTTCGCCATCATTCGCGCGTTCTGCCGGTCGCCGCTGTTCATATGCGGCAGGCCGCAGCAGCGGCGGCCCTCGACCACGTGCACGTCGGCGCCGAGCGCCTGCAGTGTTCGCGCCGCCGCGTATCCGGCTCCGGGCAGGAAGTGATCGACGATGCACGACGGAAAGAGGCCGACGCGGACGACCGGGTTCGCTGGGTTCGTCTGCGTGATCTCGCGGGCTCGGTAATGGAGCGGCTGCTCCGCGACGGCGGGGAGGCTCTTCTCCTTTCCGAGGTCACCGAATGGGAGTCGTACGAGGCTGCCGTGACGGAGCGGGCCCTGGAGCGCCGAGAGCCATCCGGTCATGCGGTCGATGCGCTGCGGTGATGTCCACTGCGAAAGCGCGATCCGTTTCGACCACGAGATACCGGTGCGCTGGACAGCCAGTGCGCGCACATCGGTGATGAGCGAGGCGATCGGGATGCCCACTGGGCACACCGTGTCGCACGCATTGCAACCGACGCACATCTGTTGCTCATAGGCGACGCTGTCGAGGCCGTGATGGAACGGCGAAACGACCAGGCCGATCGGGCCCGTGTAGATGTGACCGAAGACGTGTCCACCCACCACCTGGTAGGTGGGACACACGTTGCTGCACGCGCCGCACTTGATGCAGCGCAGCGCCTCGCGGAACGCGGGATCCTCGCGCATCGCGGTCCGTCCGTTGTCGATGAGGACGAAGTGCAGCTCCTTCGGACCGTGCACCCCGATCTGTGTCTTGAGCTCGATGTCCGCTGAGCGCGACGGTCCGGTGATGAACTGCGTGTAGGTGCTGATCTTCTGACCCGTCGCGCTGCGCGCGAGCAGCTTCAGCACGGCCGCGGCGTCATCGAGCGACGGGACGACCTTCTCCACGCCAACGATCGCAATGTGCACGGCCGGAAGGCTCGTCGCCAGGTCGGCGTTGCCCTCGTTCGTGACGAGCACGAGCGTGCCCGTGTCCGCGATGAGGATGTTGCCGCCGGTGATGCCGATGTCCGCCTTCAGGAACGAAGTCCGGAGCTGATCGCGCGCGACCGCGACGAGCGACGCGGTGTCGTCGCTGACCGGATGCCCGACGACCTTCGAGAACAGCGCGGCGATCTCCTCGCGCGTCTTGTGGATCGCGGGCGCGATGAGGTGTGAGGGACGCTCGCCGGCGAGCTGGATGATCCATTCGCCGAGGTCGGTCTCAACGGCGGTGATGCCGTTCGCGGCGAGGTGCTCGTTGAGCTGGATCTCCTCGGTGGCCATCGACTTCGACTTCACAACGAGCTTCGCCTTCTTCGCACGGCAGATCGCGGTAACGACCCGTCGCGCCTCCTCGGCATCAACGGCGCGGTACACCTTGGCTCCGACCGCCTCGGCCTCGCGCGTGAATCGATCGATGAGCGCGGGCATGTCGTCGACCGCGTTCTTCTTCCGCTTCGTGAGGTCCGCGCGCAGCTTCGGCCAGTCGACCTCGCGCATACGGTCTGCGCGGCGCAGGCCGAGCGCCGGTAGCGCGCGGTGCAGCGCGACGCGCAGCTTGTCCGAGTCGAGCGCCCGATCGAGCTTGCGGCGGAACTCTGTCTTCGACGCCGTCAAGACAGCACCAGGTATCGGAGCCAGATGTCGATCGTCGCCACGACCATCGTCGCGAGCGTTGCTGGAACCCCGTAGCGCAGGTACTGCACGAAGGTGATCGGGTAGCCGCGCGCTTCGCTCATGCTGGCGACGACCACGTTCGCAGATGCCCCGACGATCGTGGCATTGCCGCCCAGGTTGGCTCCGAGCGCGAGCGCCCAGATGAGCGGCTCTCGATCCACGTTCTGCCCGAGCGCCTGAATCAGCGGGACCATCGTGACGGTGTAAGGGATGTTGTCGACGATCGCAGATATGAAGCCACTCATCCATAAGACCATGAGTGCCGCGAGATCGGTGCGGCCGCCGGTCAACGACAGAACGCCAGTCGCCAGATCCGAGATGATGCCGGCCTTGACCACGGCCCCCACGAGGATGAAGAGACCGATGAAGAAGAACAGGGTCGGCCACTCTACCGTGTTGAAGATCTCGTGAACGTCCTCACGTGCCACGATCATGAGAATCACCGCTCCGGTCAACGCGATCGTCGCGCCCTCCAGCCCGAGCGGCCGGCTCAACAAGAATCCGACGATCGTCAGCGCCATGACGCCGAGCGAGAGCCGCATGAGTGGCACGTTCGTGATCTTGCGCTCCTCCGTGACGAGACGCTCGATGTCGTCCGGCTCCAAAGCTGACACGGCGACGCGAAGCTCATCCCTGAAGAGCCACCGCGCTATCAGGAGGTATACAGCGAGTGCCGCGGTCGCAACAGGAGCGAGGTTCAGCAGAAAGTCATTGAAGTCCTTGCCCATCTGGCTGCCGATGATGATGTTGGGGGGATCTCCGATCAGGGTCGCGGTGCCGCCGATGTTCGACGCCAGCACCTGCGAGATGAGGAACGGAACAGGCGACGTCCCCAGCCGCTGAGCGACGAAAAACGTGATCGGCGTGAGCAGCACGACGGTGGTCACGTTGTCGAGGAACGCGCTGACGACCGCGGTGATCACGCTCGTTACGACGAGCAGGCGGTATGGTCGCCCCTGAGTCCGGCGCACCGCTTCGACCGCGAGCCATTGGAAGATGCCGGTCTTCGCCATCACGTTCGCGATGATCATCATTCCGGCGAGCAGGAAGATCACGTTGAAGTCGACCGACGCGAACGCCTCGTGTTGGTCGACAAGCTTCAGCAGGATCACGAGCGATGCGCCGAGCAGCGCGGCGAGCGTGCGGTGGATCTTCTCCGTGACGATGAGTGCATAGATCCCGATGAAGATCGCGCCCGCGAGTAGCTCTTCGCCTCTCATCCCGCGCCAGTATCGCCGCTCTCGCGATACGCGCGGTCAAGCAGGTCCATGAGGTGCACGACCGTGATCGGGGCTCGTGCGGCGCGCAGGCCCGCGGCGATCTGCATCTGACAGCCAGGGTTCGCCGTCACGACGAGCTGCGCGCCGCTGCTCGTGATGTGTCCGACCTTGCGCTCGAGAAGCTTGGCGGACAGCTCGGGTTGCGTGACGTTGTACGTGCCGGCGCTTCCACAGCACCAATCGGCCTCACTGAGCGGCAGCACGGTCAGCTCGGGGATAGCCGCGAGCATCGCGCGCGGCTGGTCCTTGATCTTCTGACCGTGCAGGAGATGGCAGGGATCGTCGTACGCGACGCGCACGTGGAGCGGACCCGGTGCGACGCTAAGTCCAGCGTCTCCGAGGAACTCGCTCGCGTCTTTCACGCGCGATGCGAAGCGACTCGCGCGATCCGACCATACGGGGTCGTCCTTCAGGAGCCAGCCGTACTCCTTCAAGGCGGCGCCGCAGCCCGCGGCGTTCACGATGAAGGCATCCACATCGAGCCCCTCGAGCGACGCGATGTTGCGCCGCGCGAGGACGCGCGCGTCTACGCGCTCGCCGGCGTGGGCGTGGAGCGCGCCGCAACAGGTCTGCGTCTCGGGGACGATGACCTCGAATCCATTCCGCGCGAGCACGCGTGCGGTCGCGCCGTTCGTGTCGGCGAAGGCCGCGCGCATGACGCAGCCGGTGAAGAGCGCGACGCTCCCTCGGCGCGCGCCGCGCGCGGGATATGTGGCGGGCAGCGCGCGCGACGACGCGCGGTCAGGCACGAGGTCCAGCAGGCGCGCGAGTCGCCGCGCGATGCCGACGCGTGAACCGATCGCGCGAAGGACCGCCGCGGCGCCGAGCCGCTTCGATAGCACCGAGAAGTGTGCGAAGCTCCCGAGCACCGCCGGGCGCGGCAGCAGGAAACGGAACGCGATCATGCGGACGAGGCGCTCGGTGACCGAGCGCGGCCGCGCCGCCTCGATCTGCGAGCGCGCGCCCTCCATGAGCTTTCCGAACTCCACACCCGACGGGCATGCGGTCTCGCACGCGCGGCAGTCCAGACACCCGTACATGTGGCGCTCGAACGGATCGCTCTTGACGTCCACGCGGCCCTGCCAGACCGTCTCCATCAGCCGGATGCGTCCGCGCGGCGAGTCCATCTCGACGCCGAGCACCGCATAGGTCGGACATGTCGGCAGGCAGAACCCGCAGTGCACGCAGCGCTGCAGCAGCTCGGGCGACGGCGCGTCGGCGTTCGGGAAGCCCGTCATCCCGCCGCGGATCTTCCCGGCTCGAGGATGCCATGCGGGTCGAACGCCTCTTTGAGCCGTCGCATGAGGAAGAGGCCCGCTGGCTCGGCGTCGCCCCACGCACGTAGGCGTCCGCGCAGCGAGTCGGGCCGCCGTTCGATCCGAGCTGAGCCCCCGACCACGCGCGCTGCCGCGAGCAGCGCGTCGGCCGCGTCGAGCGTGACCGCGTCATCACCGCGCACCACGACCCGGACGATCCCGCTCGAGGCGTCCGCCACCAGCTGCGCGAAACCTTCCAGCCGGGCAGCGGTCGTCGCGAACGCAGGTTGCGCCGCAAGCGGCAGCGCGGCGCGCACGACCATGCCGTCCGCGCGGCTCGAGATCTCATTGAGCGTCGCGAGCACAGCGCTCACCCCGTCGTGGCGCTGCGCGGCCGTTCCCTGTGCGCGCGCCGACTGGGACAGGAGATCGAAGGTGCGCTCGACCGGAGCGGCGTCGCCATCGGCTTGGAGCAGAAGCTCCCACGCACCGCCCGGTCCGCCGGAGATCGCCAGCGCAGCCGGTCGTGCGGACGTGCGAGCGATCGCGTCCGCCGCTGCGAACGCATCGGCGCTGCGAGCGAACTGCGCGTGCGCCCCCGCGCTGACGGGCGGCACCGGCAGGACCTTGAACGTGCACTCGACGAGGACGCCGAGCGTGCCGAGGGAGCCCACGAAGAGCTTGTTGAGGTCGTAGCCCGCGACGTTCTTCACGACGCGGCCCCCGGAGTGCGCGATGGTGCCGTCGCCGAGCACCGCGGTCGTTCCAATGAGCAGATCGCGAACACCGCCGTACCGCGATCGCCAGAAACCGGTGCTGTTCGCCGCGACGACCCCGCCGATCGTCGCCGCTTCGGCGTGCGGCGGATCGAGCGGCAGGAACTGCCCCGCGTTCGCGAGCGCGGCGCGCACGTCGGCGAGGCGCGTGCCCGCTGCCACGGTCACGGTGAGGTCGGCCGGAACGTGTGCGACGACGCCGCTGAGGGCGGTCGTGTCGAGCACCGCGTCGGTCGGAAGGAGCTCTCCCACGTAGTCCTTCGTTCCAGCGCCGCGGATGCGGATGCTGCGCGATGCCGATGCCGCGTCGACGACGGCGCGCGCGCAGGCAGCGGCATCCGCGGGGTGAATGCGCTCGGTGGTCGCCCCCTGCTTCACCGCGTGGCGGCGAGCTGGAACTCGCGACAGCGCCCCGGAGTGGGGAAGATCTTTCCCGGATTCGAAAGACCATGTGGATCGAACGCGGTCTTCACGCGTCCCATCGTTGCGAGATCGTCGGCGGTGAACTGCAGCGGCATGAAGCAGTTCTTCTCCATTCCCACGCCGTGTTCGCCTGTGATCGAGCCGCCGGCCGCGACGCAGGCCTCGAGGATCTCCAGACCCGCCTGCTTCACGCCTTCGAGCTCGCTCTCGTTCGCGAAGAGGATCAATGGATGGAGGTTGCCGTCGCCGGCGTGAAAGACGTTCGCGATGCGCACGCCGTGTCGCTGCGCGACGTCGCGGACCGTCCGGAGAACATCGGGAAGTCGCGTGCGAGGGATGACGCCGTCCTGCACGTAGTACGCGGGCGCGAGACGACCCATCGCCGCGAACGCGCCCTTGCGTCCGGCCCAGAGCCGGTCGCGCTCGAGCGTCGTCGCCGCGCGCCGAAGCGTCGTGGCCCCGTTGGCGCGGCAGATCTCCTCGATGCGCGTCGCCG
>Ga0070708_100004013_pt1 | contig 11562 bp, 12 predicted proteins | sample KBSK5503metaG_FD_65469 | JGI IMG/M metagenome (GOLD analysis project Ga0070708, IMG submission 65469) | Corn, switchgrass and miscanthus rhizosphere microbial communities from Kellogg Biological Station, Michigan, USA - KBS K5-50-3 metaG | ecosystem: Host-associated > Plants > Roots >...
AGCGTCTGCCCCGACGCTCCCGTGGCCAGCGCCAGCGGGATCAGCACCGCCAGCATGAGCACGACAATCGATCCCGCCGCGACCCGAACGCGCATCTCGATTTCCTCCCGACTGAGGCGTCAAGACGACGGTAACTGGCGGTAGTGGCCGGACGGTGAACTGCGAGTAAACGCTAGGTGTCGTCCTCGTCGTCGTCGGCTTCGTGAGCGAAGTGTCCGGTGACCATGAAGCACACCCGCTCGCCCAGGTTGACGGTGTGGTCAGCGATGCGCTCGAAGTGACGGCCGACCAAGGCCGTTTGCACGGCACGCTGGACGGCGGCCTCGTCGTGACTCGATGAGCCGAGGACGTAGCGGAACAGCTCTTTCTGCAGATCGTCCATCACGTCGTCCATGTCGCGCAACGCCGCCGCACGATGCACGTCACGATCGGCAAAGGCGTCGGCGGCCAGGCGCATCTGGGCGGTGGCCTGGTCGCGCATGCGGGCGATGATGCCTCGAAGCTTGGGCTCCAGTTCGGTGGGATAGAGCCGCCGGGTGGCCTTGGCCACGTTGCGCATGAGATCTCCCACGCGCTCGAGCTCGTGGATGACCCTCAGGATCGAGACCAGCGTCCGCAGGTCAGTGGCCATCGGCTGCTGCCGTGCGAGCAGCAGGAGCACGTGCTCCTCCATGGCGTGGGCCAGGTCGTCGATGACCTTGTCGTCGGCGATGACCTTGTCGGCGCCGGCCAGGTCGAAATCGAGCAGCGCGGCGCTCCCGGCCTGGATGGCCTCGGCGGCGAGCGCAGCCATGCGAACGACGTCGCGGTCGAGCTCCTCCAGCTCCTCGTGGAACGCCCGTCGGGTTTCGACCATGTCAGCTCCCTATCCGACCTTGCTGCGCCGGAGGCTCTCGTAGCGGTAGCCGAGACCGCGGATGGTGGTGATGCGTACTGGCGTCGACGGGTCTTCCTCGATGCGCGCCCGCAGCCGCTTGATGTGGACGTCGAGGGTCTTCGTGTCGCCCACGTAGTCGGTGCCCCAGATGCGGTCGATCAGGGTGTCACGGGTGAGGACTCGACCGGCGTTGGCCAGCAGCAGCTCGAGCAGCTCGAACTCCTTGAGCGGGAGCTGCACCGATTCTCCGCGCACGGTGACTTCGTGGCGTTCGGGGTCGAGGCGGACGTCGCCCACTTCGAGAACTTCGCCCGACACCAGCGACTGGTCGTCGGTGCGGGGCGCTCGCCGGAGCACGGCCCGCATGCGGGCCACGAGCTCCCGTAGCCGGTATGGCTTGGTGACGTAGTCGTCGGCGCCCACTTCGAGCCCGACGACGGTGTCGATTTCCGAGTCCTTTGCCGTCACCATGATGATGGGCGTCGAGGAGCGCGCCCGGATCTGGCGGCAGACATCGATGCCCGGCACCTTTGGCAGCATCAGGTCGAGCAGTACGACGTCCGGGTCGACGGCATCGAAGAGCGTCAACGCCTCGGCGCCATCGCGGGCGACCCTCACAATGAAACCCTCGCGTCGTAGGCCGACGGTCAGGGCGTCGACGAAGGACTCCTCGTCCTCGACGACGAGCACAGTGGGCTGCGGTTCGTTCATGCCACGCCCTCCGCCGCCGGTAGACGCAACGTGAACGTCGAGCCTTCACCTTCACATGAAGCCACCAAGACCTCCCCGCCATGGTTGGACGCGACATGACGCACGATCGACAGCCCGAGTCCGGTGCCCCCGGTCTGGCGACTGCGTGCTCGATCGACCCGGTAGAACCGCTCGAAGATCCGTTCGAGGTCCTTCGTCGGGATCCCGATCCCCTCGTCGTGAACCGCGATCTCGATCCAATCGTCGACGCGGAGCGCGCCGATCTCGACGACCGCTGATAGATCCGAGTACTTCACCGCGTTGTCGAGCAAGTTCCCCACCGCCGAGACGAGCTGGCGATCGTCACCGAGCACCTTCACGGCATCGGTGTCGCCGCTCGTGCGGATGGTCACCTGCCGACGTTCGGCCGCGGGGCGGACCCGGTCGATCGCTGCGGCCACGATCATGCCGACCGCCACGACCTCGCGGACCGCGGCGGTGTCGACCTCCATGCGGCTCAGGTCCAGAAGATCCTCGATGATCCGGCCGACCCGCTGGGCCTCGGTGCCGATACGGCGGGCGAGGCGCGACACCACGTCGGCATCCTTCTCACCGCCGAGCGTCTCGGCGAGGATGGCGAGCGCGCCGACCGGCGTCCGCAGCTCGTGGCTGACGTTGGCGACGAAGTCGCGGCGCACGGCCTCGAGGTGGCGCCGCTCGGTCACGTCTTCGATCACTGCCAACGTGCCGATCGGCGCCTCGGTCCCCTCGAGCGCGCTGCTGGTCAGAACGAGCGTTCGCGCCGGAGGACCACGGAGCTCGAGCGTCTGGCTCTGCGGCTCTCCGCGGCGGGCGGCGATCAGCACCTCCTCGACCGCCCGGGCAGCAAGGGCGTCGGAGTGCCTTGCCGACACGAGGCTGACCGCGAGGCGGTTGCGGAACACCGCCCGACCGGACTCGTCGCACACAACCACCGCATGGGGCATCGCGTCGAGTGTGCACTCGAGGCGGGCGACCTCGCCCTGCGCCTCCTCGGCGGCCCGGCGAGCGTCTTCGGTGGCGCGCTCGGCGTCGAGGGCGCGTTGGCGCCAGTTCTCCCTCATCCGAACCGCCCGGTGATGTACGCCTCGGTGCGCTCGTCGTCAGGGTTGGTGAAGATTTTCGACGTCGGCCCCGCCTCGATCAGGCGCCCCGGGGCGCCGGCTTCGGCGATGTTGAAGAAGGCGGTGGCGTCGCTCACCCGGGCCGCCTGCTGCATGTTGTGGGTGACGATGACGATCGTGTACTGCTCCTTGAGCTCTGCCATCAGGTCCTCAATCGTCAGGGTGGAGATCGGGTCGAGCGCTGAGCACGGCTCGTCCATGAGCAGGACGTCGGGCTCGACGGCGATCGCCCGGGCGATGCACAGCCGCTGCTGCTGTCCACCCGAAAGGCTCGCGCCCGGCCTGTTCAGACGGTTGGATACCTCGTCCCACAGCCCGGCCAGGCGCAGGGAGCGCTCGACGGCCTCGTCGAGCTCGGACTTCTTGTGCGTGCGGTTGAGGCGCAGGCCGGCGGAGACGTTGTCGCGGATCGACATGGTGGGGAAGGGGTTGGGGCGCTGGAACACCATCCCGATCGAGCGTCGCACCGACGTCGGGTCGACGTCGTCGTCGTAGATGTCCTCGTCGTCGAGGAGGACCTTGCCCTCCATGCGGGCGCCGGGCACCACCTCGTGCATCCGGTTGATGGTGCGCAGCAACGTGGACTTGCCACAGCCCGACGGGCCGATCAGGGCGGTGACCTGTTTGGGGTCGACTCCCAGCGTGATGTCCTCGATGGCCTTGTGGGCGCCGAACCACGCCGACACGCCGTCGAGGTCGACGCGTTTCATCGTGCCGCCGCCTTCGGCGGCTGCGCCGATGAAACGATCGGCGCGATGTCCTTGGAGCTGCGCGCCTCCGCTTCGCTTCGGTGCTCGCTCACTGCGTCACGCCCAACCGGTCGCGACGGGTGAGGAGACGGGCGAGCGCGATGAGCGCCAGGACCACGACCACCAGCGTAAGGGCGGCCGCCCACGCCCGGCGCACGGCCACGTCGAAAGCCGACGCCGCCTGGCTCCAGACATAAAGCGGGAGGGCCGACTGCGGGCCGTCGAATGGGTTGGTCTTGATGGACTCGAAGCCGAACGCGGTTACAAGCAGCGGGGCGGTCTCCCCGGTGACCCGGGCGATGGCGAGGACGACCGCGGTCGTGAGGCCGGCGGAGGCGGTGGGCAGGACCACTGAGATGATCGTGCGCCAGCGGGGGATCCCGAGGGCGTAGCTCGCCTCCCGCAGGTGGTCGGGAACGAGGCGCAACATCTCTTCCGAGGCCCGGATCACCACGGGCAGCATCAGCACCGACAGCGCCATGCCGGCGGCGAACCCTGAGAATCCCTGATGGAGGCCGAGCACCCAGAACGAGAACACGAAGAGCCCGGCGACGATCGAGGGGATCCCGGTCATCACGTCGACGAAGAAGCGCACCGCGAATGCGAAACGGTTGGTGCCGTACTCGACGATGTAGATCGCGGCCAGGAGCCCCAGCGGGATCGACAGGAGAGACGCGATCAGGACCTGCTCGACGGTGCCGATGATCGAGTGATAGACGCCGCCGGTGGCGTCCAGCGGCCCGACGCCCTTCATCGAATGGGTCAGAAAGTCGAACGAGATGGCGCGGGCGCCGCGGGCGATCGTGTAGCCGAGCACGAGGGTGAGCACGCCCACGGCGACGATGACCGAGGCCGCCAGGGCCGCGACGGCGACGCGATCGGTCCACGTCCGCCGGGGGCTGCGGTGCCCCAGCAAGCCCTGGGCCACGCTCATGCCTTGGCCTCGGCCAGGCGGGTCGTCCGATAGACGACGGCCCGGGCGGCGATGTTGACCAGGAGGGTTATGGCGAAGAGCACCAACCCGGAGGCGATCAACGCCTCGCGGCCGCCGAGGCCGGCCTCACCGAACTTGTTGGCGATGTTGGCGGCGACGGTGTTGCCGCCGGGCTCGACGAGGTGGATCTTGACGTCGTACGACGCCGCCAGGACCAGGGCGACGGCGATCGTCTCGCCCAGTGCTCGCCCGAGCCCGAGCATGGCCGCGCCGATGATGCCGCTGCGACTGAAGGGCAGCACCGCGTAGCGGATGGTCTCCCACCGGGTGGCGCCGAGGGCCATGGCTGCCTCTCGGTGCGTCGCCGGCGCCTGGCGGAACACCTCCCGGGAGATCGCGGCGATGATCGGCAGGATCATGATGGCGAGGATCACGCCGGCGGCGAAGAGCGACCGGCCGTAGATGCCGTGGCGGCTGTGGAAAATCGGGATGAAGCCGATGGTGTTGTCCAGCCAGCGCTCAGCGGGCACGAGGCGCGGGACCAGGAAGAGGAACCCCCACAGGCCGTAGATCACGCTGGGGACCGCGGCGAGCAGGTCGACGAGGTGGCCGATCCAGCGCCCCAAGCGGGGCGGGGCGATCTCGGTGGTGAACAGGGCCGACCCCACAGCGATGGGCAGCGAGATGGCCAGCGCCAGCAGGCTCGAGACCAGCGTTCCGAAGGCGAGCGCGCCGACGCCGAAGCGAGCTGGTGTGGCATCGGGGAACCACTGCCGTTCGGTGAAGAAGCTGAGACCGGCGCGGCGGAACGCCGGAGCGGCTTGCACGATGAGAAAGATGGCGATGGCGGCGATCAGCACCAGCACCAGGCCCCCGGCGGAGCCGGCGACGGCGCGGAAGACGGCGTCGCCTCTCCGCGAGGTCGCCGACAGGCGCGGCTCACGCGCCACGGGCGCCTCCCGAGTGGAGTGAGGAACGGCGGTTAGGTCTGGAGCGATGCGACTGCCGCCTGGGCCTTGGTCTGCAGATCCTTGGGCAGCGGAGCGTAATAGAGCCGCTCGGCGGCGTCCTGGCCGGCGCCGAGCGCGTATGTGAGGAACGACTTCACCAACGCACCCTTGGCGGCGTCGCCGTACTTCTGGAACACGAGGGCCCACGTCGTCGTGGAGATCGGGTAGGCGGCGGCCTCGGTCGGCTTGTAGTTGATCTTCACCTTCAGATCGGCGGGGATCTCGGCGCTGGCCAGCGCGGCCGACACACCCTTGGCGGAAGGCTTGACGTATGACCCGGCCTCGTTTTTCACATCGACAGTGCTCAGCGAATTGGCCGCGGCATAGGACTGCTCGGCGTAGCCGATGGCGCCATCGGTCTGCTTGACCGCGGCGGTGACCCCGTCGGATCCCTTGGCACCCTGCCCGGTCGGCCAGGGCACGTCCTTGGCCGCTCCGGCCGTCCATACCGCGGGCGCCACCGTGGTGAGGTACGACGTGAACACGGCGGTCGTGCCCGAGCCGTCGGACCGGTGGATGACCTGGATGCCGGTCTCAGGAAGGGTTGCGCCGGCGTTCTCGGCCTTGATCTTCGGATCGTTCCACTTGGTGATCGTCCCCGCGAAGATGCCGGCGATCGTCTCCCCCGACAGCTTCAGCTCCTTGACCCCGCTGATGTTGAACATGACCGCCACCGCCCCGGCCGTCCACGGTACGTGCATGACGGGTCCGCCTTTGGCCTCAGCCGTTGCCTGTTCCTCGGGCTTCATCACTGCATCGGACGCACCGAAGTCGACGGTGCCGGCGCTGAACTGCTGGATACCGGCGCCGGAGCCGACCGGCTGGTAGTTGACGGTCGCGCCCGGGCACGCCGCGCCGTAGTCCTTGATCCACTGCTGGACGATCGTGGCCGGGAACGTCGCGCCCGCGCCCGAGATCGTCCCGGATGCACAGCTGACCTTGGCCGTGGTCCCGGACGCCTTGGCGGTCTTGGACTTGTTGGTGTCGCTACCGCACGCGCTGGCAACGAGCGCCAGCCCGGCCAGTACTGCCGCCAGCAGCACCGGCACGGACCTGGACTTCACGGATTGGGTCTTGGTGTGCGCCATGGAATCGACCGTAGGAGTCCCCTGCGACCGTCGATCGACGCTCAGGTGAACGGAGGGTGAACGAAAGGAGAAATCGCAGATGCGGCTGGCCGAGTCGGCCCTCGGTCAACGGTGTTCGGGATTCGGGAAGTCGAAGCGGCAGCCGGCGTCCCACTCTGAGCGCTGGTTGCCGTGGGCGGGGATGCCTCCGGCGTCCTTGACCATGCGGGCCAGGTGCAGCAGGTTCCAGGTCATGAACGTGGTGTTGCGGTTGGTGAAGTCGTTCTCGGGCCCGCCTGAGGCCGGGTCGAGGTAGGACGGCCCCGGCCCCGCCTCGCCGATCCAACCGGCGTCGGCCTGGGGTGGGATGACGTAGCCGAGGTGCTGCAGCGAGTAGAGGACGTTCATCGAGCAGTGCTTGACGCCGTCCTCGTTGCCGGTGACCAGGCAACCGCCAACCCGGCCGTAGTAGGCGTACTGGCCGGCGTCGTTGAGCAGATGCGAGTTGCCGTAGAGGCGCTCGATGATCTGGGTACATACCGAGGACTTCTCGCCCAGCCAGATCGGCGTGCAGATCACCAGGATCTCCGACGCCTGGACCTTCTCGAAGATCGCCGGCCAGTCGTCGCGCGCCCACCCGTGCTCGGTCATGTCCGGCCACACACCGGTGGCGATCTCCCGGTCGACGGCGCGGATGAGGTCGACGGCCACGCCCTGCCGGCGCATGATCTCCATCGAGGTCGCCGCCAGCCCTTCGGTGTGGGACACCTCGGGCGAGCGCTTGAGGGTGCAGCTGATGAACAGCGCCCGGAGGTCGGTGAAGTCCCACTGGGTCTGGTGGCACAGCTCCTCCTGCTTCGACGACAGCACCGCCATGCGCCCTCCCCTCGGCTACCGCCGTACAGTCACCCGCCGTGACTGGTGTGTTACGGGCGTTGCCTGAGAGCTTCATTCCGACCCGCGACGTCTGAGCTGACCACCGGACGTGGCCACTCGCCCGATCTCCGCGATCTCCGCGAGCCGACGCGATTTTGGTTACGACTGGGTTGCGAAAACCGCCGTTCGATTGCACAGGGACCGACCGGGGAGTACCGAACAGGTATATGGCGATCGAGGGCCCGTGGCTTCTCGCGGCCGCACTTGAATTCCTAGCCGACGGCATCGACGAGGAGGCGGCCGCTGTCCGCCTCGTCGACGCCGCCAGAGGGAGCCGTGATTCGCTGCGGGGCGCCTACGCCCGGGCCTTGGCGCTGACCGGCGAACTGCCCGACGACCGCGCCGCTACCCGGGTGGTCGACGTCCTGACGCGAGCGATGCGCCGCCAGTGGGACTTGCCCGCGCTACCAGTGGACGCCGCGGCCGAGGCGCCCGAAGATCTGGGCGACGACGGAAACGTCGCCAGCTTGTCCCGCCCCCTCGCCGCGCGCCGCCGGAGAGTCTGGGAAGAGCCGATACGCGGCATTCCTCACGGCATCCATTGATCGCGGGCTGACGGCGTTCCCGAGCGTCGCCAGGTTGCCGATGGGCGTCCCCAGACGCCGCGGCCGGTGGACGATGGCGTCGCAGACCATGTCCGCGGCCTCGCGCGGCGTCATCGCCGGCAGCTGCCGGTAGATCGTGGTTGGAGCGATCATCGGGGTACGCACGAGGGGCATGAACACGGTCGTGAAGCGCACGCCGTCGTGGTGCACCTCGCCGGCGACGCAGTCGGAGAACGCATCGAGCGCCGCCTTCGACGCGACATAGCCAGAGAAGCGAGGCACCTTTGACTGCACGCCCGCTGAGGAGATGTTCACGATATGGCCCGACCGGCGGGCGCGCATCGACGGCAGCAGCGACAGGATCAGCCGGACGGGCCCGAAGTAGTTGATCTGCATCGTGCGCTGATAGTCGTGCATGCGCTCGTAGGACAGCTCGATCGACCGGCGAATGCTGCGTCCGGCGTTGTTGACGAGCACGTCGACGTGCTCGTGGTCGCGCAGCACCTCCTTCACCATGCGCTCGATGTCCTCGAGGTCGGCGAGGTCGCACGGATAGACGTGGGCGGTCCCGCCCCTCTCCGCGATCGAGTGCTTGGTGGCCTCGAGCTTGTCGACGCCCCGGGCCACGAGCAGCGTGACCGCGCCGGCGCCGCCCAGCCGCACGGCGGTGTCGTGGCCGATCCCCGACGACGCCCCGGTGATCATCACCACCCGGCGACGAACCGCGTCCTCCAGGGTGCGCGGCCCGTTGACGAGGTCGAGGAGGTTCATGAAGTACCAGGGCCGGTTCCGGCCGAGAACCCCGGTGGGGTAGTTGACCAGCTGGCGCCCAACATCAGTTATCCGACTCATGGCTCAAGCGTAAAGAGAGGGCACGAGAAGCGCTCCGCCGATTTCAGTAAGCGCGAGGCACCGCACTGGTGCGAACCTAGGAAGGCATGAGCGGTGTCGCGGCGGTGGGGCGGGACAACAAGTTCCTGATCGACCTGATCTCGATCCCGCTGTTCACCGGCGTGATCGGCTACATCACCAACTGGTCGGGGGTGGTCATGCTGTTCAAGCCCCTCCGGTTCTACGGGACGAAGCTTCCGGGCCTGAAGCTGGCGTGGCCGTTCCTGCCGCGTCGAGTCCAGGTCATCCCCGCGATTTCGAAGGACGGTCGTTTCGGCTGGCAGGGCATCGTGCCGTCCCGCGTCGACAAGATGGCCAGCATCTCGGTCGACAAGGCGCTGTCGAAGGTCGGCAGCATCTCGGACTTCTACCAGCAGCTCGAGCCCGACAAGATCGCCGATCACCTCGTGGCGACGGCCCAGGGGACGATCCGCGAAGTCGTCGAGGCGATCATGGAGCGGGAGCACCCAAAGCTCTGGCACGACCTGCCTCCGGCGGTGAAGGAGGGTCTGCACGCAAGGGTCCAGCAGCAGCTGCCGGTGATCGCCCGCAGCATCACCGACGAGATCGGCAAGCACGTCGATCAGCTCATCGACGCCAAGCTCATGGTGATCCGCCATTTCGAAGAGCATCCGGAGCTCATGAACGAGATGCTCCAGCAGGTGGGCCGCCAGGAGCTGCGGTTCATGCAGAACTTCGGTTTCTACTTCGGCTTCCCCATGGGGATCGTGCTCGTGTTCATACTCCAGGCGTTTCCCTACTGGTGGGTGCTACCGGTCGGGGGCGTGATCATCGGCTACGTCGTCAACTACATCGGCATCGCCATGATCTTCGAGCCCATCAACCCCCGGAAGATCGGGCCCTTCACCATCCAGGGGCTGTTCCTCAAGCGGCAGCCGGAGGTGAGCGACGTGTTCGCAGGCCTCATCGCCGACGAGGTGATCACGCTCAAGAACGTCGGTCACGAGCTGCTGCACGGCCCGCGGTCGGATCGGACCCACCAGATGCTGGAGACGACGTTGCGCCCGGCGATCGACCGGTCGCTCGGGCCGGCCCAAGCCGCGGTCCGGGTGGCGATCGGCACCCGCGAGTACGACCGCATCAGGGCGTCGGTCGCTTCCGAAGCGGCGGAGTTCAGCGCCGCCCTCGAGGACGAGGAGTTCGGGAGGCAGCAGGCAAAGAAGATCAAGGACTTCGTGGCCGCTCAGATGCGCAAGCTGTCGCCCGAGGAGTTCAGCGAGCTGCTGCGTTCGGCCATCAAGCAGGACGAATGGCTGCTCTTCGTCCACGGCGGTGTGCTGGGCTTCGGCGCCGGCCTCCTCCACCTAGCGATCTTTGGGGTCTGACGTGGAGCTCAACGGTTCATCGCCGGGCTCGCCTGTCGCCGGCCTGCTGCAAGTTGCGCCCGGAGTCGTCCGGGTGGCGGCCTCGTCGGGATGGCGGCTGCTCCAGTGGGCCGTGGGCACCTACGTCAACACGGGCGCCCGCATCGTGCGCGGCGTGATGGCGGGCGAGCCGCCGGGACAGGTCATCCAGGAGGTCACCGCCGACCTGCGGACCGTTGCCCGACAGGCCTTGGGCCTCGCCGGTCGAAGCGACACCGCCCCCGCTCCCGTCCTGAACAACCACGCGGGCGCGACGGTAGAGGAGTTGCGGGCCCGCGGGGCCGAGCTGCTGTACCACTCGGCCGACGTGCGGTTCGCCGAGAACACCCACCCGGCGTACGCCCGCATCCTCGACGACCTCGCGCCAGACGAAGCCCGCATCCTGCGCTTCCTGGCCACCGAGGGCCCCCAGCCGTCGGTCGACGTGCGCACCAGCCGCCCCCTGGGTGTCGGCTCAGAGCTGGTGGCCAGCGGGCTCTCGATGATCGGGCTCCAGTCCGGGGTACGGAACCTCGGGCGCACCCACGCCTACCTCAACAACCTCTTCCGGCTGGGGCTGATCTGGTTCTCCCGCGAGGAGGTGGCGCCGTCGCGCTACCAAGTCGTCGAGGTGCAACCCGAGGTGGCGGCCGCCATGAAGCGGGCGGGGCGAGCGCCCAAGACCGTGCGGCGCAGCATCCATCTCACGCCGTTCGGCGAGGACTTCTGCCAGACGTGCCTGCCGTTGTGAACGACGAGAAATAGGACGAGGAATAGGAGGACACATGGATCTCGGTCTGGCAGGGGCGGCGGCGGTTGTGAGCGGCGGCTCCAAGGGCATGGGGCGGGCGACGGCCGAGTGCCTGGCCGCCGACGGCGCCCGGGTCGCGGTGCTGGCGCGCGGCAAGGAGGCCCTCGACGAGACCGTCGCCGCGCTCGAGGCCGCCGGCAGCCCCGACGTCGTCGGCATCCCCACCGATGCCGGCGACGGGTCCCAGGTCGACGCCGCGTTCGCCCAGCTCGAAGAGCGGTGGGGCGAGCTGAACATCCTCGTCAACACCATCGGGCCCGGCGCTGCCCGCTTCGAGGACCTCGACGACCAAGGGTGGGTAGACGTCTTCGACACCGGGACGATGACCGCGGTGCGCACGGTACGGGCCGCCCTCCCGCTGCTGCGGAAGGCGGAGTGGGCCCGCATCGTCAACATCTCCGCCCACTCGATTCAGCGGCAGAGCCCGATGCTCGTCGCCTACACCGCGTCGAAGGCGGCGCTCACCAGCATCACCAAGAACCTGGCCAAGTCGCTGGCGCCCGAAGGCATCCTCGTGAACACGGT
>Ga0070708_100004015_pt1 | contig 11554 bp, 11 predicted proteins | sample KBSK5503metaG_FD_65469 | JGI IMG/M metagenome (GOLD analysis project Ga0070708, IMG submission 65469) | Corn, switchgrass and miscanthus rhizosphere microbial communities from Kellogg Biological Station, Michigan, USA - KBS K5-50-3 metaG | ecosystem: Host-associated > Plants > Roots >...
GATTTTGCTGAAGTCGTTTATCAACGGCACACCGGGGAAACCATCAACTAGTAAGTGATTGAAAGATTTAAGATTTGGCTGCCCCCCAGGGATTCGAACCCCGATATGCTGATCCAGAGTCAGCTGTCCTGCCGTTGAACGAGGGGGCAGCGAGCGGTTGGAGCGGAGCGTGATTGCCGTCCGCCTCCCTGATTCTATGGGCTTCATGTCTGTTGGTCAATTCAGGTGCGATTACAATGAAGTTTCCTGTAGGAGCACCTCGCATGGCTACCGAGCTTGATTTTGTTTCTGCCCCCAGCGCTGAAATCGTGGAGACTGCGCGCCGGCCGTTGGAGGCATCGCAATGTGCGTTGATCGTCATTGATATTCAGGAGAAGCTGCTGCCGCCGATTTTTCAGAAAGAGCAACTGGTGAGGAATTCGCAGTTGCTGATCCGGCTGGCGGGAGTGCTGAAAATTCCCACCATCGCGACCACGCAGTATACGAAAGGTTTGGGCAACACTGTGGCCGACATTCAATCTTTGCTGCCGGAGCAGGGAATTGATAAGCAGGTGTTTTCGTGCTTCGGGAGTGATGTGTTTTGCTCGATGCTGAAACGATTGCCAGGACGGCGGAACACAGTGGTGTTATGCGGCATGGAGAGTCACATCTGCGTGATGCAGACGGCATTGGGCGCGCTGCGAGAAGGATATCTCGTGCATGTGGCGTCGGACGCGATCAGCTCGCGAACCGAATGGAACTGGAAGATTGGGCTGCAGCGGATGCGAGACGCGGGGGCAGTGATCTCGTCGACCGAAATGATTATTTACGAGCTGCTGCGATCTTCGGGGACGGAGGCGTTCAAGGAGATGCTGAAGCACCTGAAGTAAAAGGTCAATGATTTCGAAACCGTTTACCACAGAGGACACAGAGGAACCCAACGGATAAAACAGCACAGAGAACGTTGGAGCCTGAAGCCTGCTATCCCTTTTTCTGCTTCACCCTCACCACGGTGATCTTCGCAAATCCCTCGTCAAACGTCGGCGGCTTGAGTTTTGCGGCCATCTTGCGCATCACGTCCTCCGGGACGATCCGGTCACGGCGCTGGTGGCGCTCGATGCAGACTTCCAGGGGCACGTCGAAAAACACGCCGTGCACTTCGTATCCATAGTCTTTCGCCAGCTTGATCCAGTTTTGCCGCTCATGCGGAGTTAGGTTAGTGGCGTCGACATAATTGGTCGGCCTGCGGGCAATTAAGCGCGCCTTCAGCATGGAACGCAGAGTGGAGAAGACCAGGTCCTGGAAACGCTGCTCGGCGGGATCGTCGAAGAGCAACACACGCACCATGTCACTGGAGAGGGGCGTGATGCTGTGACGCTTGAACCATGAGCTCTTGCCTGAGCCCGGCAGCCCGACCGCAAGGACCACAACGCCCTTGGATACGCGCTGAGGTTCGGAGCGTGGAAGCTGAGCCACAGGTGCGGTTGCCAGCGACGAATCTCCGGAAGCTTGAGACGAGGTGACGGGTCTCGGGCTAGTGCCTCTTCTGCCGCGCCCACCTCTGCCACGGCGCCGACGAGGGCGACGCGCGTTGATGGCAGATTGATTGCCCGGTTCGGGAGACGAATCCACAGGCGCAGCACTCACAGGTTCGGAGATACGGGCTGACTGGGGCTCAGGAGCTGGCTCAGGCGCTGGCAGTCCCGTCCGCGGCTCTTGCGGTGCGGACTCGAAATAAGCAGGCTGAAGAGGCGCGGGTTGCTTGTCCGCGGCCGGGTCTTGCGGCGGTTTCTTGCGCCGTTTCAGTTTTTCGCTCATCCATTTACGCATGTCAGGCTTGTAACACACCGGGACGCCCGCGGGCAATTGCAGCCAGGCGCAACGTACTCGGGCAGTGAACAGCTAGAATACGCTCATGGCGATCCCGAGGGAAATTCAAGGTAAGAAATACATTTCACTCACCACTTTTCGAAAAAATGGGGCGGCGATTCCTACGCCAGTATGGTTCGCGGAAAGGGATGGGAAGTTGTACTTGATGACGCGGAATGATTCTGGCAAGTACAAGCGCATCCGCAATAGTTCGCGGGTCAAAGTTGCGCCCTGTACGATGCGGGGCAAGATTACTGGACCGGAGTTTGACGGCACCGCGCGCGTTCTTCCGCAAGAACAATGGGCCCAAGCCAGGAAAGCGCTGCATCACAAGTACTGGCTTGCGCGATTGCCGTTTTGGAGCAAACACAACGAGTACTTGGAAATTGAGATTGCGGCTTGAAGGTGTGTTAAAAACCGATTGGCCTCTGCGGAATTTGTGATCAGGCCCTAATTTGCCGCTGTTCGCTCGCGCCTGTTACCATTTTCTGTTTCCCCTAAAGCTTAAATTGCTGTAAGCAGCTCATCTCTCATACGGAGGCGACATGGCTATAAAAGTAGGTATTAACGGGTTTGGACGAATTGGAAGGAATGTGCTTCGCGCATCACTGCAGGATTCGAACCTGGAATTTGTAGCGGTCAATGATTTGACCGATCCCAAGACCCTGGCCCATCTGTTGAAGTACGACTCGGTGCTCGGCAACCTACCGAATAAGGTCACGGCTGGCTCGGACAGCATCAGCGTCGACGGAAAGACAATCAAAGTTTTCAAAGAGAAGGACCCGGCGGCGCTGCCTTGGGAAAGCGTCGGAGCACAGGTTGTGATCGAATCCACTGGACGGTTTACCGACGCCGAAGACGCCAAAAAGCATCTGCGCGGGCCGGTGAAGAAAGTGATTATCTCCGCCCCTGCAAAAAATGAAGACGTGACGCTGGTGTTGGGAGTGAATCACGACAAGTACGATCCAGCGAAACACCACGTGATTTCTAACGCCTCTTGTACGACCAATTGCCTGGCGCCAATCGTGAAAGTCGTGCATGACACATTTAGGATCATCAGCGGTACCATGACAACGATCCACTCCTACACCAATGATCAAGTCATCCTGGACTTTCCGCACAAAGATTTGCGGCGCGCGCGTGCGGCGGCGTTGTCGATGATCCCGACCTCAACTGGGGCTGCCAAGGCTTTGAAGCTGGTCATTCCCGACATGGCCGGGAAGCTGGACGGTTTTGCCATCCGTGTGCCTACACCGAATGTTTCGGTGGTGGATCTGGTCGCATTGGTCGAGAAGAAGGCTACGAAGGAGGAGGTCAACTCTGCTTTGAAGAAAGCTTCAGACAGCGGACCTTTGAAAGGTTATCTGGGATACGAAGAGAATGAACTGGTCTCGGCGGATTTTCGCGGCGACCCCCGGTCCTCAATCGTGGATTCGCCTTCGACTCTGGTGGTAGGGAACTTGGTGAAGGTCGTTTCCTGGTATGACAACGAGTGGGGATACTCGTGCCGGGTGCGCGATCTGATCAACTTTATCGGAAGTAAGGGGCTGTGAAAAGCAGCTGCTTCTTGCTACTAGCGTCTAGCAAACTCAGGTCGGGTTGCTAGCAGCAGGTAGCTAGGAGCTAGTAGCCTTTCAGCATGGCTTCAAAAGCACAAGGAAGATGATCACATGTCAAAGCTCTCCATTCGCGATTTGCCGCTGAATGACCACCGGATTTTCATGCGCGTAGATTTCAACGTCCCGCTGGAAGACGGGCGGGTGATGGACGATACACGCATCCGCGAAACATTGCCGAGTATTGAGTACGCGTTGCGGCATGGGGCGCGGCTAATTCTGGCATCGCACCTGGGGCGTCCTAAGGGCAAGCCAAATCCCAAGATGAGCCTCAAGCCGGTGGCGGAACGGCTGCGCATGCTGCTGGATAAAGAGCTGGCACGGGGAGAAAACGTGGGCTTCTGTCCCGACTGCGTGGGCGTGGAAGCCGAAGAAATGGCTGGCAAACTGGAAAAAGGGCAGAGCCTGCTACTGGAGAATCTGCGGTTTCATGCCGAAGAAGAAGCCAACGACGAGAAGTTCGCGAAGCAATTGGCAGGACTAGCTGAGTATTACGTGAATGATGCTTTCGGCACCGCGCACCGCGCGCACGCTTCGACGGTCGGAATCACCAAGTTTGTGCAGAAATCCGCCGCAGGGCTGCTGATGGAAAAAGAGCTGGAATACCTGGGCCGGGCCATGTCGCACCCCGAGAAACCGTTTATTGCGATCCTGGGGGGCGCCAAAGTGAGCGACAAGATTGGCGTCATTCAGAACCTGATTAGCAAGGTCGACACGCTGATCATAGGCGGCGCGATGGCCTACACATTTCTGAAGGCGCAGGGCCAGACGGTAGGAAAATCACGCGTGGAAGAAGATAAGGTTGATTTGGCGCGGCAACTGTTGCAGGATGCAAAAGCGCGCAAAGTGAAATTTCTCTTGCCCTTCGACCATGTGGTGGCGGATCGAATCGATCTGAATGCGCGGGTGCAGACCGTGAAGGCTATCCCGGAAAATCTCATGGCCCTCGACATTGGACCGGAATCGGTTGAACTTTTTTCTGAAGAGATTTCCCGTGCGGCCACCATTGTGTGGAACGGGCCGATGGGAGTGTTCGAAGTTTCTCCGTTCGCCAAAGGGACATTCAAGGTTGCACATGCAGTCGCAGACAATGCGGCGGCAACTTCAATCGTTGGCGGAGGCGATTCCGTTTCCGCGGTACATGCTGCCGGAGTGGCAGACAAGATTTCCCACATATCAACTGGCGGTGGCGCATCGCTAGAGTTTCTCGAAGGAAAGCAACTGCCTGGAGTGGATGCGCTTACCGATAAATGTTAAAGGTATTCTCAAGAGAATACGAGCAAAGGCGATAACCACGAAGGACACGAAGTATCACGAAGGGGAGAGAATCAGGGGGTTCTACCTTCGTGCAACTTCGTGTCTTTCGTGGTTTATGCTCCGGTTTTCCTCTGTGATCTCTGTGTCCTCTGTGGTGAAAAGACTTGGAAAGGACTCGCATGGCCCGCAAGAAATTGATTGCCGCTAATTGGAAGATGTACAAGAATCCTACGCAGACTGAGGAGTTCTTTAATCATTTTCTTCCGCTGGTGCATGGCCATGAGCGCGATGAGGTTGTGGTCTGTCCTCCCTATATTGATCTGCACGCTGCAATGGAATCCGCGAAAGGGTCGCAGATCGCCATTGGCGCGCAGGATGTTTACTGGAAAGACGAAGGGGCGTTCACAGGGGAAATTTCTCCCGCGATGCTGGTGGCCATTGGTTGCACCCACGCGATTATCGGCCACTCGGAACGACGGCAGTATTTCGCGGAGACCGACGACACCGTGAACCTCAAGCTGAAAGCCGCGCTGCAACATGGTCTGACCCCGATCGTTTGTGTCGGCGAGGTGCTGGAAGAGCGCGAGGCAGGGCTGACGGAAGACGTGTTGAGGCGGCAGTGCGTACGAGCTTTCCATGCCATTTCAGCGAAGAAAGCCGCGAAGCTGGTGATTGCATACGAGCCGGTGTGGGCGATTGGGACTGGGAAGACGGCGACTCCGCAGATGGCTTCCGACGCTCACATACTTATACGCGGGGAAGCCGCGAAGGCCTTCGGCCAGGAGTTTGCGGATGGGCTTCGAATTCTCTACGGCGGCTCGGTGAAGCCGGAGAATGCGAAGGCGCTGATGTCGGAAACAGAGATAGATGGTGCGCTGGTGGGTGGCGCCAGTTTGGATGCGAAGGCGTTTTCGGCGATCGTGAAATATTAGAATGTAGCCCCGGACGCCCTCGTACGGGGGGACGGGTGAGGGCACCCGCCCTACATGATCAGGCCTCTCGCCTTAGCCAATCCTCCAACTCCACTCCATGCTCGGTCTTGGTATCGCGATATTTCACGATAACCGGCGTATAAAGCGAAATTCCCCACTCTGCGGCTTGGCCCTTGTTTACAGCGCGTGATCCTGGAACGACCACAGCGCCTTCGGGGACTTCGAGCGGCTTGTCTTCGCTTGCGCGATAGACCTCTCCGCGCACCAGATCATAAAGCGGAGTTGATCGCGTGAGAATGGTTCCGGCACCGAGCACAGCCCGCGAACGCACCAGCGTGCCTTCATAGACTCCGCAATTTCCTCCCACCAGCACGTCATCTTCGATGATCACAGGAGCCGCGTTCATCGGTTCAAGCACGCCCCCGATCTGAGCGGCAGCGCTCAGGTGCACGCGTTTGCCGATCTGCGCACAGGAGCCAGCCAGCGCGTGGGAATCGATCAACGTGCCTTCGTCAATGTAGGCACCGACGTTGATGAACATGGGCGGCATGCAAATAACAGACGGAGCGACATAGGCCCCGACCCTGATAGATGAGCCTCCTGGAACTACTCGGACACGATCGGCGATCGTGAACCTGCGGGCAGGGAAGGTGTCTTTATCAACGAAGGAGAGGCACTCGCCGCTTCCCATCTCCGTGAGCTCGCCGAGACGGAAGCCGAGCAGGATACCCTGCTTGACCCACACATTTACTTTCCAGTCGCCATTGACTTTCTCCGCAGCGCGGACTTCGCCGCGAGCAAGCGCGTCACGCAATTCGAGAAAAGTCTCGCGCGCCCCAGGATTGAGGTGTTCACTGGACGCAAGGCGTTCGACTTCAGACTTAAGGGATTGCATTGGAAGGAAAGAGTATAGCTGAACGGGGGATTATGGCTTTGAGCGGCATTCAAAAAGTCGTGGCCAGCGATCAACTTAGCTGCCATACTGGTTTCTTTCCTACTCGCCCTCATCATTGTTCGGCATCTCTCAGCAACTACACAGCATCCAAGCAGCGACTTAGAAAGTGCTTGGGAGGGCATGAAGTATGTCCACCAAAGTGCCAGTCTCCGCCGACCCAGAATCGGTGGCACCCGTTCATACACGGGGCTCGAAACAGCCCCATGCGGCCTCAACTTTGAACGTTGCCCATGCCGCTGCCGGCGATCTCGGCTATCCCGTCGCGGATTTTGTCGGTCGTTGTTTTCTCCGCTTATGCCTGTGGGTAGACCGATTCGCGCCCTGGACAAGAGGGGACCACGCTCCGCCGGTGTTTCCCGACCACCTCCGCAGCAGTCGCGCTGCGCCCAAAAAGTTTCCGGACGGTGGGAACGCAGCTTGAGGAAGTGTCTCGTTCAGCAGTGAGACAGCTCAAATGCACTTGCACTCACTGCGGATCAGAACGCTGGGTAGCGTCTGCGTGACCTGGCGGGCTTCTGCGAGCGTAGCGTAAGGGCCATGCCAGCGGGCGTGGTTGGCGGAGTGTCCTGCGGGACGGGCTTTGCCGTTGCTGCACTGGCCGCAACTCGAGCGGTGGAGGACGGCTTTGTGGGGCCCTGCCGACCAATTCTCGTACACATAAAAACTAGGTGCATCTGCGGAGGCCGCTGCGGCTTTCGCAATCAGGCCGGCTTCGATGGCAATTTTCTGCAGCTTCGAGCGCGTATCGCGGCGGACAGGGACCATCGGGAGGCGATAGTTTTCCTCGATGCGTCCCATCATGGCGAGAACTGCCTTGACCGGCATGGGGCTGGACTCGATAAAGTTGGCCTGCATCAGTGGCAGATACTTGCGCAAGAGCTGGCGGGCGGTGGTCCAGTCATTGCTGAGCGCGGCGCGGGTCATCTCTGCCATCTCCCGCGGAATTTCGTTTGACGCAACGGAAATCAGGCCGACGCCTCCGAGCGCAACCACGGGCAGAGTCAGGGCGTCGTCGCCGGAGAGAACCGAGAAGTGTGCGGGCGCAGCATTGCAGATTTCCGCAATTTGCGGGAGATTGCCGCTGGCTTCTTTTACTCCGCCGATGTTTGGAACTTCGGAAAGGCGCGCCACCGTCCCCGGTTCGAGATTTGCTCCCGTACGGCTGGGCACGTTATAGAGGACGACCGGTTTGTTGACGGCTTCGGCGATGGCCTTGAAATGCTGGTACTGGCCCTCTTGGGTGGGCTTGTTGTAGTAGGGCGACGCGGTGAGGATCGCGTCCACTCCGGGGCGTGCGGCGACTTCCTGAGCTTTGGCGACGGCGTCCCGCGTGGAGTTGGAGGTTGCGCCAGCGACGATTGGCACGCGTCCGGCAGCAGCTTCGATGGTGAGATCAATCACCCGAAGCCACTCGTCGTGATCGAGGGTCGGGGTCTCGCCAGTGGTGCCGCAAGGAACCAGGAAATCAACCCCAGACTCAACCTGCCAAGCGACAAGGTTCTTAAGCGCCGGTTCGTCGAGCGATCCATCTTGATGGAACGGGGTGACGAGGGCTGTACCACATCCGCGAAGTTGCATGTGAATAAGATAACGCGAACCGGGAAAGATGGAAAACTGCAATTGAGTTCAAGCGTACACTCGACTTTACAGCGGATCTGGCGAACGGAGATGCCGCCCTTTCAGAAATACAGCCAGTCTTATCCAAGCTCCAGCGCTGCGAAGCATTGACGAAAGCAACCCTTGGCAATTCAGCGTGAGACGGGCAATACCCCTGGGCCTGATCGCCATAGCACTCATGACCAGGTTCCGAGTTTCGCATGGGCCTATGGCCCACCCATGGGGATGAAAAGCTCACTGCTGGCGTTCAGTGATTCCAAACGGGTTACGCGCGACTTTCGAGGGAGTGCCTGTTTACATTCAACAATTAATCGGTTGTCTTGTTGTCACTTTGATCTTTGTTGTGCGATCCATTTGTCGGTGCGGGCTTCGAGGAGATCGAGGGGGAGGGTTCCGCCGTCCAGCATCTCGTCGTGAAATTTGCGGATATCAAACTTGGGGCCCAATTCCTTCTGTACGCGCTCGCGGAGTTCGCGGAACTTGAGTTGGCCGAGCTTGTAACTGAGGGCTTGTGCCGGCCAAGCGATGTAGCGGTCGGTCTCGGACTGGATACTGGGTTCGTCGATAGCACCGGACTTGCGGAAGAAGTCCACGACTTGATCACGCGTCCATCCCTTCGAGTGGATTCCGGTGTCAACGACCAGGCGCACTGCGCGGAAGAGCTCCGAGGAGAGACGTCCGTAGTCCGAAACGGGGTCCTGGTAGAAGCCGACCTCTTTGCCGAGTTGCTCTGCGTACAGGGCCCAACCTTCCACGTACGCGTTGAAGCCGAGACTATGGAGGCGGAACTTGGGCAATCCGGTGAGCTGCTGCTGCACAGATAGTTGCATGTGATGTCCAGGGATGCCTTCGTGGTACGCGATGGCTTCGTCGTCGATTAGCGAGCGTTCTGCAAAGTTGGAGGTGGCGACGACGACACGGCCGGGACGCTTGCCGTCCGGGGTACCAGTGACGTAGTGGGTTGCGGCGGCGGCTTGAAACGTGGGTATGGCTTCGACGGTGACCGGCGACTTGGGAAGCAGGGTAAAGAGCTGCGGGAGTTTAGGCTCCATCTGGGCGATGTAGTGGCGAAAAACATCGAGAATCTGCTCCGAGGAGGTCGGAATGTATTTGGGATTCGTCTTGAGAGAGGCCCGGAAGGAAGCCAGGTCAGCGAAGCCCTCCTTTTTGGCGATAGCAGTCATCTCGGCCTGAATGCGGTCGATCTCACGGAGACCGAGTTGGTGTATCTCGTCGGGTGTCATGTGCGTGGTGGTCCGGGCGTAAATGTCGTTCTCGTAACGTTTCTGCCCGTCTGGCAGAGAGGTGACAGCGAGGGTGGTACGACCTTGGGGCGCGTATTCCGTACGCAGGAAGGCTGCGAATGTCTTGTAGGCAGGGATGACGTCGATGTTGATGGCATCTGTGATCTGCTGGGTCAAGCGCTTCTGGTCTTCGACGGTGATGCTGGCCGGATACTTTTTTGTCGGAAGGAGAAAAGGGTCGGTTTCGATGATGCCCTCGCACTGGACGGGAAGCTTTTCCAGAAGAAATCTGACGGGCATGAGTTTGTCCTTCATGCCAGCATGCAGGACTTCAGTGGTCTGACTGAGGACAAGAGGGACCTGGTGAAGTCGGGCGATGTAATCCTCGTAGTGCTTTACGGAATCGAAAGGCACGGAAAGCGGTAGGTCCGCGAGAGTGGTATGGATGCCATTCTGCTGGTTGATGGGCATTTCGTATTCTTTGAGGTCGAAGTCGGCGATGCGCTGTTGAAGGACGCGAGCCAGGAGATCATGGGAGAGCTGATCCCGGTCGGAGAAGTCGGCGGTTGGAATGGCTTCGAGTCGGGCAAGGAAAGCCTGGTCGGTCTTGTGATGCTGGGCAATGGCGTCGAGTGAGTGCTCGGCGAGCTTGTCGTTGTAGCGGTAGTCGCCGAAGGCGGTGGCGCGCTCGGGAAAGTTGCGGAGGTCGGACTCGTATTGCTCCTCGAAAAGTGCATTCTGAGCGGCGAGGCGGTCAGCAACTGGTTTGAGGTTTTGGGCGAAAACGGAACCGACTGTGGCGACCAGGAAAATCAGACACTGGTGAAGGCGCATAGATGCTCGCAGGGTACCAGCAAAAAAGGGGCTCCTTCAGTGTAACGTTTGGGCGCTGAAACGCACTACCAAATGTGCGGCGTCGGGCGGGTTGGTTCCATCGGAAGCGAGCAGGCAAGCCGCCGGGGAGGTTGACATGATTGCCCGCAAGGTTACTGTGCGCCTGAAACCGAATTCACTTACGGAATTTACGAATCTCATGGATTGTGAAATCCTTCCCTGGCTGCGAAAGCAAGAAGGTTTCTTAGATTTGATCACCCTGGCTGTCCCCGGTGGCAGAGAAGTCGCAACGATCAGCTTCTGGGACCAGAAAGGGAATGCGCAGGCTTACAGCGCAAGCGGTTATCCAGAAGTGTTGAAGATTCTGGGAAAGCTCTTGGACGGGACTCCTTACGTGAAGACGTTTGATGTTGTCAGCTCGACATTTCAAGGTGTCGCCCTAGCACGGCCACCTGAAGGAGAAAATCTGGGTCAAAGAGGCTGGTTCGGCACGGCTTGGCTATCGCTCATTTGAGACGAGCCTCTGGCAGTCTCTGATGATTTACCCGCCTAACTGTACGCAACCTAAGCCGGTAGTTTTGCCTCTAGTAAGACATGCAAAGAAGCAGGTGGTCTCGAATTGGCAGACGCCGGTTTGTCTGGCTCGCAGTTTTGTGCATAGCAGCAGGATTATCGGCAAACACGCGGTCGGCGGCGCAGGTTACGGTTGCGCAAATCAGCGATACCCATATCGGGGACAAACATGCTCCTCATGCCGCCGAGAATTTACGGCACGCGACGGAGATGATCAATGCGCGTCACCCCGACGCGGTCATTCTTTCCGGCGACATTGGAGAGAATCCGCAGGCGTGGGACGAGGCAAAATCCATCCTGAAAAAGCTGAAGGTCCCGCTGTATTACGCCCCCGGAAATCATGATGTGCACAGCAACGATGTAGATCGCTATCGCCGAGCGTTCGGGAAAGACTATTACGATTTTGAAGTGAAGAATGTAACCTTCGTAGTGATTGACTCTCAACTCCTGGGAAACTACGACGTGTTTGGCGCGAAGAATCCGGAGCCACTTCCGCCTCAGACCGAGGAGGAATCGGACCGCATGCTGACCTGGCTGGCGGGCCTTCGAAGTGAAGACAGGAAAGAAAAGCGGGACGAGAGCGGCGAGGGGCGGATCGTTATCGGAGTGCAACACATCCCAGTCTTCCACGATGGAGGATTTCCTGATCCAAAGCCATACTGGGTCGTCAGTGAGCCA
>Ga0070708_100004020_pt1 | contig 11551 bp, 8 predicted proteins | sample KBSK5503metaG_FD_65469 | JGI IMG/M metagenome (GOLD analysis project Ga0070708, IMG submission 65469) | Corn, switchgrass and miscanthus rhizosphere microbial communities from Kellogg Biological Station, Michigan, USA - KBS K5-50-3 metaG | ecosystem: Host-associated > Plants > Roots >...
GAAGAACACGGGCCCCAGCGAGTCCAGCTTGATCGCAATCGCGATCAGGGCCATGAGCGGCGCGAACGCGATCAGCCCGACGATGGCGACCAGCAGGCTCGTGGCGCGGCCCGCCGCCAGGTCGAGCCGTGACTTCCGGAAGTCGCTGGAGAAAATGAGGTTGCTCGGCGTCAGCGATTCGATGGCGATCTTGCCGGTGAAGCGCTCGTAGGCGTTCACGCCGTCCTCGATGGCGATGCCATCCATTCTGGCGTCGACCAGTTGGCGCGTAGGAAGATGCGTCCGGCGCTCCGCCATGGCCAGGATGATGCGATCCGGAGTGATGTCCTTCAGGATCTTGTCGAGGCGCTCTACTGGTCCCAGCAGGGGGTACCCGTACGGTGTTTGGTCGCCGCCGCCGGCGTCGTCGACGATGCCGATGATCTGATAGCCCAGGTACGGCCGGGCCTCGATTTCCCTCACGATCTTTTCGGCCACTGGACTCCAGCCGAGGATGAGCACGCGCTCGAAAAACAGGCGGCGTCGCATAAGACCGTACGGAACCGCCCGGAGCGGGACGAGCACCGCAAGAATCGCCAGGATACTGAGGAGCAAGGCGCCGTTGGACGTTTTGGCGTTCGGGACGAAGGCGTAGATGGCGGCAAGCAGGATGGACGCGACACCGAGCGCCTGCAACAGACGGGAGACGAAGTCGCCGAACGTGCCCACGATCCGGGAATCGTAGAGATCGTTGTAATAGAAGGCGACGACGCAGCAAAGGGCGAGCAGGCTCGCGCGGCCGAGGGATACGAGGACGTCGGTCCAGCCGGCCCATGCCACGCTTGCGGCGCTAACCGCGGTGGTGAGGACTCCGACCTCAAGGAGCGGGCGGGCCAGGCTCACTGGCGTCCCTCGGCGCACGTCGGTGTCGAGCCCATCATTCCACCGTCACGCTTTTGGCGAGGTTCCGCGGGTGGTCGACGTCACATCCGCGAAGAACCCCGACGTGATACGCCATGAGTTGCAACACCGGCGCGACGAGGAGCGGTTGCGTCCACTCGAGGGTCGAGGGGATTGCAACCACGACATCGGCCTTGTCTCGGATCTCGTTGTCGTCGTCGGTGGCGACGGCCACGACGATGCCGCTTCGTGCTTTTACTTCCTCGATATTGCTCATCGTCTTTTCGTAGTGGAGCCCCCTCGGAACGAGGACGACCACCGGCGTCTGGTGATCGATGAGTGCGATCGGCCCGTGCTTCATCTCGCCCGCTGCATAGCCCTCGGCATGGATGTAAGAGATCTCCTTGAGCTTGAGGGCTCCTTCGAGCGCCAGCGGGTAATTGATCCCGCGGCCAAGATAGAGGCATCCCCGGCATTCGAGGAACCGGTTCGCGATCTGCCGGATGCCGTCGCACTGCTTCAGCACCACGGCCATCAACTCGGGGATCTCCCAGAGACTTTTCACGACCTGGGAGACGAGCATGGGATCGGCGAACCCTCTCGCGAGACCGAGCTTCAGGGCAAGCAGCGTGATTGCCGTGAGCTGAGCTGTGAAGGCCTTGGTTGATGCGACACCGATCTCGATGCCAGCCCGTGTATAGAGAACGCCGTCGGATTCGCGCGCCAGAGAACTGCCCACGACGTTGCAGATGGCAACGGTCCGGGATCCTTGGTCTCTCGCTTCGCGTAAAGCCGCCAGCGTATCCGCAGTTTCTCCGGATTGTGAGATCGGCACCGTGAGAACACGGCCGTCCAGGACTGGACGGCGGTAGCGGAACTCTGAGGAGATATCCACCTCGACCGGCAGCCGCGCGAAGGCTTCCACGAGATATTTCCCGACCAGGGCCGCGTGCCACGACGTACCGCACGCGACGAAGCACAGGCGGTTGAGGGCTGCGAGGTCGCGATCCTTGAGTCCAAGCTCGGGGATGTGGATGCTGTAGCCTTCTGGATCGGCCCGCTCCCGCAGCGTGTTCCGGACCACGTCGGGCTGCTCGAAGATCTCCTTCAACATGAAGTCGGGATAGCCCGCCTTCTCCGCGGCCTCGGCGCTCCAGGAAATACTCGCGCGGTTCCGCCGGACCGGAATCCCATCGATGGTGCTCAAGGCAATCCGGTCCGGAGTAAGCACAGCCACGTCTTCCTCTTTCAGCAAGACAATGTCCTGGGTCTTCCCCAGCAAGGCCGGAATGTCTGAAGCTACGAAGACTTCACCATTGCCCACACCGACGACAAGAGGGCAACTTCCACGGCGGATGGCCATGAGCGTGTCCGGCGCATCGACGGCGATGCAGACGATCGCATAGGCCCCTCGCAGCTCTCGAGCTGCTCGGCGCACCGCCTCGTCCAGACCATGTGACCGGTAGCGTTCGATCAGATGCGCGATGACCTCGGTGTCGGTCTCAGAACGGAACCGGTGCCCTTCGGCGGCCAGTGACTTCCGAAGATCACGGTAGTTTTCGATGATTCCGTTATGGACGACCGCTAAACGTGCGTCGCAGTCGACGTGGGGATGGGCATTGGCGTCCGACGGACGACCATGAGTCGCCCAGCGCGTATGCGCGATCCCCAGAGCTCCCTTGGGTTTGTTGACCGCCAGCAGGCTCTCCAACGCGCTGACCCGTCCCACAGCCTTCCGCACGTCCAGGTGGCTTCCATTGAGTGTGGCGATCCCGGCAGAATCGTACCCGCGGTACTCGAGGCGACGGAGCCCAGAGAGCAGGAAAGAGACGGCGTCGCGAAATCCGGTGTATCCGACGATGCCACACATCGTTGACTAGCTCCCTTCGAGCATGGAACGGCGACGGAAGGGCAGCCGCCATCCGTCGCGGTCCGCCCCGGAGGACCAGCCACTGCCTTTGGCGTAGCGCGTTCGTGCTTCATCGTCGCCGTTGAAGATCAGGCCGACGATCGTCTTGGGATCCAACACCTTCACCGCTTCCTCCAGCAGCCTCCGCCGGGTCTTGTGTGCGGTGACAACGATCAGGAATCCGTCCACCCATCGCCCGATCAGCCTGCAGTCGGGCATCGGGACCAGAGGAGGCATATCGACGATGATGTAGTCGTACTGCTGACGAGCCTCGTTCAGCAGTTGCCCCAGCCGAGGGGACTTCAGCACCTCGTAGGGAGCTGAGGACTGCTGGCCCGCCCGAACGATGGAGAGGTTGAACGTTGGGCATGGCTCAACGACATCGTTCAGCGACAGACGGGGATCAAGGATCGCGCCGATCAGACCGCTCCCGTGGGAACTGTCCAACCCCAAACGCTCAGCGATTGAGGACCGGCGCACGTCTGCGTCGACGATGAGGACGCGAGCGTCAGACGCTTGGGCCAAAGCGCCGGCAAGGTTGATCGCGGTCATGGTCTTGCCGTCGCCGGCCTCGGGACTCGAGACGCCCACGATGGTGAGAGTGGCGGTCCGGTGCAATTGCTCCATCTTGTGGCGAACCGCCCGGTACTGCTCGGCTTCGAACGAGGTCGGAGCGAGGAGGCTCACCAGGTGCTCCTCGACCACCCGCGCACCGGATTCCACAGGCATGTCGCGAACGGGCTGCCGGTTCGCGAGAGTCTTCTGCGTTGTCGGTCGCTCGAAGCCCACACTGCCGATTGCCGGCTCGCTTGTCTCGCGGGCTGGGCGAGGTTGAACTGGTGGCGCTTCTCGAGACGGACGGAGCGCCCGTTCCCGATCGGCCTGCTCAAGTGCCTCGAAGTACTTGCCCATCCGATCACCAGAGAAGGGCACGCGCCGAGCGCACAAGCTCGAAGAGATGAGCGCTATCGGATCGCGCGGCGAGGGAGACGGCGGCTCCCAAGAGCAGCCCTACGAATACGGTCAGGCTCCAACGAACCGGCGTCAGGCGGACTCTCCGGCCCAGCGCCCACGACCGCCGTCGTGACAATACGCCGTCCTCGAGGGACTCGATGGCTTGCTCGACGATATGTCGACCGATCCGGCGTTGCTGATCCGCAAACCCGATCACGAGACACTGATCGCAGAGGATGTTTATGAGCCGCGGGATGCCCGCCGTGTATTCGGCGATTCGCGTCACCGCGCGGTCAGCGAAGACCCCGAGATCCTGCGCACCGGCGATGCGCAAGCGTGTCCGGATGCAATCGCGCGTTTCACTCACTGTCAGTGGTCGAAGGCCGCAAGACAGCGCGATTCGTTGCCGGAGTTGCCGGAGCTCCGGGAGATTGAGCTTGGTCCTCAGTTCGGGCTGGCCGACGAGCAGAATCTGAAGGAGCTTCTCACTCGGCGTTTCGAAGTTGGACAGGAGCCGGATCTCCTCGAGGGTCTTCGGCTCAAGATTCTGCGCCTCGTCAAGAATGAGGACGGTGTTCTGGCCCATGCGGTAGCGCTCGAGCAGGAAATTGTTCAGCGCAACGAGCCGCTGCGCCTCGGTGTTCGCCGGTGTCGCGATTCGGAAGTCCTCGAGCATGCAGTCCACGACCGCGTCGAAGGGCAGCGTGGACTTGAAGATGAGGGCGACCGCAGTATTTTGGTCGAGCCGCTCCATCAGGGCGTGAAGCAGCGTCGTCTTCCCCGTTCCGACCTCCCCGGTCAGCGCGATGAATCCCTTTCGCTGATTCACTCCGTACGAGAGCTGCGCGAGTGCTTCCCGGTGCGACGGTGTCCGGAAGAGAAACTTCGGATCAGGCGTCGTCTTGAACGGATGTTCTTTGAGTCCGTAGAAATCAAGATACATTTAAATCTTCAGTGACCTCGTCAGCAGCCTGAGCAGTTGCTCGTTGCCACTGGCGACGAAGTATGCGACGCCGACCACGAGTGTGAGACCGAGTACAGCTCCGCCCGCCGCCAGCTGGACTCGCCGACGACTCCGACGGATATCCGACGCCGTCACAATGCGCCGAATACTGCCGAGGGCCGGAAGACTCGTGAAAGCGCGGAGGTCGTCAATCGTGTGGAATGAGGTGTCCAGCTGCTCGCGAAGCACCACCAAGCCGACTCCCACCCCGAGTGAGAGAAGCAGGTTCACGAGCATGAGGCGTCCGCGGTTGGGCGCGATTGGTGCGCTCGGTGGGATAGCCTGCTCGAGAATTCGGAACTGCTCCCCTTTCTGACGTTGCTCCAAACTCTCGGCGAGCTCAGCCTCGTCGTGACGTTTCAGCAGCGTCCGGTAGAGTTCCTTTGTCGAATCGTAATCCCGCGATAATGCCTGGAACTCCAAATCACGCCGGGGGATGTTTTCGACCCGCGCCTGGTACGTCGCCATGGCCGTCCGGAGGTACTTCTCCTCTTCCTTGAGAGCTGTGATCTCGACGTCGACCTGGCTCAACGCCTCTCGCGTCTGAGCCGCATGAGGGTTGGCGATCGACGGAGCCGGCAGCTTTTCGGCGAGCACGCTCTTGGTCGGTGTGTCGTCGCGCTTGGCTTCGAACACCTGCCGCTCGAGACGAGCCACTTCGGCCTTGAGGTGCATCACGTCGGGGTACTTGTCGCTAAAACGCATCCGAAGGTCGGCGAGGTCCTGCCTCAACTTTTCGAGTCGGACCGTAGCGGGGTCCGGCGGGGCGACACTCGTCTGGACGCTCGTAACGACGTGGCCCGGTGTGGCCACGACGGGTTCCATCGACTCGAGGCGCCTTACCAGCTCTTGCCGCTGCTCCGTCGTCCGAAGCTGTCTGTCGCTGTTGACACGGAATTGGGCATTGAGCCGCTCGAGCGTCGCGAGGTTCGCCTCCATCTGCTGGGGGAGCTCGCCCAGGTGGCGTTGCTTAAACTCGCTGACACGGCGCTCCTGTACTGCCAGCCGTGCCCGCACTTCTTCGAGTTGAACCTTGAGGAATTGGGCTGTCCCATGCGCCTGGCGTTCCCGAGCCTTGGTGTTGGCCTCAACGTAGTAGGACGCGAGCGCGTTCGTCACGGGCGCAACGGTTTCAGGATCGGCGCCTTGATAGCTGATCGTAAAGGCGATCGTTCCACCCGCTCGATCAAGCCCTTTGGGTTTGACTTCGATGTCACGGCGCACCTGTTCGACGAGCTCGTCCCGGCTAAGACCTCGTCGCGAGGTTGCGTACAGTCCAAAGTTGTTGATCAGCTCCTCAAGTCTCGAACGACTCAAAATATCCTGGCTGATCGTTTGGAGACGAGTGTCCAGCGCGCCTGTGACGGTGGATCTCACGAAGTCAACTGGAACCTGTTGGTCCACGACGAGCACAGTGGCAGAGGCCCTGTAGGTATTGGGCAGGAACACGGTTATTGTCGCAGTCGCACAGAGCACCGCCGCGAAAGGCAAAATCCCAAGCCATTTCCGCCTCCGCCACACCGCCAGAACCCTCGCGAGTTGCAGGCCCATGGCACTGTCGCCCAAGCGCGCTAAAGATGTGTTTGACGTGAACAGATCGCTATCAAGCGCCAAGGACAATGTCTCCCGGATAATAAAAGAGGACTTCGCGGTCGTCGTCTGAGCGCTCGGGCCGATCCAGCACTCCATCAGGAGCAAACGTGGGGTCATTGAGCTTGAGCCGCTCAAGGGTGTTTCCCGCGTCCGGAACGACGGCGATCAAGGAGCGCCTCGCGACGTGAGTGAAGCCGGCCGCCAAGGCAGGCGAAATCGACATCGAGGACGCGCGCTCGTTGCACTTCACTGTTCACTCCGACGGGTCTTTTTCACAGGGCGAGTGCTCTAGCGCAAATGCTGGACCAGAAATTCCTTCACGAGGCGCGGGGCGAAATAAAAGACTTTTAGAGTAATTTCCGTGCGTCGACACAACGGATCTCCAATCCTCGCCTGTTCATGCTTGGGTGCTTCGGGACCCACTACGAAGCAACCGTGCACACACGCGAAGGCGTTCGGCTGGCGAGCGCCTGCGCTCTAGAGGCGCACGCGTGTCGCGTCAACCGATCGTCAACGGATGGCGTTGAAATTCGCGGTCGTTTTGACGGTTCGACCGTGTGGTCACTACAGGGCTGTCGAGGGCGTCCAGGCAGCTACTTGCGCCGCTGTGAACGCTTGTTCGGTTCACATCACAGCACACCGGGTATACCAGTAAACTTCGCAGTGGGTCCCAATTAACCCATCGTCGCTGTGCAGCCTGCTCGCCTGCGAGTGGAAGACACTGATGCGGCCATACAAAGAAATTCTGTGTGGACTTATCCATACATCCGCATCGTCGCGGCCCGCCAGAACACCGTTTGGCATATCGCTTGCCATGAAGCGACCGTCGTTTAGGCAGCACTGTGCGCCTCAAGTGGGGTCAACGCGTGAGCGAGCAAAAGGCGCTGATTGTGGGAAGCGATCCGGCGATGCAACGGTACCTGCAGAGGTATCTGAGCGAGCGGGGTTGCCAAGCGGTGGTGGCGCGCACCATACCGGACGCTGTCGAACGTCTCGTCCAAGACAGCTACCAGTTCACCGTCATTGACCTCGATCACCAATCCATAACCGCGGCCGACTTCGTGTCGGATCTCAAGCTACAGGCCGGCCATCCTGGAACGGTCATCGGACTGAGGAATGACCATCCTTGGCCGCCATCCATCGCCGGCATCGACCAGTTCGTGGGCAAGCCGTCGATCGAGCGCGACCTCGCTCGGATCGTTCAGGCTATCCTCACCGCAGCGCCCTCCGCAGCGAGTCAACAGTCTCGTGGCTCACCGACCGCACAGATCCCGCGCGAGATGGCACTATGGCAAAGCCCGCGCATGCGGCAGGTCCGGGTCATCATCGAGGAGGTGGCGGGCGTGGACGTCACGTTGCTCATCACGGGCGAGACCGGAACAGGTAAGGATGTTGTAGCCCGTGCGATCCATTCGCTTTCGTCGCGGCGGTCGGGACCGTACATCAAGGTCAACTGTGCAGCCGTCCCTCGTGAACTCCTTGAAACCGAGCTATTCGGCCACGAGCGCGGCGCTTTCACCGGCGCCCACAAATTGAACGTCGGAAAGTTCGAGGCCGCAAACAATGGGACGATCTTTCTCGACGAAATCGGCGATCTAGACCTAGCGCTTCAAGCGAAGGTCCTGCACGTCTTACAGGACGGCGAGTTCTCGCGCGTCGGCGGCAAATCACGCCTCCGCGTCGATGCTCGGGTCCTCGCTGCCACCAATCAAGATCTCGAGCGGTGTGTCGCAGAAGGGCGCTTTCGCGAGGATCTCTACTACCGACTCAATGTCATCCAGATTGTCGTGCCGCCACTACGGGAGCGCTTGGAAGAAGTGCCAGCGCTCGTCGAGCACTTCGTGAAAATGTACGCCAAAATCTTCCGGCGCCCACGCTGCATGGTGCCGCCGGTAATCATGGACCGGCTCATGCGGCACCGGTACCCAGGTAATGTCCGGGAACTCGAGAATCTCATCAAACGCATGATCGTGCTCGGCGACCCATTCCTTGGGCGCGGTACGGATCCGGCGAGCGCCGAACTTCCGACGCAGAACGGCGTATCGCCGACGACCGTCGTTCGCCTCCCGTTGAGAGATATGGTGCGGCGGGCATCGCTTGCAGCCGAGCGTGAGATCATCGCGAAGGCCCTCGCTGAAAGCGGCGGAAACCGCGTGCGGGCCGCCAAAGCGCTCCGGATTAGCTACCGGGCGCTGTTGTACAAAATCAAACGGGTCGGCCTCCCGCGCGTCCGGCCTGCAATGCCTGACGATGACGTCTTGACCGAACCGCAGGCGCGGATGTCGTGATCATCTGTCCTTCCGCTCCACCTGTACGGAACTCTTCTTGGAAGCGGCACACACTTATGATCCGACTGACATAGACTCTGCGATCCGGATGCGGCGCACCCCGCGATCCGTGTCAGAACATGTCGATGCTCTTGCAACGCGTTAGGTCGTGGTGCTTCTGATCAACGCCGAAGCTGGCAATCTCGCCGTCATTGTCGACCGTCTGACAAGCGCGCTTGATATCGCGTGGAGCGCCGGAGGCATGTGTTATCCGGACAACGGGGCAACGGTCGAAAGACTCATGGATCACGCGACAGCGATGCAAACGCGCGCGAAACAGGATGGTGGACGTCGCCTCTATGCCCTATCTGCCATGACACTCTGCCGGTCGCGCAGCACTAAAGGTTGTTCAGCTGGCAGCGTATGAGCGCTGTCGGCTCCACTGCCTGGGACGAATTCAACGCCGGCCATTTTGACGGCGGTCAATTAGAAGGACGGCGGGCATCTGGCTGCCTTAGACCGCACTCGGCGATCTTGTTCAGCAAGGTCTTGTAGCTCACCTTGAGTCTTCGGGCTGCCTGTGCGCGATTCCAGCGCGTTAGCCTCAGGACCTCTTCCAGCGCCCTGCGCTCTGCTTGACGCGCCCCACTGCGCGCGATCTCCCGCAAGCCCTCGTCGATTGCCACAGATGTCGCGCTTGATGCTGAACGCGTCAGCGGCCGAGGATCGAATGCCTGCTCCGCGCTTCCGAGAACCACGAGCCGTCGAATGACGTTTTCGAGCTCCCGAACATTGCCCTGCCAGTCGTAATTGACGAGTTGTTGTAGCATCTCGGGTGACACAGCCTTGTTCTTTCCATACTGTTTGTTGAACGACTCCAAGAAGCGGGCCGCAAGGATCGGGATCTCCTCCGTGCGCTCACGCAGGGGCGGAATTCTTAGGTCGATGACGTTGAGCCGGTAGTAGAGGTCTTCGCGGAAGTCGCCGCGTCTGAGCGCCAATTCGAGGTCGCGATTGGTTGCTGCGACGATGCGAACATCGACGGCGAATCTCGTCGTACCACCTACACGAGTGATCGCTCGGTCCTGCAGAACGTGAAGCAGTTTTGGCTGTAACGTGAGTGGCAGTTCAGCAATCTCGTCGAGGTAGATCGTACCCTTGTTGGCATACTCAAACTGGCCTGGGCGGCGGCGGTGCGCACCTGTGAATGCGCCCTTCTCATGGCCGAACAACTCAGACTCGATGAGATCGTGGGGTATTGCAGCGCAGTTTACTTTTACGAAGAGCTCTTGCCATCTGGCCGACGCGGCATGGATCGCCCGGGCAACGAGGTCCTTTCCTACGCCGCTTTCGCCCCGCAACAACACGCTGGCGTCGGTATCGGCAATTGTTTCGATGATCTCACGGATCTCGCGCATTGCGGCGCTACCACCCAGCAGCGGAGCGTACTCAAGACGATAGGAGGGACCAAATGCCTTTGCGCCGACTGGTGGAGCGCCGGCGTCATCCAGCATCTCACTTTCCTTGGTCTGTCCCGCGTCATACCTGATCACGGGACTCTCACAGCGCTATTGAGGGTTATTAATAGAGCAGTAGACTGCGTGCGAGCCGGAAACTCACTGATTTCACAAAATACTGCACCGCTCGATGCGCGTAGTGAATCCCCCAACTTGCTGGACTCATCGCTGGCCACGGACCTTTTGAAGTTCTTCTGGACAGCCATACACAGGCACGCCAAAGCTTCTACCGTGGACGCGAATCTAGTTTGCGATGCAAGACTCTGTCAAGTGTAGACGTCGGCTCCGGTCCGAGCTGCGCCGTCCTCGCTCGTGACGAAAAAATGACGCCAGTTAGAGCACCCCCGTCCGCCTCGCACCAACGTCGGAATGGCCGTGGGGAAGCCTGCGCCGGCGGTGAAGGGAGTGTGGCGCCGATGAGTCCGTGCACCGTTCGCACGAGGTCGGGATTCGCCGCCTCACGAACCTGGTCCAGGAGAGACGCCATCGTGAGAGGATGCGGCATCAGCGGCGACGAGTCTACGGGACCTAGGTCCCAACTAAGAGCACCCAAAAGGGACTGAGGCGTGGAGCGGGCCGCGGCACGCGGACGCGCCGCAGGCGGGCGACCCCTTACTTCTTGGCCAGCTTCGTCTCCAGCAGCGTGCGAACTTCGGCGACGGCGGCGCGCCAGAGCGGCGGCCTGGGCCCGGAGGTCGCGGGTTGAGCGAGGAGCCCCAGCGCTGCCCGTTCATGTCCCAACTGCTGACCGGCCTCGGTCTGAAATCATCGGTCACACCCGGGTCCCGGCGGCGCATCGTGATCGTGGGCAGCGTCGCCGTCGCCACGGTCAGCGTTGGGCTGCTGGGTGGGGGTCTGCTGACGCCTCGTGAGACGTTGCTGAAGGGGCCCAAGTAGACCACCCCGCTCTGCCGCCGACCGGCGCGCCGGCGTCTGCCTCGCGTATTGTCGGGATGCCGTCCCGAGAAGCCGCGACCTCGCGCCGAACGCTACGATCCCGCCGCGGTCATCGATTGGGTGCTGAACGAATCCCGACGCTGACACAACCGGCGTGAGATGACGTAGCGGTACCCTGGCCATCTGTGGCACCCTTAGCCCATTCCGACCCTGGGCGCATTGACCGAAGGGAGGCCGACCGTGCCCCAAACCCTCGAAACGTTTGCCGCCGCCGCTCATCGGATTCTCGCCGCCGAGAACAACCCGCGGGGCCGCCAGAAGGTCTGCGTTCTGCTGCGTGAGGTGCTCAGCGATAAGACGTTCGTCGCCAAGCATCTCGGGGACGACGTGCCCGAGCGTAAGATCCTGTACGAAGACCCCCAGCTCGGCTTCTGCATCCTCGCCCACGTCAACCACGGCGCCAAAGAGAGCCAGCCCCACGATCACGGCAAGTACTGGGCGATCTACGGTCAGGCCGAGGGCGAGACGGTCA
>Ga0070708_100004022_pt1 | contig 11549 bp, 12 predicted proteins | sample KBSK5503metaG_FD_65469 | JGI IMG/M metagenome (GOLD analysis project Ga0070708, IMG submission 65469) | Corn, switchgrass and miscanthus rhizosphere microbial communities from Kellogg Biological Station, Michigan, USA - KBS K5-50-3 metaG | ecosystem: Host-associated > Plants > Roots >...
GGGCAAGGTGTCCCCCCCGAACGTGACCGCCGCGTTGTGCGCCGCCCCGGCTTGGACGTTGACGGCGACCGGAATCAGAGTGCCGCCGATCAGCCGGAACGCCGCCGTGCCGCCGTACGAAGTCACACGGTCGGTGAAGGTCTCGGGCTTCCAGGATGCAAGGCCGGCGGTCAGCGTAAGCGTGCCCACTCCGAGCGCGGCGCGGCCACCGAAGGCGTTGCCCTTGCCGTACTCGCTGTTGGGCCGGCCGTAGTCACCGTAGAACGTGATCCCCGTGCCGGCCTTGGGGACATTCCATGCGGGCTCGCCGAGCCACTGCGCCGCAGCGGGCGGGGGCGCCACGACGAACGCCGCTAATCCCACAGCCCACACTACGCGGTTCATTCCGTGCCCTTTCCACGACTCAAGGGAATCGTCCACTCTCACGTCCCGAGGGGCACCCTGATGGCGACGTTGGCGCCGACTCCAAACACGCCTCGGGTGGCAGAGCCGAACTTCTCCGAATCGTACGCGAGGTGGACGCCCATCGGCCCGAAGCTCAAGTTCCCGCCGACCACCCACCCGAAGTTGGTATCGTGGGTCGGGCCCGTCGTCACATTCCAGTACTTGTGGTAGCGAACGCCCGGTGAGAGGTACGGCTCGATACTGACCCCGGGCGTCGGCAGCGCTACGCTGAAACCGAGGGCGCCCTCGGCCGTCGTCGTCTGCGGCCATGTTTGGGTTCCCGAGGTGACCTTCGGGTTCTGCGCCCCACCTACCTGGAGGTTGACGGCGACCGGAAGCAAGCTGCCCCCGATCAAGCGGGCCGCCATCGTGCCGCCATATGAGATCACGCGACTGCTGAAGGCCTCGGGCTTCCAGGAGGCCACGCCGAGCGTAAGTGTGACCGAGCCCGACCCCAGCGCGACCCGGCCACCGACGGCGCTACCCTGGCCCGCGTCAGTGTTGGGCTTGCCGTAGTCGCCGTAGATCGTGATCCCCGTCCCGCCCATCGGGCTGTTCCAGATGGGCTGGCCGAGCCATTGGGCCGCGACCGGCACGGCCAGGAACAGCGCCACTCCCACAGCGAGGACTGCGCGCTTCATAGATCTCCTCCCAACGTGAGCTGAAGGTCCGGTTGGGACCGGGCGCGCGTCCCCCGACAACGTGCCAACGGTAGGAATCCGCTGGCGGGAAGTCAATGTTAACTAGACGTCTAGCCGTCTAGACGTCTAGTGAATCCACACCGCGCCGATCGACACACCCTCGAACGGATGGTCGCCGAGCCCGCCGCTGACCCGCGCATCGAACGCGCGGGACAGCCGGAAGTCGGCACCCACTCCGAGCGCGAACAGCACATCCGATGCGCGACCGGTGCCCGCGACGAACGCGAGGGTCGGCTGCGCGTAGGGCACGATGCTCACCTGCGACCCCTGCGGATCGACGCGGCGACCCAGCGAGAGCCCCACGGGGATGAACATGGAGGAGCCGCCGCTCACGAGCCCGGCGCCCGCGCCGAACACGATGGCGCCGTCGAGCGGGAAATCGAGCGTGTGGGTGATCACCCGCTCCCGCGCCTCGGCACCGAGCAGCAACACCGTCTTCGCGCCGCCGCCGGGAGTGTAGAACCCGGCCCGGCCGCCGACATCGAGCCCGCCGCTGGCGTAGCGATACGCGCCTTCGAAGGCCGTACCGCCCGGGTTGGGAAAGCTAAGCACGCCGCCGAACTCCGACCGCTGGAACGCCCGGTAGGGAGCGTTGAAGGACGGCAGGCCCGTCGATTGGGCCTCGAGCGGCGCCATGCCGATCAGACCCACCGCGGCCGGGAAGACCAGGAACGCCAGCGTACGCCGCATCCGTTTCTCCTTCTTGTCCGGGTCCGGTCAGACACAGCGTCGGACACATACCCGGAGGGCCGCGCGGCGTTCCGTAGCTCTCCCGGAGCGCAGGAACGGGCGGGTCCGGCGCAGCCCGTTACCCGCGTGAACGCGTCGGGGCGCCGCTCAGTGCCAGAACGACAAGCCGATCCGCGTTCCGATGGCGAAGTTGCTCGGTTGCCCGCCGCCCTTGAAGGTGTAGGCGAAAAAGCCCTCGTACCGGAAGGCCGCGCTCTGGAACGGGGCTCGCGTACCCAGCCCGCCACCGAGCGAGAGCTGCGAGCCGCTCGTCGGCCCGAGGTCGAAAAACCTCAACTGTGCCCCGCCCGTCACGTACGGCGCCCGAAGGAGACCGCGTGTCCCGGTGCCTCGCTTCAACTGGTGGAGCACGTTGATGCCGGGAGCGAACACATAGGTGGTCGTCCCGATGGAGTTGAGGTCGAAGCTGACCCGGGGCTCCCATATCAGCTTCGAGCGTGTGAGGAAGGCGACGCGAACGTCCACGGGCAGCCCGATCTGGATGCCGCCACTGCCGCCCGACGGCTTCGTGTAATAGGCGGCGAGATCGACTCCCATCTCGTGCTTCGGGCCGCCCGCTGGCGCCGCCGCGCGCCGCTGTGCGGTAGCGAGGAGGGGCGTGGTGAGGAGCGCGGCTGCGAGCACTGTACTGCCGATCAGCTTTCGCATAGGAAGGCCTCCACAGGGTGAAGTGACGACCCCCTTGACGGTGATCCAGTGCGACGCGCGGATCCGTCAAGCGATTTCGATCTGGTCGGCCACGACTCGCAGCACGTCCCCCACAACCTGGAGGAAGCCGCCCGAGAGCCAGAACCGGCTCCGTACGTCCCCCGCCCGGACCACCAGCACTCCATCCCCGAGCAGAGTCAGGAACGGCGCGTGGTGCGGCAGTATCCCGACCTGTCCGTCGTACGCGGGTGCATGCACCGCATCGGCGGCCCCATCGAATACAGTGCGCTCGGGCGAAATGACTGTGACGTGCATCACTCAGGCGCTGGCCAGGCGCTTCGCCTGCTCCACCACCTCGTCGATGGCGGCCACCATGTAGAACGCCTGTTCCGGCAGGTGATCGAACTCGCCGCCCACGACGCGCTCGAACGAGCTGATCGTGTCCTCGAGCTTCACGTACTTCCCCTCGAGGCCTGTGAACTGCGTCGCGACGAAGAAGGGTTGGGACAGAAACCGCTGCACGCGCCGGGCCCGCGCCACGAGCTGCTTGTCCTCCTCCGACAGCTCGTCCATGCCGAGGATCGCGATGATGTCCTGGAGCTCCTTGTAGCGCTGCAGGATGCGCTGCACCTCCACGGCGACCTTGTAGTGGCGCTCGCCCAAGTACTGGGCGTCGAGGATCCGCGACGAAGATGCGAGCGGGTCCATGGCCGGATAGATGCCGAGCTCGAAGATCTGGCGCGACAACACGACCGTGGCGTCGAGGTGCGAGAACGCCGTGGCGGGCGCCGGGTCGGTGAGATCGTCGGCGGGGACGTAGATAGCCTGCACGGACGTGATCGAGCCCTTCCGGGTTGAGGTGATGCGCTCCTGCAGCTCCCCCATCTCGGTGGCGAGCGTCGGCTGGTAGCCCACCGCCGACGGCATCCGGCCGAGCAGCGCCGACACCTCGGAGCCCGCCTGCGTGAACCGGAAGATGTTATCGATGAAGACCAGGACGTCCTGGCCCTCGACGTCGCGGAAGTACTCGGCGACGGTGAGCCCCGTGAGGCCGACGCGGAGCCGCGCGCCCGGCGGCTCGTTCATCTGCCCGTAGATCAACGCCGCCGAGGCGAGCACGCCGCTTTCCTTCATTTCGAGGTAGAGGTCGTTCCCCTCGCGGGTGCGTTCCCCCACCCCGCAGAACACCGAGCGGCCGCCGTGGCCCATCGCGACGTTGTGGATCAGCTCCTGGATGATGACCGTCTTGCCCACCCCGGCCCCCCCGAACAGGCCGATCTTGCCGCCCTTGACGAACGGCGCGATCAGATCGATCACCTTGATCCCCGTCTCGAACACCTCGGTCTTCGGCTCGAGATCCACGAACGGCGGCGTCTCCCGATGGATCGGCCACCGCTCGGTGTCGGGCGGGATCGGGTCGCCCTCGTCCACGGGCTCGCCCAGCACGTTCAGGATGCGGCCGAGCGCCGCCTTGCCGACCGGCACCGTGATGGAATCGCCCGTGTCGGTCACCTCCATGCCGCGCACCACGCCGTCGGTCGAGCTCATCGCCACCGCGCGCACCTGGTTGCGCCCGATGTGCTGCTGGACCTCGGCCACCAGGTGGATCGGTGGCGTGCCGTTCCCGGGGTGGTCGATCACGAGGGCGTTGTAGAGCTCCGGGAGCCGTTCCGGCTCGAACTCGACGTCGAGGACGGGTCCGATGACCTGGACGACTTTGCCGATGCTCCGCTTCGTCGCGCCAGCGGGCTGGGTCGCTTTCTCCTGTATTCTTGTCGCCATAAGGCCGGTTATCCTTTCAACGCCTCGGCTCCCCCCACGATCTCCGCGATCTCCTGGGTGATCTGGCCCTGACGCGCCCGGTTGTACGTCCGCGTTAGGACGTCGATCATGTCGCCGGCCGAGTCGGTGGCGTTCTTCATCGCCGTGCGTCGCGCCCCATGCTCGGCCGCCGCCGTCTCCACGAGGGCCCGGTACACCTGGTTCCGCAGGTAGAGCGGGAGAAGGGATTCGAGGATCGCCTCGGCGGAGGGCCTGAGGATGTAGTTGACGGACCGGCTAACCCCGGGCGCAAGCCCGGGGTTAGCGGGCACCCCAGGGACCCCGGGCTTGCGCCCGGGGTCAGTGGGGGGTGGAGTGACCGGAAGGATCCGGAGCACCGTCGGGGGAGTGGACACCGCGCTCCGGAACTGGGCGAACACGACCTCGACGGCGTCCACCTGCCCCGCCGCGAACGCCGCCATCAAGGGCGCCACGATCTCCGCCGCGTGCCCCGGGGTCGGCTTATCACCGATGTCCGTGCGCTGCGACGCGATGGGCCGTTTGGCGAACCGGAAGAACAGGATGCCCTTCCTGCCGACCAGGTGCAAATCGGCGGTCCCTCCCTGCCGCTCCAGCTCCTCGATGCGGTGGCGTGCCTGGCGAATCAGGTTCGCGTTGAACGCCCCGCACAGCCCGCGGTTGGAGGTTATGAGCAGCAGCGCCACCCGGCGCACGGCCTCCGCGGCAGGTTGTCGCAACAGGGGGAACCGCTCAGCCAGCTCCGGGGCGTACAGGTCGGCCATGACCGCGGCGAGGGCCGCGGCGTACGGCCGGGCCGCGATCACACGGTCCTGGGCGCGCTTGAGCTTCGACGTGGCCACGAGCTCCATCGTCTTGGTGATCTTGCGCGTGCTCTGGACGGACCGGATGCGCCGGCGCAGCTCGCGAGGCTTGGGCACGTCAGCGGGCGCGCGCGGGCGCCGTGACGAGGGCCTTGAACTCTTGAATCGCGGCCTTCACGCGGGCCGTGAGGTCCTCCGTGAGAACCCGCCGGGTGCGGATCTCCTCCCCGATCTCCGGATGCTCCGCCGCCATGAAGTCGAGGAACCCCTGCTCCCAGCCCTTGATCTCCGCGACCGGGACGTCGTCGAGATAGCCGTTGGTGACGGCGAAGATGATGAGGATCTGTCGCTCGACGGGCATGGGCTGGTACTGCGGTTGCTTCAGCACCTCGACGACGCGCGCCCCGCGCGCGAGCTGCTTCTGGGTCGCCTGGTCGAGCTCCGAGCCGAACTGCGCGAACGCCTCCAGCTCACGGTACTGCGCCAGGTCGAGCCGCAGCCGTCCCGCCACCTGCTTCATCGCCTTGATCTGGGCGTTGCCCCCCACGCGCGACACCGAGATGCCCGGGTTGATCGCCGGCCGGACGTTCGAGTAGAACATGTCCGTCTCGAGGAAGATCTGGCCGTCGGTGATCGAGATGACGTTGGTCGGGATGTACGCCGACACGTCGCCCGCCTGGGTCTCGATGATGGGAAGCGCGGTGAGCGAGCCGCCGCCCATCTCGTTCGAGAGCTTCGCGGCGCGCTCGAGCAGGCGGCTGTGGAGATAGAACACGTCGCCCGGATACGCCTCGCGCCCCGGCGGGCGCCGGAGCACCAGGCACAGCTGGCGGTAGGCCGCCGCCTGCTTCGACAGGTCGTCGTAGATGCAGAGCGTCGCCTTCTTCTCGTCGTACATGAAATACTCGGCCATCGCGCAGCCGGCGAACGGCGCGATGTATAGCAGCGGCGCGGGCTCGGACGCAGACGCGATCACCACGATGGTGTAGTCCATGGCGCCCGATTCCTTCAACTTCTCGACCACGGACGCGACGGTGGAGCGCTTCTGCCCGATCGCCACGTAGACGCAGATGACCCCTTCGCCCTTCTGGTTGATGATCGTATCGATCGCGATCGCGGTCTTGCCGATCGCCCGGTCGCCGATGATCAGCTCCCGCTGGCCGCGGCCGATCGGGATCATCGAGTCGATCGCCTTGAGACCGGTCTGGAGCGGCTCCTTCACGGGCTGGCGCTTGATGATCCCCGGGGCGACGATGTCCACCTTGCGGGTCTTGGTCGTCGCAATCGGACCGAGGCCGTCCACCGGCCGGCCGAGCGCGTCCACCACGCGGCCGACGAGCGCGGGCCCCACCGGCACCTCCAGCACGCGCGCAGTGCGCCGCACCTCGTCGCCCTCGCGCAGCACCAGGTAGTTGCCGAAGATCACCGCGCCGATGTTGTCCTCCTCGAGGTTCAGCGCCTGGCCTGTCACCTTCTCGCCGGTCTCGGAGGACGTGAATTCGAGCATCTCCCCCGCCATGGCGGAGGTGAGCCCGTAGATCCGGGCGATGCCGTCCTTCACCTCCAGGACCGTGCCCACCTCGCGGACGTCGATTTCGGCCAGGTCGGCGGCCTGGATTTCTTTCAGAAGAATGTCCCTGAGCTCGCCGGGCCTCAGGATGGAGTCGGTGGCCATAGGATCCTGGTCGGAAGATTGCGACAAATATCATACGGCCCCCCCCGCCCTGCCCACCCCTTCACAATGCGGAATGCGGAGTGCGGAGTGCGGAATTGATGGGCCGGGGTCGAACCCCAAGTCCGCACCTCGAACCCCGTATGTACACTCCGCACTCCGCATTCCGAATTCCGCATTTGCTTCAGACCCGCGATCTCGTCCTTCCCTTTAAGAAGCGCACCAACACGCCCCGCGGCCCGACTTCCCCCAACTCCTGCGGCGTCGCGCCCGCCACTCGCCGGGCGGCGCCGGCAAGGTGAGCGGGCGACGCGTAGCCCAGAATCCTCACGACGTGCCGCACGGTGTAGCCGGGGTTCCCGAGCAGGTCCGCCGCGCAGGCCGTGCGAGCCAGATCGATCACCCGCTTGAGGTTGGGCGCGCCTCCCGCCGCGAATTCGCGTGACAGGTGCTCCCGGCTGACGCGCAGCACCCGGGCCAGGTCCGCCGTTCGGATCGGCGCCCCCGCGCATCGCAGCACTTCGGTCCAGGCCGCGAGCTGGAGCCGGTCGGTGAGCCGCAGCAACGTCGGCCCGTCGCGGAGCGCCTCACGACGGGCCACCTGCGCGGTCCGCGCCGCGATGCACTCGCCCGCCACGGCATTGTCGACGCCCTCGACCAGGATGCCGGCGAACCCCGCGGCGTGGCACGACACGAGCAACGCGCCATCGTCGGACCGGAACGTCGATAGCGCGAACATGGGGATGCGCGGGAATCGGGCAGGGAGGGCGAATACGGTCGCGGCGGGAGGGGGGCGAGCAGGGGCTTTCACGTCGAGCACCACGGCGTCCACCAGCCGCCGGAGCAGCAGGCGCTCCACCGCCTGAAGGCTCCGGCACAGCCGGACGCTCGCGGCACCGCGCGGGTATCCCCGCTTCACCGCCCCGCGCGCTTCGCGGCGCGGGTGGAACACCGGCACCACGGGCGTCAGGGGTGGCTCCCGGCCTTGCCTTCCTCTTCGACTTGTGCGAGGGCCTGCGTCATCTCCGCCGCCCGCTCGAGGACGTCGCGCGCGTTGTCGTACGAGATCGTCCCCCGCGCGAGAGCGAGCGGCTGCCAGGCGCAATCGGTGATCCCCTCTTCTTCCTGCGGCACCGGCTCGCCGCGCTTCGATTCGAAGAGGAAGAAATGGCAGTACTTGTGAATGGTCTTGCCGCGAAACCGGAAATACCAGTCGATGATCTCGATCGGCCCGTGGAGGATCAGCACGTCCAGCCCGGTCTCCTCGGCGACCTCGCGACGCGCCGCTGCGGCGGGGGGCTCGCCCGCCTCGACGTGCCCCTTCGGGAAGCCCCAGTTCTGGTAGGAGTCGCGAATCAGCAGGAACAGCGGCCGCCCCTCGGCGTCGCGCCGAAACACGACCCCGCCCGCGCTGGTCTCGCGCTGGGCGCGCCGTTGGCGCTGCTTCACTTCCCGGCCCCTCCCGGAGTGCGGAATGCGGAATGCGGAGTGCGGAATCTCCGGGCAAGGTCGTTCGCAGAGTGACGCTTACCGTTAAATTCCGCTCTCCGCACTCCGCACTCCGCACTTCGTACGTTCCGCAATCCGCAATCCGCAATCCGCATTGGTTCAAAAGACGCTGAAGGTGAAGTACTTCCGTGGGTTCGCCTGGATGTCCGACAGGAGCTGCCGGAGCTGAATCATGGTGAGCGTGGTCTCGCGGTACAGGGTGGAGTCCGAAACGAGCAGCCCGAGCGTGCCACTGCGATTCGAAATGCGCGAGAACACGCTGTCGGCCGAGACGAGCACCCGCACCATGCTCTCCTGACTCCGGTGAGCCGCCGCCAGCAGGTCGCGCGCGTCCTGCGACGCCGACCGCAGGTTGGCGCTCGTGGCGGCGGAGTTGTTGAGGATGGTGAGGAGCTGGCCCTGGTTCGTCGCCGAATCGACGCGACCGAGGGTCGCCTGCAGGTTCGTGGCCGCCTTGCCCAGGACCTCCGAGCCCTGGCGCAGCTTGGTGCCGACCGATCCGAGGACGTCCGCCTGCTCGTTCGCCACGGTGGCGAGGCGATCCGCGATCTGCCCGAACTCGCGGATGGCCCGGCGCAGCTCCGCCACCGCCTCGGTGTCGAACGCCGTCTGCACCCGGTTCGCGACCGCCGCGATATCGGTGGCGATGCGGCTCGCCTGCGCCGTGAGCTGGCCGATGTCGGGGAGTGTGGCCCCGGGCCACTTGCCTGCCCCCCCCGCCAGGGCCTCATCGAGGGCCTGCCGAACGTTGGGGTCGGACGGGGGGGGCTCGCGGGAGATGAGCGTCGCGGCCCATTCGCCGAACAGCGACGCCGGGGCCGCGACCACCGCTGGCTTCGCGGGCGGCGTCACGCCGGCGTAGATTTTGAGGGCAGCCTCGACCCAATTGCCGGGCGCCAGCCGGATTGCCTCGACCCGTCCCACGCGGACGCCGCGCAGCACCACGGGGTCGCCGACCGACAGGCCCCCCACCGTACGGAACCGCGCCGTGTACACCGCCTCCGTTCGGCCGAGGTGGGCGCCCGACAGCCACAGCGCGCCGGCCACCACCACGCCGAAGGCCGCGATGACCACCACGCCGACCGCGAACTCGTTCTCCCGCTTCATGACGGCCGCCCTTCGATGAACTGCCGCACCACCGGGTCCTCGGTGTGCTGGATCTCCTCCACGGTGCCGACCTGCCGGACCCGGCCCTCGTACAACATGGCGATGCGGTCGCCCACGGTGTAGGCGCTGCGCATGTCGTGCGTGACCACGACCCCGGTGACGCCCAGGTGCTCGCGGGTGCGTACCATCAACCGGTCCATCACCGCGGAGGTCACCGGGTCGAGGCCGGTGGTTGGCTCATCGTACAGCATGTAGCGCGGGCGGAGCGCGATCGCGCGCGCGATCCCCACCCGCTTCCGCATCCCGCCCGACAGCTCCGCGGGATAGCGGCCGTCCGTCCCCGTGAGGTCCACGAGCGCGAGCGCCTCGTGCACGCGCTCCGCGATCTCGTCGGCCGGCAGGCCCCGCCGCTCGAGCCCGAGCCGCACGTTGTCGGCGACGTTGAGCGAGTCGAACAGCGCCGCGAACTGGAAGACGAACCCGATCTCGCGCCGCAGTGCCGCGAGGCGCGGCCGGTCGAGCGTGGACACGGCGCGGCCGTCTACGGTCACATCCCCGGCATCGGGGTGCAACAGCCCCACGACATGCTTCAGCGCCACGCTCTTCCCCGATCCCGAGTAACCGATGATCACCAGGGTCTCGCCGTCCTTGACGTCCAGCGTGAACCCCGTCAGCACCTGTTTCCCGTCGAATGCCTTGTGCAGGTCCTGAAACTGGATCATCGCAGCAGGACCATCGCCCAAAAGGCGTCGAGCACTAGCAGCAGCACCGCGGAATAGACCACGGCCTGCATCGTGCTCCGCCCCACGCCCTCCGCGCCACCGCGGGTCCCGAGCCCGACGATACATCCGACCAGGGTGATCGTGAACCCGAACGTCGCGCTCTTGAACAGGCCGAACCAGGTGTCCTTGAAGCGGTAGAACAGCTTGAGCCCCTTGATGAACTCCTGGGTCGAGAGGTCGAGCAGCACGAGGCTCGCGAGCCAGCCGGTGAGGATGCCCGTGAGGATCGCCAGCGCCACGATGACCGGGAACATGGCGGTGCCCGCGAGGACGCGCGGCACCACGAGGTAGCTCTGCGGATCGTAGGCGAGCGTCTCGAGGGCGTCCACCTGCTCGGTCACCCGCATAGTGCCGAGCTCCGCCGCCATGCTCGCGCCGACCCGCCCCGCGAGCGCGAGCCCTGCGAGCACGGGGCCGAGCTCGAGCATCATCGTCTTGCCGACGAGGGTGCCCACGAAATAGAGCGGGACGGTGCCGGTGAACGTATAGGAGGCCTGGAGGGCGAGGACGACGCCCGTGAACGCGGCGATGAACAGCGCGACCGGAAGCGAGTCCACCCCGACCCGGCGCATCTGGACGAGCGTCAGCCGGCCCCACGTGGCGACGTCCGGCAGCGCCCGCACCATATCCGACACGAACTGGCCGAAGCGGCCGACCGCCTTGATACCTGCGACGGCGCTTCGGCCGACTTGCGCAATCACGGGCCTAAACTATAGCTGCGAGTTGCCGGGCGCCAAGACTTCAGGGCAGTTCCAAGACGCCAAGCCGCAAGCGGTTGACAGAAAAAGTGGCCAGCGTCGAACCACTGGCCACTTTAAGCTGAGAACCGCTTGGGTCTTGGCGTCTGACAACTCTACTGGAGACTATCCACTTCAAGCTGCAAAACTGGCGAGCGCCTTGCCGACATCCCCATCGCGCAGCCGCTTGAGGGCGCGATCCCGCAGCTGGCGCACCCGCTCGCGCGTCACGCCCAGCATGCCCCCGATCTCCTCGAGCGTGTGCTCCCGGCCGCCGTCCAGACCGAAGTAGAGCCGCAGCACCTTGGCATCCCGCTTCTGCAGCGTGCCCAGCGCCGTCTCGATCTCGTCGGACAGGAAGCGGTCCATCGCCTGATCTTCCGTGTCCGGCAGGTCCTCGGCGATGAAGCGCTCGATCAGCGAGCGGTCGCCATCGGGATCGAGGGGCGCGTCGAGGCGGACATCGCCCGTGTTGAGGGCGGCAAGCGACTGCACGACCTCGAGCGACAGCTTGGTCGCATCGGCGATCTCCTCGGGCGTCGGCTCGCGCCGCAAGGTCTGCCGCAGGTATTCCGCCGTCCGCACGATGCGCGACA
>Ga0070708_100004024_pt1 | contig 11548 bp, 7 predicted proteins | sample KBSK5503metaG_FD_65469 | JGI IMG/M metagenome (GOLD analysis project Ga0070708, IMG submission 65469) | Corn, switchgrass and miscanthus rhizosphere microbial communities from Kellogg Biological Station, Michigan, USA - KBS K5-50-3 metaG | ecosystem: Host-associated > Plants > Roots >...
CCGCCTTGCGCAAGCGGTCGGTGGCTCTGGAGACGTCCTCGACCGTCGGCGCGGTCAGGGTGGCCAGTCGCTGGAGAGTGCCGACCGCGGACTCGTCCTGTCCCTGTCCCGTCGATCCGGCCAGCACGCGCTCTGTGCGCTCGAGGTCCCAGTCCTTGCGTTCGAGGGCATCGACGACCTCGCGCGCGCGGTGGTCGTCCGCGAACGTCCCGCGGAGCGCGGCCACGATCTTCGCCTGCATCTCGGCCGCGGCCTTGTACGCCTTCTCGCGCTGGAGGCGCGCCTCGCGCAGGCGGTCCTGGCTCGTGACGAGATCCTCCAGGCCGAGGATCGCGGCCAGCCCGTCGTACAGCTTGGACGGCCCCTCGTCGAGCATCGAGCCCAGCTCGTTGTAGCTGAGGCAGGGCCGGTAGCTGCGCAGCGGCTCGTCCCATCCGAGGGCGGCCGCGTCCATCCTTTCCTTGCCGCGGATCTGGGCCGTGCGGCTCCCGGCCTCGAGAGGGTCGCCCTCCTTCCACGCGAGCACGAGCGCGCAGGGCTTGGGTTCGCCCTGGAGCGAGAACTCGGCCTGCACGGAGGCGTGCGGATGATGGAGGTTGCGCCAGCCGTCCTTCCAGATCTTGGCGCGGTCGAGCCAGCGATAGGTCTGGCCGGTGAGGAGCAGCTCGAGCCCTTCCGCGAAGCTGGACTTGCCGGAGCCGTTGCGGCCGATGACGAGGGTGAGGCCGGGTCCGGGGGGCATCTCGAGGCTGACCTGCTTCCCCACTCCGCGGAAACCCTCGACCGTGATGGATCGCAGGTAGGCGACCTGGGGCTCGGCCGCGATCGGGCCCTTCGACGTCTTCGTCTTGCCCTTCGAAGGGGTGGTGGCGGTCCTCCCCTTCTGCGGGCCCGCGCCGGCTTCGATCGCATCCGCGAGGGCCTGGTCGCCCTCGAGCGCGGCCAGCACGAGGAGCTTCCAGGCCTCGTCCTTGCCCGCGGCAACCTTGTTGAGCTTGTCGAGGACGCGCGCGGAGAGGCCGGGATCGGAGGGCATGACGCTATCTATACAGCACTTCCGCGTCCTGGCATCCCACCACGCCGTGGGAGCTCGCGCACAGTTGATAGATTCCCGCGTTCTGCGGAACCAGGATCTTGTTGAAGTCGTTGTTGTCCGGGTAATCGTGGACGATCACCTTGTCGCTCCCCTTCTCCATCCACCAGGTGATGTCGTTGCCGACGATGGTGCGCGGGACGTCCAGGTTGTTGCGCTGCTTGGGGGTGGCGGTGACGAAGCCTCGGCAGCCGAAGGGCAGCTCGTTGGCTCCGTTGCGCGGCGCCGTGATGCCGTCCTCGCACTGGACCGAATAGAAGGCGACCCGCACGTAGGCGATGGCGTCCTTGGCGTCCACCGGGAACGACGCCGGAGAGCACGTCTGCTGGTACACGCGTTTTCCGCGCTGGACGTGGTCGGTTGGGAGGAGGACGTTGTAGTCCTCGCTCAGGTCGTTGCTGTTCTTCACGGAGACGACGGAGGATTCGTCATGAGCAGGAGGCCGGCTCCGGCGATCCGCAATATCGAACGCACGTCCCTAGGGCTCGATGGGGTCCTGGAAATCATCCGGCCAGACTCTCATGCGGGCACGCGAAGATCAAACCGCGGCGGGTCGGGCGCCTCGGCCGAACAGCCAGACCACGAATAAGCCGAAGAGGAAGTCGGAGGAGCCCGTCTCCAGCAGGTGGGCCATGCGCACGTCGTACGGCATGTACGGGTTGGGCATGAGCAGACCCGCGCTCATGACCACCGCGAAGAGGATCCCCACGGCGAGCGCCCTCTCCGTCAGCGACCCATCCATCGAGCGGAGGACCATGACCCCGAGCGCGGTCCAGGCGGCACCTCGCAGCAACTGGAACCCGGGAAGCCAGGGCGTGTCGCGCAGGACGCTACGCATCTGCATCCAGAAGGGGCCGTTGCTTCCCTGGTAGTAGGTGCGGACGGCGGGACTTCGCCAGGCCACGTAGTAGCCGAACACGAAGTACACGAGGACGTAGGCGGCGGCGGCCAGCGGCAGCTTCGCGCTCCACAGGGGCGCGGACGCGGCGGGGCGCGGACCCGCAGCCGCGTCCGCGGCCGACTCCGTCCGCCAACGGTCGAGGATGCGGACGGCGAGCGGGATCCAGAGACAGGCGTGGAGCAGGCCGGCCATCAGGATACGCGGGATCATCTCGGCGGGCAGGTGCTGCGCCATCCCGGAATGGGCCTGGAAGACCCAGGACTCCACCTGCGGCATGAACGACTGCACGCCGAACAAGACGGCGATCATGGTGGCGGTGAGGGCCCAACCGCGAAGCCGCGAGCGCAGGATCAGCCAGGCCATCACGGCCGTGTCGAGTGCGGTCACGACCAGCGGGCCCAGCGCCGGTGGGATGGGCGAGGACGCCGCCGTCGGGTCGGGCGGGACCGCGGGCATGAGCAGCCCGAACGAGACGGCAAAGCAGATGAAGTAGGCCAGGCCGGCGAGGGCTAGACGTGCGCCGACGCCCAGCAAGCGAGTGAGACCGATGGGGTCCTCCCGGCCGATAGTCTAGTCGACGGCGATCTTGCCCGCCTCCAGGAGCTGCTCGAGCGTCTGGGATCCCGTCCAACTCGACGAGAAGAGCAGCGCGTTGCCGTCCCACAGCGTGATTCCGATCGCGTCGCCGGACCCATGGCGATCGCCTTTGTCGGTGACGGTCACTTGCAGGGCGAGGTTGCTCCCCACGGTGATCGGCTTGAGCGCATCCGTGACGTCGGCGAGGGTGGCCGTCCAGCGCATGTCGGCCCGGCCCATGCACGTCGCGCCGCGGCCGTGGCATTCCTTGCCCGAGGGTGCCGCCTCGGAGACGCCGAGGAGGTCGATGTCGCTGCTCCTGATCACGTAGGTCTGGCTGCCCGCTCGAAAGACCACCTCGATGTGGCCCTTGGGATCCCGGGGAGCCTTCGGCTTGTACTTCACGCCCAGCGCGAACTCCGCTTTCGAACCGGCGGTGGCCTTGTAGCTGCCGCCCGAAGCGCGGAGGACCAGTCGCCCGGCGCCGCCCACGAAACTGCCCTCGGGCGTGAGGATCTCGACCGCGGACCGGCTCGCGCCTTTGTAGTAGCCGTCCACCTCGACGTCGATCGCGTGCGTGCCCGGCCAGAGCTCCACGCTGCAGCTCACCGAACCGCTGGTCGTGCCCTCGAGGGCGGTCACGGGACGCGGTTCGCACAACGGCAAGCCGTTCTCTTCGAACGTCACCCTCGCGTTCGTGATGTCGCCCGCCTCCGTGTCGGCGATTGACGGGACGACCGACCCGTCGCGCACCGTCGCTCGCAACACGATGGTTGCCGTGGCCGCGCCGGGAGACGTGAAGGCCAGGACGTCTCCGGTGTAGGTGGCCTCCGCGTCCTCCTGGCTGACGGTGATCGCGAACGAGGTCGCATCCGTGCCGCCCGTCTCGTCCGTGACCGTGACCGTGACGTTGTACGTTCCGGGAGCGGCCGTGACCGCGCCCGTCAGTTCCCACGTCGCGCTTCCGGGCCGCGTCGCGTCGTCGGACACGGACGTCGGGACGAGGGACAGGCCCGCGGGCAGGCCGGTGACGGAGGCGACGAGCGCGGCGCCCGGCGAATCGGCATCGACGGCCGAGACCGTCACCGCGGGCGACAGCGAATCGCTGTACTGCACCGTGGCCCCCGCGGGCGCGCTGCTGGTGACGACGGGGAGGGCGTGGATCGTGAAGTCGCTATTGGAGACGTCGAAGAAGACGTTGCCGATCGCCTCGACCTTGACGCGGGCCCGGGTCGTGCCCACGTTGGGCAGCTTCACGGCCTCGGAGCCGTCGTTCGGCGTGCTCGCCGCCAGTTCGTAGGGGTAGGTGTGGCCCCCGTCGATGGAGAGGCGGATCCTCACGTCGGTCGTCTGGACCGGCGGCAGGTTCGTGTTCGCCACGTCCCACGTCACCGTCTGGATGGAGTCGCCCGGATAGGTCACGTCCGTGTTCGGAGCGGTGACCAGGAAGGGCCCGGCGTTCGCGGCCAGGACCAGCGTGGTCGTCGCCGTGTTCACCCCGCCCCCGTCCGCGCGTCCGTCGCGCGCGGTCAGGCGGAAGTGGAGCGACGGCGGGTTCGCGTTCACCCCGGCCACCCCCACGTAGGCGGCCGTGGGCAGGAACTCCGAGAAGCAATCCACGTCGCCGGCGGGACAGGTCCCGTGCTCGGCGTTGGTGTCGTTGGCCAGGATTTGTTCGAGGTCCGGGAACACGCGCGTCGGCTCCGTGCCCGCGGCGTTCTCGCCGGGCGGATCGTACTCCAGCTCGTCGGACGCGCTCACGACGGCCGCGCTCCCGAACTGCCGGAAGAGCGGCCCGTTCGTCTTCAGGTCGCTCATCAGGGCGGTGCCCGTCGATCCGCCGCGGTCGTTCTGCTCCCACGTGTAGGTGAGGGTGTCGCCGTCCGCGTCCGTCGCGCTCCCGGTGAGCGCGAACGGCGTGCGCAGCGGGATGGTGAACTGCGTGGGCACGGCGACCACGGGGAACGAGTTCCCGGTGGGCGTCACGATCCCCCGGTGCGTGGTCGCGCCGCCCTTGGCCACCTCACCGATGTAGCCGGTGCAGCCATTGCAGTTCACGAGTGAGATCGGACTCACATCCATTCCCGCGAGCGACCCGCCGAGCGTGATGGTGAAGGACGTGTCGGGGACGATGCTGACGCTGGCGGTGCCGAAGGCGGGCCAGCCCGCGATGCCCTGGATGGCGGCCTGTATGCCCGCGGCGGTGAAGTTCTTGCCGCGGACGATGGGCACGGAGTCCTTCCCGTTGAAGCGGAGCTGGAAGGAGTCCGTCCCGTCGAAACCCGTGAGCGCGGCCATCTGCACGTCGTTGATGTTGGCCTCGGCCCCGGCGACGAAGTTCGTGATCTCGTCGAAGCTGCGCGGCGACCAGTAGGGGTCGGAGTGGGCCTGGAGGTCGTCCGTCTGGCACATGCCCGCACGGCCCATGATCGAGGACCCGCTGCCCGGCTCGACGGAGGTGCTGGTATTGCGGTTGGTGCCCATGCAGCTCCCGGACGTCCCGTCGAAGGTGTGGTTGCCCGAGAACTGATGGCCCATCTCGTGGGCCACGTAGTCCACCGCGAACGAATCACCGACCGGGTTCGCGAGACCCGTGCAGCCCATGGCCTTGTTGTTCCCGCCGACGACGGCGAGGCTCGCCATCCCGCCCGCGTGGAGCCCGAGCGCCATGTGGCCGATGTCGTAGTTCGAGGCCCCGACGAGGAGGCCGATCACCTGCCGGATCCGGCTCAGGGCACTTGCGCAGGACGTGGCCTGGGTGGGCGTGAAGCAGGCAGCGCCGCCGCAGGGACCGTTGAGGCCCATCATCTCGGCGTCCGTGTTCAGGTTCAGGACGTCGTTGTTGTCGATGAGCATCAGGCGAATGGAGGTCTCGGACTCGTACACGTGGGTGACGCGGTTGACGAGCGCGACCTTGGCCGCGGTGACGTTGGCGGCTCCGAAGTATCTGGCGTAGGTGGGGTCGGTGAGCAGGGCCAGGCGATAGGTCCGGAGCTGATCTCCGACGGGCGGATCGACGGACGTGTCCTCGGCGGTGACGACGTCGTACGCGCTCGAGGCCGTGCTCGTCCCGTCCGTCGCTTCGACGAGGCGCGTACCCAGGCGTTCGTCGGGATCGGCGGCAAAGGTCACGTCGAAGGCCCCGCTCGCGTCCGCGGCCGTGTCGACGGTGCGTGAGCTCCCCTCGTCCGCGGAAATCGTGACCACGATCGGGGTCAGGGGCGCGAAGCCGGCGCCGCGCAGGCTCACGGAATCCGGCGGGTGGTAGTAGCCGCGGTCGGCGAAGATCTCGGGGACCTCCGCCTCGGACTCCACGAGCGGGCCGTGCGGGTTGTCGACGACGTCGCGCCGGAAGTAGCTTTGGTAGAGGCCGGGGTCGAGAGGGGCGGTCGGGTCGATGTACCACATGCCCTGCGGGCCGCGCACGGACGCGTGGAAGCCGAGCGGGCTCAGGTCGAACCGGATCGTGCTGGCCGGACTGTCCACTCCCTGGCCGCTGTACGTCTTGATCTCGGGATGCATCGCGGCCAGCGCGGGCTCCATGACCGGCGATTCGTGCACGGCGAAGCGCTGGAAGCCGCCTTCGGGGGCGGGCAGCGACACCACGAGCGGACGCTCGCCGGCCGCGCGTCCGTGCTCACGGGGGGCGCCGGCCATCACGGCCGCCAGAGCCCGATGGTCGAGGGTCAGGGTGCGGACGCGCTTCGTCCGGTGCGGCGCCCGCCCGCTCTTCCCCGGAGCCGTGGCCGCGGAAGCGTCGTCCGACCGCCACAGATCCTGGGTCGCATCGTGAGGCGAATCGTCAGCCGCTCTCGCTGGGATCGCGAGAGTCGCAGTGAAGATCAGTAGGCTCAGGGTCCGACGCGCGGCCAATCCTGGTCGCCTTTCCGCCCCCCGAAGGGAATCGTGGGCAAGGCGATGGTCGGGGTGCCCGCGAGCCCCGTCAAGGCGAGGAAGCGGGCCGTATGATGCTCATCACAACAACCAAGGCGGGTGGGATCGCGAAACTGGCCCTAATTGCTTGAGTGGCCTGTGCGAGGGCGTTGCTGCCAGAGGGACTGGCTGCTGTGCGCTCGATCACTCCGCGCGCTTCAACGAACACTTGAGGGAGTCAGGTCAGAACCGCGCCAGGTACGTGAGCTTGACTGCGAGTCCCCGATTCGCCACCCGGCGCAGCGTCGCCCCGTCGCCGCGGTCCTCGTTGAACACCACGAAGAGGTCGCTGCCCGGGCGATGGATGAACCCGAGCCGCAGGTTGGTGACGAGCTTGCGGTCGAGGCTGTTGTGCTGGACGAGCGCGGAAGCGAAGAGCCGGGTGGTGAACGCGTAGACCGCGCGCAACGAGCGGACGTCGGCGGTGAAGGCCCCTCCGGGCAGTGTGACGCGGTTGTGGCGCAGGCCCAGCTCCAGGTTCAGGTGCGATCCGGGGGACAAACGCGTCTTCCCCCCCAGCGTGATGAGGCGGCCGCCGAAGGAGTCGAGCCGCTCGGCCTCCACGCTCAGCATCAGAGGGCGGCGGATGGCGGAACTCGCGGAAAAGGACCAGTGGCGGACGTCGTAGTCCCCCGCCGGCACCGGCACGCGGCCGCTCAGGTCGAAGGCTTCGTCGATCCGCGTCGTGCCCTGGAAGTAGAACGCGGCCACGCTGTCTCCAGTGTCCCACTCCACGTCGACGGTCGGGCCGCCGCCCGCGTCCTGCTTCTCGCCGCTCGTGCGCACGATGTGCTGGCCCTCGGCGAACAGATCGATCCGCCGGATGCCGAGGGCGGAGGGGCGCAGGGTGTACCGCGCGAAGGCGTCGGTGCGCCGGATGTCGGTGCGCGTCACGAACCCGACCTGCGGATCGGCGCCGGGGCCGACGACGAGGTGCTGGCCCAGAAACCCGAAGCGGTCCCCCGTGTAGTCGGCGCTCGCGCGCCAGGCCCCACCATCGCCGCCCGCACCCGCGGTCCAGGTGCGGGCCGCGAAGGCCTGAAGGTGGAGGCTCTCCGTCGGCCAGAACGAGGCGTCGAGCCCGCCCGCGGTGTTGCTCTCGCCCGTGTCGCGGCGATCGACGAGCATGCCCCCGAGGTAGTTGTTCCGCCCCAGGTCGCGCTTCACGCGCAGGACGCCGTCGTTCGCCGATGGCTGCCCCGCCCCCGGGCCCGTGTACACGTCCAGGAAGCCCACGGTCTGCCGGCCCATGCGGCCGGAAAGACGGACCCCCCCGCGCACGGGGATCGGGCTCTCGTCGTCCCTCGCGATCCCGATGCGGCGCGAGAAGAAGAGCAGGAAGGGAGGCGTCTCGTCCAGCCCGCGCCAGCCGAAGTCGAAGATGCCCGCGTTTTCCAGGAAGAAGTCGCGCTTCTCGGGAAAGAAGAGGTCGAAGCGCGTGAGGTTCACACGCTCGTCGTCCGCCTCGACCTGGGAGAAGTCCGGATGCACGGTGCCGTCGATCACCACTCCCGGTCGCACTTCCCATTTCGCGTCGAGCCCTGCATCTATGTTGCGTGTCCGGCCGAGAGAGCCCCACGAGCGAGGTTCCTCCGTCAGTCCCACCAGGCCGTAGGGCTTGACCTCGAGGTTGAGGCCGGACCGCGGAAGATCGACCAGTCCCAGCAGGCGGCCCGCCTGACTGACCCGGTGGAACCCACCCCCGTCGCGCGACCACGCCGTCCACAGCGTCTCCTCGTTGTTGCGGCGCACGATGCGCCAGACGTTGATGCCCCAGCCGTCGGGCGACGCGGACGACGGATAGCGCAGCGATCGGAACGGGATCGCGAGCTCCGCGGACCAGCCCTCCGGCACGCGCTGCGCGCGCACCGTCCACACCGCGCGCCAGTCGGCGTTGAAGGCGCCGGACTCGTCGGTGATCAGGGCATCGAACTCGGCGCCGTTGGGGTTGGTGGCGAAGACGACGGCGTTGCGCCGATCGCGGAACGGGTCGAGCAGGATCGCCACCGCGTCGTCGCCGGCGAACTGGTAGCTCTCTTCGAAGCCGGCCGGCTCGAGGAGCTTGTCCCGCTGCCGGATGTGGGCCACCACCCGGCTGGGCTCGGAGTCGCGGGCGAGCACGCCGACGTAGAGGTTCCGCGCGTCGTAGAGGACCCTCACCTCCGTCGGCTCGTGCGCCGGCTGGCCCTCCTGCGGCTCCCGCTGCCGGAAGCCGGAGGCCGCCGGCGCCCGGGCCCAGGCGGGCTCGTCGAGCCGGCCGTCGAGGCGCAGGTCGCCCACGAGCCGGACCGCATTCATCACCGGCTCTTCGGCGACGGAACCGGCCAGAAGCAGGACGAAGAGCGCGGTCACGACCGCCGACGCGCTCGGCGGCGTGCGAGGCGGCGGAGGCGGGCCACGCCGGCCGCGCCCAGCACGTGCCTGAGCTCCATGCCACACGTGTCGAAGACGGTCAGCGGCCCCCCCTCCGTGGGCTGACAACAGGGCTGACCGGCACGGAAATCCTTGTCGTCGAGCGTGAGCAGACCGCCGTCCACCGTCACCGGGAACGCGATGCAGAAGAACGGCTTGAGCTGGAGTCCAGGCGAAGACGCCTTCTGGAGGACGCAGCGGCCGCCCCCGTTCAGGAAGACGCAGCGCCCGCCGCGCACGCGGGTGTGGACGGCCCGGCCGGACGGAAAGTCGGGATCGGCCACCACGCGCCGGCTGAACCATCGCCGCGCGTCGCGCGGCTGGTGGGGATCCATCGCACGCCGGACGAGGTCGGCGTGGGCAAGGACGCGGTCACGCTCCCCGGGATCGAGCAACACCCCGCTCCGGCAACACCGGCCGACGCAACGCCTGGTATCGCAATCCGCGGCGAAGCGCTCCTCGAGCAGGGACGGAGCCACGCGCAGCGCGCGGCCGCCCACGCTCACGCGAGGACCGCGGCCCGGCGTGCGCCACGCTGCCGGGCGCGCGGGTCCTGGGTCGTGAACGCGAGGTCCAGGATGCGGGCGATGAGCTCCTCGTAGCTCCAGCGCGCGGCCGCGGCCTGGCGGGCGAGGCCCGCGCCGGGCGACAGATCGGCGTTGGGGTTCACGTCGATGACGTAGAGGCGGCCGCGCTCGCCCAGGCGCAGGTCGATGCGCGCGTAGCCGGAGCCTTCGACCGCGGCCCAGGCGGCCTGGGCGACCCGGGCCAGCCGCGCCGAGAGGCGCGCCTCGTCCGCGCCCAGCAGGCGCGGCACCGTCCCGCGGTCGTACACGCTGCCCGTTTCCCATTTCGCGGCGTAGGTCACGACGCGGGGCAGCCCGCGGGGCAGCGAGGCGAAGTCGATCTCGGAATGAGGAAGGACGCGATCCCCCACGATCGCCACGTTGATCTCGCGGCCGTCCACGAACCACTGGACGAGCAGGCGCTCCCAGGTCTTGTGCCCGCGCGCGCAGGCCGCCTCCAGCTCCGCGCGGGAGTGGACCACGGACCCGGCATCGATGCCGAGCGACGCGTCCTCGGCCACGGGCTTCACGATCGCGGGATACCGGCGCCAGAGGAGGGGCGCGCCCCTGCGGGCCACGGCCCAATCGGGAACCGCGATGCCCTGGGCGCGCAGGTGCGCGTTGACCAGGTCCTTGCGCGAGCAGAGTCCGAGGGTGAAGGCCCGCGCGCCGGTCATGGGCAGGCCGAGCAGCTCGACCGCCGAGGCGGGGAGTGCCTCCTCCGACCCCTGTCCCCCCAGCCCCTCGCAGAGATTGAAGACGACGTCGAAGCCACCGTCGCGCAACGACGCGAGCCACGAGGACGGATCGCCCGCGAACTCCAGGATCACGGGCTCGAAGCCCAGGCCCACGAGGGTGTCGCGGATGGCGCCGAGGCCTCCCGGCGCCGAGGACTCGAGGTGCTCCTGCATCTCCGCGACGGCGTCGGCGATGACCGCAACCCGCTGGCGGCGGGCGCCGACGCTAGAGGACGAGCCCATGGCGAGCCGCCCCGGCTCGCAGCACCCCGAGGATCATCTCCTGGTAGTCGAGGCCGGCGACGCGGGCGGCCTTGGGCAGGCAGGAGTTCATGGCCGGGTCCGGATGGATCCCGGGAAGGGGATTGACCTCGAGGATGTGCGGCACTCCGCGCTCGTCACAGCGGAGATCGATGCGCGCCCAGTCACGGCAGCGCAGCACGTGGTAGGCGGCCAGCGCCGTCCGCTCGATCTGGGCCCCGAGGGCGGGCGAGACCGCGGCCGGGCAGCGGAAGATGTCGAGGGGTGCGTCCGGCTTGTCCCAGACCCACTTCGCCTCGTAAGAGTAGATGGGGAGCGCGTCCTTGGGCAGCGCGTCGAAGTTGACCTCGACGATGGGCAGGGCGCGCGCCTCCGAGCCGTTGCCGAGGATCCCGCAGGTGAACTCCCGTCCGCCGAGATACGCCTCGACGATGGCGGGCTGGCCGTACCGTGCGCGCACGCCCGCGATCTCCCTCCGCGCCTCGTCCGGCGACGCGCAGTACGACGCGCGCGTGATGCCCATGCTCGAGCCTTCGTGCACGGGCTTCACGATCGCAGGCCAGGCGGCGAAGCCGTCCAGCTCCTCCGCTCCCCCCACCACGGCGAAGGGCGCCGTCGCGATCCTGTGATGGGCGAGGACCTCCTTCGTCCGTCCCTTGTCGAGGCAGAGGGACATGGTGAGGGAATCGCTGCCCGTGTAGGGCGTGGACCAGAACTCGCAGATGGCCGGCACGTGCGCCTCGCGATTGGGCCCGCTGAGGCCCTCCGCGATGTTGAAGACGATGTCGGGCCGGACGTCATGGAGCCGCATGGGGAGATCGCCGGTGGCTTCGACCCGAACGACTTCGCCGGCGTGGGAGAGAGCGGCCTCGACGGCGGCGATCGTTTCCTCCTCGTCCCACTCCGCGTATCGGTCCCCGGCGTCGGACGCCGGCGCTCCCGGTTTCACGTTGAACGTGAAGGCGATCCTCATCGATTGCGGCCGATCATAGGGGCACCGGACCGGCAATGGAAGCGGAGGCGTCACACAGCGCGGCCAGGCGGGCCTGGGCCGCCCCCTCGAAGACCT
>Ga0070708_100004026_pt1 | contig 11546 bp, 12 predicted proteins | sample KBSK5503metaG_FD_65469 | JGI IMG/M metagenome (GOLD analysis project Ga0070708, IMG submission 65469) | Corn, switchgrass and miscanthus rhizosphere microbial communities from Kellogg Biological Station, Michigan, USA - KBS K5-50-3 metaG | ecosystem: Host-associated > Plants > Roots >...
CCGGGGTTGATCGGCGCGTTGCTGGTCGGCGTCTCGGCGGCGAAAGGGCTCGCGTCGGCGCTCGACGTGCCGTTGATCGGCGTGAACCATCTCGAGGGTCACGTCGAAGCCGCGTTCATCGACCGCCCGGATCTGGAGACGCCGCTGATCGCGCTGATCGTGTCGGGCGGTCACACGATGATCGCGGAGGTCCCCGAGCGGGGGCGGTACGAGATCCTCGGGCAGACGATCGACGACGCCGCCGGCGAGGCGTTCGACAAGATCGCGCGTTACATCGGGCTCGCCTTCCCCGGCGGACCGGAGATCGACCGGCTGGCGCACGACGGCAACCCGAACGCGTACCGATTCCCGCGCGCGAAGATGAACGACGACGACTACGACTTCTCCTACTCGGGGCTCAAGACGGCGGTGATCCGCTGGATCCGCGAGCGCCAAGAAGCCGGCGAGGATATCGAGGCGGCCGACCTCGCCGCGTCCTTCCAGGAAGCGGTGGTCGACGTGCAGGTCGCCAAGACGCTCCGAGCCGCGGAGGATCGTACCGTCGGTACGGTGATCATCGCCGGCGGGGTCGCGGCGAACTCGCGCCTAAGGGAGCGTATGCGTTCCGACGGCGAGACGCGCGGGATCGAGGTCGTGACGCCGTCGATGCTTCTCTGCACCGACAACGGCGCGATGATCGCGGCGGCCGGGCTGCGGCGCCTGGCGGCCGGCGAGCGAACGCCGCTCGACGTCTCCGCGAGCCCGAACCTGGCACTCGCCTGATGGATCTTCCCTCCCTCTCCGACATCGTCCTGGATGATGCAGACGGCACGCCGCACCGGCTGGGCGACCTGTGGGCGGATCGACCCGTCGTGCTCGTCTTCTTACGACACTTCGGGTGACTGCATTGCCGGTATCACGCGGCGCAGTTGCGTCGCAGGTATTCAGAGATCACCGGACGAGGCGCGGAGCTGATCGCGATCGGGACAGGCGACGCCCGGTACGCACGAGCGTTCATCGACGACGAGGAGATTCCGTTCCCGGTGCTTCTCGACGAAGACGGCGAAGCCGCGCGCGCTGCTTCGGTTCGCAGGGGCGGGATGATGCAGCTCGTCGGCCCGCGAACCGCCGCAGGCGCGGCGAAGGCCGTGGCGGCCGGGCACCGGCAGCACAAGACGGGCAAGCGCAGCACACAGCTCGGGGCGACGTTCGTGATCGGGCCCGGCGACGTGGTGCGCTACGAGCACCTCGACGGGGACGTGTCGGATCATGCTCCGATCGAAGATACGTTGAACGCGCTGCCCGCTTAGAGGCGCTCCACGATCATCGCCATCCCCTGACCGCCGCCCACGCACATCGTCTCGAGCCCGATGGTCTTGTCCGCGGTCTGCAGGTCGTTCAGGAGCGTGTTCATGATCCGCGCGCCGGTCATGCCGTAGGGGTGGCCGAGCGCGATCGCGCCGCCGTGCGGGTTGAACTTCTCCGAGAAGGGATCGACTCCGAGCTCGCGGCAGACCGGGATCACCTGCGCGGCGAACGCTTCGTTCAGCTCCATCACGTCGATGTCGTCGATCGACATCCCCGCTTGCTTGAGGACCCGGCGGCACGCCTCGATCGGACCGACGCCCATGATCTCCGGCTCGATCCCGCTGACCGCGCTCGCGATGATCCGTGCCAGCGGTTTGATCTCGAGCTGGCGCGCGCGCTCCTCGCTCATCACCACGACCGCCGCGCCGCCGTCGTTCAACGGGCACGCGTTGCCGGCCGTGACTCTCCCGTCGTCCTTGAACGCGGGCTTGAGGCTCGCGAGCTTCTCGAGCGTCGTTTCGCGGCGCGGGCCGTCGTCCTTCGAAACGACCGTGCCGTCGTCGAGCGTGTACGGCGTGATCTCGCGGTCGAAGAAGCCGGAGTCTTGCGCGGCGACCGCGCGCTGCTGGGAGCGGAGCGCGAACTGGTCCATCTCCTCGCGGGAGACGTCGAAGCGCTCGGCGACGTTCTCGGCGGTGAGGCCCATCGGGATGTAGACGTTGGCGATCTCTCCGAGGAGCTTCGGGTGCAGCTCGCTCATCTCGCGCGGCATCTGGTTGACGCGAGAGATCGACTCGACGCCTCCGGCGACGAACGCGTCGCCCTCGCCGGCCTTGATCGCGTGGAACGCCATGCGGATCGTCTGAAGGCTCGACGCGCAGAAGCGGTTGACCGTCGTACCGGCCGCGCTCACGGGAAGGCCGGACAGTAGCGCGACGCGGCGTCCGAGGTTCATGCCCTGCTCGCCTTCGGGGAAGCCGCAACCGACCATGACGTCGATGATCTCTCCGCCGTCGAGTTGCGGGACCTTGTCGAGCGCGGTGCGGACGGCGAACGCGCCCAGGTCGTCGGGCCGGGCGCCGACGAGCGAACCTTTCGCGGCGCGTCCGATCGGTGTGCGAGCTGCGGAGACGATCACTGCTTCGGGCATGGGGCCCTCCTTATTTGGAGGGCCCCATTCAATCGCGCCGGGTGGTGCGGCGACCAATCGCTCGAAGCTACGACAGGCGCCAGACGTGTCCGTCTGCGGAGGCAACCCAGACCGAGCCGAAACCGGTGACGGCGTCGGGTGCGTTCTCGGGCGGGGCCGCGCCGATCAGAACGGGACCGCCGAGTGGCTTGTTCGTCGTCGGATCGACCCGCCAGAGGTAGCCACGAACGCTCGTCGCCCAAACGAACCCCTGGCCCGAGGTCACCGACATCAAGCCGATCGGCGCTGCGTCGGGCAGGGTGATCGTGACGGTGACTCTCCGGGAGATGGGGTCGATCCGCGCCAGCGCGCTCGCGCTGGTGCTGGAATTGGTGGTCACCCACGCGGAGCCGTTACCGGTGGTCACATCACCAAACGTGTCGCGCGTTGGGATCCGAACGGTCCCGACAAGGGTGAGATCCTTCGGGTCGAAGATGCCCACGATCGTTTCGGATTGACCGGATGAGGACGTCGTCCAGAGGTATCCGGCGCCGGCTGCGAGGTGGACGGCGCCGTTCCCCGGAGCCCCGGCACGCAACACCACGCGGTTCGTGGCCGGGTCGATCTTGTAGAGCCGGTCTCCGTTGACCCACACGGCTCCTTCGCCCGCCGCGATGTCGCCCGCGTAGGCGACCGGGATGCGAGCAAGGACTCGATCGTTGCTCGCGTCGATCCTCCACACGCTGTTCTCATTCCCGGAGGCCGGAGTGGCCCCGTGTGAGCATGAGGGGGCAGCCCCGCAGCGCGGGCCGTTCGACACCCAGACCGAATCGCTGGTTGCCGCGAGGGCCACCGGCGCGACGCCGACCTGGATCCGATCGATGACCCTGTTCGTCGCGGCATCGATCTTCACGAGCGTCCCGGGCTTCCCCGCGACGGACGGCTGGGTGATCGCCCAGATCGCGTTCTGGTTGGAGGCAAGAGCGATCGCGTTGACGGGGATCTTCGCGATCACTTTTGGCTGCGCACTGTTCTTCGTAGTCGAAGGCGCAGGCGACGGTTTCCCCGTCGACGGAGGCTGCGAGATGATCGGCGCCGGTTGCGACCGGGTGCCGATACGCGGCAAGGCGATCGCCGCACCGGCGACGGCCAGCGCAGCACATGCTCCCATGACTGCAAGCCGGCGACGATGGCTGCGGCCGATGCTGCGTTCGACCTCGTGCCACGCGCCCGGCTGGGTTTGCACGTCGGACTCGTGTCGCTCGAGTGCCTTTCGGATCTCATTGTCGATGCTCATGACTCGCTCCGTTCCTCAAGCGCTACGCGGAGGCTCGACATCGCTCGGTTCATCTGTTTCTTGACCGTTCCTATGCTCACGCCGAGCGCGGAGGCGATCTCCTGCTCGCTCAACTCTTCGTAGAAGCGCAATGCGACGACGGCGCGTTGCCCGCGCGGCAATCCGCGGATGGCTTGCCAAATATGATCCTGAGGCTCGTCCGTTTGACGTGACGAGGGCTCATGCGATGCAGCCATCGCGCGACGCTCTGCCATGATCCGCCGGAAGCGCGACCGGTGAAGGTTCACCATGGTGCGCCTCGCGTAGGCGCGGAAGCCGGACTCTTCGATCCGGCGCTCGGCGCGGTAGAGACGAACGAACGTGTCGTGCACCAGATCCTCCGCGGCGCTTGCGTTGCCGGTGAGGAAGTACGCGAACCGCAACAGCGGTTCGTACTCGGCTTCGAACCATGCGCCGAGATGATCCAGGCGGGACTGCGGTGGTTCGAAGACGCCGATGGCTCTCTCCGTGAGTGTTGCGACCGTATCGCTCATGCCCCTTATACGCCCGGCGACATGCAGAAGGGTGACAGCCCGAACGGGCAGTTCGGACACCCTTGAGATGGGGCCCCTGAACGCGCGGGCCTCAAGAGGCGTATAACGGGTGGAGGAGGCGGTTCCCATGGAGCAGAGGAGCATCCTCGTCGTGGCGAACCAAACGGCCGGTTCCGGTCACCTCAAGGCGCTGGTCCACGATCGGATGGCGGCCGGCCCGTGCCGTTTCACGTTGCTGGTGCCGGCCACGCCCCCGAACGAGCACCTCACGTGGACGGAGGGCGAAGCCCGCGCGCTGGCCGAAGCCAGGCTCGCGGACGCCTTAGCGGGGCTTCGCGAACTGGGCGCAGATGTTGACGGTGTGGTCGGCGATCCGCGACCGCTGTCGGCCATCGGCGATGTGTTGCTGGAGCGGCCGCACGACGAGATCGTGATCTCGACGCTGCCCCCCGGCGGGTCGCGCTGGCTGAAGCAGGATCTTCCGCACCGGGTCGAGCGCCAGTTCGGGCTGCCCGTTACCCACGTCGTCGCCGAACCGGCGGAGAAGAGCTAGGGCACCGCGCCGAGCTTTCGCAGCGCCTCGAACAGCGCGTCGAGATCATCCTCGCTCGAGTAGAAATGGGGACAGATTCGCAGCGCTCCATGGCGCTCGTCGACGATCACGCCGCCGTCGAGCAGCTCCTCGAGCACTTTCTTCGAATCGTCGACCTCGAAGGCGACGAGCGCGCCGCGCCGCTCCGGCTCGCGCGGCGTCCGGACGCGGTATCCCTCGTCGGTCGCACGGTCGATCGCGTAGCCGGTCAGCTCTAGCGTTCGCGCGCGGATGCGATCGACGCCTACCCGGTGGATGATGTCGAGCCCGGCGGCCGCGGCGAACACCGCGGCGGGGGAGGGCGTGCCCAGCGCCAAGCGCTGCGCGCTGGAGGGCCAATCGATCGCGGAGTTGTCGAAGGCGAAGAAGTCTCGCTGGCTGAACCAGCCGGTCACCGTTGGATGAAGCGTCGGAGCGACGTCGCCTCGCACGTAAACGAAGGCGACCCCAGGACCGCCGAGCAGGTACTTGAGCGGCCCGGCGACGAGCGCCTCGGCGCCGGTCGAGTGCACGTCGATCGGCACGACGCCGGAGCCGTGGAAGTCGTCGATGATGCAGAACGCGCCGGTACCTCGGCAGACCGAGGACAACGATGTCGCGTCGAGCAGCGCGCCGTCGAGATAGGACACGTGCGAAGCCGAAACGACCGCCGTCCGGGCGCCGACCGCCTCGGCGTAGGCCCGCTCGTCCTTGCCGTCGATCCACACGACCTTCCCCCCGCGCCGGGATTGGGCGAGCCAGACGTGGCAGTCGGTCGGGAACTCCTGACGCGAGAGAACGATCTCGTTCCGTTCGCCGAAGTCGATGCACGACGCGAGCGACGAAAGTGCCGTCGAAACCGAAGGGGTGAGCGCGACCTCGTCGGCGTCCGCGCCGATCACGCCGGCGTAGAGGGCCTCGAGGCGGCGCATCTCCGGGATGATGTCCTCGAACCACACGCGCTCGGCCGATGCTTTCGACTCCCACAGGTCGAGGAATTTCTCGATCGCGGCGCGGGCGCTGCGTGACAGCGGCGCGAGGGTGTGAGCCCCAAGGAAGATCTTGTCGCGAACCGCCGGGAACTCCTCTCGCCACGCGAGCAGATCCGCCGGGCCCTTCATGCGCGACCAACCCACACGTGAAGGTCCTTCCCAAGATCGTCGAACGACGAGAACGCCGGGACCCAGACCAGATCGGCGGGCTCGCGGACCGCGATGCGGCCGCGCACACCGGCGAGCGCTCCGGCGCCGGCCGTCGCCGCTGCCAGCGCTCGCTCCCGGCCACCGAGTGCCTCCTCGAGGATCGCGAGTTCGGCCGTGTCTATCCCCGGCTGGATCCCGTCGTTGCCGAGGTCGGTCCCGTAGACCACCGGACAACCGGCCGCCGCGAGCGCGGCGAGGTTGTCGCGCGTCGACGCGCGCGAACCGAACGCACGGACGGTGGAGATCACCGTGATCCCCGCGGAGCCGAGCGAATGCAGAAGATCGTCGGGCAATCGATCGATCGGCGTGTGGGCCAAGACGTCGACCCCGGCGGCGACTGCCGCCTTCACCGATGCGAGCCCGAGCGCGTGGGCGGCGACCTCGAGCCGCCGCGCGTGCGCGGCCTCGCCGACCGCCCGCAGGGCGGTCTCGTCGAGTACCGGCCCGGCGCCGGGCTCGATCGCGACCTTGATCATCGCCGCGCCGCGATCGGCGAGCATCGCGACCGCTTCGCGCGCTTCTTTCTCGCCCGCGACCTCGAGCCCGTAGCCGTTCGCTCCCCACGATCTCGTCGGGTAGCCGCCGGGCGCGGTGATGAGCGGGCCCGCGGCCCGGAACCGCAACGGCGGGTGGGAGGAGAAGGCGTAGTCGAGCGGCTCTCCGAGGTCGAGCACGGCGATGACTCCTGCTTGCGCGACGGACGGCGCATCGAAGAACGACAGGTGCACGTGCGCGTCGACGAAGCCCGGGAACAAGACCCCGCCGTGCCTGCGCGGCACGTCGGCTCCAGCGGTCGAAATGGGGGATATCTCGGCGATCGTGCCGTCACGAACGAGAACCGAGCGCGAGCCCTCGAGGAAGCGTTCGCCGTCGAAGACCCTCACGCCTTCGAACAAGAGGTCCTTCGCCGGAGTGACGCTTACCGCGACCCGGGTCCGTTTCCGACCCCAGGCGAAAGACGCGAAAGCCGCCGCGCCCGCGGCGAGAGCGGCGCCGAGCAACCGGCGGCGGGTCACGGGACGCATTCTCGCAGGTAGGCCGCCTCGGGCTCCGGTTGACTCCCGCCCGAGCGGCTGGCTATATTCCCTTTAGCACTCACCGACGTGGAGTGCTAACCGTTGAGGGAGGGATGTCATATGGCGTTCGGTCTAGAGCCGCTCGAGGATCGCGTCGTCGTCAAACCGCTTGATGAAGAGACGCAGCGTACCCCGACGGGGATCATCATCCCCGACACGGCGAAAGAGAAGCCGCAGGAGGGCGAGGTCGTCGCGATCGGCCCCGGCCGGTTCGAAGACGGCAAGCGGGTACCGCTCGACGTCAAGGTCGGCGACCGCGTGATCTATTCGAAGTACGGCGGGACCGAGGTGAAGGTCGAGAACGAGGACTACCTGGTCCTCTCGGCGCGCGACCTCTTCGCGGTGATCAAGACCAAGGGCGGCAAGAAGTAGTCGGCGTTTCGTACAGAAAAAGGCGGCCTTACCGGGCCGCCTTTTTCGTGGGAGATGCGCCCATCCTCGCATCCCGCGAGCGCGTGGCGAGAGGTCTACAGTGGCGTCCGTGCATAAGATCGCCTCGGTATTCGTCGTGTCCGCGCTCGCATTCGCGCTCGCCCCTGCGGGCGTTTCCGCGAAGGTCGCGCAATCCCAACTCGGGATCGCTCCGGAGGTCGGGATCCGTTCGACGTTGCCGGGCCGCACGGTCGAGGAGAGCGTCACCGCCGTCAATCTTTCTTCAGACGATCTCAGCGTTGCGGCGACGCTGACCGATCTAACCGTTGATTCGACCGGCACCTTCACCTCGGTTTCGACCGGGTCCGGATTGCCATCGGCCGCTCACTGGGGGGTGGTGCAGCCGGCGACGTTCAGCTTGCCGAGCGGGCACACCCAAACCGTGCGGGTCAGCTTCACCCCGCCGCCCGGCACGAAGGCGCAAGGCTTCTACGCGGCGTTACGCTTCGACGGACAGAGCGGAACCGGAGCGACGGCGCAGTCGATCCAAGCAGTCCTGCTCGAAGTCGGGGGCAGCGGTCTGCTCCGCGCCGCGAATATCGCCAGCATCTCGACCCCGGCGATCGCGTTCGGTTCTACCCTCCCGGTCACGCTACGCCTCGAGAGCACCGGCAACGTCTACGCCATCGCTCAAGGGCGAGTGGTCGTGCGCGACCAGCTTTCCCGCATCACCGCCGCGGTGTCGCTGGGACGGACGCCCGTCGTCCCGGGTACGCCGAGGATCGTTCGGGTCGACGTCCCGACACCCATCGTTCCGGGGCGGGTTCGCGTCTCGGCGGATCTCGGCTTCGGGCAAGGTGTCCCGCGGGACCTGAAGACCGCCTCAACGTACGCATTCGCTTGGTGGCACCTCGCCGTGGCGTTCTTGGTCTTGCTGATCTTGATCCGGATCGTAAGGGCCTTGATGCGCTGGAGGCGCCGCCACAAGAAGACGAAGGATCTAGGTGCGAGAGTGCCCCAGGCGACGGAACATCCGCCGGGCCCGGCGATCCCGGTTGCACCTCGATCGGCGACCCCGCAAGCGGCGGCGAGCGCGCCGGCAACGACCGCAGTCGCGAGCGCGCGCAGGAGCGCAAAGCGAGAAGAGGAAGACCTGCAGTCGACGTGGGACGCCGCGGGGGAACCCGAGGCCGCCGAGGCACCAGCTCCCGCACCGACACCGTTTGTGATCCCGATCCGCGAGCAGGTGCCCGAACTCGAACCCGAACCGGAACCGGAACCCGAGCCCCCGCCCGAGCCCCAGCCCGAGCCGGAACCCGAGCCGGAGCCCGAGCCGGAACCGGAGCCGGAACCCGAGCCCGAACCGGAGCCGGAGCCCGATCCTTTGCCGAGGCCGGTTGCCGTCCCTCCAGCGGTCGGGCGTGTCAAGGCGCCGCTTGCGGTCGAACCGCATCCGTTGGTGACTCCCGAGCCGGGGGTCCAGGAGCCTGCTCCCGCGGCCCGCACGGCGGCATTGTTGTCCGACCAGATCAAGGCCGCGATCTCCGAGGAGCCCCCCGCGGGGCCCCTGGCAAAGGAGCGCCGGGCCCGCGTCGCGATCGAGTTGCTCACCACCGGATCGGGCACATCCACGGAGCGAGTCGACGTGGCGCTCAAGATCCTGGCCGGCGCGGACGTGGACGCGGCGGCGGCGGTGGAGACTGCCTTCGATGAGGCGGTTGCGAGCGGCCGGTCGACCGCGTTCGGGTCGCTCGCGCTCGCGCTGACCACGTTGTCAAGCCCCCGCGCGCCCGAAGCCCTCCTGCGGGCGTATGCGGTGGCAGTTCGAGGGCAGGTCGCCTCGCTCAAAGCGGCGCTCCGAACGATCGATCCCGACGACCTGAAGGCGCACCCGAAGCTGTTGAAGGCGCTTCCGGCCGAGCGCCGGAACGCACTCAAGCTCGGCTGAACACGTTTTCCCACCCCAGCAACGCCGGGCGGGCTCGGCTACGCTTATCCGAACGCGGGTATCCGGGAGGACGGATGGCGGACGTCGAGATCGGTATCGGAAAGACGGGACGGCGGGCGTACTCCTTCGACGAGATCTCGATCGTCCCTTCGAGACGGACGCGCGACCGCGCCGACGTCGACATCTCCTGGGAGATCGACGCGTTCCGCTTCGAGCTCCCTCTCATGGCCTCGGCGATGGACGCCGCGGTGTCGCCGCAGACCGCCGTCGAGATCGGCAGGCTGGGCGGACTCGCCGTCTTGAACCTCGAAGGCTTGTGGAGCCGTTACGACGATCCCGTCCCGATCTATGAAGAGATTGCGTCGCTTCCCGATGACAAAGCCACCAAGCGCATGCAGCAGGTCTACAGCGAGCCGATCAAAGAAGACCTGATCGGCAAGCGCATCCGCGAGATAAAGGAGGCCGGCGTAACGGCCGCGGCTTCCCTGACGCCGCAGCGCGTCGAGCGGTACCACGCCATCGCGCTCGAAGCCGAGCTCGACATCTTGGTGATCCAAGGGACCGTCGTTTCCGCCGAGCACGTCTCGACACTGGTCGAGCCGCTCAACCTCAAGAAGTTCATCGCGTCCTACGACTTGCCTGTGATCGTCGGAGGATGCGCCTCGTTCGAGACGGCGCTGCACCTGATGCGTACCGGCGCTGCCGGCATCCTCGTCGGCGTCGGGCCCGGCGCCGCGTGCACGACCCGGGGTGTGCTTGGCATCGGCGTTCCGCAAGCGACGGCCATCGCGGACGCAGCCGGGGCGCGGATGCGCCACCTGCAGGAGACCGGACGGTACGTGCAGGTGATCGCCGACGGTGGCATGCGCACCGGCGGCGACATCGCGAAGGCCGTTGCTTGCGGCGCCGATGCGGTGATGATCGGGTCTCCGCTCACCCGTGCGTCCGAGGCGCCGGGCCGCGGCTTCCACTGGGGCATGGCGACCTTCCATCCCGACTTGCCGCGCGGAACCCGCGTGAAAACGCGCGTCGTGGGCTCGTTGAGTGAGATCTTGCTCGGCCCGGCGCCGACGAACGACGGGACGATGAACCTTTTCGGCGCGCTGCGGGAGTCGATGGCAACGTGTGGATATCAGAACATCCGTGAGTTCCAGCGCGTCGAGATCTCGGTGGCGCCCTCGTTCCTCAGCGAAGGCAAGACCTATCAGCGCCAGCAGGGCGTTGGGATGGGATAAGCGCCTCCGCTTCCCGGCGGAGGTCGTCGCGCTCGCACTCGTTGCGAGCGCTTGCGTCTCCTCGAATCCCGTTGTCGGTCCCGCGACACCCGGGCCCGGGAACTCGGGCGCTCCGGCGACGCGCGGCTCGACGACCGCGGGATCGAGCGGGTCCCGGGGTACCTCGGGCGGCTCGGGCCAGTCGACCACCGGCACCATCCCGGCGGCTCAGGCCTATCGAGACGACGCGGGCGTCGGGGCGATGGCGAAGACGTATTTACAGCGTTCACCGGCGACCTCGTTGCTCGTCGAGGTCGACTGGGAGAGCGGCCGCGAGCCGGCGCAATCGGCCCTGGATTACTTAGCCTCGATCTTGAGTCAACAGCTCAACAAGCCCGGCGGCATCCGGATCATGCGCGGGAATCAGGTCAATGGGGGCCGTTCGAGCTGGACGGTTGACGATCTCGTCGCGCTCGAGCGCGCGAACCGGAACGTACACTCGTCGGGGAGCCGGGCGACGATGTGGTTCTGTTACGTCGGCGGCTCCTTCGCTCCAAACGGGGGCGCACTCGCGGTGTCGTTCTCCGCGTCCGCCGCGGTGGTGTTCCGGGACCGCATCGACGACGCGACGAGCTCGCTCGTGCTCGAGCCCGCGATCGAGCGGTCGGTCATCACGCACGAGGCCGGCCATCTCCTCGCGCTCGTCAACATCGGCTATCACTCCCAGTACAACCACGAAGACCCGCAACACCCGCACCACTCGAACGATCCGAACTCGGTCATGTACTGGGCGGTGGAGGATGTCTCCATCCGCAACGTCGTCCACGGGGGGCCGCCGGACAAGTTCGATGCCTACGACAAAGCGGACCTCGCGATGCTGCGCGGCACCTAGGGCGCTGCCCGGAAGTTGCTGAACA
>Ga0070708_100004027_pt1 | contig 11544 bp, 10 predicted proteins | sample KBSK5503metaG_FD_65469 | JGI IMG/M metagenome (GOLD analysis project Ga0070708, IMG submission 65469) | Corn, switchgrass and miscanthus rhizosphere microbial communities from Kellogg Biological Station, Michigan, USA - KBS K5-50-3 metaG | ecosystem: Host-associated > Plants > Roots >...
TCGCGGAGGCGCTCGAGGAGCGATCCGGCGTCGGTGAGGGTGTTCGGCGTGAACTTCTCGAGCGGCTCGGCGAGGTAGCGGGCGAGCATCGGCGCCGGCAGCTGGGCGAGGAAGACCTGGCCCGACGAGACCGCGTGGAGCGGGATCCGCGTACCGGTCCAATCGCGCACCTGCACCGGGTTCGGCGAGTCGACCTGGTCGACGTAATGGACCGTCCAGCCGTCGCGAACGGAGAGACCCGCCGCCTCGCCGAGCTCGCGCGCGAGATCGATCAGGAACGGTCGTGCGGTCGCGACGAGCCCGCGCGCATCTCCGAGGCCGGATGCGAGCGCGACGAGGTGCGGCCCGAGCCGATAGCGCGTCTCGCCGGGGACCTGCTCGACGGCCCCTTCCGCGGCCAACGCCGCGAGCATTCGCGCGGCCGTCGATTTCGGGATGTGGGACCGCACGGCGACGTCCGTGACGCCCAATGGCCCATCCGCGAGCGCGCCGAGCACGGCGAAGGCCCGCCGGATGCTCTGGACGCCGATCGTCGGACTGGACATGGGACCCCTGCTGGACTACCGTTTTGGCTCGGCTGTTCCACTATACGGCATTGTTCCGACATGTGGAACACGGAGGCGTGATGGCGGACGAGAACCAGGAGTTCGATCTCGCGGCGCTGGCCGACGGCGAGCTCGTCGAGCAGATGCACAACGACCTGTACGACGGCATGGCGCCGGAGATCACCCAGGGCACGAACATCCTCCTGGGGCGGGGCTGGGGCCCGGACAAGGTGCTCAACGAGGCGCTCGTCGAGGGCATGCGCATCGTCGGCATCGACTTCCGCGACGGCATCCTGTTCGTGCCCGAGGTCCTGCTCGCCGCCAACGCGATGAAGGCCGGGATGGCCATCCTGCGGCCGCTGCTGGCCGAGACCGGCGCGAAGCCGATCGGCAAGGTCGTCATCGGGACGGTCAAGGGCGACATCCACGACATCGGCAAGAACCTGGTGGCGATGATGCTCGAGGGCGCCGGCTTCGAGGTGTTCGACCTCGGGATCAACACAGACGCCGACAAGTTCATCGCCGCGCTCGAGCAGCACAAGCCGGACATCCTTGGCATGTCCGCCCTGCTCACGACCACGATGCCGTACATGAAGGTCGTGGTTGCCGAGCTCGTGAAGCGCGGGATCCGCGACGACTACATCGTGCTCGTCGGTGGGGCGCCGCTCAACGAGGAGTTCGGCAAGGCGGTCGGCGCCGACGCGTATTGCCGCGACGCGGCCGTCGCCGTCGAGACCGCTGTCTCGCTGGTCGAGGAGCGCAGGCAGCGTGTCGCCTGACGCGGGTTCCACGATGCGGAATGGTGACTCGCCCTTGCCGGGTACGCCCGTGTCTTATCGGCGGCCGCTGGTGATCGGTTGCGGCGCACTGGCTCGCGAGCTCGTCGAGCTGACCAGGCGTGCGGGCCTGCCGCAGATGGACCTGACCTGCCTGCCCGCGTCCCTGCACAACCGTCCGGAGCAGATCCCCGGCGCCGTCGCGGCCCGGATCCGCCGTGCCCGCCGGGATGGCTACGACCAAATCTTCTTGGCCTACGCCGACTGCGGAACCGGCGGCCTGCTCGACCGGATGCTCGCGACGGAACCTGCCGCGGAAGGCGTCGCTCGACTCGAGGGCGCGCACTGCTACGAGGTCTACGCCGGCCGCGCCGCCTTCGCGACCCTTCATGACGACGAGCCGGGCACCTTCTACCTGACCGACTACCTCGTCCGGAACTTCGAGCGGCTCGTCGTCCGTGGTCTCGGGCTCGACCGGCACCCGGAGCTCCGACCGATCTACTTCGGCAACTACCGCCGGCTCGTCTACCTCGCGCAGGCCGACGATCTCGAGCTGACCGCGGCCGCGGAAGGCGCCGCAGACCGCCTCGGTCTTGCCTTCGAGCGGCGCCTCGTCGGCCTCGGCGAGCTCGCACCGGCGGTCGCCTCGTTCGCGAAGGCCGCCTGATGGGCTCGCTGATCACGATCTGGTGGCGCGACATCCCGATGCAGGTGATCGCGCGCGAGGGCCGCACGACGGCAAAGCGCGTGCTCGACAAGCGCTTCCAGATAGCCGTCGACAAGGCGGCGATGAAGTCCGGCAAGAAGTCGTACGGCGACTACATCGAGGAGATGAAGCGCGCCGAGCGGCCGTGCAGCGGTGACGTCGAGGCGGAGGCGACCGCCGAGGCCGCGCGGATCGACGCCGCGTACACGAAGGAGGTCCTGCGCAACCTGGTCGCGACCGGGGGCGTGGGAGAGCGCCTGTGATCAGGTCGGCGACACACACCGTCATCAGCTCCGCGACGCGCGAGGTCGTCCTCGGTGCAGACCGGCCGTTCGCGATCATCGGCGAGCGCATCAACCCGACGGGCCGCAAGCTCCTGGCCGAGGAGATGAAGGCCGGCGACTTCAGCCGAGTCGAGCGCGACGCGATCGCCCAGGTCGAGGCCGGCGCGCACATGCTCGACGTGAACGCGGGCATCCCCCTCGCCGACGAGCCGGCCATCCTCGCGAAGACCATTCAGCTCGTGCAGTCGCTGGTCGACGTCCCGCTGTCGATCGACTCCTCGATCGTCGAGGCGCTCGAGGCGGGTCTCGCCGTCTACCGCGGCAAGCCGCTGGTGAACTCCGTGACCGGCGAGGAGGAGCGGCTCGAGCGCGTCCTGCCGCTGATCCGGAAGTACGGCGCTGCGGTCGTCGCGATCTCGAACGACGACACCGGCATCTCCGAGGACCCCGACGTCCGCTTCGAGGTCGCGCGCAAGATCGTCGAGCGCGCCGCGGATTACGGCATCCCGCGCGAGGACGTCATCGTCGATCCGCTGGTCATGCCCATCGGGGCGATGCAGACGGCGGGTCAGCAGGTCTTCCGGCTCCTGCGCCGGCTGCGCGAGGAGCTCGGCGTCAATACGACGTGCGGTGCGTCGAACGTGAGCTTCGGCATGCCGGACCGCGAGCGGATCAATGCCGCGTTCCTGCCGATGGCGATCGCGTCGGGGCTGACCTCCGCGATCACGAACCCGCTCGCCGCCGAGGTCAAGGCCGCGATCATGGCCGCGGATGTGCTGATGGGCAACGACCAGGACGCGACGCGCTGGATTCGTGCGCACCGGCAGGCAGCGGCCGCGGCAACCGCGACGCCGGCGGTGGCCGCGCGGCTCACGAGCCCGAGCCCGGGTCCGGGCGCGCCCGCCCCGCTGAGCGTTATCGAAGGCGGCGGCCAGCCAGCAGTCGAGCGGTCCGTAGGTAGCCGCCCGCGCATCAACCGCCGGGCGCTCGCCGCAGCCGCTGCGATGCGCGACGCGGCCGGTCGGAGCAGTGGCACCGGGGCATGACGGCGATCCCCGCTGACCTCGGTGCAGTCACGCTGTTCGTGGCCGACGTCGCGCGCGCGAAGGCGTTCTATTCGCGTGTCTTCGGCCTGGCCCCGATATACGAGGACGACGTCGCTGCTGCCTTCCGGTTCCAGAACGTCGTGATCAATCTGCTGGAGCGACGGGCGGCTCCGGAGCTCGTCGCTCCGAGCGCGATCGCGGAGCCGGGCGCCGGAACCGGGGCACTCTTGACGATCTGGGTTGATGACAGCGCTGCAGCAATCGCCGAGCTGGAGGCGCGCGGCGTCGAGCTCCTCAACGGCCCGATCGATCGCCCATGGGGCCAGCGGACGGCCGCCTTTGCAGACCCCGACGGCCACGTTTGGGAGGTCGCCCAGACGATCCCGGCGACGGAAACGGCGTGAGCCAGGTCATCTTCACGCCGTCGGGGCGACGCGGGCGGTTCGAATCCGGCGTCACGATCCTCGACGCTGCCCGCTCGCTCGGCGTCGATCTCGACTCCGTGTGCGGCGGCCGCGGCCTGTGCGGTCGATGCCAGGTCGTGCCGGCGGAGGGCACATTCCCGAAGCACGGCATCGAGTCCACGGACGGCCATCTCTCGCCGCGTGGCGCGGACGAGGCCGAATACGACCGCCTTCGAGGCCTGGCCGAGGGCCGCCGGCTCGGATGTCGAGCCCATGTCGAGGGCGACGTCCTCGTCGACGTGCCGCCAGAGAGCCAGGTCCATCGCCAGGTCGTGCGCAAGGGCGTGCCGGTCCGCGACTTCGTCATCGACCCGGTCGTCCGGCTGTACGAGGTCGAGGTCGAGCGACCTGAGCTCGCCAGGCCCGGCGGCGACCTCGCCCGGCTGATGGCCGCGCTCGAGAACGAGTGGGGCGTCAAGGACCTCGAGGCGGACCTCGGCGTGATCCGCGATCTGCAGCCGGCGCTCGAGGAAGGTGGCTACCGGGTCACCGTGGCGGTCCACGACGGCACGCGGGTCACGGGCATCTGGCCGGGCCTCCACGATCGAGCGCTCGGCGTTGCGCTGGACATCGGCTCGACGACGATCGCCGGGCACCTCGCGAATCTCGCCGACGGCGAGGTGCTCGCGTCCGACGGCGTGATGAACCCGCAGATCCGCTTCGGCGAAGACCTGATGAGTCGCGTGTCGTACGCGATGCTCCACGAGAGTGGGGCGGCCGCGATGACGCAGGTCGTGCGGGAAGCCGTCGGGAGCCTCATCACCGGCCTCGCGTCGAGGGCCGAGGTGAGCGTCGAGGACATCCTCGAGGTCACGATCGTGGGCAACCCGATCATGCATCACCTCTTCCTCGGGTTCGACCCGACACCCCTCGGCTCGGCGCCGTTCGCCCTTGCCACGGACCGAGCGGTTCGCGTGCGCGCCAGTGAGGTCGAGCTGCCCGCGCACGAGGGCGCGCGCGTGTACTTGCTGCCGTGCATCGCCGGCCACGTGGGCGCGGACGCGGCCGGGGCGATCCTCGCCGAGACGCCCTACCTCGCGGACGAGATCACGCTGCTCGTCGACGTCGGGACGAACGCCGAGATCGTGCTCGGCTCGCGGAACCGGCTGCTCGCCGCCTCCTCACCGACCGGCCCGGCCTTCGAGGGAGCCCAGATCTCGTGCGGCCAACGGGCCGCGCCCGGCGCGATCGAGCGCGTGCGGGTCGACCGGGAAACGCTGGAGCCGCGCTTCCGCGTCATCGGCTCGTCGCGCTGGAGCGACGAGACCGGGTTCGAGGCGTCCACCCGTCGCACCGGCGTGACCGGCGTCTGCGGCTCGGGCATCGTCGAGGTCATCGCCGAGCTGTTCCTCGCCGGCGTGATCACCGCGGACGGCACGATCGACGGCCGGCATGCCGACCGCTCGTCGCGGATCGTCCCCGACGGCCGGACCTTCAGCTACGTGCTCAACGAGGGCGGCCCGGGCATGCAGCTCGGCGAGGGCGAGGTCGGGCCGGCGTCGCCGCGACTGCTCATCACCCAGAACGACGTTCGCGCGATCCAGCTCGCGAAGGCCGCGCTGTACGCGGGCGCGAGGCTCCTGATGGACCACCTCGGGGTCGAGGCGGTCGATCGGGTGAAGCTCGCCGGCGCGTTCGGCAGTCAGATCGACCCGCTGCACGCGTTGATCCTCGGGCTGGTGCCGGATGCGCCGCTGGACCGCGTCGGCGCGGCCGGCAATGCGGCCGGCACCGGGGCGCTCATCGCGTTGCTCTCCGCCGAGGCGCGCCGCGAGATCGAGCGCGTCGTGCGGACCGTCGAGAAGATCGAGACCGCGGTCGAGCCGCGATTCCAGGAGCACTTCGTCGAGGCGATGGCGATCCCGCATGCGTCCGCGCCAGCCACGAATCTCGCCCGCGAGGTGGAGCTGCCGGTCGCCGCAGGAGCGCCCGATGCCGACGCCAGCACCAATCCTCGACGCCAGTCCGCGACCCGCCCGCCGAATCGCCGGCGCGGCGTGTCCCAGCCGATCGGAGGCGGCCGATGACCGACAGCGCAGTCGAACCCGCCCGCGAGCGACGCGGTCGACCCGGCGGCGGCCGTGATGCGCGCATCGCCGCGCGCCAGGCGGCGGCGCATGCTGCCGGCGCGCCGTTCCTCACCCGCGCGCTCAAGCCCTTCGAGGTCCTCGACGAGGAGGGCCTCTCCCTTCTCGAGCACAACGCCGACACGATCCTCGAAGATGTCGGGATCATCTTCCGCGGCGACCCGGAGGCGGTCGCGATGCTGAAGAACGCGGGCGCCAACGTCGAGGGCGAGCTCGTCAAGTTCCCGCGCGGGATGTGCCGCCAGATCGTGCAGGCCAGCGCGCCGCGCACCTACACGCAGCACGCGCGCAACCCCGCACGCGACGTCCAGATCGGGGATCCGTACACAGTCCTCGCTCCCAACTACGGCAGCCCGTTCGTTCGCGACCTCGACAACGGCCGCCGCTACGGCACGCTCGAGGACTTCCGCAACTTCGTGAAGCTCACATACATGACGCCCCACCTGCATCACTCGGGCGGGACCGTGTGCGAGCCGGTCGACGTGCCGGTCAACAAGCGCCACCTCGACATGGTCTATTCGCACATCCGCTGGTCGGACAAGCCGTTCATGGGCTCGGTCACGCACCCGGACCGGGCGAAGGATTCAGTCGAGCTCGCGAAGATCGCGTTCAGCGACCGAGGCTCGGACTTCCTCGACGACCACACCGTGATCACAAGCCTGATCAACGCCAACTCGCCGCTCGTGTGGGACGCGACGATGCTCGGTGCGGCGCGGGTCTATGCCGAGGCGAACCAGGCGACGCTGATCACCCCGTTCATCCTCGCCGGCGCGATGTCGCCGGTGACCGTCGCAGGCACGTGCGCGCAGACGCTCGCCGAGGCGCTCGCGGGCATGGCCTTCGTCCAGCTCGTGCACCCCGGCGCGCCGGTGATCCTCGGCAGCTTCGCGTCGTCGATCTCGATGCAGTCGGGAGCGCCGACGTTCGGCACGCCCGAGCCGGCGCTGGTGCTATACGTCATGGCCGCGCTCGCCCGGCGGCTCGGCGTGCCGTTCCGATCCGGTGGCAACCTGTGCGCGGCCAAGACCGCCGACGCGCAGGCGGCATACGAGTCTGCCGCGACCTTCCAGCCGACCATCCTCGCGGGCACGAACTTCGTCCTTCACGCCGCGGGCTGGCTCGAGGGCGGCCTGGCCGTCGGCTACGAGAAGTTCATCCTCGACCTCGACCAGTGCGGGATGGCCGGCGTGTTCGTCGGCGGCGTCGACCTGTCGGAGAACGGCCAGGCGCTCGACGCGATCCGGGAGAACGGGCCGGGCATGCACTTCCTCGGCAACTCGCACACGCTCGCCAACTTCGAGACCGCGTTCTACCGGTCGGCGACCGCCGACAACAACTCCTTCGAGCAGTGGCTCGAGGACGGCGCGCTCGAGTCGCCCCAGCGCGCCAACAAGATCTGGAAGCGGATGCTCGCCGAGTACGAGGCGCCGCCGATCGATCCCGGCATCGACGAGGCGCTCAACGAGTACATCGCGAAGCGCAAGGCGGCATTCCCCGACTCGGACGTGTGATGCCCTGCCCGCGCCTCGCTCGGGGCGACTGGCCCGGAACCTGCCCTCCAGTCGATGTTCTCGACACAGTTGGGTCGATTCATCGACTGGGAGTCCCGTGAACGACCGACTCCAGGCCTCGCGCTACGCGTTCCTGCCATTTTCTGGACTGGCAGTCGAGCTGGCGACCCAGTCGGGGCAAATCTCCAGACTGGCGGGCGAGTGCTGACCCGTCTCGGTCGCGCGCGGCGGCTGGACCCGGAGGCCGCTGCGGGCCTGGCTCGCATCCTCGCGGATCCAACGTTCGAGCTCATCCCGCTCAAGAACGTCGGCGAGCAGGCGACGCACATCCCGCGCGGCCGGACGATCTCCGTGACCGCCTCGCCGGGCAAGACCATCGAGACGACCGTCGACCTCGCGATCGAGCTCGAGGGGGCGGGCCTGCGCGCGATCCCGCACCTCTCGGCGCGGATGATCCGCGACCGCGCGCATCTCGGGACCATCCTCGACCGACTCGCCGGCGCCGGCATCGACCGCGCGTTCGTCGTCGGTGGCGATGCGGACGAGCCGGGCGAGTTTCTCGACGGGCTCTCGCTGCTTCGGGCCATGGCGGACCTGGGCAAGCTTCCGAAGGAGCTCGGCTGCCCGTGCTACCCGCAGGGCCACCCGGACATCCCGGACGAGACGCTCGCCCAGGCGCTGCGTGACAAGGCGCCCCTCGTCCAGTACATGACCACCCAGCTGTGCTTCGACCCGCAGGCGATCGAGCGGTTCATCCAAGACCGCCGCTCGGAGGGGATCACGCTGCCCGTCAAGCTCGGCATCCCGGGCGTCGCCGAGATCCCGAAGCTCCTGTCGATCAGCGCTCGGATCGGCGTGAAGGACGCGAGCAAGTTCGTCCTGCGGAACTACCGCTTCGTTGGCCAGCTGCTCCGCGCCGGCGGCGTCTACCGCCCGGATGCGCTGCTCCGCAAGCTCGCCCCGGTCATCGCCGACCCCGTCGCGAATGTGCTCGGATTGCACGTGTACACGTTCAACAACGTCCTCGGCACGGAGGACTGGCGGCGCGACAACCTTCGATCCACGCGCAGCGCGTGACATGCGTCGGCGAGCACCCGCGGTGCGGATCCTCGCCGGTCTGGTTCAGAGCAGGGGATGAGTGGCGCTGTCACCCGTGGGACCGTGCTCGTGAAGGCATCGGTACATGTGAGCACGGACCGCGCATCAGGGGGCGAGATCGATCGGCGGGATCGACGCGAGGCAGATCGTGTCGGCGGGCGGCGACGTTAGGGCGTCAACCCAGGCATTGCGAATCGTACGTGGGCACTCGGTCCAGCCGAGGGCGTTGTATGACTGGTTCGGCACGTCGATGACGTAGAGGTTCGCCGCGTCCCCCGCCGCTGCCGCAATATCGGTCGCGGTGGCGCTGTACGGGTCCAGGGCGCCGTGCAGGATCAGGGTCGGCACGCCGCCCGTCAGTGGTTCGGGCACGATGCCCTGAGCGGGCGGGACACCCCACGCATCGCAGGGCGCGAGCAATGGGCTCGGGGAGAACACGTCGGCGTACGCGGCCCGTCCATCCAGGGACGCGCGGAGTCGTCCGTCGTCGACCTCCGGCGCGAGGTCGCGACAGACGATCGAGTAGAGGGCGCCGAGATGCAGTCCCTCGTCGCAGGACGGGAAGATGCCGAAGCAGTCCCCGACGTCGGATGCGAGTGCGATCACGTCGGGATTGTCCGCGCTCAATGTGCCGTCGATGACCGTGCGAACCGTCCTGAGGATCCGGACGGCCGCGGAGCCGCCTTGATTGGCAAGGCCGAACCGCACTATCCGGATGAGCGCCGCTCCGTCGATCTGGACCTGGATCGGATGGCCGAGTGTGATCGCCATGACGGTACCCGTGACGTCGAGCACCGCCGGGTTGGCGTCGAGCTGGGCGATCGCGTTCCGGATCATCGCCGCGAGATCAGGGAACTCCCGGGCGCAATCCGGGTCGGCGGCACACAGGCTCACCAATCGACCGATGGCCACGTCGAGCGAGGCCGGGCCGAGGGTGAGGAAGTTGGGTGATGGCAGGCTCGGAGAGTCGATCATCAGCGAGCGCAAGCCAGCGGGGAACCGGCGGGCTACCTCGAAGGCCAGGCGAGACGTGTCGCCATTCGTGTTGATGTTCCACCTCGCGATGCCGAGGGTGTTCCGAAGGTCTTCCAGGTCGCTGGCGTTGGCGGCGAGGTCGTAGGCGGCGATGTCGATTCCCTGTCCGACCAAGCGATCGCGACAGGCCGTCACGGCGCCGAGGAGGATCGACTTCCGGTTCGAATCTCGCAGGCGCAGGCCGGCAATATCGGGGCCGATGAGCGCAACCTCGGGGCAGTCGAGCGACGGCGTGGAGTGTCCGATGCCGCGCGGGTCCAGCAGGTATTCGACGCGATGGGTTCGCTGCCCGCCCTCGCTCATGTCGCCGTAGCCGTCCCTCCCCGCAAGCTGTCCGAGGGCGATCAGCGGGTCCATCGTCGTGGTCCCGCCCGGAGGGTCGAACCGGACGACGAACAGGTGAATCGTCCGACCCCGAGGCTTCGACCGATCCTCGAGGACCGTCAGGTAGCCGCACGAAGCGGGAATGACGACTTCCGAGGTCACATCCTCCGGGCAGGGCACCTCCTCGAACGTGGGTTGGAATGCCGTTGGCGACCCGAGCGCCGAGGTAGGGGCGCTTGCGGGGGCAGCCGACGGCGACGGCACCGCCGCGTCGCACGCCGCAACGAGGAGTGAGGTCGATACGACCGCGGTCAGCAGCCGGCTATGAGCGCGCATCTCAGGGCACCAGGGTGAAGGGGCTCAACTCGTAGATCGTTTGACCGATGATGTCCTCTCCGGCGTTGAGGGCATTCGCCCTGTACTTGAGCATGAAGCTGCTTGGGCCCGTCGTGAGGTCAAACGTCGAAATGCCGCAGCACGCCTCCTGGATCACCAAGGTGTGGTCGTCCGGGAATGCATATGTCGCGCGGGCCCCGACCTCCAACGGCGCGCCGTCGAATGAGCTTGACTCCGTGAACTGCCCGTTGTGGAAGTCAAGCGAGACGACCTGCGTCTGGTGGCCGCTGAACCCCTGAATGGCGGCGGTCTTCTGGGCGGCGGTTAGCGTTGTATCGGCATTGATCTTGGCGATGATCGTGGCCACGGCGATCGTCTCGGACCGGTACGTCCCCTCAGCAATCGGCCCGGCTGCCACGGACGGCACCGCCGAACTCGTTGCTGTCGCGGTTGCCCCAGCGGTCAGTCCAGGGGTGCTAGTGGGCGCCTGCGTGACGCTGGGCCCAGCTGAGCACGCGGCAAGGATGATCGCCAACGCGGCAAGCAGGGCAAGACCCAGGGTTCCTGACGAACGGGTGAACATCGCAGCACCTCCTGGTCTCACGACAGCAGAGGTCGCGTGACGTCAGCCAACACCCATGCCGAAGCAGGAATGTTTACGGGCCCGTTCGCCACGGCGTGGTTGAGAGCAGCGCCTGCCGGATCGGACAGTTCTCCTCGACAGGCGCGAAGGCAAGCCGGCTGCCCTGTATCGACCACGTGTACGTGCCGATCGAGCTGCAGTAATCGTTGTAGAAGATGTTGTTCCGAAAGCGATCTGCGGCGATCGTGAATGCAATACCCGAGAGCGAGCTCGTGCCCGATCCGAAGCTCGCGGGCGGCGACAGGAAGATCTCGCCGTCCGAGGCAAGGCGCATCGTCCACGCGCCGCCGAGGCCGTACTTCGAAACGGTCGAATCGGCCGGGTCGAGGGTCAAGACGTAGGTGCCGGCGATGGCGTCGTAGCTTGGACCGGTAGACGGGACGGGGCTCGCCGAGCTCGTCACGGCGCCCGACGAGCCCGGACCGCCCGTCGGGGGGGGCGAAGCGCCGAAGCGCCAGACGATCGCGGCGGCGATCACGACCGCAGCACCCAGCAGTGCCGGCGAACCGATTGACGCGCGCTGATGCGCGCGCGCCTCCACCGCGCCGAGGTTCCGCTCCACATCGGGCACAACTCGCTCGGCGTCTCGCTGCAGCTCCTCGCGGAGGCGTCGGTCAAGCGACACGGTCGTCCTCGCCGAGGAGTTGGGCGAGCCGCTTCCGTGCGTGGAACAAGTGAACGCGAGCCGT
>Ga0070708_100004028_pt1 | contig 11544 bp, 13 predicted proteins | sample KBSK5503metaG_FD_65469 | JGI IMG/M metagenome (GOLD analysis project Ga0070708, IMG submission 65469) | Corn, switchgrass and miscanthus rhizosphere microbial communities from Kellogg Biological Station, Michigan, USA - KBS K5-50-3 metaG | ecosystem: Host-associated > Plants > Roots >...
GACTTCCAGGAGCAAGCAGCGGGCGATCGACGATCTGAATACGAGGAGGTCATCGGCTACCACCTCGAGCAGGCCACCCTCTATCGGCAGGGTCTCGGCCGAAACGACGATCGGACGCGAGACCTGGCGAGACGGGCCGCGCAGCTGTTGGGCGCCGCCGGGGTCCGCGCGATCCAGCGTGGCGACGCGCTGGCATCCAGTCGGCTGCTCGAGCGCTGCCAGGCGATGTGGCGACAGCCCACCCAAGCCAACCCCCTGGAGTCCCTCGCGGGTGATGCATGAGATCGGCGCCTGGACATCAGTAGCCGCCCACGGGATTCGGACGTCCCCTCACGCAGCAAGGCAGCGCCGGCTCAAGGTTGTTGGCCGAATCGGGCCTGTGGGTCATCATCCGCTGCACACGGTTTCGCTCGACCCCAATTCGCCGCCGGGCCGCCGTTGCGAGGAGGTCGGAGCGTGCCGAGATTCATGGATCTTCACGACGGCTTCGGGGGCGTGACTCGCGAGCAGCTCAAGGTGGCCCAGGAGGCCGACTGGGCAATCGAGGCTGACGAGGGGGTCCACTTCGAACGTGCCTGGCTCGACCCCGAGGCCGGCAAGGTCTTCTGTTTGTCGACCGGTCCCAGCAAGGAGGCGGTGATGCGGATCCACAAACGGGCCGGGCACCCGACCGCGGAGATCTACGAACTGCCCATCGAGGTGTTCTGAATCCGCCTCCCGGCGGACGGACTCTCGACACGTCCCACGCAACGTTGTGCCGTCTCCGGTAGATCACCGTGGCGGCGGACCGTCGTCAGCGCGCAAACGAAGTCCCCCTGCCGATTGGGCGGGGGACTCCGAGAGCGCCGAGAGGAACGAACCGGCTTGTGATGTTGACCGATGGAACCGACGCAGGTCGGCCCGAGGTCACGAACAGTCGCCTCCGCCTGAGACGGCCGCCGCGTGGAACATTCCGTCCCAGCCCGGTTTGCCGAGGAGGTGGGCAACCATGGTGTCGATCATCGTGGGGTCGTGAAGCATGTTGCAGGCTCCCGCGTATGCCGGGCCCTGGTCTGCGAGCGCGCTGCCGGCAAAGGCGAAAAGCAGCGCGATCACACTCACGACGATGGAAATCCGCTTCCGCATGATGGCCTCCTTGTTCGGGTGAGGGCACCTGAGGCACCCGGGACCCGATCAACGGGTCTTCCCAACCGATGTTCGAGGCGGACGATCAACGCTCGCGCAAAGGCCGATCAAGGCTCGTGTACACGGCGGCCACAGCTGGCCGTCGGCGGTCGCGGCAGGCCACGGCCGCGGCGATTGCACCGAGCGGTGGCTTCCGTGTAGATCCAGAGATCCGCGACTTGGCCGCTGGATCAGGCGCCCTCGGCCCAGAGGCCGATACGTGCCCCCTCGATCGGGATCCGGATATTCCTGGCATCCGCGCGTTCGAATCCTGTCGGGCGCGCCAATTTGCTCGCGGGTCAGTCGAGCAAGTAGCCCACCAGCACTTCGATCCGTTCGGGTCCTCACCCGCCTCAGGGAGCGGGAGACACGAATTCGCCCTCCAATGGCAGCCCGGCGTCCTCCCATTCGAGGAGCCCGCCCGAGTACCGCCGGACGTTGTGGTAGCCGCGGCGGACCAGGTCTCGATAGAGCGCGACACTCGACAGGCAGTCGACGTGCGAGCAGTAGACGACGACCTCGTCGTCGGGCTCGACAGCGGCGTACAGCTCGTCCGGCGTGTCGAAGTGGAGCGAGCCCGGAATGTGCTTTGCCTCGAACGCCCAACGGTTGAGCGCCATGATCAGCTTGATGTCGTCGCCGCGGTCGAGCTTGGCCCGCAGCTCATCGCGGCCGATCGTTCGGATCGGCTCGCTGCCCAGGGCGGCGAAGGAACGCGGCTGGTCCATGAATTCCGCGATTATTCCCGAGGGAGGCCACCAGTGCGTGTCAGCGTCAGCCACGAGCAGATCCGAAGCGCATTCGAAGCCGTCAAGGACGATCCGTCATTCGACGAGAGCCGCGGGCTCTGGGAGCGCGGTCACGCGCCGGTCGAGATGCTCCAGGCGATGTGCCTCCGCCCGGAGATCCTGCGTGCGTTCGCCGGGTTCGGCGGCTCGGTCTACCCGGGCGGGCTGCTGGAACGGCGGATCCAGGAGCTGGTGATCATCACGGCCTCGGCGACCAATGAGTGCCAGTTCTGCACCGACGCCCACTGCGACATCGTCGATCTCGGCGATATCGTCGCCGACCCGATCGCCGCGATCGCCGACCCAACCGCCCTCCCGCCTCGCGAGCGTCTGGCCGTCGAGTACACGCGGGCAGTGATCGCCGACTCCAACCACGTCCCTGACACGGTCTCGAACGAGCTCCACGAGCACTTCACCGACCCCGAGCTCGTCGAGCTGACCTTCCTGATCGGCTACATCAACATGCTCAACCTGTTCAACAACGCGCTGGGCGTCCGCTACCAGGGTGAGTACCTGCTCCTGCGCGAACCGGCCTAGCCCCCCGTGGGTCGCGGCGGCACCCGCCGGCCCAGCTGCGGGTAGTCGTGGACGAATCCTTCGGCATCGAACACGAGGTCACTCTCGAACGAGCCGGAGCGGTACTTGATCACGGCTCCAGCGGGATCGCCTGCCCGGACCTGCGTGTAGCGCTGGCGCGAGGGCACCACGCGCAGGCTCGGCACCTGGATGAACGCCATGAGGAGGTCGTAGTCGCCGGGCTGGCGGAGCAGCTGATGGCGCAGGACGGGCATGGTGTTGGTCAGCGGGCACATCCCGAGATCGCAGTCGAATGCCTCGGCGAGATCCGCGCGAGCGTCGCCGTTGACGGTCCAGCCGGCGGCAGGATCGCGCCGCAGGTCGAGGCTGGCGGCGCCGTCCTCCCAGCGCGCCTCGGCCTCGAGGCGCGCGGTGACGAAGTCGTCGCCGGTTTCGAGCCGGTACTCGATCCACCATGGTCGCGGGACCTGACCCACCGTTCGGCCCTCTGCCGTGAGTCGCGTACCTTCGATCTCGGCCCAGGCGCTGTCGAAGCCGGACGTCTCGTCGATCTGCCAGGCGAGGAATCGGCGGCGTCCGGTCACGCCGCGCTCGAGCCCTCGGCGCGCACGAGGTCGGAGCCATCCGCGCGCCGGATCATGGCCGTCCACGCTGAAGCGGAACCGCGCAGGTCCACCTCCACCGTGTCGCCGCGCGCCGCCGAGGCGAGGTATTCGAGCCGGTACGAACGCGGCAGGGCGCCGCTCGCAGCGCCCCAACCAGCACCTTCGAGAGCTTCCTCGAGCCAGTCCACGTAGACCGCGTTGTTCACGTGGTTGAGCGGATCGAGGTCGCTCGGCCGAACCCGCAGCACGACGGTGGCGACCGGATCACCGGCCGGTGCCGCCACGCGCAGGATCTCGCTCCGGACCTCGGGGTTGACGAACGCCACGCCGAAGTCGGACGGGATACGCACGACGCGGTTGCGGGCATCGAGCAGCACCCAGTCGGTGGTGATCGTCGCGGCCGCCTGGCCGTCGGCGAGCCGGCACTCGCCGAAGCGGCGGGCCCAGATGCGCCGATGGCCGACGACCGCGGTCGAGACGCGGAGCGTGTGCCCGATCGGGATCGCCTCGCTGACCTCGAGCTCGCAGCCGCGCACGACCCAGCCAAGCCCACGCTCCTGGTACCAGGCGCGATCGAAGCCGAGCTGCTCGGAATGGCGCCACGCCACGTCCTGTGCATACCGGAGGAGCGCCGAGGTGCGCACGCGGCCATCGGGACCGGCCTCATCGAAGCGCACGCGATAGCCCGCGAGGAAGCCATTGTCGATGCCGGCGACCGGGCGCGCGGACTGCCCCGAGATGCCCGGATCGGGGGCGCTTGTGGGAGCGGGCGCGTCCACGCCCGGAAGCCTAGCCCGAGGTCGGGCTCAGAGCGTGGTGCCCCCGAGGTTCAGCCGCCGGCCGATGCCTTCGATGACGGATTCCGGTCGGCCGGGACGTCGCTTCGCGACGATCCGCGCGGCGCGGGCGCGCAGCACGCGCAAGCGATGGGCGGCTGCGGCGTTCCAGGCCCCGGAGTAGGCACGCGTCGCGTCGGCTCGCAGCGCGGCTGCGTCGGACCGATGGCCGCGCAGCTCCAGATCGGCGACGGCGTCGAGGACGGCTCTGTAGAGCCCGGGCAGAACCTCGGCGACAGGCTGTTGCTCCACGTTCAGGAGGATGGTCCCGGTACCCGCCAACCGTCATCAAACCGAGGTACCGTTCCGTTCGGGCGTTCGACCCAGCGCCGCGTAACAAGTTCGTGAACGCGTCCGGCCGGCTGTGCTAATCCCCCGAGTGCCATCCGGTCCGGATGTCGAAGTCCGGGTACGACCCCGTCGCCGGCCCCCAGTCAGCATCGACCCGGTCGACAAACGCGCCCGGCGGGCCTGCGCGAAGCTCGGCGAGGAGCACCTCGAGGGCATCCCGATCCCCTTCCGCCACGCAGTGCAGGCGCCCGGATGGCTCGTTGGCGACCCAGCCGGTCAGGCCCTGCCGCCGTGCCCTGCGGGCGACGAAGATGCGAAACCCGACACCCTGCACGCGGCCGTGGACGATGGCCTCAAGCCGCGCCGCGTCAGCCGACCGAGCCGCCTCCGTCACGCGGCCCAGCCGAGGATCAGCGCGTCGACGACCAGCTCCGGGCTGACATTGCCCTCGAGCCGCTCGCCCGCGACGTCGAGTCGCCGCAGCTGGGCGGGCGCGAACGAGCCCGGCAGGCGCGCGGCCGCGGCTTCGAGGTCGTCGAGCAGGTCGATCTGGCGGACGTCCGCGGGCTCCCCCAGGCCGACCAGGGCCAGGTCACGGACGAGCTCGCGCCAGAGCCCGACCAGGGCGAGCGCGGCGGCCCGGCGCTCCGCTGCGGGCACGCGCAACGCAGGACCCGCAACCTCCGCATCGTCGGGGGCGGCGCCGGGTTCGGAAGCCGCGGCAGCGGGTGTCGCCGGCCGGCGCCCCCGCCCGGGCCGCGTGGGCTCCGCGCTGCCGCCCGCGCCGGCACGGAACGCGGCGAGCATCTCGCCCGATCGTGCGAGGAGGTCTCGCCCGATCCGCAGGCGGTCCGCGCGTGCTGCCGTCGTCAGGTCGAGCAGCGTCCGCCCGACCTCGCCGCGGACGACGAGTGATGCCGGCGCGCGGGCGAGCGCGACCGCGTCCCCGGGTCGGCCGTCGGCAAGGCGGGCAAGCCGTGCGGCGAGCGGCGGGTCGGCGAGGCCCGCCTCGACGAGGAGTGCCTCCACCTCTCGTCGCGGCACGGGTCCGAGCCGGATCCGGACGCAGCGGGAACGTATCGTGTCGAGCAGGCGCTCCTCGTCGGTGGCGGTGAGGAGCAGGACCGTGCCCGGCGGCGGCTCCTCGAGGGTCTTGAGGAACGCGGCCTGCGCGTCCTCGGTCATGCGGTCCGCGGCGGTCACGAGGGCAACCCGCGCGCCGCCCTCGACTGGCAGGAGGGCGAGCTCGCGCACGAGGTCGCGGACCCCGCGCTCATCGCGACCCGGGCCACCGATGGGGATCACGGCACCCGCGCCGGTCGGATCGAGACGGTGAAGGTCGGGATGATTCCCGTGCTCGACGGCACGGCACGCTCGGCACGCTCGGCAGGGCCGGCGCGCCGGATCCGGGTCGAGACACAGCAGCGCCGCCGCGATGTCATCGGCCAGCGTGCTCTTGCCCACGCCCGCCGGACCCGCGAGCAGGATCGCGTGGGGCATGCCGACGCGCAGCATCGACCGGACCGCGTCGACCGCGGCTGGCTGGCCACGGGTCCGGAAGCCATCGGCGACCCTTGCCGGCGGCATCGCGCTGGCGCCTCCGCGGTTGGTCAGGCCGCCGGCTCCACCTTCCGGCGCGTGCTTCGGCGCTTCGGGGCCTCCGTAGGCGCGTCGCCCTTCGTGGCGGGGGCTGACGCGCGGCTCGTCGACCGCCTCCGGGTCGGCTTCGCCGCAGCCGGAGCTGCCTCTGTGCTCGCGGCCGAAGCCTCCGCCGACGCATCCGACGCGGCAGCGGCGCTGGCCCTCGGCTTGCGGGTGGACGTCCTGCGGGCGCCCCCGGCAGTCGCCGTCGGCGTAGGCCCGGTGTCGGCGCCCGCCGCCTTCGCGGGAGCCCGTCGACCGCGGCGAGCCGCGGCGGGGGCGGCCTCGGCAGGTGCTTCGGCGCCGGCGGTCGGTTCGGGCGTCCGAGCGGGCTCTCGCCGTGGCTCGGAAGCGGGACGGGAGCTGAGCTGTGCCCGCAGCATCGCCTCGATCTCGGGTGGCACCTCGCTCCAGGGCTCATCACCGGAGGAGCGTGGCGCCGGCCGTGGCGCCTGGCGGAACTGCTGGCGGTCGCCGCGATCGTCGCGGCGCGGGCCACGGTCGTCGCGACCGTACCCGGCGTCTCGCCCGCGTGGCTGTGCCGGCGGCGGCGCGAACCGGGACGGCGTGCTGCCGCGACCCCCGCCGAACCGCTCCCGATCGAGCGCGGCGGCGTAGGCGCCACCGCGCCCGCGACCGCCGCGTGCGCCGCCCTGGCGCGCGCTGTCGCGCTGGCGGCGTTCCGTCAGCAGGTACTCCGGGACGGCCGGCTCCTCCAGGTCCTCGTCGTCGACGACCTGCGCACCGCGCGCTGACGCCGAGATGCCGATCTGCGAGTCCCATACCGAGCCGAACGCCGAGCTGGGTCGCCGAGCCGGCGAGGGCACATCGACATCCGCGTCGTCGCCCTGATCGGACGAGGCAGCGGCCACGACGCCCTCGTCTGCCGGTGCGCCTTCCTCGCGCCCTCGCCCACGGCCGCGGCCGCGCCCACCGCGGCGGCGCCGGCGGCGCCGGACCTCCTCGGCGGCGGCGTCCTCGCCGAGCCCCTCGCCGGTCGCGGCGGGCTCGGCCTCGTCGGCCACCAGGTCATCAACATCCACGTCGCTCGCGACCGGCTCGCTGATGGCCGCCGCGGCACGCGACAGCTTCTCGCCCGGCAGGACGACGATCGGCCCTTCGGGGCCATCGCCCGACGTCGCGGCGGCAGCGGCCCGGCCCCGACTGCGGGCCGGGGGCGCGTCAGATGCGCCGCGCCGTGTCCGGCCACGGCCCCGGCTGCGCTCGCCGGTGCCCTCGGACTGCTTGTCCGGCACCTCGGTCATCGACAGGTCCTCGTCGTCGGTCGCGACGCGGCGACCGGAGCGGGACGAGCCCTTCTCGACCTTGGCGATCTGGGTGATGTCCGTGAACTGGTCCGCGACGTCCATGAGGTCCGAGGACGTGTTTCCGCGGAAGCTGACGACCTCGACGCGGACGCCCTGTTCCTGCACGGCGCGAATCGCCGGGGCGAAGTCGCCGTCGCCCGACACGACGATCGCGATGTCGAGGTTCCGGGCCGTCTTCATCATGTCGACGACGAGCTCGATGTCGAGGTTGGCCTTGACCTTCCCGTCGCCGTACTTGCGGATGTCCTTGCTCACGACCTTGTAGCCGTGGCGGCGCAGGAACTCGTGGAAGTTGCGCTGGTTCTCGTTGTCCGGATCAAGACCCGTGTACGCGTATGCGCGCACGAGGTCGCGTCCGGCGCTCGACGCCTTCAGCAGCGTGACGTAGTCGATGTCCACGCCGGCCGCCTTGGCCGCGTAGAAGATGTTCGCCACGTCAACGAAGACGGCGACGTTCTTGCCCACCCTGTCTCCTATTCCTTGGTCGGGCGTCGGCGCCGCGAAGGCGCGCGCCCCGTTCTCAACGCCGGCGCCCGGCGGGATCGACGGCTCGCCGGAGAACCGGCTGCTCGTCCTTGAATCCCTGGCGCTTCCAGCGCTTCAGCTCTGCCGGGTCCTCCGGCTGCGGTGCCTCGACCGACGCACAACCCTTGTTGGCCGCCGATTTGAGGCAATCCTCGATGAGGCTCGCGCTCACGGCGTCCGGTGCGCCCGCCGGGTCGACGACGAGCAGGTCGATGACTCCGACATAGCCCCCGGCGCGAACCGAGGGCCGGATCGCGAGCACGGCGCCCCCCACGATGTCCCGCTTGCTCTCTGCAACCAGGACGGTGGCGTGGGGCAGGAACACCAGCTGGCGCAGCACGTCCGCAGCGCCGAGCGAGCCAGACGCACCGTCAGCCAGGCGATCGCCGCTCAACGCGACGAGGGCCTCGATGTCGGTGATGCGGGCCGCTCGGACCCTGTACTCCACGCGGGCGGATGCTCCCTGACAGTCGGAGGCGCCTACCGTTGCCGCTGTCGTCGCGACCGTGGCCGACCTGACCGCCGGGTTCGCGGATTCACACGGGAGGACGCGCGGAGCGCGTCAGAACATCATCCCGGGTCGCGAACGACCGGCCTTGCAATCGGTGCGCCGGTCCCTATCATACGTCATCGCTTCGGCGGCCACCTGCGCGCCGCCTGAGGTGGGGTTTCTGCGCACCGCCCGCAACGCACCCGCCGCCGAGCCACCCGCGATCACCGTCAAGGGTCGATCCGACCCTCCGGTCCAGCGCAAGGCTCCTCGACAGGGCACCGGACGGAGCGAGTCCACCATCAGGCCGTGGAGGCGGAGGGCGCCGACCGAGGTCGATCGGGCCGACCGAACGACCTGGCGTATTGAGGAGGACACTGGATGAAGCTCTCTAGGTTTGCGGCGCTTGCCGGCATCGCGGTCATCGCGATCGGCACAGTGGGCTGCAACGCAGGCCCCGGCGGGGGATCGACCTACGACATCGGCATCGACATGCCGCAGCAGGGCTCCGAGCTCGCCGGATCGGAACCGGTCATCAACGGCATGAAGCTGGCCCTCGAGCAGGCTGGCGGCAAGGCCGGCACCTACACGATCGAGGTGCCTTCGTCGCTCATCCTGGACGACGCGGTCAACGGGGCACACGACCCCCAGACCGGCGCGAACAACGCGCAGAACTTCATCTCGAACCCGAAGGTCATCGGGATGCTCGGGCCACTGAACTCGAACGTGGCCAAGGCGCAGATCCCGCTGACCAACGAGGCGGGCCTCGCGCAGTGCAGCCCGGCCAATACGAACGAGAGCCTTACCAAGCCCGAGTTCGGCGCCCTGGACGTCCGCAAGGCGAAGCCGACGGAGATCAACTACGTCCGCGTCGCCACGACGGACGACCTCCAGAGCGTCGCCGATGCCGACTACCTCGCTGAGCTCGGCGTCAAGAAGCTGTACATCATCGACGACACCGAGACGTTCGGGAAGGGCATCGCCACCAACGTCGACACGTACTGGACAACCAAGCTCAATCTCGAGGTCGTCGGCCACGACTCCGTGCCCAAGACCACGACGGACTACGCGTCCATCCTGACCACCGCCAAGAACAAGAACCCGGATGGCATCTACTTTGGCGGCGTGACCGCCACGGGTGGCGCCCGGATCCTGAAGGCTGCGGTCCAGGTCGGCCTCGGCAACATCCCGTTCCTTGGCCCCGACGGCATCCAGGACGGCTCCGGCGAGACCCCGGACTCCTTCCTGAACCTCGCCGGCGCTGACGCCAAGAACGCGTATGCGTCGCTCGCCGGCAAGGCCACGTACCCTGGCACCGAGAAGTTCCTGGCCGACTACAAGGCCAAGTACAACAAGGACGCCACGGGTTACGCGATCCAGGGCTACGCCTGCATGCAGGTGATGCTGGATGCGATCGGCCGGGCGTCGGCCACGAACCCGAGCGGCGACGCCGCGGTCCGCGCTGCGGTCCGCGCTGCGATCGGTGACTCGACTCACACGTACGCAACCGTGCTCGGCGATGTCACCTTCGATGCGAACGGTGACACGAGCCAGAAGATCAATACGATCTACAAGGTCGACCCTGCCGGCGCGAACGGCAAGGGCGCCTGGGTAGCCGCCAAGGAAATGCTCGCCAAGTAGCGAGCCAAGCGACAAGGCCGGGGATCGCAAGGTCCCCGGCCTTTCTCTCAACCACGAACCGAGGGCGATGTCGAGACATCGGTCAGGCTGAGTCCTCAGGCCTCAGACATCTCGTAGGGGCAGCAACGCACTCCCAGGGGATCGGTTAGAGGGCCAGTCCGTGACCGCCGTCGCCGCACCCGCAACCGTCTCGACCGTGCGGCAGAGGCCGCCATGGGCCATTCCGGCGATCGCCATCGGCCTCGTCGTCAGCTACTTCTTCATCCTGACGTTCTTCCTGGGCCTGGATGCGAGGACCCACGACCACGCGTCGGAGATCGCGGTCCAGCAGGTCGCGAACGCGCTGTCGATCGGCGCCATCTACGCGCTGATCGCTCTGGGCTACACGATGGTCTACGGGATCATCGAGCTCATCAACTTTGCCCACGGCGACGTGTTCATGATGGGCGCCTTCCTGGCCGTCCTGTTTACGGGCTCCGGGATCGGGCCGTTCCCTGGGATCCTGCACCTGAGCGGTCCGGTCACCGACGTCGTACCGCTGCTCCTGTACATGGCCGCCACGCTCGCCGTCGTGATGCCGATCACGGGCCTCCTTAACATGACGATCGAGCGCGTCTTCTACCGCCCGTTCAGGAATGCGTCACGCCTGGCACCGCTGATCACCGCGGTCGGCGTGTCGTTCATCCTTCAGAACGTTGCCCTGGTCCTGTTCGGCAGCGGCGACCGCGGCGCGCCCCAGATCTTCCCCATCGCCTGGCGCATCGAGCTCCTCGGCGCCTCGATCCCGGTCCTGAACTTCGTCATCCTGATCATCGCCCTCGGCCTGATGTTCGTGCTGCAGACGTTCATCCGGCGCACCAGGCTGGGTCGCGCGATGCGCGCCACGGCACTGGACCAGCAGGCCTCGAAGCTCATGGGCGTCGACGTCAATCAGACGATCGCCCTGACGTTCCTCATCGGCGGCGCGCTCGCGGGCGCGGCCGGCACGGTCTGGGGCTTCAGCTTCGGCTTCGTCCGCCAGGACCTGGGCTTCAATGCGGGCCTCAAGTCGTTCACCTCGGCCGTGCTCGGCGGCATCGGCAACATCACCGGCGCCGTGCTGGGCGGGTTTGTGATCGGGTTCATCGAGAACTTCGCGGCCTCGCTCGGGCTGACCCGTTGGGCTGAGTTCTCGGTTTTCGTGGCCCTCACGCTGGTGCTGGTGTTCCGCCCGGCGGGCATCCTCGGGCAGCAGGTCGGAGAGCGAGCATGAAGGCGACACCGAGGGTCGAAGACGACAAGAAGGCCAAGGTCCCGAACGACATCAGTTCGTTCCGCGTGTGGCGCAATCGCCTGGTCGAGGTAGCAAACAAGCATCGGTCCTGGACGATCGTCATCAGCATGGCCATCGGCTCGGTGTTGCTGTACTTCTGGGCGGCGTTCCCGCCGTTCAGCTTCGTGCAGTCCCAGAACACCTGGATCAGCGGCTTCGTGAACGCCGGCGTGTTCATCCTGCTGGCGCTGGGCCTGAACATCGTGGTCGGCTTCGCGGGGCTGCTGGACCTGGGCTACGCGGCGTTCTTCGCCTTCGGGGCGTACCTGTACGCGTTCGGCGCCTCGCCATTCACGCACCTCCACCTGCCGTTCCTGGTCCTGCTCCTCGGCGGCGCCGCCGTTGCGGCGGTCTTCGGCATCGCCCTCGGCGCACCGACCCTCCGG
>Ga0070708_100004029_pt1 | contig 11542 bp, 8 predicted proteins | sample KBSK5503metaG_FD_65469 | JGI IMG/M metagenome (GOLD analysis project Ga0070708, IMG submission 65469) | Corn, switchgrass and miscanthus rhizosphere microbial communities from Kellogg Biological Station, Michigan, USA - KBS K5-50-3 metaG | ecosystem: Host-associated > Plants > Roots >...
CGGCGGAGCGGTCCCGGCGACCCGAGCCTGGGCGACGGCGGGAGGACTGCCCGAGGGCGGGGAGTTGCGCTGGACCGGACCGGCCGCGGCATGAGGACTGCCCGAGAGGGGGGAGTTGCGCTGGACCGGAGCGGCCGCGGCAGCAGGAGTGCCCGAGAGGGGGGAGTTGCGCTGGACCGGACCGGCCGCGGCAGCAGGACTGCCCGAGAGGGGGGAGTTGCGCTGGACCGGAGCGGCCGCGGCAGCAGGACTGCCCGAGAGGGGGAAGTTGCGCTGGACCGGACCGGCCGCGGCATGAGGACTGCCCGAGAGGGGGAAGTTGCGCTGGACCGGACCGGCCACGGCGTGAGGACTGCCCGAGAGGGGGGAGTTGCGCTGGACCGGAGCGGCCCTGGCCGGGGGACTGCTCGATGCCGTGGAGTTTCCCTGAGCCCGAACGGCCGCGGCGGAGGGAGTGCTCGCTCGGGCGACCCTGCTGTCGCTCTCGGGGGGCGCTGACACGACGGTGGGCGGCTCCGGCGCGGCCGGAGGAGCGTCCGGCAGGGAGATCAGCTCGACGTGGTGGAAGAGGAAGACCAGCCGGTGCAGGTTGTCGCTGTCTTGAGGAAAGGTACGGGCTAGGTGAGCCAGCGAATGGGCGCCGTTGAGGTGACTCGCGGCGCGTGCTTCCCGGGGCGTGAGCGGCAGATCTTTGGCCTGCACCCGGCCCTCGGAGGTGGCGAACGGGAGATCGAGGTGATTCTTCAACCGCCGCTTGATCTCCGGCAGGGGTATCCGTCGAACTGCGTCGGTGAGCACCGCCCAGCGATTCCCCAGAGGCTGGACCTTGAGCTGGGCGAAGCCGGCGTCTTCATAGGTGAAGGTGCCGGTTTCAGCGAGGAAGGCCTTGAGCAGGACCGACAGCGCGTGCTCGGCGAGGTTGGCGAAGGCGTTTCCCGGATTGAGGAGCCCAAGTCCGAAGAGCGCCCCGACCAGATCGTTGCCGAACTTTCCGAGCGCCGCCTCGGCCTGAGCGAGCTGGGCTTCGGTGAGGAGCTTCTGCACCCGGAAGAACTGGGCGATCGAGTCCTCCGGGTGCGATGAGTTGATGTGCTCCGGGTTCCCCTTCCTGAATTGGACCTGGATCGTTCGGTCGACCAGCTGAAACGTCAAAAGGCCGGTCTGCTCACCGGATGCCGCCAGGTAGTAAAGGCGAAGCGGTGACAGGTCGGAGAGGCTTCCGACACCGGGCGGGGCGAGTCCCATCAATCGTAGAAGGCGCTCTAGGATCTAGAGCACCACGTGCTCCTTGTACTCTCCGAAAACACCCCGCATCGTATCCGAGATCTCACCCAGGGTCGCCGGGGCCTTCACCGCATCCAGGATAAGGGGAATCAGGTTTTCCCCGTGTCTTAAAGCGCCCACCCGCAGCGCTTCCAGGCTTCGTTTCACCGCCTCATTGTTCCGCCGAGAGCGGAGGAGTTTCAAGCGCTCCACCTGGCTCTTTTGGACCCCCTCATCCACCCGCATCAGTCCTCGAGGGGGTGCTTCGGTCTGCTGAAAGGCATTCACCCCGACCACGATCGAACGCTTTTCCTCCAGTTCCCTCTGGGCGGCGTAGGCGGCGTTCTGGATCTCCGACTGCGGGTATCCGCGCTCAATCGCCCGAACCATCCCACCGAGGTCGTCGATCTTCGCGATGTACTTCATCGCCTCCGCCTCCAGCTCGTCGGTCATCGCCTCGATCGCGTAGGCCCCGCCCAGGGGGTCGACGGTGTCGGCGACGCCGGACTCGTGGGCGATGATCTGCTGCGTGCGAAGGGCGAGCCGGGCCGCCTCTTCGCTGGGAAGGGCGAGCGCTTCGTCGCGGGCGTTGGTGTGGAGCGACTGGCATCCCCCCAGCACCGCGGCCAATGCCTGAAGGGAGACGCGAACCACGTTGTTGTCCATCTGCTGGGCGGTCAAGGTCGAACCCGCCGTCTGGGCGTGGAAGCGAAGCATCATCGATCGCGGATCCTTTGCCTTGAAGCGCTCCTTCATGATCCGGGCCCACAGTCGCCGCGCGGCGCGAAACTTCGCCACCTCCTCGAGGAAGTTGTTGTGCACGTTGAAGAAGAACGAGAGCCGTCCGGCGAAGTCGTCCACCCGGAGCCCCGCCCGCAGGGCGGCGTCGACGTAGACGATGCCATCCGCCAGGGTGAACCCGATCTCCTGCGCCGCCGTCGAGCCCGCTTCCCGGATGTGATAGCCGCTGATCGAAATCGGATTCCAGCGCGGAACGTGCTTCGCGCTGAACGCAAACAGATCGGTGACGAGCCGCAGGGAGGGCTCGGGCGGGTAGATGTACGTGCCGCGGGCGATGTACTCCTTGAGGATGTCGTTCTGGACCGTTCCCGAGAGTTGATCGAGGCGGACGCCGTTTCGCTCGCCCACCGCGGCATAGAGCGAGAAGAGGATCGAGGCGGTGGCGTTGATCGTCATCGACGTGGAGACCGTCGCCAGGGGGATGCCCTTGAGGAGAATCTCCATGTCCTCGATCGAGCTGATCGAGACGCCCACCTTCCCGACCTCTCCGGCCGCCCGGGCGTGGTCGGCGTCGCGGCCCATCTGGGTCGGTAGATCGAAGGCCACCGAAAGGCCGGTCTGCCCGGATTGCAGCAGGTAGTGGTAGCGCCTGTTCGCGTCTTCGGCGCTCCCGAACCCGGCATACTGCCGCATCGTCCAGAAGCGGCCTCGATACATGGTCGGCTGAATGCCCCTCGTAAACGGGAACTCTCCTGGAAACCCGCTGGATTCCAGATACCCGTCCGGTGGAGCGTCCGGGAGGTAGACCGGCTCGAGCTCCCTACCTCCCGAGGTGAGAAACTCCTTCTTCCGCTCGGGCGACTTGTCCCTCAGCCGGTCGTACACCTCGCGCTTCCAACGTTCCTTTTCGCTCTTCCAGTTCGCCATCTGATTTCTCTTCCGCGGCCCTCACTCCACCACCAGCAGTTTCGCATTCTTCTCGACCGCGTTGCCCTCCTGCGCGAGCAGCTCGACGACTTTTCCGGCCTTCGGGCTCTTCAGCTCGTTTTCCATCTTCATCGCCTCGACCACCACCAGCCCTTGATTCTCCTTCACCTCGTCCCCCAGGCCTACGAGCACCCGGATCACCTTTCCCGGCATCGGGGCCACCACCACCTGGCTGCCGTGCAGGGAGACCTTGGCCAGTCCGGCGCGAAGCCGGAAGCGCTGCTCATTGGCGATGTCCACCCGGAATGGCTGGTTCCCGAGGTAGAGGACCATTTCATCGCCCTCTTCTTCCTCGCAGCGGACACAGTAGGAGCGCTGGTCGATAAGGATCGACAAGGCGCCGTTCTTCGCCGGCGCAGCATCGACCTCGTACCGCCGCCCATCGAGGGTGATCGCGAAGCGGCCGTTCTCCAGATTCTCGATCTCCGCGGTGTACTGCTTGCCGTCGATGGTCGCGTGGTAGCGCATGGGATCGCCCGCCTAGACCCGAGGCCTTCGCCGCCTGGAAACCTGTCGCCAGGGAGAGATTGAACCACTTCCATCCAAGCGGGGGTTGGCGCTGGTGCGCCGGCGATCGCGCTGTTCCGCGACCACCACCGCCGCCAGCACCGCGGGCAGCGTCAAGGTCTCGCTCTTCTTCGCAAGGGCCAGGGTGGGGTGCTCGCGCTCGAGAAACTCGGTGTCGTAGCTGCCCGCGGCGAACGCGGGGTGGCGGAGGATCGAGCGCAGGTAGGAGATGTTGGTGGTGATCCCGGTGACGACATACTCGTCCAGGGCGCGGCCCAGCCGGGCGATCGCCTCCGACCGCGAGTGCGCCCAGACGGACAACTTGCTGATCATCGGGTCGTAGTGGCTGGAGACGGTGTACCCGGAATAGACCCCGGAGTCATCGCGGACGAAGTGGCCGGAAGGGGCGCCGAGCTGCCGGATCCGCCCCGGCGACGGGAGAAATCCCTGGGCCGGATCCTCGGCGTAGATGCGCGCCTCGATCGCGTGGCCGCGCGGGGCGAGCGGTCGATCCAGCGGGAGCTTCATCCCCTCGGCGACCTTGATCTGCCACGCGACCAGATCCAGGCCGGTGGTCCACTCGGTGATCGGGTGCTCCACTTGCAGCCGGGTGTTCATCTCCAGGAAGTAGAAGTTGCGCTGCGCGTCGACCAGAAACTCCACCGTCCCCGCGCCGTGATAGCCCACCGCCTTGGCCGCCTTGATCGCCACCTGCCCCATCGCCTCCCGCATGGGCCGATCGACGATCGGCGAAGGGGCCTCCTCGACGACCTTTTGATGCCGCCTCTGTGCCGAGCACTCCCGCTCGTTCAAATGGATGCAGGTCCCATGGGCGTCCGCGAACACCTGGATCTCGATGTGGCGCGGGCGCTCGATCAGCTTTTCGAGATAGACCGCGTCGTTGCCGAAGGCGTTCAAGGACTCCGACTTGGCGGCCCGCCACGCGGAGTCGAGCTCCGGCGACCCGTTCACCCGGCGCATCCCCTTTCCGCCGCCGCCGCCCGCCGCCTTGAGCATCACCGGATAGCCGATCTTCTCCGCGAAGGCCCGCGCCGCGTCCACGCTCTGCAGCGGCTCGGTCGTTCCCGGCACCACCGGAACGCCCGCCCGGGCCATGTTCGCGCGCGCGCGGGTCTTTTCCCCCATCGCCTCCATCGCCGAGGCCGGCGGCCCGATGAAGGTCAGTCCCGCTTTTTCGCAAGCGCGGACGAAGGATGGATTCTCGGAGAGAAAACCGTAGCCGGGATGGATCGCGTCCGCCTTCGAGCGCCTCGCGGCGTCGATGATCCGACCCTGGTCGAGGTAGCTCTGGCGCGAGGGCGGCGGCCCCACGCAATACGCTTCGTCGGCGAAGAGGACGTGGGCCGCGGTGCGGTCCGCCTCGGAAAAGACGGCCACGGTGGAGATGCCGAGCTCGCGGCAGGTGCGCATCACCCGGACCGCGATCTCTCCCCGGTTCGCCACGAGCACTTTCTGGATCTTCTGCCCCATGGCGGTCCTTTAGCCTCCGGCGGGGCCTTTGTTCAAACACTGGGGAGAAGTCTTTGGCCAGGAAAGGACGCGCTGTGTTAATTGCGCTCGGCGATAGTCGATGGATGCGTCTCCCTCAAAGGAGTGAGCGGATGAAGCGGATTCTCCTCATCGCCGCGCTGATCTGGGCCGGCCCTTCGATTGCCGACGAGTCGTTGATCGCTTTGCGGGCGGCGCGGCTGCTCGACGTCTCGACCGGAACGGTGGTGGCTCAGCCGTTGATCATCGTTCGAGGCGACAAGATCGAGCGGCTGGGCGGGGACGTTCCGCCCGGCGCGCGGGTAATCGATCTGGGCAATCGAATCCTGCTCCCCGGGCTGATCGACACCCACACCCACATCCTCTTGCAGGGGGACGCAACCGAGGCGGAGTACCAGTTCCAGATCCTGCGCGAGTACCCGTCGCACCGGGTAGCGCGCGCGGTGCGGGCGATGCGGATCGCGCTCGAGCACGGCTTCACCACGATGAGGGATCTGGAGACCGAAGGGGCCGGGTACGGGGACGTCGGCCTCCGCGATGCGGTGAACGAGAACGTGATCGACGGGCCCCGCCTGCAAGTCGTCGGACCGGCGCTTTCGACCACCGGTTCGTACCCGATTCTCCACTTCCGCCCGGATTGGAGCTTCCCCACCGGCGTGCAGATCTGCGACGGCGCCGACGGATGCCGCAAGGCGGTTCGGGAACAGCTCTCCTATGGGACGGACTGGGTGAAGATCTACGCCAATACCTCGGGCATTCACCTGACCCCGGATGGTTACGTGGATTCACCGCCGAACTGGACGCGCGAGGAGATCGGCGCGGTGGTCAGCGAGGCCCACGCCAAGGGACACAAGGTCGCGGCGCACGCCACCTCCGACACCGGGGTGAGGATTTCAGTCGAGGCGGGCGTCGATTCGATCGAGCACGGCACCTCGATTCGACCGGAGATGGCCCAGCAGATGGCGAAGAAGGGGATCTACTTCTGTCCCACGCTGACCGTGGGCGCCTACGTCGCCGAGCCGCGCGCCAGGGAAGGGCGCGCGATCTGGCTGGAGATGCCCAAGATCGTCGCCAAGTCGATTCAAAACAGCCGCAAGGCGGGGGTGAAGATCGTCTTGGGCACCGACGCGGGCGGCTTTCCCTGGACGGAGATCAACCAGGCCCAGGAATTTCGCCACGAGGTGCGGCTGGGGATGACGCCGCTGGAGGCGATCCGCAGCGGGACGACCGTCGCCGCGGAGATGCTGGGATGGCAAGGCAAGGTCGGGGTGATCGCGCCGGGGGCGTTCGCCGACGTGATCGCCGTCTCCGGGGATCCCTTGAAGGACGTGACCGTTCTGGAAAAAGTGGACTTCGTGATGAAAGGCGGCGAGGTGGTGAGGCATCCGGCAGCGGCCCCGGCGGCCGCGGCGAGGTGAAAACGGCCTGAAGCGCTTTCAGCCGCGGTGATGCGGGCCTTCGGTCAGAGCGGGATGTTGCCGTGCTTTCGCACCGGGTTCTCCTGCCGCTTGTCCTTGAGCATCTCCAATGCCCGGATCAGCTTCGCCCTCGTCTCCTCGGGGCGGATCACCTCGTCGATGTAACCGAGCTCGGCCGCCTTGAACGGGTTGGCGAACTTCTCGCGGTACTCGGCCACCAGCCGCGCCCGCTCCTCGTTGGGGTCCTTCGCGCTGCCGATCTCGTTGCGGAAGATGATGTTCACCGCGCCCTCCGGTCCCATCACCGCGATCTCCGCGGTGGGGTAGGCGTAGTTCACGTCGGCGCGAATGTGCTTCGACGCCATCACGTCGTAGGCCCCGCCGTAGGCCTTGCGCGTGATCACGGTGATCTTCGGCACCGTCGCCTCGGCGAAGGCGTAGAGCAGCTTGGCGCCGTGCTTGATGATCCCGCCCCACTCCTGGGCGGTCCCGGGCAGGAAGCCGGGGACGTCGACGAAGGTGATCAGCGGAATGTTGAAGCAGTCGCAGAAGCGGACGAAGCGCGCCGCCTTCACCGAGGCGTCGATGTCCAGACATCCGGCGAGCATCGCCGGCTGATTGGCCACGATCCCCACCGAGCGACCCTTGAGCCTGGCGAAGCCGACCACGATGTTCTGCGCGTAGAGCTCCTGGACCTCGAAGAAGCGCCGCGAGTCCACCACCGCGCGGATGATCTCCTTCATGTCGTAGGGCTTGTTCGGGTTGCTCGGAACGACCGACTTCAGCGCCTCGTCGGCGCGTGCCGGGTCGTCATCGCAGGGCGCCGCCGGCGGATCCTCCGCGTTGTTGGAAGGGAGGTAGGACAGAAGCTCGCGGGTGAGCAAAAGGCTGGTCTGCTCGTTGTCCGCGGCGAAGTGGGCCACCCCGGACTTCTGATTGTGGGCGAGCGCCCCGCCGAGGCTCTCCTTCGTCACCTCCTCGTGGGTGACGGTCTTGATCACGTCGGGCCCGGTCACGAACATGAACGAGGTGTCTTTGACCATCACGATGAAGTCGGTGATTGCCGGAGAGTAGACCGCGCCGCCCGCGCAGGGCCCCATGATCAACGAGACTTGGGGCACCACTCCCGAGGCGAGGGTGTTGCGCAGGAAGATGTCGGCATAGCCGGCCAGGCTCTCCACCCCCTCCTGGATGCGCGCTCCGCCCGAGTCGTTCAGACCGATGATCGGCGCGCCGACCCGGGTCGCCAGATCCATCACCTTGCAGATCTTCTGGGCGTAGGCGCCTGAGAGCGAGCCGCCGAACACGGTGAAGTCCTGCGCGAAGACGAAGACCTGCCGACCGTCGATCGTTCCGTATCCGGTCACGACGCCGTCGCCGAGGATCCGCTTCTCCGCCATCCCGAAGTCCGAGGCCCGGTGGGTGACGAACTTGTCCAGCTCGGTGAAGCTGCCGGGATCGAGCAGCAGGTCGATTCGCTCGCGCGCGGTGAGCTTTCCCGCCTCGTGCTGTTTCTGGACGCGGGCCTCGCCCCCTCCGAGCCGGGCCTGCTCCTCCATCTCCTTCAATCGCTGGCGCAGCAGATCTTTCTCGGGCAATTCCATGCGTGGCTCATCTACTACGGAAGGAGCGTCCAGGTCAGGGCGAAACGCTGCGTTCCGTCCGAGGCGCTCTCCACCCATCCCTTGATCGGACGGCTGGCGTCCAGCAGGGGTCCAATTTCGGAGCTGATCGCGAGCAGGGATGCGAGCTCGCGCGAGGAGATCGCATCGAAGAGAGAGATCTGGGACAGCGCCCGGGAGACTTGACGGACGTCGACGGAGAGGTCGGCCCCGTGCTCCAGCCTTCCCGGTTGCGGCGCGAGCGCCTGCCAGGCCTGCCGCAGCGCGGCGGCTTGATTGGCCAGGTAGAGCTGGGTCCCGCGAAGCCCGATCTGGACCTCACCCGCTTCCGTGGACAGGGCGAAGCCCTCCGCCGTCTTTCTCGTGCCCCACCGGCCGGCCGCGCGATCCAGCGCTCGTTGAACTTTGTCCGGCTTGGCCACTTCGGCCAGATAGGCGTGCTTGAACGCGAAGTAGCGGGCCAGCGGCGCCTTAAGCGAGCCCGTCAGTTGCGCCGCCTCCACCCGCAGGGCCACGTTTCCGGTCAGGCCCTCCACCACGTCGTCGATGAGCTGATGAAGCTCGCGCTCATCGCACTGCGGACAAATCAGCTTCCCGTCCGACAGAAGCGAGGACACGAGCCCGGCGCGCGAAGCCCTTTCCAGGTGGGCGCGCACGAAAAGGAGCCCGGACGAGGCGAGGCCGGCGTAGGGGCTAGATGCACCGGCCTCGAAGCGCGGGAAGGTGATCCCGGTGGCTCGGCCCGCGATCGAGAGCCTCGACCGGCTTCCATGGAGGCCGATCGTGAAATGACGGAGGACGAGGTACAGGCTCCCGGGAACCGACGGAAGCGCCGCCCAACGCTTCCCGTCGGGAGCGGCCTCGAGAAGCCTGGCCGCCTCCTTGAGCAGGGCTTCGCCGTTGGCCGCGCTGCTCACCGCGCAGACGCCCCGGCCCCGGATCGCGTAGCCCGCCGTCACCCGTCCTCCCGAGGTGGCCCCATGAAGCGTGGCCCCGTTTGCCCGGGCGGTCCATCCCGCCCCGAGCGAGCTCAGCTTCTGCGAAACGCGGGTTTCGAAGGACTTCACATCGGCCACCGAGGTGCAGGTCAGGCGATCGCTGCCGAGGAAGCTCAACGTGGCCGAGGCGGTGGGGTCGATCCCCGAGCGAACGATCGACTCGGCGCGCGCGATGTCCACCTCGATGATCGGATGGAATTCGGAGCGCCAGCTCGAGGGTCGCAGCAACGCCGAGCGCTTTCCCGCCGCGTCGAAGAACGCGACCAGCCCTGGGAGCTGATCCAGGCGGGGGATGTGGATGATCAGATTTGCCTCAGCCGGCGCCCGGGGGAGCGCGATCGCTCCGAGCAGGCTCGCCAGGAGAGGCGCGAGCATCTACGAATGCGTTTCCGCGCTCGCCTGCGCGCCGGGCGCCGCTTCGCGCCGAGCTGCGCGGCCGCGAATCGCGCGCTGCATGTAGCCGTAGCCGACCAGAAGCGCCGCCGCGAGCGGGGAGGTCGCGGCGACGATTGCCCAGACCGGCTTCTTGAACATGAAGTCGGCGATCCGGGTGAATCCGCCGGTCATCCATTCGCTCTGTAGAACGGCGACGAAGATCACCGCCCCGACCAGGGCGGCGATGCTGGTGGCGACCACCAGCATGATTGCCGCGCGCCTTCGCGCCTGGCCCATGCTCTTGGCGGGCGAGTACGTTTTTACCTCGATGTCGTGATCCATGGGCTCAAGTTGCACCACTAACCGTAAAATGTGTCAACCCAGGGGCCGGGCCGCTGGAAGCTACAGCTTGATCGGACCGCGCCGGGTTCCCTCGCGCTTTTGCTCCGGGATCCGACCTAAGTCGCCGTCCAGATTCGCGATCCCGTGGGCGATCACCGCGAAAGCAGCGGTCACCTGCGCCAGTCCTTGGGGATTGATCTTGTCGAAGGTGTCGTTGGCGGTGTGGTGATAGTCGAAATAGGTGGTGGCATCCTGGGCGACGTCGACCATGGGAACGCCGAGCGCCCGGAGCGGACCCAGGTCCGCGCCGCCGTGTGCGTCGTCGCCGACAAAATCGATCCCCAGCGACTTGAGGTCGGCGGCGATCTCCGCCATTCGGCCCTTCGCCTCGGGAGCGCCGAGGAAGCGCAGCGCGTAGCCGCTCTCGGTGCCGGCGTCCGCTTCGAGAGCGGCGATGTGCGTTGCCGCCTCGGCACGGTGCGCCAGCGCGTAGGCCCGCCCACCGGACAGGCCGTGCTCTTCATTCGCGAAGAGAACGACCCGAACCGTCCTTTCCGGCGGGCGCGGGAGAGAGCCGAGGAGCTGCGCGGCGTGCACCACGATCCCCACTCCGGCGCCGTCATCGATCGCCCCGGTGCCCAGATCCCACGAGTCCAGGTGCGCTCCGAGAAGAACGATCTCGTCCGGCCTGACCGCGCCGCGGATCTCTCCGACGACGTTCGCCGATTCGACGTCCGCCAACCAGCGACACCCCAATGTCAGATTTAGCGCGACCGGTCTGTGCGCCTCGATGAGCCGGTGAAGCAGGTCCGCGTCGGGCACGGCGAGCGCGGCCGCCGGGACGGTGGGCTCGTTCGGCTCCCGCCTCATCATCCCGGTATGCGGCAGTCGGTTGTGATCCGTTCCGATCGAGCGGATCACCACTCCGACCGCCCCCAGCGCGGCCGCCCGCTGCGCCCCCGCCCCTCGTACCGCGACCGCCTTTCCGTAGCCCGATCCGTCGCGGGCGCGCGCGGTGGGGACGTTGTAGTAGACGATTTTTCCCGCCACCGCGGCCCTGCCCAGCTTGTCCACCGCCTCCAGCGATTCGACCTCGACCACCTCGCCGGTGACTCCTCCGGGCGGCGTCCCGATGCTGCCGCCGAGCGCCGCCAGCCGGAGCGGCTGCGAGACTGGCGAGACGACGGCGCCGCTCTCCTCGCCCCGCTCCCAGTGCGGCACCGTCACCGGCTCCGCCCGCACGTTGGAAAAACCCCGCTCGCGCAGCGTCCGCAAGGCCCATTCGACGGCCGCCTGATAACCCAACGATCCCGCCGGCCGGGGCCCCACCTCATCGGTCAGGCTGCGGACGATCTCCGTCGCGCCGCGGGAGACCAGAGCGATATCCCGCAAGCGCGATCTCGGCGACGCGCCGTTCGCTTCCAGGCCTGCACCGGTCCCGTGCGTCCCGACACAACCGGCACCCGCCGCCGCGAGCAGCACCACCGCTGCATAAAACACACAATCGACCGTCGTAGAGCAGCCGCTCATTCAGCCTCCGAAATCAGGAGCGATCGGCGATAATGGAGAAGGCCTTCGCGAGTCAAACCGATTCGCTTTCGAGGAGAAACCGGTGAGCTTGAGCGGAAAGGAGCGGGTGGACACGGTCATTTTCGATCTCGGCAACGTCCTCGTGTTTCATGACAACGCGCAGCTCTTTCGCACTCTTGGAATGCATGCCGGGATTCCCGGCGACGATTTCTCGCGGTTGGTCCCCGCCTCTCTCTGGGGCGCCATCCAC
>Ga0070708_100004030_pt1 | contig 11541 bp, 13 predicted proteins | sample KBSK5503metaG_FD_65469 | JGI IMG/M metagenome (GOLD analysis project Ga0070708, IMG submission 65469) | Corn, switchgrass and miscanthus rhizosphere microbial communities from Kellogg Biological Station, Michigan, USA - KBS K5-50-3 metaG | ecosystem: Host-associated > Plants > Roots >...
CCCCACGCTCGCTTCGCTCGCTGCCCCCGGCGGGGGCGCAATTCGCGCCTCGGGGCGGCCCTTCGGCGCTCATGAAACTCGCATTCGTTTTTCCCGGGCAGGGATCGCAGGCGATCGGCATGATGGACGGCTTTGCCGCACACCCGGTCGTGCGCGAGACGTTCGCCGAAGCGTCGTCCGCGCTGGGACAGGACTTGTGGGCGCTCGTCGAGCAGGGTCCGGCCGAGGCGATCAACATGACAACGAACACGCAGCCGGTGATGTTGACCGCCGGCGTTGCCGTATATCGCGCGTGGATTGCTTCCGGCGGCGCCAAACCCGACGTGTTGGCCGGGCACAGCCTCGGCGAATACTCTGCGCTGGTCGCTGCAGGTTCACTCGCGTTCGGCGACGCCGTGCCGCTGGTGCGCTTTCGCGCGCAGGTGATGCAGGACGCGGTGCCCGCGGGCGTGGGCGCAATGGCGGCGATCATGGGCGGAGACGACGATGCGGTCGCCGCCGCCTGCGCCGAAGCGGCGCAAGGGCAGGTCGTCGAACCCGTGAACTTCAATGCGCCGGGCCAGATTGTCATCGCAGGGCATCGGGAAGCGGTCGAGCGCGCCATCATCATCGCCAGGCAGAAAGGTGCAAAGCGCGGCGTGATGCTCCCGGTGTCGGCCCCGTTCCACAGTTCTCTGATGAAGCCGGCCAAGGACAAGCTCGCGGCAAGGCTTGCGCAAGTCGCTTTCGCAGCGCCGAACATCCCGGTGATCCACAACGTGGACGTGGCCGAACACGTCGCACCCGATGAAATCCGCGCGGCGCTCGCACAGCAGGCGGCGAGCCCGGTGCGCTGGACCGCGACGGTGCGGCGAATGGCCGGGCACGGCGTCACGCAAATTGTCGAATGCGGGCCGGGAAAAGTGCTGGCCGGGATGAGTCGGCGCATTGCCGAAGGCGTCGAGGCGTTTGCGCTGACCGACAGCGATGCAATCCGCGAAGCGCTGACTGCAGTCCAAGGCAGCTGACGGGAGACCGACCCATGGCAGAAGGCCAACTCGCAGGACAAACCGCGCTGGTTACCGGATCGACGCGAGGGTTAGGGCGCGCCATCGCCCTGCAATTGGCTGCGGACGGCGCCACCGTGATCGGCACGGCCACAACGGATGAAGGTGCAGCGACCATCGCTGCCTTCCTCAACGATGCCGGCAACGCGGGAACCGGCATGAAGCTCGACGTCACGGATGCTGCCGCAACGGAGCGCGTGCTGGCCGACATCGAAGCGAAACACGGGGCGATCACGATCCTCGTCAACAACGCCGGCATCACGCGCGACAACCTGTTGCTGCGGATGAAGGATGACGAGTGGGACACGATCATGGCAACGAACTTGAAGCCCGCTTACCGGCTGGCGAAGGCGGTGCTTCGCGGCATGATGAAAGCGCGCCACGGCCGCATCATCCAGATGGGCTCGGTCGTGGGATCGAGCGGCAACCCGGGTCAGGTGAATTATTCGGCGGCGAAGGCCGCGCTCGTCGGATTCACGAAGTCGCTGGCGCAGGAAGTCGGCAGCCGCAACATCACGGTCAATTGCGTCGCGCCCGGCTTCATCGATACCGACATGACCAAGGGCCTCAGCGAAGCACAGCGTGCGGCGCTGCTCGCGAAAATACCGCTGGGCCGGTTGGGTTCGCCCGAGGACATCGCGCACGCAGTCGCATTTTTGGCCGGTCCCGGGGCCGGTTACGTCACCGGGGTGACCTTGCACGTGAACGGCGGGATGTACATGGTTTGATAGGTCAGAATAACAGGGCGATCTGGTAGAATTCGCAAGTTTGCTATCCAGGGGCCCCAACAGGGGGAAGACGCATGGAAAACGTGGAACAACGAGTCAAGAAAATCGTCGCCGAGCAACTGGGCGTCAATGAAGCCGAAATCAAGAATGAGTCGTCATTCGTCGACGACCTCGGGGCGGATTCGCTCGACACGGTCGAGCTTGTGATGGCGCTCGAAGAAGAGTTCGAAACCGAAATTCCGGACGAGGAAGCCGAGAAAATCACCACGGTGCAGCAAGCCGTCGATTACGTCGGCGGCCACCTGAAGAAGTAGGCCCCCTGTGGATGCGGGCGGCGCGAGAGCCGTTCGCATCGCGGAGGTTCGCCGTTCCGTTAGCGGGTGCTGCGCGCGCTCGGGTCCTTTCGTCCTTGGCGAGCTCATTCTGAAGCCTGTCGCTTAACGCCCGTCTCATGTCCCGCCGCCGAATCGTCGTCACAGGATTGGGGATCATCTCGCCGGTCGGGATCGGCCTGACCGCGTCGTGGTCGAACATTCTCGCCGGCCATTCCGGAATTACCCGGATCACACGCTTCGATACATCGCACTTTCCGGTGCACATCGCCGGTGAAGTGAAGGATTTCGACGTGGGCAAATATCTGTCCGCGAAGGAAGCCCGCCGCTACGACACATTCGTCCACTATGGGCTCGTCGCCACGATGGAGGCGATCCACGACGCCGGGCTCGATGGCTATGCAGGGGACAAGGAGCGCGCGGGGGTCTGCGTGGGTTCCGGCATCGGCGGGCTGCCGATGATCGAGGAAACGGGGTTGGCCTATCAGCACGGCGGCGTACGCAAGATCTCGCCGTTCTTCGTGCCGGGGTCGATCATCAACATGATTGCCGGACTGGTGTCGATCCACTACGGCTACAAGGGTCCCAATCTCGCGACCGTCAGCGCGTGCTCGACCGCCAATCACAGCCTGGGCGAGGCGGCGCGGATCATCGAATACGGTGATGCCGACATCATGGTCGCGGGCGGTGCCGAAGCGACGATCTCGCCGCTCGGCATCGGCGGCTTTTGCGCGTCGCGCGCGTTATCGATGCGCAACGACGATCCTGCGACGGCCAGCCGTCCATGGGACATCGGACGCGACGGTTTCGTGCTGGGCGAGGGCGCGGGCATTCTCGTGCTGGAAGAACTGGAGCACGCCAAGGCGCGCGGCGCACGGATCTATTGCGAACTCGCGGGCTATGGCATGAGCGCCGACGCCTATCACATCACCGCGCCGCCGGAAGACGGTGATGGCGCTTCGCGCAGCATGCGCAACGCGCTCAAGAATGCGGGCATGGCGACGACGGACATCGACTACATCAATGCGCACGGCACGTCGACGCCACTGGGCGACGTCGCCGAATGCACCGGGCTCAAGCGCGCGTTCGGCGAACACGCGTACAAGCTCGCGGTGTCGTCGACCAAGTCGATGACGGGCCACCTGCTCGGCGCCGCGGGCGGCATCGAGGCGGTGTTCACGGTTCTTGCGATGCGCGACCAGGTCGCGCCTCCCACGGCCAATTTGGTCGACGTCGACCCGAAGTGCGACCTCGATTTCGTGCCCGGCGTGGCGCGCAAGATGCGCATCCGCGCCGCCATGTCCAATTCGTTCGGCTTCGGCGGGACCAACGCCACGCTGGTGTTCCGGCTGATCGACTGAAGCCTTTAGGCGCGCTCACGCCGATCGACGATTTCGAAAACGCAATGGCCCTGATCGTCCAGAAATACGGCGGAACCTCGGTTGGAACGGTCGACCGCATCCGCAGCGTCGCACGGCGCGTCGCCCACTACCACGCACAGGGACATCAACTGGTCGTAGTTCCGTCGGCGATGGCGGGGGAGACCAATCGGCTGCTGGCACTCGCCCGGGAAATTGCGGCCGACCCCAATCCTCGCGAGCTCGATGTTGTTGCCGCGACCGGCGAGCAGGTCACGATCGGGCTTCTGGCGATCGCGTTGCAGACGATGGGCATGAAGGCGCGAAGCTACACCGGCGGGCAGGTTCGCATCCTGACCGACAATTCGTTCACGAAGGCGCGCATTCTCGAAATCGACGAAGCCAACATGCGCCGCGACCTGGCCGCGGGAACGATCGTCATCGTCGCGGGATTCCAGGGCGTCGACGCGGATGGCAACATCACGACACTCGGCCGCGGTGGGTCGGATACGTCGGGTGTGGCGCTGGCCGCGGCGCTCAAGGCGGACGAATGCCAGATCTACACCGACGTCGACGGCGTCTACACGACGGACCCGCGCATCGTTCCCGAGGCGCGGCGGCTCGATACCGTCACCTTCGAGGAAATGCTCGAGATGGCGAGTCTCGGCTCAAAAGTGCTGCAGATCCGGTCGGTGGAATTCGCGGGCAAATACAAGGTCAAGCTGCGCGTGCTGTCGTCGTTCGAGGAGCCGGAAGCCTCCGGACCCGGCACGCTCATCACTTTCGAGGAAGACGACACTATGGAACAGGCGATCATTTCCGCCATCGCATTCAACCGCGACGAGGCCAAGATTTCGGTGATGGGCGTGGAAGACAAGCCGGGCATCGCGCACAACATCGTGGGTCCGGTGGCCGCGGCCAACCTCGACGTCGACATGATCGTGCAGAACATCGGCGCGTCGGGCCACACGGACTTCTCGTTCACCGTGAATCGCAGCGAATACCAGAAGACGCTGGACGTGCTGGCGAAGGAGCGCGGCAAGGGCTTCACTGCGCGCGAGATCATCGGCGACAACAAGATCTGCAAGGTGTCGGTTGTCGGCATCGGCATGCGCTCGCACGTCGGCATCGCGTCGAAGATGTTCAAGGCGCTCGCGGACGAGGGCATCAACATCCAGATGATCTCGACTTCCGAAATCAAGATTTCCGTCGTTATCGACGAGAAGTATCTCGAGCTCGCCGTGCGCGTGCTGCACAAGGCGTTCGAACTGGAAAAGGCGCCGGCCTGATCGGCGCGCGGTGACCCGACGGCGAATGCGATGAACCGGGATAACGCGAGACGGCGGCAAATTCTCGGCGTGCTGGCGTTCGGCATTCCGGCCGCCGCCTTTGCGCAGCAGCCGGGAAAGGTTTACCGGATTGGTTACCTGAGCGCCCCCACCCGCGATTCGGTGGAGCATGTGCTTGCTACATTCCTGCACACGTTGCGGGAGTTAGGCTGGGTCGAGGGCCGGAACCTCATCATCGAATACCGATGGGCCGAGGGGAAGATCGAGCGACTGCCCGAACTTGCGGCCGAGCTGGTCCGGCGTAAGGTGGACCTGATCGTCGCGCCGGCGGGTTCGGCTGCAGTGGCGGCAAGGAATGCGACGAGCACCATTCCCATTGTCATGATGTTCCCGGTCGATCCGGTTGACCTGGGGCTTGTCGCCAGCCTGAACCACCCAGGCGGGAATGTCACAGGTACGACGTACGCGCCAGGTTCAGGGATCCTCGGCAAGCAACTGCAGATCTTGAAGGAAACTATTCCTCGTGCCGCCCGAGTGGCCATCCTGTGGAACCCCGAAGACCCAGCTTCTGTACTTCTGAAGCAAGAAGTGGAAGCTGCCGCAAGGTCCTTGGGCCTCCGCGTTCAACACGTGGAGGCACGTGGTCCGGAGGATTTCAATGGAGCCTTCGCCGCCATGGCGCGCGAGCGGGCCGATGCACTCATGTTTGGCGGTTCCTCGACGTTCATCGTGCACCGGACCCGGATCACCGAGCTCGCGGTGAAGGGCCGGCTACCGACGATGTGCAACTATCGGGAAATCGTCGAGGCGGGTGGCTTGATGTCCTACGCGATCAACATGACCGATTTCGTCGGACGCTCCGCGGTGTACGTCGACAAGATCCTCAAGGGCGCGAAGCCCGCCGACCTGCCCGTGGAGCAGCCGACGAAGTTCGAATTGATCGTCAATCTGAAAACCGCGAAGGCGCTGGGGATCACGATCCCGCCGTCGGTCTTGCAGCGCGCGGACGCGTTGATTGAGTGAGGATACGTTTCCGCGTATTGATATTCGCTGCGTTCTCGCAGCCGTAAGTGCTTGTTGATGCTACAATAATAATTCCGGAGACGTGGCCGAGTGGTCGAAGGCACTCCCCTGCTAAGGGAGCATACGGGCCAAAACCTGTATCCAGGGTTCGAATCCCTGCGTCTCCGCCAGAGCTCCAGTCTGGATGCAGTTGTCCAGCCTGTTACACGTTGAACCCATCTTCCCACCCCACGGCAGCAAGATTTCCCGTTAGCAGCCATTTACCCCCGCGCGTGTTTGTGCGCGAGCCCGGTAGCGACGACGAAAGACGCATCCATTCGCACAAAACAAAACCCCGCCGAAGCGGGGCCCGTGTCAGCGCGAAAATCGGTTACGGCTTGCGACGCGAGAAGCCGAGTCCTGCGAGGCCCAGTCCCAGCAGCACCAGCGTGGCGGGCTCCGGCACGGTGCCGTCTACATCGTTCGGACGCACGGCCCATGCCGAGAGATCGAAGGTCTCGCCGGCGTTGGCGGTCACGTTGCCAAAAGAAAAGTTCAAGACGCTCGCGAAGATGCCGGGAAGCGTCTCAGTGCCGGACCAGTAGTAGGGCTGAATGCCGGTGAATCCGCCTCTATTGCCCGTGCAATCCGCACCCGAACAGACACCCGCCGCGATCAGGTCGTCATACAGGGCTTGCAACTCTCCGATCGAGGCCAAATGAAACCCGCCGCCATCCAGGGCCAGGGTATTCCCATAGTTGACCGCTCCGGGCCACATGAAAGGCCCGTGGTTGGCGTTCTGCTCCCATTCCAAGCCGGTATTGGTATCCAGTACGACACCGTCGGGTTCGACGATCAGCGTGGCGCAAGCGCTGTCGGCCAAGCTCATCCCCGCCACGAGCAGTACGATGGTCCATCGCCTTGCCGTTGCGAAACGAAGATTGCGCATTGGTCTCCCCGAGACGGTGAGTGCGGTTTGATACCGGAATCCAATCTCATAGCAAGAAGCGAGCCTCAATGATGATCCCACGTGATAACAGCAGTTTGGCGTCGTTGGCTCGATCAGACGGGCTACGCACAACAGGAACATGTAAGACTTGTCGACATGGATTTCTGGCTTGGGAAGTGTTGTGCCAAATCCCCGAGTCGCGCCAATTCCGATGCGCCCTGGGATGCACCTCACCTAAGTCTCGAGCCGCTCAATGCCTACAAAAGGCGCGTGACCGCCTTGTCGCGGTCACGCGCTATTCGCCGAACCTGATCAAGTCTTACTTGCCGAAGCGCAGCTTGGCGTCGCTGACGCACGTGCTCTTGGCCGCACCGGATAGCGCGTCGCACTTCTCGATCGCAACCTTGTAATCCGCGTCACGCTTGTCCGCCGCCGCCTGTTGGCGCGCGTCGCTCTGCTTCATCATTGCATCCTGGCTCGCATCGGAAGCAACACGGTCAACCTTGGCGTCGGCCTTGGCCTTGACCAGCGCCGCGTTGGCTTCCTTCAGGCAAACATCCTTGGCGTTGCCTGTGGCGTCGTCACATCTTTGCTTGGCAGCGTTGAAGGTCGCTTCGGCACGCGCGTCGCGCGCGTCCTCGCGCGCCTTTGGCGTGCTCTTGTATGAGGCCTCGGCATCGGCCTTGGCGACCTTTTCTTTACCCGTGGCTTCCGCCAGGCAAATGTCCTTGGCGTTGCCGGTTCGCGACGAGCAGGCCTCCTTGTCTATCTTGGCTTGCGCGTCGGCCTTCGTGATCGCCTGGTCGTAGGCCTCCTTCGTCATCGGCGCCGGGGCCGACTTCGCGGTCATTTGCTGCGATGCACAGCCACTGATACCCAACCCAGCAGTTACAAATAGCGCAATCAGCAGTCTGGACATGATCTTTTCCCTTCCCGAAAAGGACGGTGCCTGCACTTTGCCCTTGGCGGGCGTGGCGGGCCATCGGAAACGATCACATCTTGTTGTAGGACAAGCGGGGGAAGTTCGCTGCTTAATTTCCCGACAAATCAATGCTCGCGCCGCTTTCGTCGGCTACATCCGACGGCGTTTTCCGCCTTTTTCCAATGGTCGACGTGCCTTCTTCTTGATAGCGTCACATTCATGTACGGGCTCTCGCGCGTCCAATGGAGCGGAGGATCGTCATGGAAGATGGCACGCTGAATGTTCTCATTGTGGTCGTGATGGGCATCATTTTTGTCTTGTCCCTGATGCCGAAGTCGCGCAGGCATCGGTAGCAAGGTGCTTGCGCCGCCATAAGCCTCCGTTAAGGGGCGAAAGTTACGATCCGGAGCATGAAAATGACGCCGGGTTATTTCCTTCCGATCGCGGTATTCATAGGCCTTGCTTTCGCGTTCGACTATTTGACGGTCGCAGCAATCATTGAAGTGGGATTTGATGGCTTCCAGCGGATTGCCTTGACGACGGTCTGCGTCATCGTGGGGACGATTTCGGCCTATCTTCTGACGTCGACGTTGATGCGCGTGTGCGTCAAGCAATGATCCTTTGCGGGTTGCGCGTACACTTCCGCGCGTGCGCTTCCGTCTTCACCATCACTCCGGGTTTTTCGCAGTAGCCAAGCTGCTGACGCTGGTCGCCGTATTGGTCATGGGCCAAGGCTGTGCGAATACACCGTCACGCTATGCGACCGCGGTCAAGGACGCTGACGCGAGGCAGGTCGCGAATTGCACGCTGATCAGCACGATAACAGGCAGGAGTTTGATCGGCGGCGTTGGCTCGGTTGGCGCGACCAATGCCGTTGTCGACGTCAAAGAGCAGGCATCGGGCCTGGGCGCCACCCACGTTGTCATGCAGGGCGTGAGCGAGGGAAGCATGTATTCGCCGGCCACCGCGACGGCGAAGGCATACAAGTGCAACTGATTCATCGCATCGCGTAATTGGCTCGGGCCGGCCCGCGTGAGCGCGCATGATAAGCTGCGCACCCTCAGCCCTTGACGCGCTTTTTTTCATTTCGGCGGATGTGTTGCACCATCAACCTTTGCGCGCAACGCGATCCGGTCCCCTTGCCGTCCAATTCCTGTCAGAGATACTCACGATGCTGCTCCATCGAATACTCACGTTAGGCTTGATCCTTGGCGCGCCTTGCTTGTCCGCCGCCACGCTGCCCCCCGTTGAACCAATGCCGACGCTCGATGCGGCGGTGCTGGCGCCTGCGGCGCTGCTCAACGGCGCCGGGTACACCGTGGACCCCACCGCTCCCGTCGTCGGCTACATGGGTCAGTTCACGCTGCGCGCGTCCGCCGGCACCTTCAACGCGAACGGTACCGAGATGCTGGCGATCCGCGTTGGCGAGCTTGCGGCGATCGCTCAGTTGAGCCAGATGAGCCAAACCGGCGTATTCGCCGACGCGCTCGCGGCGTCGGCTGCGAAGACCGGCGCGGCCATCGGCCAGGCCGTCCTGAATCCGGTCCAGACGATTGTCGGCATCCCGGACGGAATAGGGCGATTCTTTCAGTCCGCGGCCACGACGATTTCGCGCGCCACCGAACCCGCAGCGAATTCCAACTCGTCGCAAAGTGCCGGCAGCGAGGCGGCAGACCTCATCGGTGTCAACCGGGCCAAGCGGCGGATCGCGAAGCAGGTCGGCGCCGATCCCTATACGACGAACCCGGTCCTGGCAAAGCAGCTCGATGACCTCGCGCGCGCGGCCACCGCGGGAGGCGTCTCGCTGGATGTTGCGTTGGCGGCGGCGACGGCGGGTGTGGCCACGGCGATATCCGCGACGGCGACGGTCAGCAATCTGGTGTGGGACAAGTCCCCGGAGGACATTCGCTCGATCAACGAGGGGAAGCTGGCCGCGATGGGCGTCGGCGCCGATACGGTCCGCGCATTCGTCACCAATCGCTGGCTCACGCCGCCGCTTTCGGTGCCCTTCGTCGAGCACCTCGGACAAATTCCGGCGAAAGGCCGCATCGCCATGGTCGCGCTCGCCAGCACGGTTGCAAGCGAGGGCGAAGCGCGTTTCGTGCTCAATGCGGTGAGCATGGCGCGCCAAATCAGCACTGAGCGCGACCCCGTCGTCGCCCTCGATCTGGTGGGGCGGATCCTGGTCGTTCGCACGCACGCCGGTCGAACTCTGGTGCCCGCGCCGGTCGACTATGTCGTCTGGACCGAACCCGTGAAGGCTTTTGCGCAGCGGAAAATGGCGAAAGGCTCCGGCCGGGACATCCTCGTTACCGGAATCGCATCCGCGCGCGCCCGCGAGGGATTGCAGGCCACCGGTTGGGCCGTGGAGGAGCACAGCAAGCGATGACCTCCGGCCGGATTCACCAACTGTTGCGAAGTTCGCGGAGTTTGAGAAAGACCGTGCGTTGGTCGGGCTTCTCGGGCAAATCGGGAAAGGCCTCGCGTAATTTCGCGATCACCGTGGGGCTGCTCAGGCGAAAGAACGTGTTGATCCGCTCCTCGACTTCGAGCGTCGAAATATAAGCGCGGTTGGGGTCCTGGCCCACGAGGTCGTCGAGCATCTGCCGGGCGCGTTTGTTGTCGGGCTCGCGATTCAACGTAAACCGCAGATTGTTTTCGATGTAATCGTGGCCCGGATAAATCAATGTCGATGGGGCCAGCTTGGCGAGCTGCTCGGAGAACGTCTTGTAGAGCTCCGCGGGGTGACCGCCGTGATGACAGTTTCCGGCGCCTGCATTGAACAGCGTATCGCCGCAGAAAAGTGCCGGCTGGTCCGTGTGTGACAGCAGGCACACGTGACTCATCGTGTGGCCCGGCGTGTCCAGCGCCTCGAGCTCGACCGTCTTGCCTACTTTGACGATGTCCCCCGCATTCAGGCCGCGGGACATATCGGGAATCTTGTCCCGGGCGCCTTCATGCGCCAGGATTTTGGCCCCGGTCTTTCGCACCAGCGCCTCGTTCCCGCCGGTGTGATCCAGGTGCTCGTGCGTGTTCAGGATCTGGGTGATGGTCCAGCCTTGTTCTTTCGCAGCCTCTGAACATTTCTCGTGATCCAGAGGGTCGATGGCAAGGGCCTCGCCCGTTTCGCTGCAGGCGATGAGATAGTTGAAATTGCGGAAGGCGTTGGCGGTCCAGATCTGTTTGACAATCACGGCATCGTCCCAAGGTCGGCATTGGGACAATGATAGCGCTGGACGGACGGTCAGGCGCCGGTCCTTCGTGGCAGCAAACCTCGCTGCCGCGCCAGCGCGAGTGCCAATCTGCGGCGATGCTGCGGTTTCAAGTGCGGGGCGGCCGCGTTGATCTGCATTTCGGTGTCGGCTACAGATCGTGCGGCGAGCCTGGCCTGCAGTTGCCCGAGCTCGCCATTCATGCCGTCCGAGATGCCCAGCGTCAGGCGGATGTGCCGGTTGTGCAATCTCGTGCACATGACGCCGAATGCGATGCCTGCGACGGTGCCTGCAATCAGAAATAGCGCGATCCAAACAATCATCATTCACTCCAAATCGACCCAATGGCAGGCGAGGAGCAAGTGGTGTGCCAATCGACGATGGCCCATGGATATCTGCGGAACCTGCCGACAAACGGGAGAAATCGGGCTGGGGTAGACTCTCTTCCGCGTGCCGCCCAATTCAAACAATCACGGAGGAAAGACAAATGAGCTATCGCCGATTTTCAGTCCTCGTCACCAGCGCTGCGCTGCCCTTCGTCCTGTGCGGTCCCGTCGACGCCGCGACGACGCTGAAGGGCGCTGCGATCCTGGACAACCCGTGCGGCAAGGTGGCCGTCAAGCAGATGGGGCTTGTTCACGCCGGCAAATTCGACGACGCCAACAAGCTCACGACGAAAGAGATGCAGGAGCAGTGGAAGGCG
>Ga0070708_100004032_pt1 | contig 11541 bp, 5 predicted proteins | sample KBSK5503metaG_FD_65469 | JGI IMG/M metagenome (GOLD analysis project Ga0070708, IMG submission 65469) | Corn, switchgrass and miscanthus rhizosphere microbial communities from Kellogg Biological Station, Michigan, USA - KBS K5-50-3 metaG | ecosystem: Host-associated > Plants > Roots >...
CCTTCCGCGTCGCCGGTCGCCGTCGTGACGCCGAAGCGGACGGTGGCCGTGTAGCGCTTCGTCGCGTCGAGAAGGAATTGCGCGAACTTGGTCGCCTCGCCGAAGCACAGCGGGAGCAGTCCCGACGCGAGTGGATCGAGCGTGCCCGTGTGACCCGCCTTCGCAGCGTCGAAGCAGCGCTTCGCGCGTTGCAGCGCCGCGTTCGACGACAGACCTGAAGGCTTGTCGAGCAGCAGCACACCGTCCACGCGCCGGCGCGGGCGCCGGGTACGCGGCGGATCGTCCGTCATTGTCCCGATTCGAGCTTCTTGTCGGCCTGGATCGCGTCGTCGATCAACTGCGAGATCCGCATGCCCGATTCGATGGAATCATCGTAGGAAAAGTGCAGTTGCGGCACTGAGTAGAGGTCGAGCCGGTGCGACAGTGCGCTGCGCAGGAACCCCGAGGTGCGCGCGAGCGCCGCGAGCGTCTCGTCGGCGTTGTCGCGGCCGGCGAGGTGCGTGAAATGCACCGTTGCATGCGACAGGTCCGGCGTGACCTCGACATGCGTGACGGTCACCGGCCCGACGCGCGGATCCTTCACCTCGTTGCGCAGCAGGTCGGCCAGTTCCTTCTGGACCTGGTCTCCGACGCGGGTCGCACGCTGTGACGTTCTCTTCACAGCGTTCTGGAGACTTCCACGATCTCGTAGACTTCGAGCTGGTCGCCCTTTTCCACATCGTTGAAATTCTTCACCGACAGGCCGCACTCGAATCCCGATTTGACTTCGCGCACGTCGTCCTTGAAGCGCTTCAGCGAGTCGAGTTCGCCGTCGTGCACGACGACATTGTCGCGCAACACGCGAATCTTGGCGCCGCGCCGGACCACGCCTTCGAGCACATAGCACCCGGCGACGGTCCCGACCTTCGATATCTTGTACACCTCGCGCACCTCGACCAACCCCAGACGCTCTTCCTTCTGCTCGGGTGCCAGCATGCCGGACAGCGCAGCCTTCACGTCATCGACCGCGTCATAGATGATGTTGTAGTAACGGATCTGGACACCGCTGCCCTCGGCCAGCTTGCGTGCCTGCGCGTCCGCGCGCACGTTGAAGCCGATCACGACCGCCTTCGACGCGAGTGCGAGGTTGATGTCGGACTCCGTAATGCCGCCGACCGCCGCATGCACGATGTTGACCTTCACTTCCTCGGTCGACAGCTTGGTCAGCGCCTGCGACAGACCTTCGTAGGAACCCTGCACGTCGGCCTTGACGATGAGCTGAAGCGTCTTGACCTCGTTCTCGCCGACTTCGCCGAACATGTTCTCGAGCTTTGCGGCCTGCTGCTTCGCCAACTTCACGTCGCGGAACTTGCCCTGGCGGAACAACGCGATTTCGCGCGCCTTGCGCTCGTCGCCTAGCACCATCACGTCTTCGCCCGCGAGAGGAACATCCGACAAGCCCTGGATTTCCACCGGGATCGCGGGACCCGCTTCGTTGACGACCTTGCCTGACTCGTCGGTCATCGCGCGCACACGTCCGAACACGGCCCCCGCCAGCACGATATCGCCGCGCTTCAGCGTTCCCGACTGGACGAGGATCGTCGCGACCGGTCCACGGCCCTTGTCCAAACGCGCCTCGATCACGATGCCGCGCGCCGGCGCGTCCTTCGCGGCCTTCAATTCCAGCACCTCGGCCTGCAGGAGCAAGCCGTCGAGCAGGCGGTCGATGCCCTCGCCCGTCTTGGCCGACACCGGAATGAACTGCACGTCGCCGCCGTATTCCTCCGGCAACACGCTCTCGGCGACGAGCTCCTGCTTCACGCGCTCGGGATTCGCCTCGGGCTTGTCGATCTTGTTGATCGCGACGACCAGTGGAACGTTGGCGGCCTTCGCGTGCGCGATGGCCTCCTTCGTCTGCGGCATGACGCCATCGTCGGCGGCCACGACCAGCACGACCATGTCGGTGACCTTGGCGCCGCGCGCGCGCATCGCGGTGAATGCTTCGTGGCCCGGCGTGTCGAGAAACGTGATCACGCCCTTCGCCGTCGTGACGTGATACGCGCCGATATGCTGCGTGATGCCGCCGGCCTCGCCGCTCGCGACGCGCGTGCGGCGGATCGTGTCGAGCAATGACGTCTTGCCGTGGTCGACGTGACCCATCACCGTCACCACGGGCGGGCGCGGCAGCAATTCGGCGGCGGCGTCGTGCTGCGCTTCCGCGAGCAGCGAATCGGGGTCGTCCAACTTGGCGGCAATGGCCTTGTGGCCCATTTCCTCGACGACGATCATCGCCGTTTCCTGGTCCAGGACCTGGTTGATGGTCACCATCGTGCCCATCTTCATCATCGCCTTGATGACCTCGGCCGCCTTCACCGACAGCTTGTGGGCGAGTTCGGCCACGGAAATCGTTTCTGCGATCGACACTTCGCGGACGATCGGACCGGCCACGCCGCCCGCGGCGTCGCCACCTTCTTCGTCACGATGCCGCCCGCCGATCTTCGGCCCGCGCCAACCCGCGCCCGATGCGCCTGCCGTATCGCCGCGCAGCTTCAGCGCGCGCCGGCGCGCAGCCTCTTCCTGGAACACCTGGCCCGGGGCTTTCTTGGTCGGCCGATCGCGTTTTTCTCCCGGCTTGGCGGCCGGGCGATGCAACGTGCCTTCGGTGGCGGCTTTCGCCTTGGCGGCGGGCTTCGCTGCCGCGGCGGCCTCCGCCGGGGCCTTCGCCACGACTGCGGCCGCTGCCTCGGCTTCAGCCGCGGCCTTCGCGGCGGCTTCCTCGGCTTCGCGTTCCTTCTTGGTCTTGCGCGCCGATTCGCGTTGCTGCTTTTCCTTGATCTCGTCCTGCTGCCGCTTCTGCAGCGCCTGGCCCTTGCGCGCCTCTTCCTCGCGCGCCGCGATTTCCTCGGCCGACAATTTGAGCGCGGGACCGGCCGGCTTGGCCGTCGCCGGCGCTTCGGCTTTCGGCGGAGGGGCGACAGCGACCGCGGGCGCCTCGTCTTTCGCGACCGCCGCGGGCACGGCCGCTTCTTCGTCGCGGCGGACCAGCACGCGCTTCTTGCGCACCTCGACCTGGATCGTGCGCGCCTTGCCGGTCGAATCGGCGGCCTTGATCTCGGTCGTCTGCTTGCGCGTCAGCGTGATGCGCTTCTTGGGTTCGGCCGCCGCACCGTGCTGCTTGCGCAAATAGTCGAGCAGCCGCGTCTTGTCGACCTCGGTGAGCTTGTCGCCTTCCTTCTTGGCGGACACGCCGGCGGCGGCGAGCTGCTCGAGCAGCGCGCCGGCGGGCATCTTGAGTTCGGATGCGAATTGTTCGATGGTTGTCTGCGCCATGCCGATCTCCCGCGCGAAAAGTTACGCGCTCATTTCAGTGCAGCGTTCGAGGCACGTGTGGCCGTGCCGACCGCGCTCGCCGGCTCATTTTTCAGTTCCAGCTCGGACTCGAACCAGTGTGCCCGGGCTTTCATGATGAGGTCGACCGCACGCTCGTCGGCGATGCCGGTCATTTCGGTCAGCTCATCGGTCGCGAGGTCCGCCAGGGCGTCGCGCGTCGTGATGCCATTGGCCGCGAGTTTCGCCGCGACGTCGGTGTCCATGCCTTCGAGGCTCAGCAACGCCTCTTCGACGTGCTCGACCGATTCCTCGCGCTGGATCGCTTCGGTCAACAGCGCATTGCGCGAGCGGCTGCGCAACTCGTTCACCGTGTCCTCGTCGAACGACTCGATCTCCATCATTTCGGTGATCGGCACGTACGCGACTTCCTCGAGCGACGTGAAGCCTTCGGCGATCAGGATGTCGGCCACTTCCTCGTCGACGTCGAGCTTGTCGATGAAAAGCTGGCGCAGGCGGCCGGTCTCGAGCTCCTGCTTCTGCGACGATTCCTCGACGCTCATCAGGTTCAGTTGCCAGCCCGACAATTCCGAGGCCAGGCGCACGTTCTGCCCGCTGCGTCCGATCGCGATCGCCAGGTTTTCCTCGTCGACGACGACGTCCATTGCGTGCTTTTCCTCGTCGACCAGGATGCTCTGCACTTCCGCGGGCGCCAGCGCATTGATGACGAACTTCGCAGGGTCTTCCGAAAAAAGGATGATGTCGACGCGCTCGCCCGCCAGTTCGTTGGTCACCGCCGTCACGCGCGAGCCGCGCATGCCGATGCACGTGCCCTGCGGGTCGAGCCGCGGGTCGTTCGACTTCACCGCGATCTTGGCGCGGATGCCGGGATCGCGCGCCGCGGCCTTGATCTCGATCAACCCCTCCTCGATCTCCGGCACCTCGAGCTCGAACAGCCGCACGAGGAACTCCGGCGCGATGCGCGAAAGGATCAACTGCGGGCCCTTGGCCGTGCGGTCGATCTTCATCACGTAGGCGCGCACGCGATCGCCGACGCGCAGCATTTCCTTCTGGATCAGCTGGTCGCGCGGGATGATGCCCTCGATGCGGCCGGACTCGACGATGATGCTGCCGCGCTCGATGCGCTTGACGGTGCCCGTCAGCAAGTTGTCTTCGCGCTCGAGAAAGTCGTTCAGGATCTGCTCGCGCTCGGCGTCGCGTATTTTCTGCAGGATGACCTGCTTCGCCGCCTGCGCGCCGATGCGGCCGAACTCGACCGGCTCGAGCGGCTCTTCGATGACGTCGCCCAGCTTCAATTCCGGGTCGCGTGCCGCGGCATCGGTAATCGCGAGTTGGTGCGCGGGCTCCTCGTGCTCCTCGTCGGGCACGACAGTCCAGCGCCGGAACGCGTCGTAGTCGCCGGTCTCGCGGTCGATCGCGACGCGGGCGTCGATTTCTTCCTTGGGGAAGCGCTTTTTCGTCGCCGAGGCAAGCGCCGATTCGAGCGCGACGAAGACGATTTCCTTCGGCACGTTCTTCTCGCGCGCCAGCGCATCCACCAGAAGCAGCAGTTCGCGGTTCATTTGGCTTTTCTCCACTCGATCATCGGCACCAGCCGGCCCCGGTCTATCCCCTCGAACGGGACCGTCCGCACGCCGGTTTCGGTTTCCACGAGGACGTGATCGCCCTCGATGCCGCGCAATATTCCCTTGATGCGACGCACACCATCGGTCAGTTCGTGCAGATGAATCTGCGCTTCGCAGCCACTGAACCGCGCGTAGTCCGCGAGCTTCGTCAGCGGCCGGTCGAGGCCCGGCGACGACACTTCAAGGCGTTCGTATTCGATGTTCTCGACGGCAAACAGCCGGGTCAGCTGGTTGCTGACGCGCGCGCAGTCGTCGACGTTCAGGGCGGTTGGCTTCGTCTCGATTCCTTCGGGCCTGTCGATGAAAACGCGCACGAGCCTGCCCCGTCCCGACATTTCCCAGTCGACCAGTTCGTACCCCATCGGGGGCAGCGTCCTCGCCAGCAATTCGCCGAGCTTCGCGTTCATCCTTGCTTGCCGGTCCTCATTTGCGACCTCGTTTGCCACTTCTCATTTGCCACTCATTTACCATTCTTGCAAAACCAAAAAAAAATGAGCTGTGTCCAGCCCATCCTCTTTTGCCATGCAGGTTGCCCTGCCGCTGTTCTTGTTAGCGGTGACTCAACACACTCGTCAAACCGTCGAAAGGTGCTGCTCTTTCGTTGACTTGTCGGGGCTTTTCATAGCCCTGAATCATAGCACATTTCCATGGCGAAAGCACCGGCGAAGGCTAAACTTGAGGGGACGCAACACCTCCCCAGGGATTTCCGCCCCATGCCCCAACCGATGCTGGTCGCCAAGCACGGCGACACCGAATGCTTCCTGCTCCCCGCGCTCTGCAACCGGCACGGCCTCATCACCGGCGCCACCGGAACCGGCAAGACCGTCACCCTCCAAGTCATCGCCGAGCGCCTGTCCGCCATCGGCGTGCCGGTCTTCATGGCCGACGTCAAAGGGGACCTGGCCGGCTTGAGCCAGCCGGGCAAGGGATCGCCCAAGTTTGCCGAGCGGCTCGAGCTGGTGGGGGTTCCCGAGCCCGCGTTCTCCGGCTGCCCGACGGTGTTCTGGGACGTCTTCGGCAATCAGGGCCACCCTGTCCGCGCCACCATCTCGGACTTGGGACCGTTGCTGCTGGCGCGCATTCTGGGGCTGAACGACACGCAGGAAGGCGTGCTGACGCTTTCGTTCAAGATTGCCGACGATCGCGGCCTGCTGCTGCTCGACTTGAAGGACCTGCGCGCGCTGCTCCAGCATGTCGGCGAGAACGCGGCCACGTTCCAGACGGATTACGGCAACGTGTCCGCGGCGTCCATCGGCGCAATCCAGCGCGGCCTGCTCGCGCTCGAACAGCAGGGCGTCGATCGATTCCTGGGCGAGCCGATGCTGAACGTCGACGACCTGCTGCAAACCGGCGATGGTGGAAAGGGCGTCGTCAACATCCTCGTGGCGGACACGCTGCTGCAGTCGCCGAAAGTCTATGCGACGCTTCTCCTGTGGTTATTGTCGGAGCTCTACGAACGTTTGCCGGAAGTCGGCGATCCCGAAAAGCCCAAGCTCGTGTTCTTCTTCGACGAGGCGCATCTGCTCTTCACCGACGCGCCGAAGCCCTTGCTCGACAAAATCGAGCAGGTCGTGCGCCTGATTCGCTCCAAAGGCGTGGGCGTATTTTTCGTGACGCAGAATCCAATCGATGTCCCGGACACCGTGTTGGGACAGCTCGGCAATCGCGTCCAGCACGCGCTGCGCGCCTTCACACCGCGCGACCAGAAGGCCGTGAAATCGGCGGCACAGACGATGCGCCCGAACCCGAAATTCGACACGGAGAAGGCGATCCAGGAGGTGGGCGTGGGCGAGGCCGTGGTCTCGTTCCTCGATGAAAAGGGCCGCCCCGGCATGGTCGAGCGCGTGTACATCCTGCCGCCTGCGAGTCGCATCGGCCCCATCACGCCGGACGAGCGCAAGGCCATTGTCGCCGCCTCGCCGGTCGCCGGCGTCTACGAGACCGCGGTCGACCGCGAATCGGCGTACGAAAAGCTGAAAGGCCGCGCGGCGGCGTCCACGGCCCCTGCGCCGGCAGCCGGCGACGCAGCGGCGAAAGAAGGCGGCTTCCTGGGGACACTCAAGGATTCACTGGGCGGCCTCATGACCGGCAGCGGCCGCAAGGACAGCGTCGTCGAGGCGATGGCAAAGAGCGCGGCGCGTACGGTGGGCTCGACCGTCGGGCGAGAAATCGTTCGCGGCGTGCTCGGGTCGCTGCTCGGCGGGCGACGGCGCTAAACGAGCTGCGCCACCTCAGTTCAAGACCATTCAGTTCAAGACCATCAGGACATCCATGACGCATTCCATCGACGAATATCGCGGCGCCAAGGTCGTCATCCGCTTCGACGGCCGCAAGTGCATCCATTCGCGCCAATGCGTGCTGGGGCTTCCTCAAGTCTTCGTGGCCAATGCCCAAGGTCCGTGGATCCACCCGGACAATGCGCCACCGGAATCCGTCGCGGCGTTGGCGCTCAATTGCCCTTCCGGCGCGATCACTTTCGAGCGTCTCGACGGCGGAAACGATGAAGCGCCGCCTCCGATCAATGTCGTGCGCGTCCGCGAGAACGGCCCGCTCGCGTTACATGCCGAGCTCACGATCGAAGGCAGCGGCAACGCGTTGCGCGCAACGTTGTGCCGATGCGGCGCATCGGCGCACAAGCCGTTTTGCGACGGCAGTCACGCGCGCGCTGAATTCAAGGCGACCGGCGAGCCGGCGACGCAGGAATCGCCCGCGCTCGCCGTGCGCAACGGCCCGCTCAACGTGACGCTGAGGACCAACGGACCCCTGAAAATCGAGGGCGCGCTCGAGGTCTGTTCCGGAACGGGCCGCACGGTCGTCCGCGGCACCGAGCATTTTTTCTGCCGGTGCGGCGGGTCGGCCAACAAACCGTTTTGCGACGGCACCCACAAGAGAATCGGCTTCAAGTCGACGAACGAGGCCTGACGCCGCTGGGCGGGCCACCGTCCGTTCGCTGACCGCGGGGCGTCACCCCGCCGACGCCCCGGGTAACTTCGAGCGGGATCCTCCCGGGCGGCCGCCACCCCTTCGGCGGTCCCCTTGGGAGCCGCTTGTCGGCTCGTCCCCCAAGACCCGTCGCGGGGTTTTATCTAACTCTTTGATATCACTGAATATCGATATCGTCCGTTCAGCGCGGCGGCCCGGTTCTTGCTCTCCGGTTTGTAGGAGCCGCACCGGTATCCATGACGTTGGCATAGAATGCCGGGCGTGCGTTGCGTATTCCAGCGGCATATTCGAGCCGGAGATTTTCCATGCTGACCCGTTACCTGCGGTTCATTGCGATTGCCGCCTTGGCATTCGCCCTCCCTGCCGCGGCTCATCACGACGCCGAAAACGTGGCGACGCCACGTACTCCCCGGCCGGGTGCAGAAACGGTGACGGTCCAGGGGTATTCCGACGAAATCGTCGTCGACGACGCCGCGAACGGTCATAGCCAGCACTTTGCGGTCCTCGCGGCCGACGATGGCCGCCGCTACCTTCTGGTCGGGCCCAACGTCGATCGCCTCGCCATCGGGGCCACGGTCAAGGTCGCGGCCCGGCAAGAGGGCGGCGCGCTGTTCGCGGATTCGGTCGAGACCTTGAGCGCGAGCGACTCGCGGCACGCCGTTGCCAAGGCCGCGCCGGTGTCTTCATTCACGGGCTTCCTGCGGCTGGGGCACGCCGACAACTTCGACGGCACGCCCAGCGAATTCTTCTTCGCGCTGGAAACGTCCGACGGGCGCCTGACGCGCGTCGACCTCGCGACGATGCTCCCGGTGCTCAAGAATGGGATGCGCGTGACGATCGACGGCCGGCTCACCGCCACCGGCGAACTTGTCGCCGATCGCATTGCCATCGAAGCGTTGCCCAAAGTGACCTCGGTCACCAAGGCCGCCCTGACGACGACGGGCTATATCGTCCTTCCGATCAAGTTCCCGACGAATGCCGCCGCGCCGTGGACCTATGGCGCCGATCCGTTCACGCCCGCCGCGCTGAACACCGCGGTCTTCGGCGCGTCGCCGAGTGTCCTCGCGTACTACAACGAAGTCTCCTACGGCCAGCACCTCATTTCCGGCATCACCGCGGACAACGGCGCCGGCGGTTTCCTGCTGGCGACCGTCGCCAAGCCGGCCACCTGCGACATCAATGCGATCGCCACGGCAGCGAGAAACGCGGCCACGGCGCGCGGATACAACCTCGGGGCCTATCCCGGCGTTCTCTACGTCTTCAACAACGTGGCCGGATGCGGCTGGTCCGGCCTGGCTTACGTCGGCACGCCGATCGCGTATTCGAACAACACGACGAATCTGCTCGTAATCGCCCACGAGCTCGGCCACAACTTCGGTCTCGCGCACGCCGCGAGCCTCGACTGCGGCACGAACCCGATCGGCGGCACCTGCACGTCGGCCGAATACGGCGATCCCTTCGACGTCATGGGAAACAATCGCGCAATGCATTTCAATACGGCGCAAAAGGCCGAATTGAACTGGATTGCGGCAAGCACCGTCACGACGCACTCGACGGGCCAGGCAACTTACACGCTGTCGCCGATCGAGTCGGCCGGTGGCGCGCATTACGCGGTCAAGGTTCCCGCTGCGCCGAACCGCACTTACTGGATCGAGTTCCGCCAGCCGATCGGCTTTGACAGCGCTTTGTCCGGCTTTCCGAACAACGGCGCGCAGATCCGCGCGGCGTCCCCGTTCGAATCGCTCTGCTCGGGGTGCTACGACGACACCGAGTTCCTCGACATGACGCCTTCGACCGCCGCATTCACGGACGGCGCGCTGGTCGCCGGCCAGGCCTACGCCGACGGCATCTACGGCATCAACGTCAACGTGCTGTCGGCGACGGCGAGCTTGCTCACCGTTCAAGTGACGGCGCCCGGGACGCTCAGTTCGACCGTCACCCAGACGAGTTCGCAGAACCCCGCGCCTTACGGATCGAACATCACCTTGACGGCGACCGTAACGGGCGCCGCATTGACCGGCTTCGTCAACTTCACGGAAAGCGGTGGTGCAATCGCCGGGTGCAGCCCCGCTCCACTCAGCGGCGCGGGCCCGTATGTCGCCAGTTGCACGACCGCGAGCGTCAATCCCGGTACGCACAGCATCGTGGCCATCTACGCCGGCGACGCGGCGCATGCGGCCGCCTCCAGTTTGGCAATTTCCCAGGTCGTCAACAAGGCGGGCAGCTCGGTGACGCTCGCGAGTTCGCTCAATCCGTCGCCGGCGGGCTCCAACGTGACGTTCACCGCGACGGTCACGGGCAGCACCGCCACCGCCCCCACCGGCGCTGTCGATTTCAGGGACGGCGGCACTTTGATCACCGGCTGCAATGTGGTCGCCTTGACCGGTGCCGGCAACATACGGACAGCGGCCTGCACGACTTCGGCGCTGACGGCGGGGACGCACAGCATCACCGCGGTGTTCGCAGGCGACGTGGTCTATCTCACATCCACCAGCGCGGCGCTGTCGCAGACCGTCAGTTCCGGCGGTGCGACGGCGACGACGACCACGCTCGCAAGTTCGGCGAATCCTTCGGTTGTGGGCGCCAGCGTCACGTTCACGGCATCGGTGACGGGACTCGCGCCGACCGGTACCGTCAATTTCACGAATGGCGGGGTGTCGATTGCCGGATGTTCTGCGATCGCGCTGACCGGCAGCGGCAATACGCGCACCGCTGCGTGTTCGACGAGCGCGCTCGCGGCAGGGGCTCGCAGCATCGTCGCGGCGTATAGCGGCGATGCGACCAATGCGGTTTCGGCCAGCGCCACGCTGTCGCAGGTGGTCAAGACGGCCACCACGACGACGGTGGCGAGTTCCGCGAATCCGTCGCTTTCCGGCGCCAGCGTCACGTTCACCGCATCGGTCACCGGCCTCGCGCCGACGGGCAGCGTCAACTTCACCGACGGCGGCATCTCGATCACCGGCTGCTCGGCCGTTGCGTTGACCGGCAGCGGCAACACGCGCACCGCCGCGTGCCCCACGGCGAGCCTCGCCGTCGGTACCCACAGCATTGTCGCGAGTTATGGCGGCGACGCGGCCAACGTCGCGTCCGGAAGCGCCACGCTGTCGCAGGTGGTCAATTCCAGTGTGCCGACACCAACGACGACCACGCTCGCAAGCTCGGCGAATCCGTCCGTCGTGGGCGCCAGCGTCACGTTTACCGCGTCGGTGACCGGCGTCGCTCCGACAGGCAACGTCAACTTCACGAATGGTGGCGTATCGATCGCGGGCTGCTCGGCCGTCGCGCTGGCCGGCAGTGGCAACACCCGCACCGCCGCGTGCTCGACGAGCGCACTTGCCGCAGGCACCCGCAGCATCGCCGCAGCCTACGGCGGCAATGCGAGCAATCTCGCGTCGAGCAGCAGCGTTTTGTCGCAAGTCGTCAAGTCGGCGACCACGACCACGCTCGCGAGCTCGGCGAATCCCTCGGTGGCGGGCGCCAGTGTCACGTTTACGGCCTCTGTCACGGGCCTCGCGCCGACCGGCAGCGTCAACTTCAAGGACGGCGGCATCTCGATTACCGGCTGTTCTGCTGTTGCATTGACCGGTAGCGGCAATACGCGCACCGCCGCGTGCTCGACGGCGAGCCTTGCCGCGGCCACACACAG
>Ga0070708_100004034_pt1 | contig 11539 bp, 10 predicted proteins | sample KBSK5503metaG_FD_65469 | JGI IMG/M metagenome (GOLD analysis project Ga0070708, IMG submission 65469) | Corn, switchgrass and miscanthus rhizosphere microbial communities from Kellogg Biological Station, Michigan, USA - KBS K5-50-3 metaG | ecosystem: Host-associated > Plants > Roots >...
CCCGAGCAAGCGGGAGCGACGGCTATGCCGCCGCGGCCGCCGTCACGTGCGTCAGCGCCTCGTACAGGTCGTTGACCGTCTGGTAGCGGTCGTTGGGGTCCTTCTGCATGCATTTCAAGATGATGGCCGCAATCTTCGGATCGATCTTCGGGTTTTTCGCCTGCGGCGACGGGGGCTTCTCCTGGACGTGCTTCAGGACCACAGCGAGCGGTGTGTCTCCCTCGAAGGGGAGTGTGCCGGTGAACATTTCGTAGAGCACCACTCCCATCGAGTAGATGTCGGAGCGGAAGTCGAGAGGCTGTCCCCGCGCCTGCTCGGGCGACATGTAGTCGGGCGTGCCGACGACGGTGCCGGTGGCCGTCATGCCGCGCTCCTGCGTCAGGCGCGCGATGCCGAAGTCCATGATCTTGAGCCCCCCCGTGGGCTCAATGATGATGTTCTGCGGCTTGATGTCCCGGTGGATCACGCCGACTTCGTGAGCCGCGGCGAGGCCCGCGCACATCTGCTTGGCGACGCGCAGCGCCACGGGCGTGGGCAGAAGCTGGTCCTGCTCGATTAAGTGTTTCAGGGTGATCCCCTTGATGAACTCCATCGAGAGATACCGGAGGCCGCCGGATTCCCCCAGATCGTGGGTGCGCAGGATGTTGGGGTGCGTGATCTTGCGCGCGAGACGGATCTCCTGCTTGAAGCGGTCCAGCAGCGTCGGGTCCGCCGAGAGGGCCTCGCTGCGGAGAGTCTTGATGGCGACCAGGTCGTCCAAGTCCCGGTCGTGCGCCTTGTAGACGATCCCCATTCCTCCCTTGCCGAGGACGGACTGGATGTTGTAGCGGCTGGCAAAGAGAGCTCCGACCTGCGGCTCCGCGCTCCGCGGGGCCCCGGCCGTCTCGCGGACGCCTTCCGAAGGCCGCGTGGCCAGCGTCTCGGCTTCCCCGACGTTCATCGTCAGAGAGCCGACGTACTTCTCCAGAGCTTCCTTCTCCTTGAGCTCCCCGATCATCGCTCGAAACGAGCGCGCGAGGATGCCGATCTCGTCCTTGGAATCGACGGGCAGGTCGACGTCTTCGAGGTTTCCGACGCGAACCTGCTCGGTCGCGCTCACCAGGCGCGACACCGGTCCGGTGATCCGGCGGGCGAGCACGAAGGAGAGAAGAAAGGCGATCACAAGCGCCACGATGCCGACCACGATCTGGATCGACTGAATGTCCCGGAACGCCTTGAGCTCGGCGTCCCGGCTGCGCAACGCGACGGCCGAGCCGACGAGCTGATCCGTGGAGGAGCGGATCGGCAGGAAGTAGGCGATGTACGTCTCGTGCGGCATCTCGAGTGTGAGAGGACCGATCGTCTTCCCGTCGCGCAGGACGGCACGAACCACGTCTCCCCGCTGCTGGATCGCCGCGAGCGCGTCGCGGTTCATCTCCGGCATCGTCGAGGCAGCGACGGCAAGCTTCGGAGCGTCCGGCGGCCTTCCCTCGTCTGCGAGGAAGACGACCTGGGTATTCATCAAGGTCTTCAAGTTCCGCGCGACCTCGTCGTTGATGGCGAAGGCCGCAGCGATCGCGCCGACGACCCGCGTGCCCCCCTGCAGGACCGGCGCGGCGACGACGTGGAAGAGCCGGCCGCCCGAAAGCCAGATGCCCTGGGTCTGCTCTCCCTGAAGCGCTCCGGAGATCGTCGGCACCCGCGAGAGATCGGCCGAATAGGGAAGGGGCTTGTCGGTGCGCGCGATCGCCGTGCCTCCGGGAGTAACGGCGACCATGAAATCGGCGCGAGCGTTGGAGGCCTGCTCGGTCTTCAGGGTATCGAGGATCGTCGCCGGGTTCGCCTCGTCGAAGAGAGAGATGATCCCGGCGTTGTTGACGACGACGTCGAGCGTCCGGTGGAGCTCCGCGTAACGCGTCGCCTGAAAGGACTCCCAGGCGGGGCCGGACTTTTTCAGGTCGTCCTTGATCTTCGCGTCCGCCACTTCACGCGACCGATAGGCGGAGATCGCGATGGCGCCGCCGACCGCGATCAAGATGAGCAGCGCCGCCGCCGCGAAGACCTTCAGCTTGAGGGAGAACCTCGGCGGTTCGGGAGGCGGCAGCTTCAGCCCGCGGACGCGAATGTTCTCAGAGGTTCGGGCCGCGCCCGTCTCAGTAACGCTCATCGTCCGACCCGGCCTGCGGTGCGTAGTCCTTGCCGTATTTGTTCTTGTGAGGCTGGGCTCGGTATCCGGAGATGTCCAGGCGCGGCGCCGCGGCCGCTTCCGCGCGCGCCCTCACGGACACCGGAAGCTCTATCGACTCTCCCGCCTCCTCGTGCCAGACCCTCAAGCGCTGCGCTCCCACCGGGACTCCGTCGAAGCGAAAAGAGCCGTCCGCGCCGGTGACTGCGGTGAAATCGGAGTCGACGACCATCACGAACCCGACCATCTGGGGGTGGATGTTGCAGTAGACCCTGACAAGCCCCGGCTCTTCGAACTTCTTCTCCTGCGACGCTCCGGCCCGGTAGAGGCCGAGGTCGAAACGATTGCCCCCGGAGACCGAGAAAACGTTGTGGTAGATCGGATCGACATTGGGGAAATCGACCGCGCCCTGACGAGAGACCACCACCACGCGAGGCGTGAACCGCTTCTTCTCGCTCTTCATCGAGGCGCGCACGCCTCCGTCCGCCGATCGGTGCGCTCGATCGAGCCAAACCACGACGTTGGACGCGTCGGACACCGGCGCACCGTTCTTGATCAACAGGACTCGCCCCGAGAGCGTCCCCGCCGGAGGGGGCGTCGAGGGGGAGAGCAAAGCCAGTAGGAGAACGAGAAAACACATCGTCCAAATTGGCGAAAATCATAACATCCAGGTTCCGTCGATCCGTGGGAAGGAGGCGGCGGATAGGAGCGATTGTCCGCCCTTCGCCGTAAGATGACACGGGAGGAGAAGATGAAAACCGTCGAGATTTTCGGAAAGGACACCTGACCCTACACGATAGCGGCCCGTGAGGACTACGCCAAGCGGAAGGTTCCTTTCGTCTACATCAACGTCAAGAACGACAAGCAAGAGCTCGAGCGAATGATCGCGCTCTCCGGCGGACGGCAAGTGCCCGTCATCCTCGAAGCCGGGAAAGTCAGCGTCGGATTCGGGGGAACGTGAGGGGTGTGACTCGCCGCGTCGTGTGCGCGGCTCGTCCGGACGGGGTGACGGGGTGACGGGGGGAATCGAGAAGAGAACTCTGATCAGAAACTTTCCCCCCGTCCCCTAGTCCCCCAGTCCCCCAGTCCCCCCGTCCGATTCTTTGCGGGAATTCTCTTCCTCCAGTCACAGGCCCGTGCTAGAAAGCCCGTAATTCCGCTGGAGGCCTGATGGCACACGAGACCGGTCAGGGATTCCGCCCTTACGTCCCCGCCAGCCAGGAGATCCCCGAGTTCACGTTCAAGGCCGTCGCCCTCGGAATTGTCTTCGGAATCATTTTCGGGGCCGCCACGGTCTATCTCGCCCTGCGAGCCGGGTTGACGGTCTCCGCTTCGGTTCCGATCGCCGTGCTCGCGATCGCGGTCTTCAAGAAGCTTGGGAAATCAACGATCCTCGAGAACAACATCGTGCAGACGATCGGATCCGCTGGAGAGTCCGTCGCGGCGGGCGTGGTTTTCACGATGCCCGCCCTGCTCTTCCTCCAAGGCGGGACGGAGTACTTCAAGTATCTGACCATCTTCGTGCTCGCGGCCGTCGGCGGCACGCTCGGTGTGCTCTTCATGATTCCGCTCCGGCGGGCCCTGATCGTCAAGGAACACGGCAAGCTCAAGTATCCCGAGGGAGTGGCCTGCGCCGACGTCCTGATCGCGGGAGAGCGGGGCGGTCATCTCGCGGGCATGGTCTTCAAGGGAGTCGGGGTCGCGATGCTTTACAAGTTTCTGTACGGCATCCTCGGTCTCTGGGGCGAGACGGCGACCTGGTTCCGCACCGGCCGCAACGGCAGGATCCCGGACGCGACTCTGTCTTCCGACGTCACGCCGGAGTACCTCGGATTGGGCTACATCATCGGTCCTCGCATTTCCGGAGAGCTCGCTTCGGGAGGCGTCCTTTCCTGGCTGGGGTTGATCCCGCTGATCTCGATCTTCGTCGCCGACAGCCGGATCGTCCAAGACCTGAAGAACCTGGGCTTCACCGACGCCTGGATGGCGAGCCATTCGCACGCGGAGTGGATCTACCGGGCCTATGTCCGGTACATCGGCGCGGGGGCGGTCGCATGCGCCGGCGTCATGACACTCGTCAAGACTCTTCCGACGATCGTTTCCGCATTTCGGGAGTCGGTCAAGTCGTTCGGAGCCGGCGGCGACAAGGGTGGCGCGGTTCGCACGGAGCGGGATTTGGGGATGGGGATCGTCGTCGTCGGCTCGCTCGTCCTCGCACTCCTGATCACGGTCCTGCCCGGGTTTCCGCACGGCCCGTTCCCCGGCTCGCTCCTGATGGGGCTTCTCGTCGTGGTCTTCGGGTTCTTCTTCGTCACGGTTTCTTCCCGGATTGTCGGCATCATCGGGACCTCGTCCAATCCGATCTCCGGAATGACGATCGCGACACTGATGGCCACCTGCGTGGTCTTCGTCGCGCTGGGCCGGACGGGCGACGTCTACCAGGCCGTTGCGCTCTGCGTGGGAGCGATCGTGTGCGTCGCCGCCGCCAATGCGGGAGCCACCTCGCAGGACTTGAAGACCGGCTACCTGGTCGGCGCCACGCCGCGGAGGCAGCAGATCGGGTTCATCATCGGGGTGCTGACCTCCACGCTCGTCATCGGCGGAACGCTTTTCCTCCTGGACAAGACCTACGCGATGGGCGAGCCGCACGGAATCGGCGGACCGAAGCTCGCAGCGCCGCAGGCCACTCTGATGGCGACGATCATCAAGGGGCTGCTGGCGCAAAGCCTTCCCTGGGCGCCCGTACTGGTGGGAGTGTTCCTCGCGTTCATGGCGCAGATGGCGGGCGCGCACGCGCTCTCCTGGGCGGTGGGCGCCTATCTGCCGCTCTCGACGACGTTCCCCATCTTCATCGGCGGTCAGATGAAGGCGCTCGCCGACCGGCTGTCCCACCGCAAGGAGGAGAGCGAGCTCTCTTCGGGGATGCTCTATTCGACCGGGCTCGTGGCGGGCGGCTCGCTCGGCGGAGTCTTGATCGCGCTCGTCGCCTTCATCGGCGACTTCTTCCTCCACATGGAAAAGCCGACCCTTCTCGAGAAGCTCGACCTGGGCTCTCGGTTCTATCCGGACGTCAAGAACAGCCTGGTCGGCGGCGGCATTCTCTGCGGCGTCGTCTTCGCGGTGCTCTGCGTATTGCTCGTCCGCAACGCGCGCAAGGACCTGGAAGCGTAGTTACAGTTATCAGTAATCAGTTCTCAGTTACCGACTGAAAACTGAGAACTGAAAACTGAAAACTTAGCCTACGGCAGCAACTCGAACGCGCGGACGTGTCGAGGCCGCACGCGGCCGAAATCGCGGCGGTCCGTGGTGATCAGAGACGTCAGCTTCAGGCGCTCCGCGATGGCCACGATGGACGCATCCACCAGGCCGAGAAACTCGTAGGCCTCGAGCAGCTCACGGGAGCGCCGCAGGTCGGCCGTGGTCAGATTCTCGACCGCGATTTCCTGCGCAGCGAGAGACTCGGCGAAACTCCTTTCGGCGAATGCTCCAAGCCGTTTGCGGATCAGATAGGCCGCTTCCGGAACGACGGTGACCGGAACGATCAAGCTTCGCCGTTCTTTCTGGAGAAAGTCGCGCACGCGGGTGTGCCAGAGGTCGTCGGCGTCCGCCAGCGCGTACAGCGGTCCGGTATCGATCAGAAGCGGCATTCAGGACTTGCGGGGAGGCTTTTTTCGCGTCTTCGGGTCGGTCCCGTGAGGTTCAAGGTCCCGGAAGACGATCTCCTCGTGATTCTGCGCCGTCTTCCGTGTGCCGCTTCGCCCGGCTGCGATGAAACGGGGGGCGCGTGGGCGCTTCTTTCGCTGTCCTTCCAAATACTGGTCGACCGCCTCCCGAAGCACGTTCGCCGCGGGCTCGCCTCTGCGCTCGGCTACGAACCGGAGCTCTCGCTGAACCTCCTCATCCAGAAACACGGTCGTTCGCTTCATATATGACATATGCTAGCATATACGAGCCCGCCGCGAACCGGAGCCCCCGAACCGGAGCCAAGGACCGACGGCCTCCCTTACTCGGGACCTACGCCTGTCTGCGCACCGGCTCGCGACGCGGAGAAATTTGCGATCCGGTCGAGAATCATGATCTTCTGCCAGATCTTGCGCGAGAGCCCGGCGGTCAGGTCTTCGAGCTCGTTGACCGCGGCGAGCGACACCGAGTCGTCGAAGTCCTGAACGTGGAGCGCGGCGGCCTTGCTGATGACGGCCAGCAGATCGCTGCAGAAATCCAGATAGCGAATCAGGTCGGGTGCCGCGAGAGCTTCCGCGCCGGACTCTCCGGAACCCCACGTCTCTGGATCCTTGGCGAGCTGATGCATGTCGATGATGTGCGCGATCGATCGCAGCGAGTGGAGAGCGGACACGGCGCGTCGCCGCTTCCAACGCCTTTCCAAACCGAGCAGGAAAAGAACGGCGATCCCGAGGAAGACGAGGTTCTGGATGCCTGCCTGGAGTCCCTGCACGAACTCGGAAAACGTCGTGAAGGCCATCCGCACTCGCACCCCGAGCACCGTGCCGAGCAGGGCGACGAAAATCACCATCAGGCCGACGGCCACGCCGGCCCGCAGAAGCTTGCGCGGTCGGGCGAGCCAGGTGGCAGTCTGCGCCGCGTCCTGACAGACTCCGACCAGCTCTTTGGCGACGCGCGAGAGGCCCGAGCCCGGAAAACGCGCCGAGATGCGGTCGCTCAGAGCGAGAGCAGTTCCGGTGATCTCGGCCGATTCGAGGCGGCGGTACATACACGAGCTGTCAGCTTTCAGCTCTCAGCTTTCAGCCAGCCGATTACAGTAGCGCCTTCGGGGCTGATAGCTGACAGCTGAGAGCTGATAGCTAGACCACGCCAAACTTCTTTCCGACCTTCTGGAACGCCTCGATCGCGCGATCCAGGTCCCGGCGTTCGTGGGCCGCGGAGACCTGGCAGCGCAGACGCGCCTGCCCCTGCGGCACCACTGGAAAGCCGAAGCCGGAGACAAAAATCCCTTCTTCGAAGAGGGCCTTCCCCATGGCCAGCGCCTTCGCGGTATCGCCGACGATGACGGGCACGATCGGGTGGCTGCCGTGAGGGATGGCGAAACCGGAGTCCGCCATGGCCTTGCGAAAGTAAGTTGCGTTGTCGCGCAACCGGCGCACGGGAGCGGGGTCTTCTCTCAACATCCGAAAGGTCTCGAGCGACCCGGCCGCGACCGCCGGCGGGAGAGAGTTGGAGAAGAGATAAGTCCGGCTGCGCTGGCGCAGGGTTTCCACGATCGATTTCGGGCCGGTGCTGAACCCTCCCGCGGCCGAACCCATCGCCTTGCCCAGCGTTCCCGTAAAGATGTCGATCTGATCCATCACGCCCTGCTCCTCCGCGGTTCCGCGTCCGGTCGAGCCGAGCACGCCCGTTGCATGGGAATCGTCGACGGCGAGAAGCACGTCCTTTGCCCCGCAGATTCGGACGAGCTCCCGCAGGTTCGCTTCCTCACCTTCCATGGAGAAGACTCCATCGGTCATCATGAGGCGAAAGCGCGAGGTCGTGTCCTCGGCCAGCATCTTCTCGAAGGCGGCCGTATCGTTATGTTTGACACGGTACCTCTTTGCCTTGCAGAGCCGCACCCCATCGATGATCGAAGCGTGGTTGAGCTCGTCCGAATAGAGACCGTCGGGCTCGTCTAAGACCGCCGCAAAGAGTCCCTCGTTGGCGTTCCAGCAGGTCATGTAGAGGATCGCGTCGTCGGTCCCGAAGAAGGAAGAGATCTCGGCCTCGAGCTCCTTGTGGAGCTCTTCGGTCCCGCAGATGAAGCGAACCGAGGCGAGTCCGCCGCCCCAGCGGTCGATCGCTCTCTTCTGGGCCTCGCGGACGCGGGGGTGGTTGGCGAAGCCCAGGTAGTTGTTGGAGGTCAGCATCACAACCTCCCGGCCTCCGACCTTCACCCGCGCGTCTTGCGGCGACTGCAGCACGAGCTCTTCCTTGTACGTGCCCGCCGCCCGCAGCTTCGCCATCTCGCCGGAGAGGTGGTCGATGAGATTCATGGACAAAAGCTATCAGCTATCAGCTATCAGCTTTCAGCCGGGAACGGTGAACGCGACCTGTCTGGCTGACAGCTGATAGCTGAAAGCTGAAAGCTACGTTCCCGAAAGCACCTTCCCGGCCACTCGCCCGCCTGGGAAGGCTGCGTCGAGCGCCGCGACTGCCTCGTCGAACGCCGCGGAGTCTCGCGCGACGATCTCGGCGCAGATCGTGGGCCGGTTGATGATTTCGGAAGTTCCGGTGGGGTTGCGCACGATGACCGCCTGCGCCGGCCGCTCGACGTAGTAAAGGATGTGGTCCAGATCCTCGAGGGCCCGCGTGGCGTTGCGATGCGCCTTCTCCTGCTCGTCTTTGCGCAGGCAAACGCCGGCCAGACCGACGACCGTGAAATGGTTGGGCTCGAACTGCGTGCGATCCCAGTCCTTCCAGACGCGCTCGCGGGGCATGAGCTGGAAGCGGTAGGCGAGGTTGGAGAGACGCGATTCTTCCAGCGCGAACTCGGCGATGCGCCGATCGGTCATCTCCTGATTCGTATCGGGTTTGGGCCTGGGCGGCTTGCTGGTCGGCATGAGGTTAAGTTTAAGATCGTCTAAGGTCCAAGGCTATCAACTTGCTGGCGATCGTCTTCTGCCTCTGGCCGGAACCTTATACTTTTGGACCTCAGACTTTTCCGTTCGGGTAGAAGACTACCTTCATCGCCTCGCGCTTTTCCAAGAGCGCCATGGCCTGGTGAAAGTCCTCGAAGCCTTCGAACTCGTTGGTGACGAGGTGCTCGACGTCGAGTCCCGCTTCGAGCAGGTCCAGCATCTTGATCCAGGTCTCGAACACGCGCCGGCCGATCACTGCATGGAGGGTGAGCCCCTTGAAGATCAAGTCGTTGGTGTAGTCGCGGATCGTGACCGCCTTCTCGCGCGGAAGACCCAGAAGCGAAACGATCCCGCCGCGCCGCGCGGCCGCCAGACCGAGGTTGATGGACGCCTCGGCGCCCGACAGCTCGAGCACGACATCGGCGCCTCCTCCGGTCGCTTCCTTCAGGCTCCCGACCGGGTCTTTAGTGCGGGAGAGATCGATCACCGAAACGTGCGCTCCGCCGCGCTCCCGCGCCCAGCGGCGGGCGTGGCCGGCCGCCTGCGTGTTGACCTCTGTAATCGCGATGTGCGACGCCCCGGAGAAGCGTGCGATCTCCGCGCACATCGCGCCGATCGGACCGTAACCGAGGACGCAGACCGAGCGACCCGAGAGGTCGGCGACCTGCGTCGTGTGAACGGCGTTTCCGAGCGCGTCCAAGAACGCCCCGACCCGCACTGGCACGGTCGAACGGTCGAGGGGGACCACGTTGAAGGCCGGCACGACGACGTATTGCGCGAAGCACCCGTCGCCATGGACCCCGAGGATCCGCGTGTTCTCGCAGATGTGACGCTGGCCGGTGCGGCAAGGGCGACAGTGACCGCAGGTGACGTGCATCTCCGCCGAGACGTACATCCCTTTCTGGAGATGCGGCCGCTGTCCGCCGGGGCCGAACGAAACGATCTCGCCGCAGAACTCGTGTCCGTAGATGCGCGGCAGCTGGACCATGCCCGCCATCGAAGGGTCCCACTGATAGATGTGCTTGTCCGATCCGCAGACCGCCGCCGCCAGCACGCGGATCAGGACCTCCGCCTGGCCGGGCTGGGGAATCGGCACGCTTTTGATTTCCGTCGCGGACGGTCCAGGCGCGGCTTTGGTCTTGACCACCGCCTGCATCTTGTGGGCCAGAGAGGGAGAGGGGGGGAGGGGGCGAGTGGGCGCCGTCTTTATTCTCCCCTTCGCCCCCTCACCCACTCCCCCTCTCCTCTTCTTCAATCCCCCGCCTCGTCGTCGCGGACGTAGCCGGAGCGCGCGCCCGCGGCGGCCGCCGCGTGGGAGAAAACGTCCACCGGATGGACGTAACGCGCGACGATCTCACGCGTCCCGCCGATCCGGAGTCTTTCGAAGAGAAAGGTAAACCTCTTCTCCAACGACTCGCCGATCGCCTGCCGCGTGCCGACCGGGAGGTTCCAGAAGTTCTCCTTGAAGGGTCCGATCGCCTGCTTGCGATTCTTGTAGAGGAACTGACTTTCGGTCTCGCCAGGCTTTTTCTGAGCGCCGAAATTGTCGAAGACCCACCGCTCCACTTGCCGCTTCAACGGCAGCGGGAGGGAGGGGTGGTCGTAGACCATGTTCTGGAACTCGGTGGCCAGGTGAATCTCCGCGCAGTCGTGGTCGGGGAAGTGGCCAAAGAACTCGGAGGGGAGCGTCGATGCGCCGTGCTGCACGGCGCCCGCCATGCCGTACTCTTCTCGGGCGACCTTCGAGATGCGCTTCAACGCCTCGAAGTCGATCGCCACACGCAGTACCGTGCCATCAGGGCCGACGACACCGCCATGGTGCGAGCCGGTCTGGACGGAGACCTTCGCGATCCCCTCGACGCCTTCGCCGAGTGAGCGGAGATAGACGTTCATGTAGGCGCGCAGCTCTTCGGGGGTGGAGTTCTCTTTTCCGACTTCTCCGATCTCTCCGCCGATCGAGATCGGCATGGCCTTGGGCTCGCGGCTTCGGATGAACCTCGTGAACCGGGCTGCCAGCTCGGCGTTGACCCGTTGTTGGTCTTCGAGGGAGGGCTTCGAGAGATCCACCAGAGTCGACGTATCGATGTCGATCTGAAAGAACCCCGCCGGGATGGCTTCGTCGATCAAGGCCTCGATCGCCTCGACTTCCTTCTCCGGGCTCTCCTTCATTTTCTTCGGGTTGGTCTGGTAGTGATCGCCCTGGAGAAGCAGCGGCCCCTCCCAGCCCTCGTGGATCGCCGCGGCGAGCACGACGGCGGCGTACTCCGCCGGACGTTGCTCCGTATAGCCAATCTCGCTGCGCGCGATCTCGAAGATCACCGCGCCCGCGTCGAGCCGGCGGGCCGCCCGAATTGCGGCGCAAGCGCTGTCGTAGGAAAGGATCCGGATGTTGATCGCTGGGACGGTGAAGCCGGAAACCTCGCCCCTCCCCCGGGCCTTGTAGAGCGGAAGAATGGAGGCCGGAAGAATCCCGAGCGAGGCGGCGGCCTCCCGAATCGCTCGGCGAGCCGCTTCGCGCGTCTCGCCGGGTCCGAAGACGGCGGTCCAGATCAAGCTCTCGACGGTCTCTTCTCGAAAGCGGGGGGCGTCCCGGACCTCGATCCGATCGCCGTCGACCGGGGCCCCCGATCGAGCGAGAGAGTCGTTCAACTCCGCCGTTGTGCTGAAGAGCTCCATGATGTCGCTCCGAATGGGCGAGAATTCTAGCCGAGGTCGTAGGTGGTCGGTGGAAGGTGGTAGCGTCTCGAACGTGAGTTTTCCCTAACACCTAACACCTATCACCTTCTCTGAT
>Ga0070708_100004038_pt1 | contig 11536 bp, 7 predicted proteins | sample KBSK5503metaG_FD_65469 | JGI IMG/M metagenome (GOLD analysis project Ga0070708, IMG submission 65469) | Corn, switchgrass and miscanthus rhizosphere microbial communities from Kellogg Biological Station, Michigan, USA - KBS K5-50-3 metaG | ecosystem: Host-associated > Plants > Roots >...
CTGGCTCGTGTCGAGGATCTCTGTCACGCTTCCAATTCTGCCCGCTCCGGGGCGCCCGACGCCTCGCTCACCTCGGCCGCCCCGTCGGCCCGGCGCGGCAGGAAGGCGAGCGCCAGGATGGCGCTGACCAGCGCGATGCCGCCGCAGGCCCACAGCATCGTGTCCATGCCCTGCACGAACGCGTGCCGCACCGAGTCGAGCAGCCCCGCCGAGCCGAGCTCGTGCGCCACGCCGACGCCCGCCACCACGCTGCTCCTGGCGGCCGCGGCGGCCGCCGCGGGCAGGTGGGTCACCGTCAGGTGGCTGCGGTACACCGAGTCGAGCACGGTGCCCAGCACCGCCACCCCGATGGTGGCGCCCACCTGTCGCATCGCCGAGATCAGGGCCGAACCCGCGCCGCTGCGCTCGGCCGACAGGGCGGACAGCGCCGCGTTCATCGCCTGCGGCATGGCCAGCCCGAGCCCCAGGCCGAACACCGCGAACCAGGCGGCCGCGAACCCGGTGCCGCTGCTGACCGTGGTGGTGGCGCCGACCCCCAGGGTGATCGCCATGAGGGCAAACCCCACCGTGACCAGCCCCTTCACGCTGGCCAGCGGCGCGCGCGCCGTGCCGTCCTGGCCGCCGGGCCGCGGCGAGGCCATGTCCTCGCGGGGGGGTCTGGGGGGGTCGTCCCCCCGGGCCAGCACAGTGCTGCCGATCATGCCGATGACCATGCCGCCGATCATCGGCAGCAGCCGCAGCCCGCTGCCCATCGCGTTCACGCCGCGGACCTCCTGGAAGTACTGCGGCATCGCGAACAAGATGCCGAACATCGCGAACGAGACCAGCGTCGACAGCAGGGTCCCCCAGGTGAAGCCGGCCGACCGGAACAGCCGGAGCTCGATCAGCGGCCGGATCGCGCCCCCGCGCGGCGATCCGGCCTCAGCGGCCCGGTTGCGCCCGGTCAGCCAGCGCTCCCAGGCGACCAGCACGGCGAGCACCGCGACCCCGGCGCCGATGGTGACCAGCGCGGTGCCGTCCGTCCACCCGTCCTGGCCCGCCTTGATGAACCCGTAGGTCAGCGCGGCCAGGCCCGCGCTGGACAGCAGCACGCCGAGCACGTCCACGCTCGGCCGCTGCGCGCTACGCGCCTCGGGCAGCAGCACCGCGACCGCGATCAGGGCCAGCACCACGACGGGCACGTTGATCAGGAAGACCGAGCCCCACCAGAAGTGGTCGAGCAGGTACCCGCCGACGATCGGCCCGATCGGGAAGCTGATGAAGGTCGCCGACGCCATCAGCGCGATCGCCCGCTGCCGCTCCTCGGGCGCGAACAGCACCGGGATCACCGACAGCGAGAGCGGGAAGATAGCCGCGGCGCCGATCCCGAGCACCGCCCGGGCCGCGATCAGCGCGCCCACGCTGCCCGCGTACGCGCAGGCCGCCGAGGAAGCGCCGAACAGCAGCAGCGCGACCAGCAGCACCCGCTTGCGCCCCAGCCGGTCGCCGAGCAGGCCCGCCGGCAGCATCGCGGCCGCCAGGACCAGGCTGTACGCGTCCGAGATCCACTGCAGGTCGCTGGTCGAGGCGTGCAGGTCGGTCGCGATCGTGGGCAGCGCCAGGTTGAGCACGGTCAGGTCCAGCCCGACGACGAGCACGCTCGCCGCGATGGCGACCAGCGCCCACCACCTGCGAGCCGAGTTCTCCGCCATGACAGTCACACCCCTTCGGCAGCTACAGCTTTTTGAATGTCACTACCAAAAGTATGCTCCCCTCATTTAGCAGTGTCAACCACCATTTTCCCCCACCTCCCCGCGCTCCTGCGCCCTCCCCGGCTTCTCGCGCTGACCTCGCGGCCTAGCACGGGCTCATATCTCACACCAGTCACTCAAGCCGCTGGCAAGGAACCTCCGAGCCGCCTCTCACTAAGCAGAATGTGACTCTCTATCGAAAAGATTCGCTAGAACGTCACATTCACTGAATCAGTTCCCGTACAATATGCGGCTTTTGTTCGAATTGAGAAGTTGAGGGGAGCCCGTTCGAGGCGCGGCGCGCCTCGAGCGGTCCGCAACAACATGAAACGGCCTTGGAGCAGGTCCTGCGGAGGCTAGCCCTTGAGGCGGTTGAGCAGGGCGGTGCCGTCGGGGCTGCCGAGGCCGGAGCACGCGTCCCAGCCGGGGCCGGCCGCGTAGGCGCCGTTGTTGCCGCTGGTGATGTCGTGGAAGCCGGGCACGTCCACGCCCGGCGCGACGCCCGCGTACAGGAGCGGCTGGATCAGGCCGAACCGCTGGCCGGTCGCCTGCGCGAGCCGGCTGATCAGCGCCGACCACAGCGGGGCGACCGCGCTGGTCCCGCCGACCACGCCCGGATTGCCGTCGGAGTAGATCTGGTAGCCGGTGACCGGGTCGGCGTTGCCCGCCACGTCGGGCACGCCCCGCCCGCCGGCGCCGGCCGGGGCCGGCACGCCCGCGTTGGCCTGCCACGACGGCAGCGGGTACTGGTCGCTGACCCCGCCGCCGCCGGCCCCCTCGTTCGACGCGGTCTCGTTCCACACCACCTCGGAGCTGATCACGCCGGTAGCCGGGTCCGCCACCAGCTTCGTCCCGCCGCAGGCCAGCGCGTACGGGCTGGACGCCGGGAAGTCCACGTGCGCCTGGCCGTCGTTGACGGCGTCGCCGCTGCCGTTGTCGCCGGAGGCGACGCACACGGTGACGCCCATCGCGGCCGCGTCGGCCATCGCCTGGTCCATGGCGATGCGTCCCTGGGCCGTCCACGAGTCCTCCGACTGTCCCCAGCTGATCGAGATGGCGATCGGGGCCGGGGTGGCCGTCACGGCCGCGGAGATGGCGTCGACGAAGCCGTTGTCGGTGTTCGGCGCGAAGTACACGATCTGCGCCGCGCCGGGCGCCGCGGCGCCGATGACGTCGATGTCGAGCGCGACCTCCACGTCGGCCCCGTTCGGGTCCGAACCCGGCGCGTTGGCGCCTCCGTCCACGCCGGCCGCGGTGATGGACGGCACCGCGATGCCGAGCCCGCCGAAGTAGGTGGCGAGGTCGCTGGCCGCGAAGCCGCCGCCGAGCTCGATGACGGCGACTGCCTGCCCGGCGCCGGTGGTCCCGGCCGGGAACCCGTAGATGTCGGCCACCTGGTTCGGCGGGTACGTGCCGGGCTGACCGGCGGCGGCGGGCGCCATGCCGCGGACCCGGAAGTGCGGCCGGGCCTGCGGCCTGGTGTCCAGGCCGAGCACCGCGACCACGACGCCGTCCAGTGCCGCGGGCACGAACAGCGGGCCCTCGCGGTAGCGGTGCGTGACCGTCCCGTGGCCCCTCGGGTCCGGGCTGCTGACCTGCCGCAACGTGGCGCCGAACGCGCTGGAGAGCGCGGCGAGCGTGCCCGCCACCTTGACCCGCCGGGTGGCCGGGTGCACCTCGGTCACCTCGAGCCCCAGGCCGGTCAGCGTCTGGCGGACGAGGTCGACGTCGGCGGGGTCGGCCCCGTACTGTCCGGCCAGTTCGTCGCGGCTCAGCACGGTAGGCCCCTCGACGATCTCGGCGGGCAGGTGGGCCCGGCGGCGCAGGATCAGCGTCAGCTCGGCCCGCGCGGAGGTGTCGAGCTCGCCGGCCGGGCTGGCGTCCGGCAGCGGCGCGCGCTCGCTGCCGGGCAGTTGCACCAGGGAATGTGATTCGTCAGGCATGGTCAGCTCCCGCTTTTTGGTAGGCACCGGGGACAGTAGGTATTCAACCGGCCCGGGCGGTTCCGCCTCAGGCAAAGCGAGCACCCCCGCCCGTTCGGGATAATTATTTCACCGAACGGGCCGGGGTGGCTGCCCTTGTTAATACTGAAACCCCGCCCATATCGTACATTTGTCGCAAATGTACGATATCGCGCCAGAGTTATTGAGGTGTTCTCCTGGGCTTAGAAAATGCGGGCGCCAAGTCGATCACCCGTGTCATATCTCTCGTGTATAGCTGGGACGCCAATCGCCAGGTCAGGAGGTATCGGCCCAGATGCGCCGCAGATGTCCGGCCGCAGGGGTGGTGGTGGCGGCGCCAACGACGGCGGTGGCCGGCGCCACCACCACCACGATCGTGGGTTTTAGGCGCTCACGGCGCCCCGGGGTCCGGCCGGCCTCCTCGCCGAACCCATCCGGCGCGCCCGCCCGGTACCCCGTCGCCAGGCGAGGCCCCGCCGGGCCCGCCGACCAGGTCGCCGGCCAGCTTCGCCTGCATGGACTGCTTGCTCACAGGCTCTTGTATATGACGATGAACGACACATAATCAACTCCGGGAGCGAACAAGAACCAAGGGTGACCGTTTCCGTACTACTTGTTGCGGTTTACGGCCCGCCTGGGCGATGATGAAAGCCAGTCAGGTGGAGTGACGGGCGGCGGAAAGGCGGCCCGTAACAGAAGGGGCACGGTGACAAGTGCTGTTTCGCCGCGCGCCACGTTCCGTGATGTGTTCGCGGTGCGCGAGTTCCGCGCCCTGTGGTTTTCCGTCATCCTGTCCCAGGCCGGCGACCGCTTGGCCCTGGTCGCCCTCACCTTGCTGGTCTTCGACCGGACCAGGTCGCCGCTCCTCGCGGCCCTGGTGTACGCGGCCGGCTACCTGCCCTGGGTGATCGGCGGCTTGTTCCTGGCCGACCTGGCCGACCGGTATCCGCGGCGCTCGGTGATGGTCTTCTGCGACGCCGTCCGCGCCGTCCTGGTGGCGGTCATGGTGCTGCCGGGCATGCCCATCGGCGCGCTGGTGGCGCTGTTGTTCACGGCCACGATGTTCGCGCCCCCGTTCGACTCGGCGCGCGCCTCCATCACCCCGGACATCCTGCAGGGGGAGCGCTACGTCCTCGGCACCGCGGTGATCCAGACCACCTTCCTGGCCGGCCAGGTGCTGGGCGCGGTGGGCGGGGGAGTGGCCGTGGCCTTCATCGGCGTGCGGCCCGCGCTGCTCATCGACGCCGCCACGTTCGTGCTCTCGGGCTTGCTCGTCGGCCTGGGCACCCGCGCCAGGCCCGCCGCCGCCAGGCTGGAAACGGTTCAGCCGTCGCCGCTGGCCCGGATGGTGGGCGGGATGCGGCTGGTGTTCGGCAACCCGGCGCTGCGGACCCTGCTGCTGTTCGGCTGGCTGGTGGCCTTCTATACGATCCCGGAGGGAATCGCCGCCCCGTACGCGGCAAGGCTCGGCGGAGGGTCCATCGCCACCGGCCTGGTGCTGGCGTCGACGGCGTTGAGCACGACCATCGCCACGCCTTTGTTCACCAGATTCATCCGCCCCCGACAGCGGATCAACTCGATGGGGCCGCTGGCCGTGATGACCTGCGGCACGCTTGTCCTGACGGCCCTCCGTCCGGGCCTCGCTGCGTCACTCGTGATCTTCTCGCTGTCGGCCACGTTCGGTGTCTACCAGCTCGCGGCCAACACCGCGTTCGTCGTGAGGGTGCCGAACGAACGACGGGCTCAGGCCTTCGGCATCGCCAGCATGGGCGTGATCGTCGGCCAGGGGGCGGCCTTCGTGGCCGCCGGCGCTGCCGCGGAGGTGGTAACTCCGGCGACGGTCATTGCGGTTGGCGGCGGGATAGGTGCGGTAGTGGCTCTCGTCCTGACCCTCAGGTGGCGTCACGTGTCACCACCGGGCGGACGGCATGCGGCGGGACGGCGTCCCGGTCACGCCGCGACCAGAGGTTCGGTGCCGCTACGGGAGCATGGCTAGCGGCGGGGTGCGGACTGCGGTCAAGTCCACGTGTCGCGCATTGCGAGCTCTCCTCTCGGTCTTGCTCGGGTGGGGTGTCTCGGGTATCAGCCCCAGTTGACGCGCATGAGCTGCCCCTCCCTCCGGCAGGGATATGCGGTCCTGTGACGGCCTCGGCTAACGCAACGCCGGGTAATCGTGGCTCGTCAATCACCATTTAGCCCCTCTTTATCCCGTGATGTCGGTGAATCGAGAGCAATAGTGCATAAGGGAGCCAAGATGAGTTAAGGTAGCTATACGGAGCTAGTCCTTTACGGTGAGCTGTCGACTAGAAAAGCGCCTATCACGTCCCATCCGGAACGGTGGAGCATGGAAGCCTCATCCGTCACGTACCGCGTGCCGGTCAGCGCTGGCATCCGGAGCTGGGCCTGGTGGCGGCTTCCCGTGGGCCTGCGGGTCTACGTGGGCCTCGGGCCGGTCATCGCGTTCGGGCTGGCCGTCTTCGCGGCGTCCCAGACCACATGGCACGTCGCGGACCTGGGGAAATTCCTGTTGCTCCTGGGCTGCGGCATGATCTCGGTCGCGGCGACCCCGCGGACCGCCTACGCCCAGGGCGCCGTGGTGCGGGACTTCCTCACCGTCTGGGTCCTGCCGGTGGCGATCCTGCTCCCGCCCATCTACGCGATGCTGACCCCGATCCCGCTGCAGATACTCACCCAGTTCCGCGTGCACCGGGGGGTCGTCTACCGCCGGGTGTTCACCGTCGCCGCGATCGCCCTGTCCTACGGCGCGGCGTCGCTGCTGTTCCGCGCGTTCCCCGCTTCCTTCGCCGGCTCCTCGATCGGCACCGGCACGCACGCCCTGACCTTCACCCTGGCCGTGGCCATCTGCGAGATCGTGGGGGGCCGTGGCCACCATCTGATGATCGTGGGCGGCATCAAGCTGTCCGATCCAACGGTACGGCTCGCCGACCTCGAGCTGAACCGCGAGGCGCTGGTGGGCGACTTCGCCGAGTTCGACATGGGCATGCTGATCACCTTGGTGGTGGCCGTCAACCCGGTGCTCGCGGTGCTCGCCGTGCCCACCGTCCTGCTGATCCGGCGGTTCATGATGCACGCCCAGCTCCTGGCCCAGGCGCGGGTGGACACCAAGACCGGCCTGCTCAACTCGTCCACCTGGGAACGGGAGGCGGAGGTCGAGATCGCCCGCGCGGTCCGGACGGGCAGCCCGCTGGCGCTCGCGCTGGTCGACATCGACCACTTCAAGGTGGTCAACGACACCTACGGGCACCTGGTGGGGGACAAGGCGCTGCGCGCGGTCACCGACGCGCTGCGGAGCCAGCTGCGCGCCTACGACGTGGCCGGGAGGTTCGGCGGCGAGGAGTTCGTGGTCCTGCTGCCGAACGCCCGCGAGGTCGACGCGATCAACGTGGCCGAGCGGCTGCGCGCGCACATCGCGGCCATGTCCATCCCGGTTGGGGACGACACCGAGTCGGGGCCGTGCGTCAAGCTCACGATCTCGGTCGGGGTCGCCGCCCTGCACGGCGAGAGCCGCGAGCTGACCGACATGCTGGCCGCCGCCGACTCGGCCCTGTACTACGCCAAGGAAACCGGCCGCAACAAGACCCACGCGATCTCCGCCGCCGTCCGCGCCTCATAAGCCGATTTTACGCGTTATTGCGGCAATTCCTGCCCGGAACCGGGCAGGAAAGTTGCCTAAAGCGTCACGCGGCTGGTAAGAAGTCGGCATGCCTCGACCCGGCGACCGCGCCGACAAGCCCGGCACCCGCGGGGATCCCTTCCCGCAGGACCTCGCGAGCTACCTGGCGGCCTCGACCGGCCTGCCGCAGGCGACCGCGGTCCGGGTGGTCGCCGACGTGGCGACGTACTTCAACGAGACGGTCGAGGACTTCGTCCGCCGGCGCCACGCCGAGCTGCGGCACCGGCCGTACAAGAACGAGGAGATCTGGCCGCTGCTCGCGGCCGAGCTCGAGCAGCGCAGGTTCGCCGCGCCGGAACTGTCAGAACGCCAGCTCCGGCGCATCGTCTACGGATAACGGATAACGGATAACGGATAACGGCACCATCGCCGAGGGGAGCTTGCCAGTGTGCGGAATCGTCGGGTACATCGGCCGCAGGGACGCGGTCCCTGTCCTGCTCGAGGGGCTCAGGAGCCTGGAGTACCGCGGCTACGACTCGGCCGGCCTGGCCGTCATCTACCGGAACCGGCTGCAGGTCACCAAGACCGCGGGCCGGGTGCAGGATCTCAGGGACCGGGTCGGCGCCCGCACCAGCGCCACCATCGGCATCGGCCACACCCGGTGGGCCACGCACGGCGAGCCGAACGAGGTCAACGCCCACCCGCACACCGACACCGAGGGCCGCATCGCGGTGGTCCACAACGGCATCATCGAGAACGCCGAGCAGCTCAGGGACGCGCTCACCGCCCGGGGCGTCAAGCTGGCCAGTGACACCGACACCGAGGCGCTCGCCCACATGATCGCCGCGGAGGCGACGGAAGGGACCTCCCTGGAAGAGGCGGTCCGCCGGACGCTGCGCCACGTGGAAGGCACCTACGGCCTGGTCGTGCTGGACATCAGGCACCCGCACGAGCTGGTGGTGGCCCGCAACGGCAGCCCGATCGTGCTCGGCATCGGGGAGTCGGAGATGTTCGTCGCCTCCGACGTGGCGGCGCTTGTGCGCTACACCAAGCAGGTCGTGTACCTGGACGACGCCGAGGTGGCGACGCTGCACGCGTCCGACTACCTCACCGCGGCGCTGGACGACAGGGACCGGCGCCGGACCGCCGCCAGCAAGGAGCCGACCACGGTGGAGGCCGAGGTCGGCGACTACGAGCTCGGCGCGTACGAGGACTTCATGCGCAAGGAGATACACGACCAGCCAGAGGCGCTGCGCCGGGCGCTGCGCGGCCGGCTGGACGAGCGGTTCGCTACCGCCAGGCTGGGCGGCATCAACCTGGACGCGCGCCAGCTCAGGTCCATCAGGCAGGTGAAGTTCCTCGGCTGCGGCTCGGCCTACTACGCCGGCCAGATGGGCGCGGTGCTGACCGAGGAACTAGCCCGCATCCCCTCCGACGCCGAGCCGGCCTCGGAGTTCAGGTACCGCAACCCGGTGGTGGACCCGGACACGCTCTACGTGGCGGTCAGCCAGTCCGGCGAGACGCTCGACACGCTGATGGCGGTGCAGGAACTGCGCCGCAAGGGCGGGCAGGTCATCGGCGCGGTCAACGTGGTGGGCAGCGCGATCGGGCGGGAGTGCGGCCACGGGGTCTTCCTGCACGCCGGGCCGGAGATCGCCGTCGCGTCCACCAAGGCGCTGACCAACATGGCGGCCACCTTCGCCATGCTCGCGCTGCTGCTCGGCCGGGTCCGCGACCTGTCCTCGGCCTCCGGCCAGCGGATCGTGGCCGGCCTGCGCGAGTTGCCCGGGCAGATCGAGGAGATCCTGGCCGCCGAGGAGGCGATCGCCGGGATCGCGCGCCGGTTCGCCTGGGCCGAGCACATGTTCTTCATCGGCCGCGTGCGCGGCTGGCCGGTGGCCCGCGAGGGCGCGCAGAAGCTCAAGGAGGTCTCCTACGTCCACGCCGAGGCCTACCAGGCGGCCGAGCTGAAGCACGGCCCGCTCGCCCTGATCAACTCCACGATGCCGAGCGTGGTCATCGTCCCGGCCGACGACCTGCTGTCGAAGAACATCTCCACGATCGAGCAGATCAAGGCCCGCGGCGGCCCGGTCATCGCGGTGACCAGCGCCGAGCTGCCGGCCGGCCTGGCCGATGCGGTCGTCCGCGTGCCCCCCAGCGAGCCCGAGCTCGAGCCCCTGGTGCTGAACGTCCCGCTGCAGCTGCTGGCCTATCACGTGGCGGCCAAGCTGGGCCGGGACATCGACAAGCCCCGCAACCTGGCCAAGAGCGTAACGGTCGAATAAGCCGAGCAGGCCGGATAGCCGGGCTCCGGCCCTCGCCGTCGGCCGGAGCCTGCGCTAGTGGAAGGGCAGCGCCTCCTCCGCGGCGCCCGCGCCGCCCGGCAGCGGCTGCTCGCACCAGACGACCTTGCCGGTCGCGGTCCGGCGCGCCCCCCAGCGGTGCGCGAGCTGCCGCACGACCTGCAGGCCGCGGCCGGTCTCGTCCTCGCCGTTGGCCTGCCGCAGCCTCGGCAGCGCGCCTGAGTTGTCGAGCACCTCGCAGACCAGCGCCTTCTCGTTGACCAGCCGGAGCGTGACCTCGCCGCGCGAGTACCTGACCGCGTTGGTCACCAGCTCGGAGACCAGCAGCTCGGTGGTGGGGATCAGCTCCTCCAGGTTCCAGCGCTTCATCGGCTCGGCCAGCACGGACCGTGCCTCCCGCACCGAGGTCAGCTTGGGCTGGAACGTCCAGGAGGCGTAGTTGTCCTCGGGCAGCCGCCGCAGCCGCGCGATGAGCACCGCGATGTCGTCGCGCTGGTGGTCGGAGTAGACCCCGTCCAGGGTGGCCTTGCACAGGTCCTCGAGCGGGCGCGTCGGCGAGCCGGGGCCGAAGATGCCGCGTAGCCGGGCCAGGCCGTCGCTGATGTCCTGGCCCTTGTTCTCCACCAGGCCGTCGGTGTACAGGACGAACAGGCTGCCGTCCTCCACCTTGAACCGGCGGCTCTCCACCTCGCCGTCGCCGATGCCGAGCGGCGGCGCGGGCGGGACGTCGAGCAGCTCGTTGCTGCCGTCCGGGTGCACGAGCAGCGGCGGCAGGTGGCCAGCCACGGCCACCTCGCACTCGCCGCTGACCGCGTCGTAGACGGCGTAGGCGCACGTGGCGAAGTGCGGCTCGCGCTCGCCCAGGGTGTGCATGAGCTCGTCGAGCTGCTGCAGCGAGTCGGCCGGGGGCAGCTCGAGCATGGCCAGCGTCTGGATGGCCGTGCGCAGCCGGCCCATGGTGACGGCGGCGCGCACGCCGTGCCCGGCCACGTCGCCGACCACCAGCGCGACCCGGCCGCCGGGCAGCGCGATGGACTCGTACCAGTCGCCGCCGACCTCGATCAGCTTGCTGCCGGGCAGGTAGCGGTGCCTGACCTCGACCGAGGAGGGCGCGGAGAGCCCGGTGGGCAGCATGCTCCGTTGCAGCGTCAGCGCGGTGGCGTGCTCCCGGCTGTACCGGCGCGCGTTGTCGATGAACACGGCGGCCCTGGTCGCGAAGTCCATGCCGATGTCGACGTCGTACGCGTCGAACCGGCGGAATCCCTCCTGCCGGGTGCAGGCGAAGAAGCCCAGCATGGTGCCGCGCGCGATGAGCGGCAGCATCAGCATCGAGGCGCCGGACAGCAGCTTGGCCACCGGCTTGCGCCGCCAGGCCTTGGCGATCTCGCCCGCCTGGCTCTTGCTGACCGTCGTCTCGAGCACCGGCGTGCCGGTGTCCATGCACCGGTAGTACGGCGAGCCGCCCGGATAGCGCAGGATCTCGCCGGTCGGGAAGGCCGCCTCCCAGGCGGGGTCCTTCCGGTCGTGCAGCAGCGAGATCCGGCGCAGCGGCAGGCCTCCCTCGGGGCCGCCCGCGGGCCACTCGTCGTCGCCGGCCAGGCTCTCCAGCACCAGCAGGTCGGCCGCGTTGCAGAAGGCCGGGACGAGCGCGTCCATCAGCTCGCCGGCCAGGTGGTCGATGTCCAGCGTGTCGCCGATCCTGGTGAACGTGTCGTCGAGCATCTTTCTGCGCATGAGCGCGGGGTCGACGAACCGCTCCTCCCGCGCGGCCGGGATCCGCAGGAGCGCGAGCGCGGCCAGGCTGGTGCCGCTGGCCCGCATCGGATGGACGGTCACCACCGCTTCGGCCGCGGGCCCGTCGCGGGTGTCGATCGTGAGCATGGCACTGCCCTCACGATCCGAACGGAT
>Ga0070708_100004040_pt1 | contig 11534 bp, 2 predicted proteins | sample KBSK5503metaG_FD_65469 | JGI IMG/M metagenome (GOLD analysis project Ga0070708, IMG submission 65469) | Corn, switchgrass and miscanthus rhizosphere microbial communities from Kellogg Biological Station, Michigan, USA - KBS K5-50-3 metaG | ecosystem: Host-associated > Plants > Roots >...
GGTCGACGCCGAAGTGATTTCCCAGAGGGTCTCGCAGGTGACCGCCAAGCTGCTGGAACTGGAGGAGGTCAAGGTCCATTTCCGTTCGGGTTACCTCGAGGGTGAAGCCCGACTCTCCAGCGCGGAGCGGGTCGCGCTAACCTTCAAGGTCGCCCTCGACGCGGATGCCGACCTGCTCGCCGTTCACATCTATGACGTGCGTCTCTACGGATTCTCCACCACTGCTTCAGCCCAGGTGCCGGTCCTGATCACCCGCGCGGTGGCGAACCTGGATCTGCTGCCGGGAATCGATCCGCGCGGAGCGACCGGATTCAGGACCGCGGTGCTGCCGCCGCTCGTGCAGTTCGCCGCGGTCAGTCGGGGTTATAAGGTTCCGGTGCTCGACCAGGCTCGCTTGTCGGGGGTCGAGATCTCGGGAAAGGGCATCCGGCTGCGTTTCTCCGCCGGAGGAATCTCGGCGCCCACCGCGCCGGAGGAGGATCTCCTTCTCGCCCTGGAAGGAGCGCGCGCCTTCGCCGACGCGGAGGAGCTGATCGCGCAGGGTCGGTTTCCGGAAGCGCGCCAGGTGTATCTCCGGCGCGGCGACGTCCACGAAGCGCACCCCTTTGCGATCGAGCGCCTTCTCAGCCTGCTCGTCGCGGATCCGGCGGCGCACGATCTCGCCCTGGACATCGCCGCTTCGCTCGTTTCCCGGAGACGCCGGAGCGCCGGCGCGCTTTGGGCGGAGGCGGTGATTCGGGAGCGCCGCGGCGAGAATGCCAGGGCCGCCGAACGGTTTCTCGCGCTTTGCGCGCACTCCCGTAAGCAGGGGGAGGAGACGTCTGCGTTTTTTGCCGCCGAAGCGGCGGCGCGAGCCGCCCGGGATCATGCGCCACAGCTGGCGGTGAAGGCGCTCCACGAGGTCCTCGGGGTGAGGCCGGACCATCTGCCTTCGCTGCAGGCGCTGGCGCGCGCGTCCGACCTCGCGCTCGACCGGGCCGGAGCCATTCGCGCGTATCGCCGAATCGCCGCGCTGGCGCGGGACCCGCTCCAGGCGGCGGACGCGCACGTTCAACTTGGCCGACTCTCTGCCGATGCCGAGGAGGATCTCGCCGGGGCCCGGCTCCATTGTGAAGCGGCGCTGCGGCTGGCGCCGGACCTGCCGGCCGCCCTGTACCAACTGGCCGAGCTGTGCCACCGCTCGGGCGAGCATCTCCGGGCGATCAAGGCTCTGGACCGGCTCCGCGAAGTCGCCGCCGCCCGCCACGAAATGGACTACCTGGGTCGAGCCGACCTGCTCGCCGGGAAAGTGTGGGAAGAGGGGCTGGAGCAGCTGGAGAACGCGCAGCTTCGGTTTCGCGAAGCGGTGTCCATTCTTCCCGGAGAGGCCGAACCCCTCTACCACCTCGGCCGCGTGGCGGAAAAGCTGGGGCGGATCCAGGAGGCGCTCGCCGCCTACCAACAGGCGATCGAATTGGCGGGGCACGCGCCGCGCAGCCCGCAGGTCCGCCAGGCCGCGCATCGCGCGCATCATGCGCTGGCCCGGATTTTCCGCACCCGGCTGGGCGACCCGGGGCGGGCGCGGGAGAACCTGGAAGCGGCGCTGGCGCTCGACCCCGCGGACATGACCGCGATCGATGAGTTGCTGCCCTACTTTCGGTCCACCGGTCGGTCGGCGGATCTGGCGAGGGCGTTGGAACAGGCGGCGGCGGCGACGGGGGATGCCGCCAAGCGCGCAGCGTTCTGGGCGGAAGCGGGTGAGCTCTACCGGGGGCGCCTCGGCCAGCCGGAAAAGGCGGAGCGCCTCTTGTCCTCCGCCCTCGAGTTGGACCCCCGCCATCGGATCGCTCTCGAAGGCATGCTCGCGCTGGCGGAGAACCGACGCGACGGCAATCAGCTCTGCCGCTGCTTGAAAGCCCTCGCCGAGCTCGCCACCGATCCCGCCGAGCGCGTCCGCTACTACCGCCGGCTCGCGGTGACGGCGAAGGACCTGTCATTCGATTTCGATCTCGCCGCGGAAGCTCTCAAGCAGCTGCTCAAGCTCGAGCCGGAGGATCTCACCGCGGCGGGCGAGCTGTGCGCCGTCCAACGCAAGCGGGCGGACGTGCACGCGCTGGCGGCCGCGCTGGAACGGCGAGCTCAGATCGCCGAATCCCGCGGGGATCCGCGTCTCGCCGCGGGAACGCTTCGCGAGCTGGCCCAGGTCCTCGAGCAGCGCCTCGGACATCTGGGCGAAGCGCTGGTGGCGCTGGAGAAAGCGGCTCGGCTGGCGCCGGATGCGGCGGTGCTCACCGAGCTTGCGGACCTCAGCTTGCGCTGTGAGCGGCCGTCGAACGCGCGTCGCGCCCTGGAGGACGTGCTTGCATTGCTGCCGGCGAATGCCCCGCCTGAACGTCTGGCGGAGATCCGGGCCCGGCTGGGACGGGCCTGCGAGCTGCTCGGCGACCGCGCCGCGGCGCTGACCTTTTACCAGCAAGCCCTCGCGGTGCGCCGGTTGGACAAGGAGATCGCCCAACGGCTCGAGGCCCTCTACCAGGAGGGCGGGGCGGTCGATTCGTTGATCGATTTGTGGGCGACCCGCGCCGAGGGCCTGGCCGCCGCGGGGCGTCCGGAGGAAGCCGCCCCGTTGCTCCTCAAATGCGCCCGGGCGCTGCTCGCCATCGGCCAGAGCTCGGCCGCGGCGCAGCGGCTCAGCGCCGCGCTCGATGCCGTCCCGCTGGGGCCCTACGCCGGAGACGTATTGGAGGCGATGGCCGGCTTCGAGGAAGAGAGGGGCCACCCGACGGAAGCGGCGAAATTGCTGGCGCGCCGCGCGATGCTCTGGGCCGAAGCGAGGCCGGCGGCGAAGATGCTCCTCCAGGCATCCTCCCTGGCACGAGGGACCGCGTCGGAGCGCTCGTATCTGGCGGAGGCTCTCGCCCGGGACCCGAGCTTCGTCCCGGCGCACATCCGCCGCGCCGAGCTTGTCGCCGAGGCGGACCCGGCGCTCGCCCTGGCTGATCTCGAGTCGGCGCTCTCGGCGAGCCCGACCGATCCGGATGCGTTCGACCAGGCAGAGAGATTGCCGCTCCTGCGCCGCGCCGCCTTCGCCGCGGTTCGAGCGGATCGCAAGGATGCCGCCCGCCGGCACTTCGGCATCTACTCGGCGCAGTGCCCGGAGGACCTGGAAGCTCAACGCGCGCTCGCCGGGGTGCTCCGCGATCTCGGGGACAAAGACGGCCTCTGGAGGCACCTCGAAGAATTGTGGCCCCAGCTTTCGGGAGAGGATCGCCTCGAGTGCTGCCGCGAATACGCGCAGCTGACCCGGGAGCTGGAACAAGTCCCGAAGTCCGCCGAGGCGCTGCGCCTGTTGATCGAGGCGGATCCGGCCGATGCCTGGGCGGCGTGGTCCCTTTTCGCGCTGCTACCCCCCGCCGCCGAGGAGAGCAGCTCGCAGCAAGACGAGCGCCGGAAGTTGCTCGACGCGCTCATCCCCCTCTCCGCCGCAGACGAGCGCGCGAACCTCCTGGGCCAGCGGGCAGATGTTCTTCGGCGCACCGGCCAGCTGGACGACGCTCGCGCGGATCTCCTCGAGGCCGCGGCCTGTTCGGCCGACCCCTCGCCGATAATACTCAAATTGGTCGCGTCCGCGGTCGACGCCGGAGACGCTTTCGCCGAGCTCACCGCCTGGAAGCTCGCCGCCCGCGCGCCCGCACTGGAGCAGGCGGCGGCCCCTCGGATCCTCGAACTGGGGCGCTCGTTCGCTGCACGGCAGGAGTGGCCGGCGGCGCACGACGCCTATTCGCTCTGTCTGGCGATGACCGCGCTCGATCCGTCGGCGCGCTGCGATGCGTTCATCGGACTGGCCGCCGCCTGCACCGCGCTGGGCGATCCCGTCGCCGCCAAGGCCGCCCTGTGGGATGCCTCGCGACAGGGACCGGTCGACCGCCGGATTGAAGCCCTCCTGCGTCGGGCGGCGATGCTCGAAGCGGAGACCGATCTTCCCGCCGCGGGCCAAAGCTACGAGTCGGCGCTGGTGCTCTCCCCGGCCAACATCGAAGCTCGCGAGGGCCTCAAGCGGGTCCTGCGCGCCCTGGAGGACTGGGGAGGTCTAGCGGAATTGATCGCGGTGGAAGCATCCCAGGCGCCGCGCCGCGCCGCCGCGGTCCTCCTCGAGGAGCTCGGCGACATCTACCTGGATCGCCTTGGTCAGATCGGACCGGCGGAGGCGGCGTTTCAAAAGGTCATCCAGTTCGCGCCGGAGAACGGAGCGGTTCGCCGCCGCCTCGCCCTCTTGTTGGCGCAAAGGGGTGAAATCGGCGAAGCCGCTGCGCTGGTGGAGGGGATCGACGAGTCTTCCCCCGCCGCCGAACGCGCCGCGTTGCTGCGCCAACTGGTTTCGGTCGCCCACGAGCGCGGCGAGGTGGAGCTGGCGCTTCGACTCGCGCGCAAGGCACACGCCCTCGTCCCCGCCGCGGGCGAGGCCCTCCGGGAATTTGCCGGCCTGCTCTACCTTCGGGGATCGGTCAACGAGGCCCTACCCCTTCAGCGGGAGCTGGCGGAGCAAGTCGACTTTGCGGACGCGCCTGATCTGGCCGAGGAGGTCCTGCTTCGACTCGCCGACCTGGCCGAGCAAGCCGAGGACTTTCCCCTGGCGCAGAGCACGCTGCGCCGGCTTCTCGAGAACCGGCCGCTCTGCGCCACCGCGGCCGAGCGGCTCGCCGCGCTGGTCGGCAGGGAGGATCCGCGGCAGTCGATCGAGGTGCTCTGGGCCTACGCGCGCCAGCTCGGGCCCTCGCAAAGGGCGGCGGGGATCCTCGTCTCGCTCGCCGCTCGCGCCAGGGCCGAGCTGTCGGACGTGGAGCTCGCCTCGCAGCTGCTTCGTCGCGCGCTGGAGACCTCGCCCGAGCCGCTCGCCGTCCACCAGGCGCTGGCGAACCTCTACCGGGACGCCGGCCGCTTCCCCGAGCTGACCCTCGAGTTGCATTCGATCGCGGAGCTGAGCCTGCTCTCGGGCGACTCGGGCGCGGCGCTTGCCGCGCTCGGCGACGCGGCCGAGCTCGCGTTGCAGATGGGGCGCATCGACGAAGGGCTTTCTGCCCTGGCGCGCGCCCGGGACGAGAGCCGGCGCCGCGGTCAGGGGGATCTCGCCGCGGAATTCGAGCGGCGCCGGGCGCTGGCGCTGCGGGACCTCAAGCTCGATCTGGACGCGGCGGAGCAAGCCCTGCGGACGAGCTTCGAGCTGGCTCCCCTTCTCTCCACCGCCCAACTCGGTCGAGCGCTGGCGCTGCAAAGGTCCCACTCGGCATCCGAGGCCGGTTGGCTGGACCGCGTCCTTGAACTGGATCCGACGCCCCGCGAGCGCGCGGACGCCTTCTTCGCGCTCGCCCAGCTCTATCAGGGGCCACTCCATTCGCGCCCAGAGGCGGAAGCGGCGGCCAGGCAAACGCTGGCGATCGATGCGAACCATGCCGAAGCGGAAGCGCTGCTGGCTCGGATCCTGCGCGAGGACGGTCGGCTCTCCGAGCTCGCCGAGCACTACGAGCAGGCCGCCGGTCGGGCCTCCGAGATCGGTCTTAAAGTTGCCTTCTGGCGCGCGGCGGCGGAGCTTCAGGTCTCCCTGGGTCGCGCCGATGCCGCGGCGCTCGATCTGGTCGCGGCTCGGGCCGCGATGCCGTCGGACCTGCAGCTGACCGCGGACGCCGCCGAGCTCCTGCACCGGATCGGCCGGGACGCGGACGCCGCGGAGCTGGATGCCTTGTTGCTCGATAGAGACCCCCGGCAGCCGGCGATTTTCGGCAGGTATGCCCATTACCTCCGCCGCTCGGGCGACCACCGCGCGCTCGGGGAGATCCTTGTCCGCCGCGCCGAACGCGAATCGGGCGCGGCGGCGGCGGCGTCCTATCTCGAGGCGGCGGAAGCCCATCGCGCGGCCGGCTCGGAACACCACGCCCAGGCGTGCGAGGAGCGCGCCTTCGAGTTGGCGCCCGAGCACGATGAAGCATTCGCAGCGATGATGCGGCGCGCCCGTCCCAACGTGCGAAGGACATCGGAGCTGTTGTCGGCGCGGGCCTCCGCCGTTCCAGCGCGAGCGCTGGAGCTGCTCTGGCAGAGGGCGCAGCTGCTCACCGAGTCGGGAGAGTCGCTGCTCGCCGCCGAGGCGTTGGACGACCTGCTTGCGCTGGCGCCGGATCATCCTCAAGCCCTGAGCGCCCGGGCGGAGCTTGCCGCCGACGCGGGAGGACCCAGCGCGGCGCAACCCTTCGATCGCCGGCTGCTCGGGCTGGAAGGCGCGGGGTTGTCCTCCGCAGCCCGAGCGAGAATCGGATTGCGCCTGGGTCAGGCCTCCTATGCCGCCGGGGCGCTGCGGGACGCGTCCGACGCGCTCGAGCAGGTGCTTCGGTTGGAGACCGGCCTCGACCTCGAGCGCGAGGCCCTCTCGCTGCTTTCCGAGATCTACACCCGGATCGGGGACGCGCCGGGGCTGTACCGAGCCACGATGGCGATGGCCAGACATGCGGCCCCGGACGAGGCAGAAGCGCTCTACCGGCGGGCCTCGGAGCTGTTCGACGATCCGGCGGAGTGCATCGACGCGCTTCTGCGGCTGACTCAACTTCGAGTCCTGGACGAGGGCATCGCCCGCCGAGCCGTGGAAGGGCTCAGATCCCTCGGCCGCCATGGCGAGGTGATCGATGTCTGCCAACGGCTGGCGGATTCGGTGGGCGGCGCGGTGGGTGCCGCGATGCTGCTGGAGGCGGCGCAAGTCGCCGGCGGAGAGCTTGGCGACGAGACTCGCGCTTCCGAGCTTCGCGACCGGGCGTACCAGCTCGATCCCCTCATCGCCGTGGAGGAACAGTTCGAGCCGCTGATGGCCGCGGGCCAGTTCGAAACGGCGCTCGCCTTTGCCGACCGCGCGGAGGATGCCGCCCGCGCCCGGCGGGCACTCTGGTCGCTGGCCGAGGCGGAAGGGGGGAGCGCGCGAACGCAGCGGCTCGCCGCGGAGCTCCGCCAGCTGGGCGCCTTCGACCAGCTTCTCGAGTTGGCCAAGCTTCTCCAGCAGGGCGGGTCCACCGGCGAGGCCGCCGCCCTTTTCGAAGAGGTGGCGCTCGGCGCGGGCGGGGCGGAAGATCGGATCGAAGCGCTCGAGCGCCTTGATCAGCTAGGAGAGGGTCCACGCGTGCTCGCGCTGGCGGCCCAGGCAGTCGATCAGCGCAGCCCGGCGGCATGGGTCGATGCCATCCTTGGCCGGGCCCGCGATCTTGGAGGCTCGACGCTGGTCGACGTGCTCAACTGGATCTCGGTGGCGCTGCCCTGGCGGTCGTCGCTCCTTCGCGAGTTGTTCGAGCTGCAGCGGCGAGAGCGCCAATTCGACTCCGCGGCCCAGTCCCTCGAGCGGCTTCTGGCGCAGGAGCAGAACGGGCCTGCTCGAGCGGCGCTGCGCGTCGAGCTCGGCGAGCTCTATCTCGGCCCCCTCGGCCAACCGGAAAGGGCGCGCGATGCGTTCGAGCTTGCGCTCACCGAGGAAGTCGGGTGCATTCCCGCGGTTCAGCGGCTGGTCGAACTGTATTCGGAAGGCGACCAGCCGGATCGTTTCGTGGCCCTGGCGGAGCGGCTGGCGAGCCTCTTGGGCGACCCTGCCGTCGAGCAGTATCGGGAGCCTCTCGTCCGTGCCTATGTCGCGCTCGGACGCAAGGTCGACGCCCTGCAAATCCTCTCGCTCCTCGAGGAAACGCCGGAGCGACTGCGGCAGCGGGCGGAGATCGCCCTTGAGCTGGGCCTGACGGGCGAATCGCTCCGGATCCGGGAGCGCCTCTGCCGGACCGGCGAGGAACGCGAAGGGGTCCTCCGCGGGTATCTGGAGGCAGACCTGATTTCCGACGCGGTCTTGCTCGCCCATCGCATGCTGGAGCGGGGCGAAGTATCGGCGGCGATGAAGAAGACCTTGGCGATGCGCGTTTCCAGCTCGACCGAGGGAGCGGCGCTCGGGGTCTCAATCTGGCCCGGGCTCCTGGCCGAACAGGTGGCGGATGCCGAGGGGTGGAAGTCATTCGCGGAGGCGCTGCGCCGGCTGGATCGCGACGAGGGCGCCTCGCTCGCCTACGGGTTTTTCATCGGCCTGAGCGGAGCGCCCGCGCCGTGCCCGGTCCCGGGCATTTCGCCTCTGGAGAAGCCGCCGATGCGCTCCGAGGCGCGGCGGCCGGCCGGATCGGTCTTGATCGCCGGCGAGTCGATGCCGCGTTTGCACCAGGCGTTGAGCTCGGCCCTGTCCGCCATGGGCTCCGGGGTCGAGAGGGTCTATCTCGATCCGGCCGGAGGCGCCGAGGCTTACCTCGTTCGGGAAAACGAGCTGATGCTCGGAGCGGGGGCCCTGAGCTGCTTCGGACCGGCGGAGCTGGCCTACCTGTGCGCCCTCGCGCTGGCGCTGGGGGCCCGCGGCTCGGAGCTTGCCCATTCCGGTCCGATCGAGGGACTGGAGCAGGCGGCAACCGCGAGCTTCGCGGCAGTTCCCTCTTCCTTGGCCGCCACCCGAGTGTTAACCATTCTGGATGAGCAAGTGCGTGGAGCGGATCCATCGCGTATGAATGCGCTGGAGGTTCTGTCGAGGAGCAGCGCCTTCCGGGCCGTCGCGACAAAGGCACTCTCTCTGATGTGAGCAAAGCGGGATGAGGATCAGGCTCCAGGTGGCGCTGCTGGCGCTCGTCGGCTGCCAGTCGAACCCGGGGATTCCCGGCCAGGCGATTGGATTGTTCAGCTTTTCCGCGACCCCGGTCTTCAGCGACTGCTTCTTATTGACCGCGGTGCCGTCGGTCGACGATGGCGGCTTCACCTTTCAGGGCACTTTTTCTCGAGATCCGAACAGCAGCCACGCCAATTTCCTTTACGGCAACGTGCAGAGGGATGGTGGGTTCGACGGTCAGATCCTCACCTCCGAGGCCATGGCTCCTCGCCACTTCATGGAGTGCGTCTGCGACCCGGTGCTGGTGGATGAAACCCTCCGCGTAGCCCTGCTCAGCAGCAGCCAGGACGATGCGGTGGGTCATCGCTGCCCATCTAATCCGCTCGATGGCGGAGTGCCGAGCACCAACCCGGATGGTGGGGTTTCTCCACCTTGCCCGACCCAGGACGCGTGCGACGCCGTTCGCGCGTGCGGGGAGCTGGTCGACGTGGTGGTCATCGCCGACGCCGGTTGCCAGTGCCCAGGCTGCTCGGTGAGGTTCCAGGTCGAGGGCCAGAGGACGGCCCTGCGGTGAGCAGGACGGCGGTGGTGTTGCTTTCCGGCGGGCTCGATTCGGCCACCTGTCTGGCCATCGCGCGCGCTCAGGGCTTCGAACCGGTGTGCCTGAGCATCGACTACGGACAGCGCCACGCCATCGAGCTGGAGAGAGCGAAGCAGATCGCCCAGTCCGCCGGCGCGCCGCTGCGGGTTGTCTCCTTGGACCTGCGCGCCATCGGGGGTTCAGCTCTGACCGACGAAATTCCGGTGCCCAAGGCGCCAGGCGCGGCCGAGATCGCCGGCGGAATCCCGGCCACCTACGTCCCGGCGCGAAACACCATCTTCCTTTCCCTGGCCCTGGGGCTGGCCGAGGTCGTCGGGGCCCGGGACATTTTCATCGGGGTGAACGCGATCGATTACAGCGGGTACCCGGACTGCCGGCCCGAGTTCATCCGCGCCTTCGAATCACTTGCCCGGCTCGCCACCCGGGCGGGAGTCGAGGGGGCGCGCTTTTCGATCCATGCTCCGCTTTCCGGGATGAACAAGGCCCAGATCATCCGCGAGGGCCTGCGCCTCGGGGTGGACTATTCGCTGACGCACTCGTGCTACGACCCCGCGCCGGACGGACGCGCCTGCGGGCAGTGCGACAGCTGCCATTTTCGGCGCCGCGGATTCGCCGAGGCCGGCGTTCCGGATCCGACCCGCTATCTTTCGCCGGCGGATTGAAACAGGCTCACTTGCTCTGGCGGATCTTGCCCTTGCGCGGCCGCGGGATGTCGTAGAGGTTCAGCCTGTTCACCAGCATCCTCCGCGAGACTCCGAGCAGCTTGGCCGCGGCGGTCTGATTGCCAGCGCAGGTGGTCAACGCCTCCAGAATCCGCTCGCGCTCGTAATCCTTGAGCTCGATGCGAAGGTCCTTCGACTTGGCCTTCGATCTGGCTCTCGGCGGACCCGAGCCGTTGAGATGGATGGAGGCGATGGAGATGGGCGGGGTAAGAGCCGCCGGCTTTAGCTCCTCGATCGCCTCTTCGGCGACCGAGCTCGCCCTTTTTTCGAGCGGCGTCAGGTGGTCGGAGGCAGGAAAGAGCACCGGCCGCTGAGCAACCTGGCGTGCGGCGAAGGTGGCGCTCATCTTCTCCACCGGAAGATGGGCCAGGGTGATCGCTCCGTTGTTGCAGAGCAGCACCGCGCGCTCGATCACGTTTCGCAGCTCGCGAATGTTTCCCGGCCAGCCGTAGCGGAGCATCAAGCTCATCGCGTCGGTCGAGATCGTCGGCACGTCGGTCCGGTTTGCCTTTCGGCACGCGTCGGCGATGAAACCATCGGCCAGGCCGGGCAGCTCCGAGAGCCGCTCCCGCAAGGGAGGGATCACGAGCGAGATCCCGTTCAGCCGGAAGAAGAGGTCCTGGCGGAAGGAGCCGCGAGCCAACTCAGCTTCCAGATCGCGGTTGGTCGCCGCGACGAAGCGCACGTCGATGCTCCGGGGCTTGATCGCCCCGACCCGCAATACTTGTTGTCCTTCGAGAACGCGCAGGAGCTTCACCTGAATCGTCATCGGCAGCTCGCCGATTTCGTCCAGGAACACCGTTCCGCCGTGAGCCGTCTCGAGCAGTCCGGGCTTGGCCTGCACAGCGCCGGTGAAGGCGCCCCGCTCGTGACCGAACAGCTCGCTTTCGAGCAAAGTCTCGGTGAGCGCCGCCACGTTCAGGCGCAGGAACGGCTTGAGTGACCGCGGAGACCGCTGGTGCACCAATTCGGCGAGGCGCTCTTTGCCGACGCCGGTCTCGCCCATGATCAGCACGTTGATCATGCTTGCGGCGATACGTTCGGCCAGCCGGTAGATGTGCTGCATCGGTCCGCGATCCGCCACCGCAGGCGGCGGATCCCCGAGCGGTCCATTCTTGGCGCTCAGCTCTCCGCGGGCGGCGGCGCCGGCGCGCTCGGAAAGCGCGTCCGCGCTCCGGGCGTCGCGCGGATAGCAGGCGAGGCCAAGTTGCGCCTTCAGACCGCGCTCCGCGATGCTCGCAAGAATCCGTCGGCCGACGAGCTCCGCGCCCTCCGGATGGGTCCCCTGCAGAATTACCTCGTACTCTCCGGTCCGGTAGGAGCCCACCACGTCCACCAGGCGGAGGATGTTGGCGAGAATCTCCTCGATCACCGCAGGGTCGACGTTCGGCTCACAGCGCACGCGAAGAACGGAGAATTGGGTCTTGAAACGCTCGGCCCGGATACATTCCTCTTCGAGCCGGGATTCGAAATACCCATGGGTCCAGATTCGCCTGGGCGGAGCCTGCGAGCCCTTCTGGACCACCACCGAGACGGAACCCAGGAAGATGCTCACCCCCGGCGAGAAGGTGGTCGG
>Ga0070708_100004041_pt1 | contig 11531 bp, 12 predicted proteins | sample KBSK5503metaG_FD_65469 | JGI IMG/M metagenome (GOLD analysis project Ga0070708, IMG submission 65469) | Corn, switchgrass and miscanthus rhizosphere microbial communities from Kellogg Biological Station, Michigan, USA - KBS K5-50-3 metaG | ecosystem: Host-associated > Plants > Roots >...
CGCTCCTCACTGTTCATATTTTGATGCTGACATTAAAGAGTATAACGTACTCGGGAAGATTCGTATATGCTATTTGTCTCGCTTGTGACAAGAACGTTTCATGGTGCATTTAATAAGGCGGTTGTGTTCGTGCCTTAACTGTATCACTTCCATTGATACCTCGGAGTGTCACCGATATGCTCTTTAGGCATGGTTCAAATGTTGCGTAGCTTACTTTGTTCCATAGTTTTGCGGGTCCTTGCCAGCGGAACCAGGAAATCAGGCGGGTGAGGAATATGCCTAGAGATAAAACCGAAGACAATATTGCGCAGCCGAATGGTTTTGGGCGCTAACAAGATGGCGACAAGTAGGGGTACCGCCAGCAAAATAGTGATTTCGTGCAACTGGACCAACACTCCTAGCAGAAGCATGGCCGGGAAGAGCCAACCCTTACGCCGCTCTACAGCACCCCAAAAGAGCGCAAACATAAAGAGTACGGTGAAAGGGGCTATTAGATTTGGCTGCCAGATAAAGCGACTGAAAACGATGGTGGTTTGGGCAGTTGCATAGAGCAGTGCGGCTATCGTTGCCGCAAGACGACCAAAATAACGACGGGTAAAGATGTACGTGAGAAGAACTGCAGCGACATTGAATAATGCCGTCATCACGGTAGCCCATAATGGATCGGGGCTGAATAAGGGTCCCCATCGCCCCACTCCCGCCCTTACTATGATCCCAGGTTTGCGCAGGCGCTATGCTTTCTTTGCGGTCGGCGCCTGGGCTAGTTTGGTGGTCTTTTTCTGATTGAGTTGTTTGTTTGCTTGTTGCAGGCTATTGTTGGTACGTTCGCGCGCGGCCAGGAATGCCAGCCCTACACAGATCAACGCGGGGAAAAAGAGCGCGATAAATAGTGGTGCTTTGATCGAAAAGAACAACAACTGGAATATGGGGACAAGAAGAATGAGGACTGCCGACATAAATGTCACGACGAGCGTCCAGCGTGCTTGCAGGTGTTTACGTATGGTATCATAGCGAAACTGTGCCTGCTGGCTGATGCTATTTTGTAGTACGAGCAAGTTCTGGCGTTCGGCGGCAATTTTCTCACGCTCGTTTGCTAACTCCTCCTCGAGCAATGCAGCTTTATGTTGTGCCTGGCGCATCAAGGAGAGTAGTTCGGCTACGTGCTGGTCTTCGGTCTGCTTCACCTGAAATTCGAGGGTCTTTGCCACGTCGCGCAGTAATGCGGGGGTATGCTCGGGGGAGAGGACGAGGGTGCGCGCGGCCTCTTCGACCAATTTGGTTGCTTCTTCCTCGACTGTATCATGAAAGGAGTGGTAGAGTTCCTGGTAGCGCTGTTCCAGCGCTTGGTTAGCTTCCTGAAGCTGGTTGCGCTCGTCAATCATTTCATTGATATTGATCACGTACTGCTCGATAACATCGTGGTGTCCGCTGTGAATGGCTTCGATTTCTTTCTCTAGTTGGGCGTGGGTCTGCTTGTTCTGGTAGGCGAGGTGCTGGAGTTCGTCCAATTCCCAGCGGAGTCGCTTGTTTTCTTCACGCAATTGCCTTACGACGGTTTTCCCGTTTTCGCCATTGGTATACGTCAAAATGTCGGTGTTTCTTTGCCGCTTTTCGTTGATAAGCTCGCGGCGGCTGGCGGCACGAGGTGATCGCTCGATGGGTCCGGTTGAGGTATAGGTGGTGTCATCTGATGATAACATAAAGTCGCTCCCTCGCTAAAGCAATCTCAGGGCAATTGCATAAGAGGCCTGTTATGCAATTGTTGCAATTCAGATAGTAAACTCTCCCTTCTGTAATTATGCATGCATTTGCATAATTTTTCAAGTCTTTTGCAGTATTGTGCTCTTATTAGTCTTCGCCCACCCGCCCTTTTGGAGGGAACCAGGGGACACCCCTGCGACCCCGGCAAAGGGCTGCGCCCTCTGCACTCTTATATAACTGGTCCCCGGGGGAAATCGCTGCCTAAATGGCGGGCAAGAAATTGTTGCAATACGCGGATATACTCTTGTGGGTCGTGTCCATAGGCTCCGCAGTGGCTGGCCTCCTCTACAAAGTAGGTTTCCACGGGGATGGTGTATAGCTGTGCCTGGGCAGCGATTTGGCGGGCGTGCGAGATGGGAATAGCGCGATCCTGAGCGCCATGAATCAACAGGATACTCGGATAGGGTTGGCGAGTGGCGCCTTTTGATTGGGCTTGCCAGCGTTTAAAACTCGCTGCCGGGCGGGCGATGAGGGCATGGCCGAAGCGCAGGCGGAAGATGACTTTGCTGGCAGCTAGCGTGGCCCAGGAGAGCGCGGGAAAAGTACTACGCAGGCGGCGCAGTGAGGGTACACTTGCCAGTTGCCAGCGGACGAATCGCCGTAGTATTTCGTCTAAGCGCGCGTAAGGACTATCGGCGACGATGGCAGCGACGCCAGGACGGGGTGATGTGAGCAGGGCGATAGATGCGCCCATAGAGAATCCATGAATGACGATTTTGCCGGGAAGTGTCTCAGGTTGCCGGCCGGCAACAGCTAAAGCTGCTTCCAGGTCGTGCACCTCTGCATTGCCGCCACTGGTGGCTACACTTTCGCTCTCTCCGTGTCCGCGGAAGTCAAACAGCAAAATGTTATAGCCATATTTATACTCCAGGGCTGCGACAGGACGCAGGTAGGTGCGGGTAACACGGTATCCATGACAGAGGACTATCGTGGGTGCTGGATGCGGCTGCGCCCAAAAATCCCCGCTCAGCAGTTTACCGTCGCTTGTATGGAAGAGCAGCGAGCGTCGTTGCGATGCAGGTGGTTCGGGTTCTGGGTGGGGCAACTTCCAGGTGAAAAGGTTATGATCTGGTAGTGCATGTGGGCGAGAGAGTTGATTGACGAAGCGATGAGCAAGTAGGGCCAGGCCACTCGTGGCAGCTATACTGAGTACGCCCATACTGCCTGCTACGCCAAGTGCCAACCTGTGTCGATCAAACATAACAGCTCCTTGACTATTGGCTTTTATTGTGTCACTGCTCTATTAGAGCAAATTGCGGCTTGAAAAGTGTCAGCCAATGCTATTGCCATGCGAGTCGCTTGCGCGAATTATTGTATACTATGCTGTAGAGATAGAGCGTTGCATGCGGAAGGAGATACCAGCTATGACTACTGTTGCTCGCCAGGGTGCTCCCGAATTTCCTGCTGTTGTAGGAAGTATGTCGCCGTCCACGCGGGACGAGATGGATACTGCCGTACAATCGCTGCAGGCGCATAAAAATGAGTGGGTTGCTTTGCCCGTCGAGAAGCGCATTGCCCTGTTGGACCGTCTCATGGCCGACTTTGCGGCCATTGCGCCGCGCTGGGTTGCCGCGTGTGCCAGGGCCAAGGGCATCGCGGAGGATTCCCCCTTAGTTGGTGAAGAATGGGGCGCGGGCACGTGGCCTGTGCTCAAGAACAAGCGCCTGTTGCGGCAGGCGCTTGTCGATATCGAGGCATACGGGCGACCCAGGATACCAGGGCCGGTCAGGACGCGACCGGATGGCCAGGTCAGCGCGCAGGTCTTCCCGCAAACGATCTATGACCGCCTCTTCTTCACGGGCATCACGGCAGAGGTATGGATGGAACCAGGAGTAACGGTGGCGGATCTTCCTCAAACGCAAGCCCTCGCTTACCAGGATAAACAGCATGAGGGGAGGGTTGCGCTGGTGCTTGGAGCAGGAAATGTTGCGAGCATCGGTCCGATGGATGTGCTGTACAAGCTGTTTGTAGAAGACCAGGTGGTCGTGTACAAGGCAAATCCTGTGAATGCGTACTTAGGCCCATTGATGGCGGAGGGTTTTCGTGCACTTGTTGAGCCGGGCTTCCTGCGCCTGGTATATGGAGGGGCGGAGGAGGGAGCCTACCTGTGCAACCATCCGGGGATTGATGAAGTCCATATAACGGGTTCGGATAAGACTTTTGAAGCGATTGTCTTTGGCACGGGAGCCGAGGGGGCAAAACGCAAAGAGGAGCATCGTCCGCTGCTGACCAAGCGCGTCACAGGTGAGCTGGGAAATGTCAGCCCGGTCATCGTGGTGCCGGGCAACTGGAGCGCCAGTGACCTTGCCTACCAGGCCGCGCACATCGATAGCATGCTTACTAACAATGCAGGCTTCAACTGTAATGCTACGCGGGTAATCATCCAGCATGCAGGCTGGTCGCAGCGTGAACAATTGCTGCAACAGGTGCGCCAGGTGCTGGCCAGGGTGCCCCTGCGCAGCGCTTATTATCCGGGAGCGCGAGAGCGTCACCAGACCTTTGTTGCAGCGCATCCAGGGTCAGAGCAAATTGGTACGTCCACTCAAGGACAGCTTCCCTGGACACTGGTAGCAGGTCTTGATCCAGCGAGCGCAGATGATGTGTGCTTCACAACAGAGGCCTTCTGCGGCCTGTTTGCCGAGACGGCTCTGGAAGCGGGAAGCGTTCCTGAATACATCGACCGGGCCGTTGCATTTTGCAATGAGGACGTGTGGGGTACGCTCAACGCTACGATTATCGTTCATCCCAGTTCTCTCAAGGACCCGGCAATAGCCGCGGCAGTGGAGCGGGCGGTTGCGAACCTGCGTTACGGCACGGTGGGCGTCAATTACTGGGCAGGGACCGGCTTTGTTCTCGGTATAACGACCTGGGGGGCTTTCCCGGGCCATGAGATTTACGACATCCAATCCGGGACGGGCGTTGTGCACAACACTTTGATGTTTTCCCGCCCGCAAAAAAGCGTGCTGCGTGGACCTTTTCGCAGTATGCCTACTCCACCCTGGTTCGCGACGCGCGGCAGAGCAGCGCGTGTGGTATTTCCGAAGCTGGCCGCTTTTGAGGCCGCGCCATCTCCGTGGAAGGTTCCGGGCATCGTGTGGGCTGCCTTGCGCGGCTAAGTTGCGTTTTCTACAGGTAGAGTCGGAGTAAATGGATTTGACGCAGCACAGGTCGCTATGTGAAGCCTGGCCTTAATGGCCAGGCTTTGTGGTTGGTGTGGTCGATGGCGTAGTTGTTGGCGTGGTCGTCCCGCCAGCGGTTGGTGACACGCTGGGTGTGACAGATGGAGTTGCTGATGGCATGGCAGTACTGGTTGGCGTCGGTGAGGCCTGGATAGGCGTGAAGAAGACGGCTTCAAAGGGTACTGTACAAGGTTTGACCTGTCCTGGTATCGGGAATACTATCTGGACAAGTACTTCTTTGAAGAGTGAATTGGCTTTTATGGCGACAGGGAAGACCGCCAGCCCGTCAGAGGTGGTCGTTGCAGTCAATGTGCTGTAGCTGCCATCGGGCCAGAGTATGGTTGCGGTAGCGGTAACGTTTGGAACACCTACGGGGTTGCCGTCTACATCATTGTGTATGAATTTGCCGTAGACGTTGACGATGCTATTGGGATTGAATGCAGGAGTGGTATCGGTTGCCCAGCCTCCGCAATAGTAAGCTTGGAGCGGTGGAGTTGGCGAGCCGCCGAATTGATTCAGATTGATAGTGACGGTGGCAACGGGGGTACCAGGATTTAACTGGGTACTGCCGCCGTTACTGCTGCAGGCGGCGATGAGCACGCTGAGAAACAAGAGAAAAACGAGCGCACCGAATTTTAGATAAAGAGAAAGAGCATTTTTTTTGGGCTGCTGCAATTGCATAGATCTACCTATACCTGTTGTGAGTTTTCTGGAACAGTATAGCATGGCTATGTACCGTTGCTATAGAGACCAGGCTCGATTGCCATAAAAGTACTACTATGAGCCAGTGAAATTAACCACTCTTATGTAAAATAAACGCGGGCGGTGGGTGAATATGCCTGGAGAGGTCTGATGGTCCTGAGCGATTTGCTGGGCGGAGGAATACATTATGCCTCCCGAATTTTTTAGGTTGCTTTGGGAAGCGCAGTAAGAGATTCCGTGCAAGGAGGCAGGGCGAGGATAAGGGCCACCCAATAGGCATCAACCTCAGACGTGGCCCCAGGATTCCGTACAGATGTTGATAGGCTTTTCGTTAGATTGATGCCTATTGGACGATGGTGAGGGCGGCTACCATGATAGGATGAACCTGGCAGTAGTAGACAACCACGTGATCTTTATTAAAGTTGTAGGCAGCCGTGTCCACCTTGTATGTGTATGACTGGCCTGTCGCGATCAGGCTTGCGACTCCTGAGTCGAAGATCTTGGGTGCCGGAGTTGGAGAGCTCGGATTCTCCCCGACTATAGCAGTCACAGTATGACCTGTGGTGCTCTTGTTGACCCAGGTGATGGTGGTTCCTACTTTGACCTTGACATTCGGAATGGCAAAGCAGGCGGGCGTACAGGCGGCGCCGGAAGGTGGCAGTATGATGTTAATGGTGACCGCGCTTTGATTGGTCATATCAACCGGCGTAGGAAACTGCCCGGCTCCAGGAGTAGTGGCAGCGGTAGTTTGAGTAGCTGGTGTACTGGTGCCGCTGGGAGTTGTGGCTGTGTCCTCGATGCCACACGCGGCGAGTATGACGGCCACCAGGCTAAATACGAGTAGGCTAATGAAGATCTTTTTATGCATTGGGTTTCCTTTCGATTCGAGATTCTTGAGTCTGTGTCCCGTGTACGGGTTACCGGCTCTGTTTGTTAGAAGATAGAATCACATCCAGATGCCATTTAAATCATAGCAGAAAGATCAAGGGGTAGCAGTGGAGGCTCACTGGTGGAAACTGCGAAGGTTATGTAGTGCGATGCGCCACAAGTCCTGCGCGGTGTATAATGAGTGGGGATTTTATATTCCATCTCCATGCAGTAATCACTACATTTTCACATGTCTTGAAAGGCAGCGTGTGATGACCACCACAGAGAAAAAGGCTCGTATCCTCTGTGTCGAAGATGATCCGCAGATGCGCACATTTCTGCTTGCCCAGTTGAAAGCCAGGGGCTTCCAGACACAGGCAGTGCCCGATGGCGCTCAAGCTATCGATGTGGCAGCTATCTTTCAGCCACAACTAATCCTGCTCGATCTCTCGCTCCCTACATTAGACGGCCTGACGTTTTTGAGACGCTTGCGCGAATGGAGCAGGGCGCCCGTTATCATACTGTCGGCGCGCGACGAAGAACTGGTGAAGATCAAGGCTCTCGACGAGGGGGCCGATGACTACTTGACTAAACCTTTCAGCCTGAATGAATTGCTGGCCCGTGTACGTGTGGCATTGCGCCGGGCCAATGAGACGGAGCGTCTCCGCAGCGGTATGGTGAGCAGTGATGTACAACGCCCGCTCTACCGCTGCGGAGGAGAGAGTGGGCTGGTGGTTGATTTCGCGCATCGCGTTGTGCGTTCGGGCGGGAAAGAGGTCCATCTCACGCCGACCGAATACGATTTGCTCTGTGAACTCACCCGCAACGCTGGTAAGGTATTGACACACCGCGAACTCCTACAACGCGTCTGGGGGCCAGACTACAGCGCTGAAAATACCTATCTACGCACATTTATTCGCCACCTGCGACGCAAGCTAGAACCCGATCGCGCCCAACCCCGCTTTCTTCTAAACGAGCTAGGTGTGGGTTATTTTGTCCCACCCCCTGATCCCGGCGACCAGTAATTTCGCCAGACCCCGGGGCCCTTCGCCAATTTTGATGATTTGGGACGCCGAAAAAGTTACAAAGCAGCCCTACGTGCCACCCGCAAATGATCCTCTGAGCCAAAAACCTCGCTCACCGATATGCGAACTCGGTCAAGGTTTCGAAAGGGATTCTCCATCAGGGTCCTTGAGGTACAGCAACGTCCACCCTCCCACGGCCACAATGGGAGTGGAATGTGGTACAAGCGCTACAGCGGACAGCCATTGATATCCGTATTGATTCGAAGTCCTGACCACACTCCAACGTGAACCGTCCCAGTGCTCGATCAGAGCAATACGGTAGTTGTTTGCACGAGGAGGGAGCTACGATGCGCCTTCCCCGTTTGACTGCTCGATAGCGAACGAGGAGAAAGAGCTAGTGACGACAGCGAGTGGGGCTATTGAGGAGGGATAGTGCTTGTGCCAGTACTCGGCTCCGTTGCTGGCATCGAGCGCGTAGAGAATGCTTGCCCATGGCGGCCCACCGCCGCTCGCCAGGTAGACAACCCCGTCGACGACGATTGATGGGGTACAATAAAAGCCGGGGGGGTCGCTCGCCAGATCCTTGTGCCAGAGGAGTGTGCCATCCACGCTGCTGAGCGCATAGGCTCCATGAATGTTGATGTACACGACGTTGCCGACAATGGTGGCTGTGTGATAGGTCGGGTAGGCAAATGGGTACTTCCAGCGCAGACTCCCGGTGTGCTTCTCCAGTGCGTAGAGGTGCTGATCGCGTGAACTGACATAGATGCTCTCGTTGTGAACGACAGCTCCCACGTAGCCGTTGCCCATCGGGTGCTGCCAGCGCGGCGTCCCCGTGTCGGCGTCCAGGGCATAGCAACGGCTTTGCTCCGGGTGAGCGACCGAGCCGAGCGTCCCGACGTAGAGCAAATGGTCAGCGACGACGAGTGGCCCAACAGGGGACATGTGCGTACCATAGTGCCAACGGACCTCGCCGTTCTGTGCGTTGATGGCATAGATACCCATCTGGGTAATCGCGTAGAGCGTGCCGTCCACGAGTGCCTGGGGCGAGAGCCATCCCGCATCGCTGGCGATGCGCCAGAGCACGGTGCCGTCCTGTGCCTGCAAGGCATAGGTGCCGGTATACACGATCCCCTCCCTCACCACTGGAACGGCATAGTCACCGAACGGCATGGCGACACTCCAGGCATCGGTAGGCGTCCGCCAACGCAGCGATCCATCCTCGGCATTGAACGCGCAGGTGTACCTGCCATAGCCCGAGACACAGACGTAGACGACGCCATCGGCCACCCGCGGCGTTCCGAAGGTCAGAGATGGAGGCGGGCCATGACGCATGCCGTGACGAGCGCTCCATTCCTGGATCTGCTCCTGGGTCAGCTGCACCTGCTGACACCAGCGCACCGTGCCATCGCTGGCATGGACTGCGTACAAACGGTCTAAGGTGGTGACGTAGAGCGTGGGGGGCTCTCCCACCGGAGCACCGTGATCGTCGGGGTCGACCCCGACCTGGCCTCCACCAACAACGATGTAGTGCGCCTGGTGCGCTCCCACCGGAGCACCAGTGGTCACGACAGAAACCGGTGGCAGATCCTGACAGCTGTTCAGAGCCACTGTATCCGATGGGGATACCGGATCCTGGTGCATGGTCAGGTCCTCCTCTCTACCCCTCGGCGGCAGTCTGCGTCGCGGCCGACGCGACGACACTCTGCGGGACGCGCCACACGTGGTCGCTCATCTGGGTCATCGGCGAGGAGTCGCCGATTTGCAGCGGGATTTCGACGCCGCGCAGCGTGAGGCCGAAGAGATCGCTGCGCCCGTAGTGACCGACCGCATCGAACGTGCGTTTCGCGTAAAGGGTCTCGGCCGTATCCGCGCGGAAAGCCACCGCTCACTTCCGGGATTTAAGGTAGGCGCGACGTGTATCTGCTCGCCCTGCGTATACAGCACGGTGCGAGCGAGCGGCATAAAGTTCTCCCAGCAGATCAATCCGCCGACGACAGCATGGGGCGTCTGGATGGTGCGCAGCGTCGTGCCGTCTCCCATGCCCCATACCATGCGTTCGTTAAACGTTGGCATGAGCTTGCGATGCCGCCCAAGGATCATGCCGTCGGGACCGAAATACAGCAAGGTGTTGTAGAGGGTGCCGGCTCGCGCGGGACGCTCGGTGACGCCGATGGCCACCGTCATGTGATGGGCGCGGCATGCGGCAGCGATGCACTCCGTCTCGGGACCAGGGACGGTGATCGCTTGCTCAGCGAACCGGCGCTCCAGGGCTTTGAAGTGTTCGGAATCGGGAGCGGTGTAATCGTGGTACAGCGGGTCGCCCGGAATGAACGTCTCCGGGAAGACGGCGAGCCACGCGCCATGCTCTGCCACCTCGGCGATACGCTCGGCAGCGCGCTGAGCGCAGGCCATGGAGTCGAGGTAGATCGACGGCGTCTGGATAGCGGCGACGATTCCCATGACATGCTCCTCTCTTCACCCATCTCTACTCTCCCAGAGATGGCTCACTTCTTTCGGCATAGTTGCAACTATGCACCCAGTTCCAACTTCTCATAGCTCTAAGAGCACCTGGCACGTCTGGGGAGACAGGTGAAGAGAGAGGCACCGTTGTTGAAATTGGGCGGCTGTCAACATGATCTCCCTCATGAATCCATCCAGGAATACTCAACTGATCTTCGCTGCCGAACAGCGAAGAAACGTCATTCTCTCATGTATGAGCATACGCTATTTTCGTGCGATGTACAATGGTCGCCACCAAAGATTGGCTCTCCGTCAACATTTTTTAATACCCACTTTCACATGTTTTTCACAATTTGCATACCCACTTTCACGTGTTTATCACCGGTTTTCGTGTATCATCCTTGTAGAGATTAGGATTCTCTCAACACCGCACCGGCGGTGCTACCGCAACCCATCTTTGTACCTTTGCGGGAGCAGGATGCAAGCCATGCAAGATAGCGACGCTGCATACACTCTGCCGGGTGGCCGTAACAAGAGTGTGTGGAACGAGGAGACATCATATCGCGCAAGGATTATAGCCAACCCGGAACAAATCCAGGTTGGACGGTCAAGTTCACCCCTGTGCATCCTTGTCGTCGAAGATGATGACTCGCTCGCCAATTTGGAAGCCGGTATTTTAGCCGCTCATGGCTATATGGTGACGATAGCACGAAATGGGGAGGTAGCTATCACAGCGCTGCAGCAAGCGCTGCCAGACCTGGTATTGCTTGACCTGGACCTGTCAGGCACAATTACCGGCTGGGACGTTTTACAGGCCTTACGTACCTATTCCAGGACGCCTGTACTACTGACCAGCGCGGAATCGACAGTACGCAAGCAAATTCGCGTACGTGGCGAAACCAGGTCAACTCTGGACCATCTGCCAAAACCATATCCTATGCAGGCGCTTCTTAAACGTATTGAACGCATGCTGACAACAGAACCTTCATAGCTGTACACAGTGAAAGAGGAGGTTTATATGGACCATAAAGAAGATCGTGAAATTCTGCGTAGAGGAGGATTTGCAGAGGGAGAGGTGAAGCGGTTGACTCAACTTCGCCGGGAACACTACGAGCGAGAGAAGCTTCAGGCTCTTGCCGAGAACCGCCGTATGGAATTTATTCGCTGGTTGGTTCACACAGGCAAACTGACAGAGCAGATTGCTAGCTGAAGCCCCTCCCTCTCTCTATTTAGTGCGCCGGAACAACCTGTAACTGCGCTGCCAGGACATTGCGCAGCAGCGGTTTCACGCGCTGAAAGTAGGTTTTTGCAGTGGCCTCCGGCATATGGAGTACCCGGCCGATCTCAGCATAGCTGAGTTGAGAAGCATACCGCAGCAGCACCACGGCACGAAACTTGGGCGGCAAGGCCCGGATGGCTTTGAGCAGGATTTCCTGCACGTCCCGTCGTTCGACTACTTCCTCGGGAAGAGGACTCCTATCCTGCATGGTCTCCACGAGTGACTGTTCCTCCTCATCTCTCTCTTTCTCCAGCT
>Ga0070708_100004042_pt1 | contig 11529 bp, 10 predicted proteins | sample KBSK5503metaG_FD_65469 | JGI IMG/M metagenome (GOLD analysis project Ga0070708, IMG submission 65469) | Corn, switchgrass and miscanthus rhizosphere microbial communities from Kellogg Biological Station, Michigan, USA - KBS K5-50-3 metaG | ecosystem: Host-associated > Plants > Roots >...
GCAGTACCGGGCTCCACGCCCGCAGCCGTGTCGTGAGCGCCGACCGGTCACGCCTGCCCGCGCTCGGACCCCGTCGGACTTTTGTCTTCCCGACGATTGAGAAGTCTGCGCTGCCAAACGGCCTCCGCGTGTGGGTGATCCGACAGGCGACGGTACCGGTCGTGACCTGTTTCTTGCTCATTCGGACCGGTTCAGCGGACGACTCAGGGGGCAAGGACGGACTTGCAGCGCTCACGGTCGATATGCTCGACGAGGGCAGCGGACAGCGATCGGCAATCGACATGCACGAGGCCCTCGCGCGGGTCGGCGCGCAGTTCGACGCCGATGTTGGATACGATGGCTCGGCGCTCGGCATCACTCTGCTGAGCCGATTCGTCGAGCGCGGGCTGATGCTCGTCGCCGACATGGTTTCGCGCCCCAACCTGGCCGAGGCGGACTTCTCACGCGTGCGCCAACTGCGCCTGCACCGCCTGACACAACTGCGTGACTCCCCAAGCGCGGTAGCTGATCGGGCCTTTGTCAAGCTGCTCTACGGCGACCATGCCTACGGCCACATGCCGATCGGGACTGAGCGGGCGCTCGCCGCGATGGCCGTGGAGGACGTGAGGGACTTTCAACGGATCGCGATGACACCATCCCGCGCGACCCTCATCGTGGCCGGCGACTGCGAGCACGCCGAGATCCATCGGATCGCGACCGACGCGTTTTCGGGCTGGAACAGCGCGGCAGATCTCCGTATGACCTCGCATGCCGCATCGCCTGCACCGGCGCGTCTGAACGTCGTGCCGCGTCCGGGCGCTCCGCAATCAGAGCTGCGCATCGGCCAAATCGCCGCGGCAAGGAGCACGCCCGACTATCACGCGCTCGTCGCCGCGAATATGGTCCTCGGCGGCCAGTTTGTGAGCCGCGTCAATTTGAACCTGCGAGAAGACAAAGGACTGACCTACGGCGTGCGCACGACCCTTGATCTTCGTCGAATGCCGGGTCCGTTCGTGCTGCAAACAAGTATCGAGACGGGGGCAACCGCGCGCGGCATCATCGAGTCGCTGGGCGAGATTGCCGCAATCCTTGGGCCGCGGCCGATTACCGAGGAGGAACTCGCGCTCGGCGTTGCGTCGCTGACGCGCGGTTACGCGCGCAATTTCGAGACGGCGGAACAAATCGCGCGGGCGGCCGTGCAGATGGCGTTGTACGATCTGCCGGATGATTACTTCGCGCAATACGTGTCGCGGATGGAGGCGATCACGCCGGCCGAGACGATGGCTGCTGCGGCGCGCCACCTCGACCCGGCGCGACTCGTCACGCTCGTTGTCGGAGATTTCGAGCGAATCGCGCGCGATCTCGAGGCCGCGGGTCTGGGCAAGCCGGTCCTTGTGCAGAACCCCGAATCCTGAGATCGGAATCAGAACCTGACCGACCCATGAAGGCCGTTCGTTTCCATCAGCACGGCGGTCCGGATGTCCTTCGCTACGAAGAGGCTCCGGACCCCACCCCCGGGCCGGGCGAGGTCCTGGTCCGTGTGCGAGCGTGCGCTCTCAACCATCTCGACCTCTGGGAACGCCGCGGCCTGCCGAACGTCAAGACTCCGATGCCGCACATATCCGGCAGCGACGTGGCGGGCGAAGTCGTCGCGTCTATGGCGTCCGGGATCCACACCGGCCAACGGGTGATGCTTCAGCCGGGGATCAGCTGCGGCCGCTGCGCCGCGTGCCTTTCAGGCAGGGACAACGAATGCCCCGAGTACGAGGTGCTTGGATACATGAACCACTCCGGCGGTTATGCGGAGCTGGTCAAGATCCCTGTGCAAAACGTCATCCCGCTGCCGGATGATATCGACTTCGTCCGAGCTGCAGCCTTCCCGCTGACCTTTGTCACGGCCTGGCATATGCTGCTGACGTGTGCTCAGCTCAGCAGCGGGGAGGACGTTCTCGTGCTCGCGGCCGGCAGTGGCGTGGGACAGGCGGCAATCCAGATCGCGCGCCTTCACGGCGCCCGTGTCATCGCCACCGCGGGCACCGATGAGAAGCTCGATCGGGCCAGGGCGCTCGGCGCCCACGCTGTGATTCATCACCATCAACAGGATGTCGCAGAGGAGATCAAACGTCTGACGAACCGGAGGGGCGTTGATGTCGTCATAGAGCATGTCGGCGAGGCGACATGGGCAAAGAGTGTCCGGTCGCTTGCCCGGGGCGGGCGGCTTGTGACTTGCGGGGCGACAACCGGACACAACGGTGGGCTGGATCTGCGCGCGCTGTTCGGCAAGCAACTCACCGTCCGGGGATCTTATATGGGCACCAAGGGCGAGCTCTTAGACGCCGCGCGGTTCCTCTTTACCGGACAGCTCGCTCCGGTAGTCGATCGTACCTTCTCTCTTGCCGACGCTCCGGCGGCGCAGTGTCGGCTCGAGAGCTCGGAACAATTCGGCAAGATCGTGCTCGAGATGTGATGCGGTTACAGCGCCTCGGCGTCAGTCTCTTTGGCGCCATCGCCATCGTCAGCGTGATACTGGCGGCAGCGACGATTTGGTTGTTCCTGACCAACCCCGTCACCGTGGCCACTGCCGTCAACGAAGGCGAGATCTCGCCGCTCGTTCGCGATCTCGCGCAGGCGCTGCTCGGCGCGCTCAGCGGCCTGCTGAAGTATCTGTGAGATTGTTTTTCAGGAAGCGCGTCAGAACCCACCCATCAACGAACTTGAACGGCGCCTTCCCTGTGGTGTAATGGCCGCACGGGAGCACCGTGACTTCGTGCGGAATTCGCTGCTCATTGAACTCGCGCACGAGGTCCTCCGACAGGTCGACCGGGAACGTCAGGTCATACCGCGCGTATACGAGGAGCGTCTTGCGATCGCGGATGCGCTCCAAGTACACGCGGGGACTAATCGGGCGCCACAGCGCCCGCAGCAAATCGAGCTCGATATGTCCGTCGAGCCCCTGTCGCACGTGGCGAGTCGAGATGCCGCGCCAGACGACGTCCGCGAAATGGGGCGAGATGTGATTGAGGGCTTCGGCGCGAATCAACGGTTCGTGAGCGGTTGTGAGCAGCGCCAAGCAGGATCCCAGGCTCGTCCCGAGAATCCCGATGCGCTCGTACCCCTGAGCATCAAGCCATGCGATCGCCCGCCGCGCATCGAGCACCGCCTGCCGGCACACCTGCACGGTACGCGCGACATTCGAGCTGACAATGTAGTCCGCGCGTGTCAGCTCCGGCGGCATCCGCCGATCGTGATAGGGAAGGCTCATGCGAACCGCGGTCAGACCATTCCAGGCGAGGAGCCGGCACAGGCCGACGTGGCCGTCCGGGCCCGCGTTCCACTGCGGCAGCACCAGAACAGCGGCCCGTCTGCCGCCCGTCCGCGTGCGGGTTGCCGGAAAGATGCCGCAGTAAACCGTGTCGTTCTCGGAGTGGGGCGTCTTGAGGGCGCTGGGAAAGACAAGGAAGTCTGTGGCGTCAGGTGATCGCTCAAGCTGGTAGTCGTGACAAGGCGGTGGGGTGAAGAAGGCATCCGTGTCGGCCATTACCCGACTCACCCAGTCGGTGAGCGTCTCAGCGGCCGCAGACGATACGCTCCCGTCCGAGCCGGGGTCGTGGCCATTCTCGGCGATCCAGTCCAGACCCCACTCAAATGGTCGGACGACCCGATCCTTGCTGGTGGAGGCGAGATGGCGTTCCCAGGCGTGGAAGACGGGGCGAAGCACCTGCGGCGGATCGTAGCATGAGGACAACGCATGAGCGGGGACAGCACGGGTCGCTGCACGCCGTGATATACTCACGGAACCATGCGGGCAATGTTCGGCACACGAAAGTGCACCTGGCGAAAGCGGTCCAGCCGTCATGCACGTGTGTCGGAGGAGTTGCCGCGGTGAGCTGAGCCCGCAAAGAGCGCGCTGAGCGCCAGGAACCAAGCCACTGAGAACGCCCGCCGACACGGTTCACGCCGCGTCGGCTTTTTTTTTACATGGAGAGGGCACGTGGGCCCTGAGACAACATGATAGATGTCGGCATTCTTGGCGCGACCGGAGCGGTCGGCCAGCAATTCATCGCATTGCTCTCGAACCATCCATGGTTCCGTGTCGCGTGGCTCGGCGCCAGCCAGCGATCGGAAGGAAAGGCGTATCACGACGCCACGTCGTGGCGATTGCCGTCACCGATTGCCGACGAGGTGGCGCGGCTGCCCGTCCGCGCTGCCGCGCCGCCGGGGGCACCGCGTCTCGTGTTCTCGGCGCTCGATTCATCCGTTGCCGGCGAGATCGAGGCCGCATTCGCGGCGGCCGGTCATCTCGTGGTCAGCAACTCCCGCAACTATCGCATGGAGCAGACCGTCCCGCTGCTGATTCCCGAGATTAATGCCGATCATCTCGCGCTTCTCGACGCGCAGGGCGCGGACCGCGGGTGGAAAGGCCGGATCGTCACGAACCCCAATTGCTCGACGGTCGTGCTCTCGATGGCACTTGCGCCGCTGAGGCAATTCGGCCTGGCTAAGGTCATGGTAACGACGCTGCAGGCCGTATCAGGCGCGGGCTATCCTGGGGTGCCGTCGTGGGACATCCTGGGCAACGTCATCCCCTTCATCGATGGCGAAGAAGAAAAAATGGAGTCGGAGACAAAGAAGATCCTCGGTTGCCTCAACGGCCAGCGGATCGATCCGCATCCGGTGACCGTCAGCGCGCAGACAACGCGCGTGGCCGTGCAGAATGGGCATACGGAATCGATCTCTGTCGCGTTCGAGCATCGGCCTCCCGCCGACGCCATTGTCGAAGCCTTGAAATCGTTCAGGGGCCGGCCGCAGGAGCTCGAATTGCCATCGGCGCCGGCATCACCACTTGTGTATCTGAGCGAACGCAATCGGCCGCAGCCGGCGCTCGATGTCAATCGCGGTGGCGGGATGGTCGTCAGCGTGGGACGACTGCGGCCGTGCCCGGTGCTCGACTACAAGTTCGTCGCGCTCGGCCACAATACGATTCGCGGCGCCGCAGGGGCGGCAATCCTCAACGCGGAACTGATGCGCCGCGAGGGCCTGCTGTGAGTGTTGTGATGAAATTCGGCGGCACGTCAGTCGCCGACGCCCCAGCGATCGACTGCGCCTGTGAGATCGTCCGCCGGCGACTAGAATCCCAGCCCGAGCGCAACAGGCCGCCAGTGGTGGTGGTATCGGCGCTCGCACGGGTGACCGATCGACTGATCGAGGCTGCCCGGGTGGCCGAAGAGGGTGACGCGGACGCGGCGAGCGCCGCCCTCAACGGCCTCCTCGACCGCCACATTGAGGTGGCCTCGAGTGTGACGAGCGGCGATCGGCGCGTGCAACTGATTGAGTCGGTTCGCGAGGAGCTCGCGAGCGTGATCAGCCTCGTGCGTGCTCTGTCGGTGCTGCACGAGGTATCGCCACGATCGCTCGATGCCGTGGTGGCAGCGGGCGAGCTCGCGAGCAGCCGCATCGTGGCGGCCGCCCTGGCCGAGCGGCAGGTTCCTGTGAGCTGGGTGGACGCCCGGAGGGTCCTCGTCACCGACGCCGAGCACACCGCTGCGGCCCCGGACATGCAGGCGACCGCCGAACGCGCTGAGGGTTGTTTGGCGCGCCTGGCGGCCAGCGGGAAGGTGGCCGTGCTCGGCGGCTTCATCGGCGCAACACCTCAAGGCGTCACGACGACCCTCGGGCGGGGTGGTTCGGACTATTCGGCAGCGATCATCGGCGCTTGCCTTGGCGTCGACGAGATTCAGATTTGGACCGATGTCGACGGCATGCTGACGGCCGATCCTCGCGTCGTTCCGGAGCCACGTCTGGTGCGCCAGCTTTCGTTTGCTGAAGCGTCCGAGCTGGCGTATTTTGGCGCCAAGGTGCTGCACCCGAGCACGATCCTGCCGGCCGTCGCAAAGAACATCCCGGTCCGCATCCTGAATTCGCGACGGCCGGACGCGACCGGCACACTCATCACCGCTGACGCACGGCCGCCGGACGGCCAGCTGAGCGCGATCGCATGCAAGCGCGAGGTGACGGTGATTGACATCACGTCGACGCGCATGCTCATGGCCCACGGGTTCCTGCGGCGGCTCTTCGAGGTGTTCGAGCGGTTCAAGGCAGCGGTCGATGTCGTGACCACATCCGAAGTCAGCGTATCGGTCACAGTCGACGATACGCGCCGCCTGGACGCAATCGTCGACAATCTCAGGAACTTCGCTGACGTGTCCTACGAGCCTGAGATGGCGATCGTCTGCGCGGTCGGCGAGAACCTCCGCCTGGATCCGGGCCTGTTCGCGCGCGCGATCACGGCACTCGGCCCGATTCCGCTGCGCCTTGTGTCGCAGGCCGCGTCGCGCCGGAACATCACCTTCGTGCTTCGCAACAGCGACGTACCGGACGCGATGACGCGGCTGCACAGAGAGTTTTTCTGAAGCATGCGCATCCTCCTGGTCGGACACGGGCGCATGGGAGGGCTCGTTGAGACCCTCGCGAGCGAGTACGGCTGCGAAGTCGCCGGCATCATCGACGGGCGCGCGGCCTCCGGCCCCGATGGGGTCGGAGCCGATCGCTGGAAAGATGTCGATGTGGCGATTGATTTCTCCTCGCCGTCGGCCGTCGCGACCAACGTTCCGGTTCTCGCGCGCCGCGGAATCGACCTGGTGGTCGGCACAACGGGCTGGCACAAGGATGAGCCGGCTGTTCGCGAGGTGGTCGCCACGGCCGGCGTCGGGATCGTCGTCGCCCCGAATTTCTCGAGCGGCGTCGTGATTTTCGAGGCCCTCGTTGCCCGCGCGGCGGCATTGCTCGCTCAGCAGCCCGAGTTCGGGGCGTGGCTGCACGAGCTGCATCACGCCGGCAAGAAAGACGCGCCGTCCGGGACGGCGCTGATGCTGAAACGAACGATGAATCAGGCCGGTTTCACGCGAGCGATTGACGTGTCCTCGACTCGATCTGGATTCATTCCTGGGACGCACACCGTGGGTTTCGACGGTCGCGCGGAGTCGATCACGCTGTCACACGCCGCGCGCGACCGCAGCACCTTTGCACGCGGCGCCCTGACGGCGGCGCGCTGGGTCAAGGGCAAGCATGGTTGGTTTACGATGCACGATGTGCTGGGATTGGAGGCATCGCTATGAGAATACCTTGGACAGGAGTCGGCACCGCGCTCGTGACACCGTTCACGAGAGCCGGCGATGTCGACGAAGAGGCCGTACGGCGCCTCGGACGGCGTCAGATCGAGGCGGGGGTCCACTTCCTCGTGCCGTGCGGCACCACAGGGGAGAACCCGACGCTGACACTCGCCGAGCGCCTTCGCATCGTCGAAATCCTCGTCGAGGAAGCGAAGGGCCAGATACCGGTTCTCGCCGGCGCGGGCGGGTACAACACGAAGGAGGTCATTCATCTCGCCGCGGAGATGAAGAAGGCCGGCGCAAACGGGTTGCTGTCGGTCACCCCGTACTACAACAAGCCGACGCAGGAAGGGCTGTATCAGCACTATTACGCCATCGCTGAAAGCACGCCTTTGCCGATTATTCTCTACAATGTGCCGGGGCGGACCGGCGTCAAGATCGAGCTCAAGACGCTCCTCCGACTTGCCGAAATCCCGAACATCGTCGGCGTAAAGGAAGCCTCGGGCAACGTCACCGAGATGTGTGAGATCTGCCGCTTTGTCCCTTCCGACTTCATCGTCTTGTCGGGCGACGATGCGCTGACGCTCCCGCTGATGGCGATTGGCGGGCGAGGGATCATCTCCGTCGCATCGAACGAGATTCCCGACGAGATGGTGCAGATGGTCGAAGCCGCGGCGCGCGGAGACTTTGGCGTCGCGCGGGTTATTCACACACGCATCCTGACCCTCATGCAGGTCAATTTCATCGAGTCGAATCCCGTGCCCGTGAAAGCCGCAATGGCGGCAATGGGCCTGTTGGAGGAAGTCTATCGGCTGCCGATGGTGCCGCCGAGGCCCGAGTCAAAGGAGAAGATCGTAAAGGTCTTGAAGGAACTCGATCTGTTGAAGAAGCCGGTACATGCCTAGCAGCACGACGACGCTTAAGCACGACATCGAGGTGCTCATCGCCGCTGGCGGATCGGCCGAGCGCGAGGCCGTACGCGCGGCGTTTGCGCAACTGCGCGAGGCGCTCTCTTCAGGCGTGGTCCGCGCCGCCGAGCCCGCATCGGCGGAACCGATCGGCTGGCGGGTCAATCCGTGGGTGAAGCAGGGCATCCTGCTCGGTTTCAAGTTCGGCGAAACGGTGGACGCCTCGGTGGACCACGGCCGGTGGCCCTTTTTCGACAAGGATACGCTGCCATTGAAGCGGCTATCGCTGGCCGCCGGCGTGCGGATTGTCCCTGGCGGATCGGCGGTGCGTGATGGCGCGTATCTCGCGCCGGGCGTCATCTGCATGCCGCCGATGTACGTCAACATCGGGGCATGGATCGGCGAAGGGACGCTTATCGACTCACACGCCCTCATTGGCTCGTGCGCCCAGGTCGGCGCGCGTGTTCATATCAGTGCCGGGGCGCAGATTGGCGGTGTCATCGAGCCGGTCGGGGCGCTCCCTGTGATCGTCGAAGATGACGCGCTGGTCGGCGGCAACACCGGGATTTACGAGGGGGCCATTGTCAAAGCGCGCGCCGTCATTGGAGCGGGAACGATCCTGACCGGGTCCACACCGGTCTACGACCTCGTGCGCGGCGAGATCATCAATGCTGCGATCGACCGTCCATTGGTCATCCCCGAAGGCGCCGTTGTGGTTCCGGGCGCGCGGGCGGTCACGGCGGGCAAGGGTCGCGAGTGGAACCTGTCTCTTGCGACACCTGTCATTGTCAAATACCGCGATCAGCGAACCGACACTCGCACGGAGCTCGAGGCGTGGATCCGGTAGAGCTGACACAGGCACTCGTCGACATTGATTCCACTACGGGGCGCGAGGCGGACGCGGGCCGCCGGCTGGCGACGTTTCTGCGCGATCATGACTTTTCCGTCACGGAACAGCCCGTCGACGACACTCGGTTCAACATACTGGCCACCATCGATCCCCCGGCAGTCGTCCTTTCGACGCACTTCGACTGTGTGCCGCCATTTTTTCCGAGCCGGATTGACGGCGATCGGCTTTACGGCCGCGGCACGTGCGACGCCAAAGGCATCCTGGCCGCCCAGGTGGCTGCGGCGGACTCGTTGCGCCGGCAGGGCGAGACCCGTGTCGGTCTGTTGTTCGTTGTCGGCGAGGAGCGGGGCAGCGACGGCGCGCGGGTCGCGAATGGGTATGCGAACGGTTGTCGGTTTCTGGTGAACGGCGAACCGACAGACAGTCGCTTGGGTCTCGCTACCCGAGGCATGCTGCGTCTCAAGCTTCACGCATCGGGACGCGCGGCGCATTCATCGTATCCCGAGCTCGGTGACTCGGCGATCGACCGGTTGATCGATGCGCTCGTTGAGCTGCGATCGATCGAGCTGCCGGGGGACCCGGTGCTGGGACGGACGCACTACACAGTCGGACTGATCGCGGGCGGTCTCGCGCCGAATGTCGTCCCGCCGTCGGCGGATGCCGAGGCCATGTTCCGGACGGTCGGCGATGGGGCGGATGTCCGCCGCGCCATTGCGGCAATCGAGAAACGCGTCGCGATTGAACCCGTGCTTGAAGTGCCGCCCGTACGGATGACGACGGTGCCCGGGTTTGATACCGCAGTCTTCCCTTACACGACCGACATTCCGTTCCTCAGTCGATGGGGTCAGCCGCTGCTCTTCGGGCCTGGCTCGGTTCGCGTCGCGCATACGGCCGAAGAGTTCGTCTCGATAGCCGAGCTTCGGTCGGCCGTTCAGCACTACGTCACGATCGCAGCAGCACTATTGCAGCGCTGAACTCGGCAATTTCTCGCTACTGACACGTCCCTGCCCATCGGGCAGAACACGCAAGTCGCTGCCCGGGATCGAGCAATCAGCGGAGCAGCGATTCGCACGCGAGCGCGATCTCCGCGAGCGCGACGGTTCGCATCCGCGCCCCGACGAGCTGCAGCCCGCAGGGGAGGCCATCCGATGTCGTTCCGCAGGGCAGCGAAATGGCTGGATGGCCCGTGATATTAAACAGCTGAGTGAGGCGCAGCATCAGGTTTCGGACCGGCTCTTTGACGCGGCCGACACGGACGGAGCTTGCGCCGAGTAGCGGCGCCGGAATCGGCAACGTCGGCAACACGAGGGCGTCGTGCTCGGCAAGTGCGGCATCCACCTCCTGCCGGAGGATCTCGCGACCCTTCAGGGCGCGCACATAGTCCTCGCCCATGACATGCCGACCCAGCTCGAGCCGCACCCGGACCGGCGGTGTATAGCGGTCAGGCATCGCCTCCAACGTTTTTGCATGAAAGGCGGCCGCTTCGGTCAGAACGATATGCAGGTAGATCGGCGCGATCTCGTTCGCATGCCGGATCTCCGTGTCCTGCACCCGAGCTCCCGAGGTGCGCAGGCGATCGAGCGCTTCATCGAATCGACGTCGCACATCATCGTCCAGCACATCGCAAAAGTACGCCCGCGGGATCCCGAGCCTTAACCCTTGCACCGGCGCGGCCGCGAGCGCCGCAGGCGTCGAATCGCCGAGGAGCGCGCGATATACGACATACGCGTCCCTGACATTGGATGCCAACGGGCCTACGTGATCAAGCGTTCGAGACAGCGGCACGACGCCGTCTGTGGGAACCTCGCCATGGGTTGGTTTCAAGCCGACAATCCCGCATGCGGCTGCGGGGATGCGGATCGATCCACCTGTGTCCGTACCGATGGACGCCAGCGCCATGCCGGCGGCCACGCTGGCGGCCGACCCGCCGCTCGATCCACCAGGGGAGCGGGATGGATCCCGTGGGTTGCGTGCGGGGCCGAAGGCGGAGTCCTCGTTTGTTGTTCCAAACGCGAACTCGTGCAGATTCGTCTTGCCGATGAAGACCGCGCCGGCCTCCCGCAGGCGCTCGATCGCGAGCGCATCGCGGGTGGCCACGTGCCCATCGCGCACGCGGGAAGCCGCCGTTGTCGGCGTCCCCCGGAGATCAAGCAGGTCTTTGATCGAGATCGGCACTCCGTGAAGAGACCCTCGATCGCGGCCTGCCGAGAGCTCGCGGTCAGCTTCGCAGGCTTGCTGGTGCGCCTCGTCGGCCATCACCCTGATGAACGCGTTCAACTGCGGGTTGCCTTCTTCAATCCGGCGCAGGCAGCCGCCGAGGACATGTGTCGCGGCGATCTCACGCCTGCGCACGCTTCGGCCAAACTCTTCAATCGTGGCTGGCGTCATTGTTGAAATCGGCTCCGCGAAGCGTACGTGTCGACTGCGCCAGCGTATCGAGCATCGGTTCGATTTCGCGAGATCCGCGCTTCACAGAAACCGCTACGCCGTCACGCAGCGGCACCGTCGCCGTCAGCAGGCCAGGATGAGCGTTGAGGCGCTCGTTGTACTCCGCGATCGCACGCGCATCATCCTGATCTCGAATTGGTGTCTGTGTGAAGCCCGGTACAACCTCGCCGCTCCAGAGCACGTTGTCGGTGACCAGCAAGCCGCCGGGCCGCAGCAGCTCGACGAGCCGATCGAG
>Ga0070708_100004044_pt1 | contig 11529 bp, 6 predicted proteins | sample KBSK5503metaG_FD_65469 | JGI IMG/M metagenome (GOLD analysis project Ga0070708, IMG submission 65469) | Corn, switchgrass and miscanthus rhizosphere microbial communities from Kellogg Biological Station, Michigan, USA - KBS K5-50-3 metaG | ecosystem: Host-associated > Plants > Roots >...
TTCGTCGAGTTCGTCAGCCGCATCCCGGCAGGGCTGCGCCTCGAAGGCCTCACGCGGCTCAAGCGGCTGCTGAAGTCGGCGCTCGCCGATCGGCTGCCGTCGGAGATTCTCGAGCGTGGGAAGCAGGGGTTCGGCGTCCCGTTCGACGCGTGGTTCCGTCGGCCGCTCGCGGGCACGCTCGACGACACGCTGGCGCCGGACCGACTCGAGACCGAAGGCCTCTTCGACGTGCGCGCCGTTCGTCGTCTGGTCACCGAGCACCTGTCGGGGCGCCGCGACCACGTGCGCGCGCTCTGGTCGCTCTACACGTTCGAGCGCTGGGCCACCGAGCATCTCGGCGGCGGCAGGCTCATCTAAGAGCATCGGGGCCGACGCGCCACGGGACGGTGGCGTCGGGCCAGGTCGCCGCCTGACGGCGCAGCTCCCCGAACCTCTCAGCCGGATCGGGCGCACCACCGTAGACGATGCGAAAGACCCATCCAAGCGAGTCGAGGAGGGCGTCGCGGCTCAGCCGCGGCGCCTCGTAGCGCCTCCCGAACTCCTTATAGAGGAGGACGAGTTCCGGACCCTCCGCAGCACCCGCGCTCGCGGTCTGTTCGAGTCGCGGCTGCCGGTACGTGAGTGCGACCTCGAAGAAGCCGACCCGGCCCAGCACAATCGCCTCCGGGCTGTCGCGCCGGCACTCGGCATACCAGCCACGGGCATCGAGGTCATCGCGCAGCATGCGTTCCTCGATGCGGGCAATGAGGAGCCGCAGACGCCTGGTACCGCGGAGTGAACCGCCGAGCGTGAGGTACCCACCGAATCCCGCCGTCGGGAACGTGAAGAACGACGTCATGCCCTCCACGAGACCGCCTGGCGTCGCACGTAGCGCCCAGAGATGGTACGCGTACTTTTCGCTTGCCTGGTGTCGCCGCACGAGCGCTTGCCGCAGTGCCGCGGACTCCAGGGCGGTCGGGCCGACCGGGAACGCGCGCTCGTACACGCCAAGCGTGGCGCTGAGATCCGGGTCCTTTGCGTTCAGGATCTCGTGGACGTCGAGAGGCCGCGCCGGGTCGCGGCCGACGTAGCGTGCGAGCGGAATCGTTTCCACCGTCGATCGCGCGCGCAGGTAGCGCTGCATCATCTGGAACTCGTGACGGCCTTCGGGATGCTCGATCCGCATCGCCCATCTGAGGTATTCATGCACCACACTCTCCACGAGGTGGGCCGGCACCGCACCGCGAAAGTCGGGGCGTAAGGTCTTCGCCGCAAGCAGGAGGTGACCGACGGGCTTCTGATCGGATGAGAGCGCCGGCTGTATGTAGGGGAAATCGAGCTTGGCGAAGCCCCAGATGCCCCACACCGCGAGGCGCGCAAACGTGTCGACGCTGTCCGGGACTGTCGCCGGGCGGAACGGATCGTTGATCTCGGCGATGATCCAGTCCAGCGGCGCCCCGCGTCCCCGCTCAGCGTCGGCCGCGAGCGTCTTCTCGGCCCATTCCATGACCCGCGTCCCCACGCCCCCACGCCGATGCGACGTCGCGACGACGACGAACTCGAGGACCCCCGCGTTGGGTTCCGCGAGGTAATCGAGAATGACGCCGGCCACCGGGGCGTCGCCCTCCACCATGAGGCCGATATGGTAGTTGTTCTGCCCGTACCAGCCGGCGCCCTTCAGCGCGAGATAGCACTCCATGTTGGCGAGCGACTCACGCTCGTCCGGATCGGGAAACTCGGGAGCGTACAGATCCGTGTAGAAGCGGCCGAGAAGCGCTCGATCCCCGGTGGACGCTGTGAGCTCACGGAACCCGAATGCGGGCGCCTCAGCCACGCTCGGCGGTGTTCGTGCGCGCGGGTTTCACCAGTTCGGTCATCGCCTCGCAAAAGTCGCCGATCATGTCCGGAAGGTGACAGGCGGAGAAGTGCCCGTCAGGCTGATGCGCGAGGTCCACGCGCTTGGCGTACTCCGGCGCGAGCCTGTCCTTCGCGAATGTCAGCAGAAGGTCGTGGATGCGTTCGCCGCTGTCGAGGGGAAATGCGAGCTTGCCCTTCCTGCACATCGCATCGTCAATCGCGCACGCGTACTTGAACTGCAAACCCATCGTTCCATGCTCGTCCACCTTCGCGAGGATGCTTTGCAGCGTCGGCAGGACCTTGATCGCGAGCTGTCGCTTGGCCGCTTCATAGGCCGTACGGTCCGCGATGTTCGCATGCTCGAAAAACGGTAAGAGGTTCAGCCACGCGTCGAGGCGTGGGTCCTTCCCCGACCGCCACAGGGGGTTCCCCTGCGCGTCGCAGATGCGGAACATGACCCACACGTAGGCCGTGTAGTAGGACCGCGGGTTGTTCGACGCCGCGTGGCCCTGGTACTCGAGGATCAGCGCATCCTCGAGATGCTGCTGGGCGGGGGCCAGCTTTCCCTCCTTCGGAGCCTCGCCCTTCCGCTCCTCGGCATACGCCTCCGTTCCGAACGTCAACGTCCCGACGACGCTCCACGGGAGGGCCAGCGCGCGCTCCGGGTCGTCGTGGTCCTCTCTCAGCGCCTGGACAACGCTGGCGCGCTGCTGTTCGTACACTCTCAGCGGGATCGAGATCGCGTCGTCAGCCGTGCCGTACTGGAGCGTCAGAGCGCCGCGCTTCCACCGGTCACAGGTGCAGATCGGGATGCTGGGGCCCCAGATGAGCCACATCAGGAACATCGAGGCCTGCGGCTGTCGCCACAAGACCAGCGGATCGTCGTTCTTCTCAGATTCCGCTTCCTTGTACGCCTCGATCAATGGGCCCCACTCCTCCTTGAACGCGGCGAGGAGGCCGCGCAACAGGTGATGCGGCGCCACGAAGCCGCCCTCGACGCGGATCTTCGCCAGCGTGCGTGGATGCTGATTCGCGGCGGCGACCTGCTTGAGGTAGTCGATCAGGCGCTCTCGTGCCTCATAGATATCCCAGACGGTGTCGACATGCAGCTCGTGTTGATTGTCCTCGTACTGGTGCCTCGATTGCGGAATCAAGTGACGCTCCGCGCGAAGCCTCATCTGCTTGTAGAGATCCTTGGCCTTCAACGGATTGCGCAACGCCCACAGCGTCGCCAGCCATGCCCGAATCCCGCCGAGCGATCGATCGCTGAATTCGAAGCGTGCGAGCAGGCGCTGGGTGGCGCGGAGCCTCTTGTGGCCGATGAGAAACGCGTAGACGCCGGCGAGCATCGCCGTGATGACGGCGGTATGGAGGAGGTTCTTGATGACGTTCTCATAGACCCACTGCGATGTGGCGCTCTTGATCAACGGATCGAGCCAATGGAAGGGGACGTCCATACCGTTCAATCCTCGTGGGCTAGAGCATCATCGCGTCGAGCGCCTCCGTCAACGATGGCGCGAACGTCGGCCCCGGTCATCTCCTGACGGCGGCGCAGCTCCTGCGCCAGCGCCAGCAGACGGACCTCGTTGCCGCGCAGCTTCGTCATGACCGATCCATAGGCGTCGCGAAGGATCTGCTCGACCTGCGTCAGCTGCGACGGCGTCGGCGTCTGGGTCCACATGAACTTGCGGTCGCTGCCGAGGCCGTACTGCCCGACGAGCTGCGTGGCCATCCGCGTCGCCACGGCGAGGTCGCTGTTGGGCATGTTGCCGCCGGCACCGCCGCTGACGCCGTCTTCACTGAACCTGAGCTCTTCGGCGGCGCGCCCGGCGAGCACGACCTCCAGCTGCTCCATGTACTCGCGGCGAGTCATCAGGGTACGGTCGGACGCCGCCGACGCCACGAAGCCCAGGGTGCCGTCGGAGCGGGGGACGATGGACACGAACGTGATATCCGCGCCTCGGGTGGCACTGAGACACCGGGCCAGGGCATGCCCGGCTTCGTGTACGGACAGGCGGTCGATCTCGTCCGTCGTCAGCCGCAGCGACATGGCGGCGTCGCGCGGCTTGCCGGTGATCTCGGCGATGAGATCGGTCTGGGTCACGGCACGGCCGGCCTTTCGCGCGCGCCGCGCCGCCCCCCGCACCATCGACTCGACGTCAGCGCCGGTGGATCCCAGGGACAGCTCGGCAGCGAGGCGCACGTCGATGTCCGCGGCGATCTGGCCAACGGTCGCGTGCAATCGCAGGTAATGCTGAAAGATCGACACGAGCCCGTCGACGTTGGGATACGGAATCTGGATCGAGCGGTCGAGGCGGCCGGCACGCCGCAGCGCCGGGTCGACGCGGCTCGCGTCGTTGGTCGCCGCGATGACGATCACCGGCGCTTCGGGGTCGAGCGTCTGCATCTGCTCGAGCACCGCGTTGACCACCTGGAGGCTGTACTGCGCATTCGCCCCCGTAAACTGCTCGCGGTTTCCCACGCTGTCGATCTCGTCGATGAACAGAATGGCAGGCGCGTGCCGGCGCGCCTGGGCGAAGTCGGCGCGGATGGCGCGGATGTGGTCGCCGAGATGACCGGCCGCTTGCCAGCTCGCCGCGCTGGCGTTCACGAACTTCACGCGACAGTCTTTGGCGATTGCCCGCGCGAGCGTGGTCTTGCCCGTGCCTGGCGCGCCGACGAGCAGGACGCCGCGATCGACGTCGTGCCACGACAGACGGCCGGTGAGGGCCTCGTGGATGTCGGCAATCAAGTCCCGGGCGAACTGGCGAGCCTCACCGAGACCGTGCAGCTCAGCGAGTCCCGGGCCCTGCAGAGGATCGACCGCTCGCAAACGCTCGGTCACGCGGTCGCGGACATACGCGAAGGCCGCCGCCGGTGGCAGCCCGAGGTGCCGCGGTTGCTGCAGATCGGTGTGGAGCACGTGGGCGGCCCAGAAGGTCTCGCTCGCCGTCCAGTCGGCCGGCGGTGGCGCTCCCATGACCGTCCTGAACATCGTCTCGAAGCTGGCCGGCGTGAGGTCAGGGAGCCGCAACGTGAGGTCGATCACGTTCCGCAGCGAGTCCGGGAGGTCGCGGACCCGTTCGCAGCCGACGAACACGGAGATCTCGCGGGACGCGATCTCGTGCGCCACGCGCTCCACGTCGACGATGCTCCGATACGAGTGAAACGGAATCAACACGATGGCCGGCCCGTCGTCGGGAACCTTGAGCAGGAGCCTGGTGTCATCCCCGCCCTCGATGTGGGCTCGGCCCCGCACGAGCGGGGTTCGAGGCGGGAACTCGCCCGACCGGGCCAGCACGATCTGGGCGACTTCCTCCTCGACGAACGGGATCGTGCTCTCGATCGCGACGACTGGGGACGCCGTGAGCACGAACTTCGCGAACTGTGAGAGCCTCGAGGACGCCGACGTCGTGGCGTTGAAATGCTGCAGGAGCGTATGGGTGGCCTGCGCGGCGAGCGCCTCCTCGAGAAGCAGCTGAACGAGAACCCTGAGAACGGAGACGACCGGCGGCAGCGGTCCGTCGTCACTCGCGCCGGCCGTGCCCGGCCCGTCTATCGCCCCGGCAGCGGCCAGAAGCGCGCCGCGCTTGAGGTCGGGGAGGGTCGGCAAGCCTTCCGGCGGCACCTCGAGCGTGGTCGGTTCGTCGTCGAGCATTTCCGCCTCGCCGCTCGAGGACACCGCGAGCGTGCACTTGAATACCGCGCTCTCGTACGCGATGACGGCGCGGAATCGAAAGCGCCCTTGCTCATCGACCCCGCTCGGCTCGAGCGCCTGCGCGCGAGTTGCCTGCGCCTGGGCGGCCGGCGGTTCGTCGACGAGAAGGAAGGGGCCCCCGTCACCGCGCACGGCGAACAGGAAGAACCGGAGATAGTCCGCCGCCGACTCGGCCGTAAGCTCGAGTTCCTCTTCGGCATTGGCCGCGTGGATGGGCGCGCTGCTGCCGTCGAGAAGGAACGAGGTCGTATCCGTGACGAGCGCGAAGACGTCAACGATGGGACCCGCCTTGGTCGGGACCAGCAGCCACGCAAGACGCGTGTCCGCATAAAACGACAGGCCCGCCACGCGGACCGCGACCTCACCGGGAGCCTGCTCGGGATTCTGCCCGCCGAGAATCGTCGCCGCGAGCTTCCTTGCATCTTCGGGCTTGAGCGGGAGCCACACCAGTTTTTCGAGGATCACGTCATCACCTTCCCAGTCTCATGGTTCCGCGCCGCGCTAGTCGTGTTCGGGGCGTCGATGGTAGCCGGGAGGAGCGGCACGGGGCAATGGTTTTGGAAGGACCCCAAGGCCCGGGGCAGAGCGTCAGCCGCGTCTCGCCCCGTGCTGCGCACGATGCAGCGGGTCACGTGTGCACGCCTCGTACACTCCGAGCGGAGCATCGCCGGGTGTCACGGGACCGAACGGACAGGTGACGGCGGCCCAGGAGCCGGAGTTCGCGGGATCGAGACGGAAGTAGGGGCACGTCGGTGGCTGCAGCGTTTCGCTTCCTGTCGTCAACCCGACGCGAGGGATGCGCTTGAGGCGAACGAGGTTCTGCACGCTCTTTGCCGCGAGCGACGACTCGGCCGGACGCTGCGCATCCGCCAGGGCCGCAAACGACTGAAAGCATCCGTTGGCGATCGAACCGAGCACGCGCTCCCGGGTCAAGCCAAGCGTCCGGCAGAAGGCGAACGTGGGGTTGAGATGCTGATCGTCGGCGGGAAAGATGGGCAGCACGCCCGCATCGACGATGCCGTTGAGGAATGCCGGGTCGAGCTGGGTGCTCGCCGTGGGCGGCGCCTGAAGCAGGCGCTCGATCTGGGTGTGGATACGCGTGGCGCCGCGCTCGAAGGCGCGGATCTTCACGTTGTTCTTCAGCGAGCCGGCACGATCCCCGATCGCGAAGAGATCGTCGAAGTGCTCGGGGGAGCTCGTCTCGGGATTGACGTCGAGTGCGGCGGCGATGAAGAGGTCGGGGTTCCGATGTCGCGTGGCAAGAAACTCGAGTGGCGTGAGCGCCGGGTGCTGGGCGTGATGGTCGCGCTGGATGGCGGCGAGGACTTCGATGGCAGGCAAGAAGGGCAGGTTGTCGAACATGCCGCCGTCGGCGAGACGGACGTCACGGCGACCGTGTCCGGGGAAGACATCGCTTTCGCGGCGTGGAGTGAAGACAAAGGGAAACGCACTGGAGGCGAGCGCGGCCTGGATGAGATCGTAGGGGGCGTCCGGGCAGCGGCTCGAATCCCCCAGCAGCAAGGGTGTCTCCGTGCCGAGATCCGTGGTCGTCGCGAAGAACGCGATGCCGTCGCCGCGCGCCGGCACGCCAATGAACGGTTGCCGCGGCCGCCGCTCCGCGATCACGCCGTCGACCATCAGCAGCTTTGCGGCCGCGCGCTCGAGCAATGACGATCCCACCAATGCCTGCTCGACGTCGAGCCGCCACAGCGTCTCGCGCTTGAGCTCGCGCAGGAATTGCTGGGTCGCGTCCGTGACATGCCCGGCCATGAAATTCGCCGCGATGTCGGCGGTGACGCGATGGGGCAGCAGAAAGAGACTGGAGATCGCGTCGATCAGAATGGGTGGCGCTCCCGCCGCGGCATAGCCCGGATCCGACCGGCTGCCCCGCTGGACGGCGCGCCGGATCTGCGGCGGTGACAGACCGATCGATTGGCTGCGGACACCGAGCTCGCGGAGGGCGGCCTTCAGGCGGCGGGTCAACGCGATCTCGGTATCGACGTTGAGCGAAACCTGAACCAATGCGTGCAGGCACCGTTGCGCCTCGCTCGCGGTCGGGCGGGTAAACATGGTGGCGAGCACGCCGCCCATGAGCGTTCCCACGGAGCTGCCGACGACGAGCTGGGGACGGATCTGGGTCTGCAGCAGCGCTCCCAGCACGCCGACGTGGAACGCGCCGCGGAAGACCCCGCCACTGGCCACGAAGATCACGCGCGGCGCCTCGCCGGATAGCCCCGGGAAGTCCACGGCTCGGAGCTCCTTGGCTTCGAGCATCATGGATGTCGCGCCATGTCGACCGTGCTCGACCGCCGGCCGCACCACCTGTTGGGGGCACTGCTCGCAGACCTCGGGCAGTCCGGGTCCCGGCCGCTCGCGCGGAAGGTCGGATCGAAGGCGTTGGATCAGCGCAGAGCATGGCACGCATCCCGGGGTATCCGAGTCGAGAGGCATCGACGCGAGGTCGCGACGATACAGTGTCTGGAGCGTATGGCGACAGCCGGCGGCGATGCCGTTCAGAATTTCGGCCGGACTCGGATTCAACGGGTTGCCGAAGGTCAGGTCGTCGGGCGGCGCGATCTCGTCGGTGAACAGCTTCACGGTCGGGGTGGCGACCCCCGTCTCCGTGGAGATCCTTGACGCGCTCCCGATCTTTTGCACTTCCACTTCGAGATGGCTGATGAAGTTCGACTGGCGCACCTCGAGCTGGGTATCGCGCCGCTGCGACAGCGCGAGGCTTTTCAGTCCGACGTCGACGATGTTCGACTGTTCCTCGGCCAGATTTCGAGGGCCGGGTTTCTGCGTAATGGGCACGGTGTAGACGACGTGAACCGTCGCCATGGGGCCCGGCATTTCGCGATCAGCGGCCGGCGAGTCGTCCGTCTGTCGCTCGAGCCGTTCGATGAGCTCTGGACGGGCGCGCAGAAAGTCGAAGAGCGATGGCAGGGGATTCTGTCGGATGACGGAGCCGTCGACGAAATCAATCCCGTCGTCGTTCATCCCCTTGACGTTTTCCGCGAGCCACTGCCGCGCCTCGACCTTGTTGAGGCGGATCGGCGCGAAGAGGGGCGGCATAGCGAGGGCGGTCTCGACCGCCGCGGTCACCGGCACCTGGTCGGCAGCCCAAGACTGATGCGCCACCAGCGGTTTGCCATCCGCGGTCTCGAGAGTCTGCAGCGGTGCGGCGACGGCGAGAAGTGCCACGGGGCCGTCGCCGACAAGTGCGGGTCGTCCATCGCGTGTCTGAAACAGGCGCCGCAGGCGCTCGGAAAGATGAAACGAGTCAATGAGGCCTCGGTTGATCTCGAGGCATGCGAAGACCCGTCGGCGCAGCGCCGTGAGACGCCGAGGGCTGAACGCCGCGAGCACGAGGGCGACGAGGGTCAGCGACATGACGGCCGCCACCGCGATGATCGGCCCCCAGTGATCGAGACGCGTCCGGCTCAAGAGCAACCAGCCGGTCGACACGAACAGGACGATGCCCGCGATGCCGGCGACGATCAGGGCCCAGGCCGCGAGAAACGGGCGGTAGCCGAAGAGGGGGCGCACACTCGCGAGCCGACCGCGCTCCGGAAAATCCCGCCACCGGAGACGGGACGGATGCAAGGCGAGGTGCCAGGCGACGCGGGTCACGACGCGAACCAACGCCCAGTAGTAGGCGAGCAGACGCTGCAGCGCCGGCGAGCCATACTCTTCCCTGCAGCGCACGTGGGTGACGATCAGTGTCGCCACGAGACGGACGGTGATCGGCAGTCCCGCGAGCCACTGGCCGACCTTGACGAGCAGATGACGGCGATGGAACGCTTCGCGCTCGAGAGACTGGCGGTTCTCGGGTGTGGTGGCGTCCCGCACCGGGGGCAACTCCGCGACGAAATCGGATTGGTCCGGAAGCCCGTCCCAGATCGCGTTGAGCGGGGCATCGGTGAGTGCGGTGACGTAGCGGCGAAACCATTCCCAGCGCGCAGCCTCGACCGTGGCGGGCGCAGCCGCCCGGTCGGACGCGGCCGCCGCGAGCTCTCGATAGACCCGTTGCATCGCCGCGGCCGAGAGCGCACCCGTGGAAATGCCGGCGGCCACGACCGGCGCCGGGCGGTCGGCGACGAGATAGGCGTGCACCACCCCCGCGGCGAAGGGGACTCCCGCCGCGCCGGCCGTGAAACAGACTGCGTCCGACGGGCCGATGGCGGTCTGTGGCCGCGCGGATTCCGGGGGAGCGGGCGTCATCGGTTCGGGACGCAATAGGGCGCGCACTGGTTCGGCGGACAGTTGGTGTTCGGCGGGCACGGGTAGCAGTTCGCGTCGGGAGAACACGGGGTGCACGGCCCGCACGATTCCGCACGTGGTTCGATGTGGCGAGGCGCTACCACGGCCGCGTAGATCTGCTGCCGGACCGCTTGGAGCTCTCGACCACTGACGATCTCCGCGAGAGAGGCTGTCCGACAATCGCCGATGGACCACTGCTTGGACATGATGCACGGTGAAACGCGGCCGTCGGGGGCGACGCACACGGTTCCGCCCGCACAGCTGCCACAGAGCTCCGTCATGTGACGGCCGCCGTCGTCGTCGGCCGCACGCCCGAAATGGCGCAGCCGATCGGTCCGCACCGCGGGCACCCCGAGCTCTCGGAGGAAACGAACCGTCGCTTCACTCTGGCCGGCGTTCTGCTCCATCTCGATGACGCCGGCGCGGACGGGGACGTCGGCCTCGAGCAGACGACGCACGTTCGCCGTGGTCCTGTCGAAGCTGCCGCGTACCCGCGTGACGGCGTCATGCGTCTCGGCCGCGGCCGCGTAGACCGAGGTCGCGACGTGGACGCCATGGGTCTTGAACGCCTCGATCAGCGGACCATCGAGCCGCGTCAGATTGCTGAAGACCTCGATGAAGGTGTAGCCGTTGCGGACGGCGAATTCGATGTACGCGGGTAGGTCGCGGTTCAGCGTGGGCTCGCCGCCGATGAACTGGATCTGTCGACACCCGATCTCCTTGGCCTCGAGCATCAAGCGCTCGTAATCCGATCGCTCGAGCAGATCCTGGCCGCCCGCGCGAGGACCCGATTCCGCGTAGCAGTGCGTGCACTGCAAGTTGCACCGGTTGGTCAGCTCGAGCCAGAGGAAGCTCAGTGGATTCTCTTCGACGCAAGTGTTCGTGCGCGCGTTCGTGTGCAACATCGGCTTCTCCCCTTCGACTTGTCGGTCGCCCGCGTCGGGCAAGGTACCGAAGGATAACTCAGCGTCCATCGTCGGCGAAGGGTTAGAAGAGCTCAGGCTCGCCGGGATAGGTAACGCGGCCGTGGTCCACACGCGCGAAATCGCGCAGGACGTGCGGCTCGGCGCGCTCGGGGGTCAGGATGTGCAGCACCGGCTCCCCGCGGGCGACCAGGGCGTCGGCTATCAGCGAGCGGTGACAGCGCCACCACACGGCCTCGGCGCACATGATCGCGACGCGCTCGCGCATGCCGAGCGCCAGGAGGGCGTCGAGCTCGCGCGCGAACTCGTCGGTCTGCATGTAGTCGGCGTAGGCGCGAAAGGACGGGTTCTTCCAGCCGCGGTTCACGGAATCGGGCCGCTCGCGCCGTAGTCCCCCGAGGCCCGGCCTGTGGACGTAGCCGAGCCCGGCGGCGCCGAGCGACGCGGGCAGCGTGTCGACGTTGAACTGCGGATGGCGTCGTGAGCGCGGGATCTTTCGCACGTCCGCGATCGCGGTCACGCCGTGGGCACGGACGAGGGCCACGAACGTCTCGAGCGGATGCGTGGAGTGGCCGACGGTCCACACGCCGCCAGCCTACGCGCCAACCTTCGATCGCGCCCGCCGCCTTCTGCTCAGAGCTTCATGTGAGGGTCGAGCCAGTCGCGGAGCGCGTTGCCCATGAGATTGATCGCCAGCGTCGTGATGAAGATCGCGAGGCCGGGGAAGGTCGCGATCCACCAGGAGTTCAGCATGTAGACGCGGCCCTCGCCGAGCATGTTGCCCCACGCGGG